>PDWI01002039.1_pt1 | contig 40355 bp, 33 predicted proteins | sample 1430891 | NCBI WGS metagenome assembly PDWI01 (sample SAMN01162508, study PRJNA174530) | Oral metagenome, whole genome shotgun sequencing project. | biome: Marine environment; feature: Marine mammal; material: Swab sample of the gingival sulcus; isolation source: swab sample of gingival sulcus... | reverse complement strand
TTCAGCTCTTGGTTCTTCTTGTAAGCTTCCTCAGCTCGTCTTTTCAGCTTAATCTCATTTACAGCCTTTTCCTCGGCTATTAACTTTGCAGTCCTGTCCTTTATATAAAGCATCTCTAAGGCTTTCACAAGGACAATAGTCTCCAAGACAAATACCACCATAAAAAAGGCGATAACTATTGCTTCTATGTTCATTTATCTATTCTGTTTTTGTTGTTAATAAATTCTATTTCCTGTTAAAAACAAGGGGCAATGGGACTTCCCCTTACTGAGAATTGCCTGCTTGCAATAGGCAACTCCAAAATAAAGACCGCTCTCCCATTCTTTAATTTCCATAAAGCCATATAAGGCGATATTTCGGGTTTAATTTTTCTTTCCAACAAACTATCACATTTGAGATTAAAATCTGATTTTACCCGACTTCTGCCCCTCTAAACATCTTTCTCAGGCATTCATTGTCTAAAACTTTTATCTTCAAAGACAATAATCTCAAACATCTCATTAAATCGGTCAGCAATACGATTGTCGTACTTTTCCCGAATTTTACTTGGGGTTAGGTTTGTTGTGGTAAGCGTGGGGAGCTGTCTATCATAGCGATATTCAAAAAGCTCCATTATTGGATTGATCACGCTTCCATAGTGTATTATCTCTTTTGGCTCACGCCCTAAGTCGTCTATTGCGAGATAAGGTTCTTTTTTGAGCTTTAGGAACGCTTTGGGGTCTCGTGCCAATTCTGTTAGTTCTCGAGCTTCAATGATATTAAGGGTTTTGATATACGTTTCATATCCGTACTTTTGATCAAACCTCTTAAAGAATTTCATATCGCTTAATTCTGCCATTAGGTTCTGCAAGGCATACAAGAGCGTCGTCTTACCATTTCCGTATTTCCCAGAGAGCATTATTCCAAAGCGAGCATTTTCACTTGTGAGCAGTTCTGCCATACGATCAATGCAGTCATTTAGGCTCTTGGTCTGAACAAAATCATTTCTACGATACTGAACCTCTGCGATGTAGCTTGCCGTAAGTAAATCCCTAAAAGTTTCTTTTGGCAGGTCAATCCGTAAATCTTTTACGATAGGCTTCCGTTGTCTCAGCCTCGCTGTCCACTCCTCGGCGGTCATTCCATTTAGTATCTTTGCACTTCCCATTATTGTTTGTCTTATTGTTATATTTCCCCTCAAGAACTTTAACCCAATTGCTATCATTGTAGAAAACCCAATCAAAATCTGCCTTAAAGCCTTTTTCACCTTTCAAGAAATTACTGTCTTCCATTTTCTGAAAAATCTCCCTCAGCATTTCAAACCCTTTTTCCGTTCCGCCCATTTCTTTGAGCCTTATTCGTATTTTATTTTTTCGTTTTTCTGAAAGTTTTATAACTCTTGGATAAGACTCGCATATTTCATTCCATAAGCTCGAAACATCCCCGAACTTAATCCTCTCAACTTCTGACTTTGAGGGGGGGCTGGGGGGGAGTTGCTCAGAAGCCTCTCCTCGCAGGGGCGGTTCTTCTTTTTTAAGCTCATCTTTTTTAGCAGAAGATTCAGCAGGAAAATCTTCAGATTTTCCTAATACATCTTCTTCAGAAGATGATGATATACTATTCTTTACTCTACTATTCTCTACTATACTATGCGGTTTTTTGCATACATCAATTTCTTTAACTTTCTTTTTTGGGGGTTTCTGCGTACATAAATCCCCTTTGTCTTGAGTTTCTGTATGTATTAACTCTTCTTTTGTTGGCTTTTTGGGTTTTTCCTCTTGTCGTCTTTTGTATAAAACAGATAAATTATCTACAAAATTTTGCACCCAAATCAGCCTATCTTCCCAAAGTTTTTCATCTATTTTCCCTAATTCTATAAGCGTTTGGATTATTCTGTATGCAGTTGCTTCGCTCACACGAGTTTTTGCTAACAGAAACTTCCAATTAGATGGATTATTACAATCGTAAGTATGACCATCAGTATCCCCTAAGAGTTCAAGAAGCTTAAACCAAAAAGCATAACCATCATTTCCGTATTCATTTTCTAAAATGTAGATTGTCCGCCCCGATTTAACATAATGCTGATAGTAGTCAACAGTCTTTCTGGTTGGTCGTCCCATATTTTTTTTATTAAAATGGTGTTTTGTCTATATTCATTCTCAGCCCCTTTGTGGCTATGCTGACGTTTTTGCCTGTCAAAGCCTCAAGCTCTCGCTGAAACAAGCCTCTATCGGCATTCGTACTACTTAGATGTATCAGCACGATGTTATTAACCTTGCTGATGTCATTAGCTTGTAGCATTTCCTTACAAGCCTCCAAACTGAGATGGCTTTGCAGTATCCTATTTCGTTGCTTGGGGTGTATCAGTCCCTTGTCGGCGTTCTCCTTCAAGAGCTTACGGCTGTAGTTTGCCTCAATAAGCAAGTTCGTCAGTCCTGCAAAGCGATAAGGCAAATAATACGTATCCGTGGCAAAGAGTAGTGTCCCAATCTCTTTATGATGTATCAGGTAACCCAAAGGCTCGCGGGCATCGTGTCTTGTGTCGAAAGGCACAATCCTAAAGCTTCCTAATTGGAAAGCTCGCTTACTTTGGCAAATTACAACTGCTTGCTCCAGCTTAAGAGCTTCGGCTGTCCCTTGCGACATACAGACCTTGACAGCTCGCTCAAGGTATTGTCCTGTGAACTTAGCGTGATCGCCGTGTTCGTGCGTTACCACTGCCCCCTCGATACGACGTACATCATAGTCTAAGGCTTGCTGAACCTTTTTGAATGGTACTCCGCATTCAAGGATTAAGGCTTCTTTGCCGTTGTCTAAGATGTAGCCATTACCTGCCGATGAGCTACCTAATACAATCAATTCCACTATCTCTGATAGATTTATTTATCCTTTTACTTGCTCCTTAAAAATCCAGCTCTTCGCCCTCATTCTTAGTCTCGCCCGTTGCCGTGTCCACGGCTGGCTCTGCCTCCTTGGCGTCTTGCTCCGTCTCAATGCCGATGACCTCGCCGTTAGCCTTGCTTTCAAGCTCTGTCTCAACATCACGTTCTACTCGAGATAGGTCTTCAAAATCAGCATCTATAATATCTTGTTGTTCTTCAACAGTCCGCATCCCCATTGATAGCTCAGGGGCATAGGCACTTGTCCAAAAAGATGCAGCACGATACATCAACATTTGCTTCGGCATAGTTTTCCACTTGCTACCATTCTTTGTATACCACCCTTCCAAAATAGCAAGCTCTAAAGAGACTGGAGAACTTTCTAAGACCTCATCAGAACCTTTAATTGTTGTGTAGGCAACACACTCAATATTTTTAATACTATCTCCGTCAAAGGTTCTCTGAACAGCCTTATTCTTATAGTAGCCTTTCCGACCTCCTTGTCCTTCAGTCCAAACCTTCTCATAATCCGTATATTCAATTTTACCAAGCTTTCCTTTCTCTGTAAACTTAAACTTAAGAGGATTAAAACGACCACAAGTATTGACTGTTGCAATCAGAAACTTAGAAGACCAAGATGGTCTACCATAGATTGGAACCATATTTTGCATTACCATTAAGGGGCTTGCTCCAATCCTGTCGGCTATTTCTATAGCAATCATACAATTAGCCATAGCTTTTTCCAAAGGATTGTTAGCTCCAGCCTTGTACATATCAGGAACAAGTTCTGAATTAGCGAAAAGCTTACATACTCGTTGCATTGTTTCAAATTGGGTAGAGTTTAAGAAATTAAATCTCTCTTGACTTACAGGAGTTGTATTTTCCTTTTTTTGAATTTCACTCATTGTCTTTAATTTTTAATGATTATTGAATTACTAATTGTTTATCTTTCGTTACCACAAGGTTGATGATTTGGCTCTGCACGGGGATAATCTCATTCACGCCCTCACGATTGTCAATGAAGATTGGAGCAGTAATGCCGTAATGCTTGCAAAGAGTGTTGATAATGCTCAAGCCTGCGTTAAGCTGACCAGCAGAGTTTGCCACTGGAAAGGGCACACCATCAACAAGAGGGATACAGACCTCGTACTCGTTGCCCTCGGTTGTCTTGTCAAAGAGCTGAAAGTCAACCCCTGTAAAGAGACTATTTACTTTGTGGTTGCAAGTTTCTATCTTAGCTTTGATAAAGGCACTCATTAAGTCTTCTTCTCGCTCTAAGTCCGCTATGATACCACTTAGTCTCTGTCCCTCTTGCTCCAAGTCTGAAATACTCTTCTCGTGCTTCTTGATGGTCTTTTCGTCTGCTAACAGCTCCTTGATGGCATCTCGCTCTTTCTTCAGAAGCTCTTTCTCGGCTAATAGCTCACTGTTGTCTACACTTGGCTTCGCTTCGCTTAGCTCCTTGATGTCGTCCTCCAACTTCTCGATAAACTCTGATAGCTCGCACCATTCGGGCAAGTCTTCGCCACTGATAGGCTCGCAAGTAAGCTCTGTCAGCCCCTCAAGCTTCTTATCTAAGGTGGCTATCTGTGCCTCAAGGTCTGCAATCCCTTGCTCTTTCTTGTCGTGTGAGAGCTTGAGAGCCTTTTCTTCAGCTTCAAGTTTCTCTATCTCCTCTTTGAGCTTTGTGCCTTGCTGGTTGATTTCTTTACGCTTGGCAGTTCGCTTAGCCTCTGCCTTGGCTTGCAACTCTTGTATCTGCTCTTGAGGTAGTGTCTGCGAACAAGTCGGGCAAGTCGTATCTAAGTGCTTATTTGCTTCGTTGAAGCGTCTCCATTCTGCCCTCAAGTCGTTTTGCTCTTTACTCTTACTATCAATTCGATCTTGCTTGCTTTTGATGTCCTTGAGTAGCTCTGTAGCACTTTCCCTCTCTTTTTTTAATAAGTCTTCTAATTCCTTTTTTTTATTTTTTCGAGCTTTTAGGTCTTTATTAAACTTATCAGTCTCCTCTTGTGCCAGCTTATCGGCATTATCAATGTATTCGTCCTGTTTATTTTTATAGCCTCGTATTTCTTTGCGAAGCTTCTCAATTTCCTTGTCTTGTTCTTGACCAGCTTCGTCCCTGCTCATCAGCTTTTTATCCACTCGCTCAATCTCCTTTTCCTTGGCTGTGAGTTTCTCTCTTAGCTGGTCAAAGTCTTGAGCCTTTGGCATTAGCTCTCGTGTCTGCTCAATACGAGGAGCAATATCTTTTAGCTCGTCCTTGCTTTCTTTTTTGCTGGCTTTGATTTCCTTTCGGTAGTCGTCAAAGCTCTTACCACCCTCAGCAAGCTTGTCTAATAGCTCCGTAAAAGCTGGATTGCCCTCTGCAATATCTTCGTCTTTAACCTCTCCAACAATAGAAAAGAGGTAATCACGCTGTCGCTTCCACTCCAACGTTGCGAAAAAGAATGGGTTCGTGATAAACTTAAAGACTTCTTCCTGGATAATACCCGAGACACGACTCTCGTAGTCTCGCATATTCAGCGGTACTCCATTGTAGAAGTAATCCGTCGTATGTCCTGAAAAGACTTGCTCCGTCTCGCCTCGTGGCGTAACCCATTTCTCTTTGTACACTCGTTTGAGCTTCACGCTCTGCCCGTCAATCAAGAACGAACCCTCTACCTCTGCTGGATAAAGCTGTCGCTCCTCTCCATAAGGCTTGATATTGAAGTCTTTTCTATTTAGACTGTCCTTACCAAAGAGCAACCACATAAAGGCGTTGTAAATCGAGCTTTTGCCTGTGCCGTTACCCCCACAGATAGAAGTCTCTCTATCACTGAAGTCAATCGTCAGCTCGTCTATCCCTCGCCAATGGCTCAAGCTTAGGCTCTGTAGTATCACTTGTTTCATTGTGCTATTCTTTATTTAGTTTTTATCTTGTCGGCGGTCGCTCCGCCTTAATTAAAAAGCTCTTCAAGGCGGATATGCCCTCGAGCTTGGTCTATCGGTAGTCCGTTCTTTCGGTCAATGCCTTTCTGCTTGTCTGTCTTTCGTGCCTCTTGCTCTTGGTATAGCCCTCTAAGAAGTTTAGCCATATAGACAATAAGCACCCCCAAACAGAGGTAAGGCAATAGTTCTATGATGATGTGTGTCATAACTCTTAATTCTTTATTCGCAGGCGATCGCTCCGCCCTTAGTTATTAATATTGAGCCTTCCAAAAGGCGAGAATATGAATGCCCTTATAAAATTTGCGTCCGTTTATCTTACTGATTGAATACCTAATGTTGCCCAACTTTGTGTGTCGCCAAAGCGTACTTCGGTCAATCTCTAAGGCTTGACAGGTCTTCAATACCGAATAACGCCCTGTCGGTGCTACTTTTGGTTCTTCTGCTGTCATAGCTTTATCTATTTTTTGATTTTGGAGTATAGAGTTTATATTTGATGATAATTCCCTTAACCCCCATTATTGTCATACCCTCCTTTTTGGCAATAATCCCAAATGCTCTGTTCGGAGTCATCTTTGGACTTCTACTTTGAATTATTGAGATATAAGCATTGCAAATTCTCTTGTGCAGTACATCTCTCCTCTTCTCAGTTTCCGTTCTTGTGTCTATTCCTTTAGCCATTCTTTTGTGTTTATGAATTAATCACTATTGTATTTCAAATTTTATTATTACTTTTACTTTTGTATTGCAAACGAGTTTCATAACCTCCTTGCAAAGATAAAACCTTTTTGGTTATAAAACAAGTTAAATTAAAACTTTTTAGACTTTAATTACAACTTAATTAAAACCTAATAGGTTGTAATTGTTTGATTTTTAGATTATTATGCTCTATGAATAAGGTCGGAAAAAAATTAGTTTCTTTTTTTAAAGAAAAGGGAATTACACAAGAAGAAATAGCAAAAGAGTTAGGTGTTTCTCAAGCTTATATAAACTCATTACTAAATGATAAAAAAGCTTTTGGAAAGAAACAGGCTTTAAAATGGGAAGAAGTGTTTGGTCTTTCAAGTATTTGGCTCTTAACAGGCGAGGGCGAAATGCTGAGAAGCAATGTCAAACAAGAAGGAAGTAATAATAACAACCAAGTCGGCAATAATATCTCCTATAATGCTGATGAGGTTATTAAAGAGCTTATTGCTTTGAGTAAGAAGAAAGACGAGCAAATATCCAAGCGAGATGAGCAGATAGATAAACTCATCGCACATATCACTTCGCAAATAGAGAAATAATGTTTAACTAAATACTTATATATTATGACACAGGTTATAAAACAAGAAGAAGCACAGAAGGAACCATTAGAGAAGAAGCAAAAAGAGCAGAGAATAGCTGTTCAAAATGAATTAGATGAAGCGACTTCTTTTACACAAATATCATATATTGTACATTGCATTATCAGCGTATGTATTGTTCTTGGAGGACTTCTTGCAATTTCAGAAGGAGGAGTACATCCGTTAATTCTCTTACCTATGGGATTAGGTATTTTAATTAGCTATTCAATTTATATATTTTCCAAGGTACTTAGTCTTATTTCTAAGAATCTAACAAAAATAAATAATCCTGAAATAGTAGAAGCGATTGAAGATGACGAACATAAAAAGAAGGAAGAGGAGTCTCCCTTGTAACCTCTCCACTCAAAGCAAATAAGTAATTTTACAAAAAAATAGATTATGTGTAATATTATAGATAGGGTTGTAGGTAGGATGCAAGAGCGTAGGAAAGGAACTTATCAACAAAGGAATGATAATGTAAATTGTACGCTAAACAATGGTGTTCTAAACATAAAAATACGTTTTGATAGTGGCAAGCAATACGAGAAAAACATTACAATGGAGCGTATCAGAGAAGAGTATGGAAACGCCTTAAAGAAGTATAGCAATGTTCAAGAGGTTAGTAGAGGGCGATAATGATATTGTCGGACAAATAGCATATAGCCTTTATAAAAGACATAAATGCGAATTTATAGACGAGAAAAATCCTACTGAAGAAGAGCTGAAAGCTTTTATCAGTTCTTGTCAAACAGAGCAGGCGATATCTCTATATATTACTTCTGCAAATAAAATATTCTCGGACTTAATGAATAATACCTTTTCGGATATAGTTCTTGATGCTAAAGAAGACGCAAGAAATGATCATATAAAACTCCTCGCTAAAGCCATTGAGCCTATCAAACCTAAAAGCTTTTGGTATCAAGTTGGTATTGGTGTTGTAACGACAACAATTATATCAGTACTTTGCGGTTTAGCTTTTCTTGGATTGATATTCTCAAAAGGAGGCTTAGAACAAGTTCTCTCTGAGGTCATAAGCAAACATTAACGTAATTATGCAGACATCAGACAGCAAGGTTATAATAAAGCGTTTTTTTGAAGCCTTACAGACCTTAAAAGGTTATAAGATTATACGAGGGAAACAGACCTTCACAAACAGGTATGGTATTAATCGTTGGAACTTAAATAGCCTTGAGAAAGAACCTCACCGAGATATTTTTCAAGTTGCTTGGTTGATGTACTTAGTGGAAGATTACAAGGTCTCTGCGGAGTATCTACTAACTGGAGAGGGGGGATTTTTCCAAGAAGGCTTTAATCCAATTTCTGTCAAAAAATTGCAGAAAAATCGCAAGAAAAAGATATTAACAACATAGCTTCCAATAATACACTATATTATAAAGATAAAACATCAACTAAAAAATGGAATTGTTCCGAAACTAATCACGATAACAGGCAATTAAAAATAAGGTTTAAAGAAGCTGAATAAGTAAGGTAACAATTTGCAGAGTTGCAATAATAACAACAAACAATAAAATTTGTAAAAACATCATAAATAATACAATAAACAAATTCTCAGAACTTCCCTTGTGCGCAAAAGAGTGCGCATATAAAAAACCAACACCATAACCACCTAATAAAAAGCGCGCAGGTTCGAATCCTGTCATCCCGACAGCCTCATCTCCGCTTGTAATAAGGGGGAGATGAGGTTTTTCTTTCTCAAAAGAAGAGCTGGAAAATATTAAGGTTTGGAGGGATTTAGCGTAATTTTGGGGCTAAAAATTGCAAAAAACATGCACAAAACCATGCGCAATAAATTTCATCTTTTAATGATAAATCTTTTTCTCTTGTTTTATTGCTTTATATATCTTTCGGATTTCTATAGTGTAGATACGTTCTTCTAGTCATTAGCGATATAGCTAATTTTTATCCTTAAAGATTCAAAAGTTTTTTATAAGATATTCTCAGTATTTAGCCAGCATATCATACTATTTGTTGATAAGATTACAACTATAATATTAATAATTAACAAACTATGATATAATCAGTCAATAAGAAACATTATTTGGGATAAATAGGGACAAGATATAAAAGCCTAAACGCCCAGATGGCGGAATTGGTAGACGCGTTGGTCTCAAACACCAATGAATGCAAATTCGTGCCGGTTCGATCCCGGCTCTGGGTACAAAAAGAGTGTGTCAGCAATGATACACTCTTTTTTTTCATACATAAACGCAAGATAATGATTACCTTTGTTCCAATAAATAAAAAATAACTGAGAAATGAATAATACAAAAAATAAAAAAGCTTTGATAGTCCTTTCGGGAGGAATGGATAGCGTAACGCTCTTATATGACTACAAAGATCGCATAGCTATGGGCTTATCGTTTGATTACGACTCTAAGCATAATGCAAAGGAGCTTGCTTATGCTCGTCAACATTGCGAAGCCTTAGGCATTCCGCATATTATTATCCCTTTAGGATTTATGAGCGAACACTTCAAAAGCTCCTTACTTAAAGGCGGGGCGGAGATTCCAAAAGGAGCTTATGATAGTGAAAATATCAAGAGTACTGTTGTCCCTTTCCGTAACGGAATAATGCTTTCGATTGCAGCAGGGCTTGCTGAAAGTCACGAACTTGATGAGATTTATATTGCAAATCATTTTGGCGATCACGCTATCTATCCAGATTGTCGCTCTTCTTTCATCGAACCAATGACTAAAGCCGTAGAGCAAGGCACAAGCAATGCAATCCAGTTGCTCGCTCCGTACACGCATATCAACAAAGGAGATATTGCCTTGATTGGTAAGCGTCTTGGCTTAGATTATAGCGAAACGTGGAGCTGTTATGAAGGTGGAGAGAAACATTGTGGCGAATGCTCGACTTGTCGTGAACGCATAGAAGCAATGGCTTATGCTGGCATTGAAGACCCTACTGAATACCTTACAAAATAAAGCAAAACAATGAAGACAATCGCAGAATCAGTTAAAGACAAGCTTTTAGCTTCTTTCCTTAGATATGTTAGCATAGATACTCAGAGCAATGAGACAAGCAATAGCTTCCCTTCTACCGATAAGCAATTTAATCTATTAAACTTGCTTGTAGAAGAACTCCAAGCAATGGGCTTAAAAGAGGTTTTACTGGATAAGTACGGCTACGTAATGGCAAAGCTCCCTGCCTCTGAAGGTTGTGAACATACTCCTAAGATTGGTTTTATTGCCCACGTAGATACCAGTCCTGATATGTCAGGAGCGAATGTTAGACCTCAGATAATAGAAGATTACCAAGGCGGAAGCATTAAGCTTAATGAAGACTTCGAGCTTAATCCCTCTTACTTCCCTGAGCTAAATAAACTTATAGGGCATACGCTTATTACTACAGATGGCACGACGCTTTTAGGAGCTGATGACAAAGCTGGGGTAGCCGAGATAATGACAATGGTGCAATACCTTATCAACCACCCTGAAATCAAACACGGAGAACTGCTTATTGGCTTTACACCTGATGAAGAAGTAGGAAGAGGTGTAGATTATTTTGATGTTAAGCAATTTGGAGCTGACTTTGCCTATACGATTGATGGGGGGGAAGAAGGAGAATTGGAATACGAGAATTTTAATGCGGCCTCAGTGCAAGTTATTGCTAAGGGTTTGAACGTTCACCCCGGTTATGCCAAAGGAAAAATGATTAATGCGATAGCTCTCTTGACAGAGCTTGACCAGTCACTCCCAAAAGAAGGAAGACCAGAGCATACAGAAGCTTATGAGGGTTTCTTTCATCTCATTCATTTAGAGGGCAATGTTGAACAAGCTCAAGCTGGCTACATCATTCGTGATCATAGCAAAAGTTTGTTTGAAGAAAAGAAAGCTTTGCTACAGAGCCTTGTTACACAAATCAACAATCGCCTTGGGCAGGAATGCCTATCTGTGAATATTGAAGACCAATACTACAATATGAAAGAGAAGGTTGAGCCTTACCCAGAGCTAATTACTCTTGCCAAGCAAGCAATGGAACTTGCAGGAGCAAAACCACTAATCCGCCCGATACGAGGAGGAACTGACGGGGCAAGACTTTCTTATATGGGATTACCCTGCCCTAACCTCTTCACGGGAGGAGCAAACTTCCACGGACGTTATGAATATGTATCTTTAACGACGATGACAAAGGCTGTTGAAACCTTGGTTAGATTAGCAACATTGTGGACTAATTCTTAAAATAAATTTGAGTAATGAAACGTATTTGTTTAGCTTTATTATTGTTACTCCTTCCAATTACATCTCTCTTAGCTCAAAGAGAAAATCAAGGAGTTTTACGCATATTAGATAAGGAGAACAATGAACCCTTAATTGGCGTTTTGGTTACTTTCCCTAAGAATCACGTTCACTCATCTAATATTGATGGCGATATTTTTATTCCAAAAGATGTAGCCAAAGATGCCTTAATTCAACTGAACTATTTGGGTTATCAATCTAAATCTATACGCTTGAGAGACCTGAAGGGGAAGTCTCCATATCGTATCTATATGACAATGGATAACAGAACGATCAATACTTGTTATGTTACGGCTCAAAAGAAAGCATTGTCTGTTGCTACAGTTAGCTCCAAGATTTCAATGGACAAATTAGCTGAATCAGTTAATAAATCTTTAGCTAAGATTTTAGATAAAACCTCTGGGGTTAGTATGATACAAACAGGAGCTAATACCGCTAAGCCAGTCATTCACGGAATGCACGGCAATCGTATCCTCATCGTTAATAATGGAGTACGACAAAGCGGACAGCAATGGGGGGATGCTCACGCTCCAGAGCTTGATTTTAGTGGAAGTAATATCATTCATATTGTCAAGGGAGCTGAAGCTGTTCGCTATGGTTCTGAAGCAATGGGAGGCGTTATCCTTATGGAGCAGACACCACTTGCCTATCAAGAGAAGCGCCCCAAGGGAAGTCTGAATAACTTCTATGCTTCTAATGGTCAAGCTTTTGGTTCTAACCTTCTAATTGAGGGAGCGATACCTTTTGCTCCGAACTTAGCTTATCGTTTGGAAGGAAAGTATCATAATTCGGGCGACCATAGTACTGCTAACTATTTGCTGAATAATACAGGGCATCGATTAGATAATATCATTACTGCTTTGGGCTGTCAGTACAAAAAGCTAACGATTGAAGCTTTCTACACTCGCTTTCACGAAAAGACAGGTGTGCTACCTACAGCAAGGCTGGGAGGCGTTGAACAACTACTTGAACGTATTGAGTTAGGACAACCTACAGAAGCAGACCTCAAACCTTTTAGTCGTTCAATTAGCTACCCTTATGAAACGGTACAACATCAGACCCTACTCCTCAGAGCCAACTATAATGACTTAAAATGGGGTAAGCTCAAATATCAAATTTCTTTCCAAGATGATAGAAGAAGAGAATATCGTACACGTCGCAACAATAACTCTCATATTCCCGAACTTGCTCTCAACCTAAAGACTTGGTCGCAAAACTTACAATGGGAAAAGCGTTGGTCGCAAGTTAAACTTGAGACAGGCTTCCAAACATCATCAAAAAACAACTATAGCATACCAAATAATGGTATTTCTCCTATTATACCGAATTATCGCTCTATGGAATGGGGCGTATATGGTTTGGCTTATTATAGTGCTAAGAAATGGAATCTTGAACTTGGGTTTCGCTATGATGGACAAAGAATTAAAGCTGCCAGCTATGATAAATATGGTGAATACTATTATGACGATAAGACTTATCATTGCTTGACTTATAGCTTAGGAGGACGCTATAAACTTAATAGATATTGGACACTTGTCTCAAACTTTGGTTTGGCTTGGCGACCACCACACGTCTTTGAGCTTTATAGCGACGGTGTTCAGCACGGAGCTGGGGCTTATATTAAAGGTAATAAAGAATTGGATAGTGAACGAGGCTACAAATGGATTTCATCGCTTGCTTACCAAGACAATACCTTTCACATTCAACTAAGTGCTTACGCTCAATGGATTAGAAACTTTATTTACGACCAAGCTGTGATGAATAAGGATAATACGCCAATGATTCGTCGTGAGATTTCTGGTGATTACCCAATCTTTGCTTATCGTCAAACAGACGCTTTCTTCAGAGGAGCAGACTTAGACATTGACATTAATCTAACGAAGAACTGGCATTACTCGACACGTGCAACACTTGTCTTAGCCAATGAAGACAAGACAAACGATTATCTGCCTCATATTCCACCTGTCCGTATCGACCAAGAGTTGCGTTGGTCTAAAGCTTTATCGGAAGCCCTTACCCTTAATCTTGGTTTGGGACATCGTTACGTCTTCAAGCAAAATAGGTTTGACCCTCATAAAGATTTGATAGACTATACACCTGATGCTTATCAGCTTTGGAATTTGTCGTCTAAATTATCTTGGCAAATCAATCATAGATTCAAGCTTGATTGCTCTTTGAGTGCTGAAAACCTTCTAAATAAAGAATATAAAGAGTACACCAATAGAGCAAGATATTATGCTCACGATTTAGGTAGAAATATACAAGCTACTTGTTCACTTCATTTTTAATGCTTAAATTTGCCTAAAAGGTAAAAAAGATGAATAAAGAGTTTAGCAATCTTCAGAAGCTAAGTGCTTCCATTTTGCTGGGGATATATTTGTATATCCTCTCTTTGCTCGTCTTCCACCCTTTGGAGCATCACGGCTTTTCAAGGCATTCACAGAATAACGAAGTTCAATATGTTGCACTTGACGACGAAGCACCCTGTTTCGTCTGTACGCATCTTGCCTCGCTTATCTTCCTTGTAGCTACAGCTCCGATAGTTGTATTTATTCAACTTTCTTTAGAAAAACTAATTACCAAAACTTATGAAAGCAAGTGCTTTCATTCTTTTGACTTCGTAGCTCTTCGAGGTCCTCCACAATGCTAATTGATATTAAACAACTTATCATCTCTTCTCTATAGAGATGACTTTTGTTTTGTCTCAACAATCAAGAGACAAGACTTTTGTTTGCAACAAACCAATCTAAGCTATAGATTAGGTTTCAACACTAATAAATTAATATATCAATTAGCTTAATCACAATGATTAAGCCCATAAAACAGCATATTATGTTTAAGAAAAATATATACAACTGGGCAAATCTAATCTTGATTCTTTGCCTTGCTCTCGTTGCGTCTTCTTGTAATGTAGATGAACCAGAGAAACCTATTGACGAAACAAAAAACAAACTTCACGAAGACCCTTTCAAAGCGGTATTTACACTTCAAGCTGGAAGCTTTCAGGGGGATAAGAGCTTGTCTGACAATCCATCAATCAAAGATTTCGTTCCAAGTAAAACTATCAATACACAGAAGCTATGCTACGCTCTTACTAAAAAAGATGGTTGGCACATAAGTGATGAAGGAGTAAAGAGTTTTAAGGTCGCAAGTAGCCTAAAAGAGCCAAAGCTTGTTTACTTGCTTCGTGTAGATTACTTTGATGCTAAAGGTAAACTAATGAATGGTCAGTTTATTGAAAACGGACAAGAGCAAATTCACCAGCACTTCTTTGCTTTCTACAAAAAGAAGGCAAAAGATAAAACTGCTAAACTGGTGCGAAAAAGAAAAGACGTACCTTACGACTATAGTTACACAGATACTAAGCCTTGGAACGATGACAATGGAGCAATGACTGGCAAACTTAACCCATTAGGATTTAAGGGATTCATTCGTTTTACAGAAGCTAACATTAAGTTCAACCTTGCCGTTGAGTTAGTACACGCCAAGACTTCAAAATTTGAGGCAGATGGTTCTGTCAATCCTTTCTTTTTCCCAAGTGTACGTCTAAGAGGTGCTGGAGGCTCTTGGGATATACGTGTTCCCCTGCCTATTGAAGTAGACAAAGCATCGAAGACAACAGAGCAAAAAGATGAAACCAATGACAAGCCAAACGATGAAGGCAAACCTTTGAATAATGATTTCCTTGCTCAAAACCTTTCGGCTGTAAACAAGACAGATATTAAAAAGGTCGTCATCAAAATGTACGAAGGACATCTACACGGATTAAAAGGCTTTCATTACGTTTCGGGTCCAGATGGTATTACGAACCCATTTCTTCGCCTTGAGCAAGAACTAAGTTTTGAATATATTCAAGGTAAATGGTGCTTCAAAAAGGGGGCAACAAATAAGTTTGTTTTCTTCAAGTCTAAAATGTTTCATAATATCCCAACAGATAAGACATCTCCACTAACACCTGCTCCTGTATATGGTTGTTGGATTGAATACTACAATGCTAATGGACAACTTATTAATGGGGACTTTGCCCGAGCTAATGAGTATCAAATGTTCTTTATTCCTCGCAAAGTGGAAGCTCTTAATGGCACAAGCCTTTCTAATCAAGATAAGACATTGCCAAACTTGATGAATTACGTCTATCGAGACACCACTCCTTGGGATAGAAGTTCTAAAGAGGGAGCAAGATTTAATAGTGATGAAGAAGCTATTGGACTAAAAGGCTTCTTTGACTTCCCAACGCTTAATCGCAACTTCCTGATGAGTATTCAGCTTTGGAAAACAAAGGGAGCAAAGCTTAGCAATGGTAAAGTATCTCCATTCTATGCTCCCAACCCCTCACTTATCCAAAAAGGCGAAAAGGTATTGGAACTAAATATCCCAACTTACGTAATCCTTTTTGAAGAGGATAAAAATCTTGACAAAGATAGTTCTCTTGACGCTCTTGATCAAGAGACTCAAAAACGTTTGAACCACCTATTAAACTTATCTCATCAATCTTGGGGAGACTTCCTTACAGATATGGATAACAGAGTTTGGGGCGACTATGGTTCGGAAAATAAAGGTCGTTGGTTCTAATAATATGAAGGTCTATAAATCTTCATAGAGATTTGCCCATTTTATAAAAACTAATACAATCACACAAAACAGGCTGTAGCGAAATGCTACAGCCTGTTTCTTTTTATAAATATACCGAAGTCTTTTGAGTTTGTTCGGGAACGAACTATAATTCGTAGCGGAGAAAACTAAAATTTGTTCGGGAACAAACTGAAGTGCCAGCCCATTGGTACTGAAGTGCCATCGGCTTGGCACTATTGTTTCTTCCCTATGGCACTACAAAGAGCTTGAGAATAAATAGATTTATTTTTTCTTTTGACGATGTTTACGAGCCTTTAGTTTTTCTTTCTGGAGGCGACGTCGCTCTCTCAGTTTTCGCTCACGTTCTTCTTTGCGAGCTTTTTCTTTTGCCCTCTTTTCATCTAACCTTTTCTTAGCTAATCTCTTCTTTTCGTCTTCTTGTTGCTTTGCAATAGCTTGAATTTCCTCATAAGAGATTAGTTTCTCTTTAATGTCCTTACCTTCTATAGGCTTATTAGACTTTGCTTGCTTTTGCTCTTGCAACGGATAAACTTTATCCTTAGCACTTATTTTATCCTTCGGCTTAGAAGTTAGGTAATCAAGTTTAACTTTTAGCTCCTTAACATTCTTTTGACGCTCCAGCAAAAACTCTAAATAATGCTGATAGTCTTCTGTAGAGAAAACCTTTGTAGCATTTGTGCTGGAAATCACACTTTGGATAGAAGCGTGAAGAACTTTCAAGTCTTTATCTTGCAGTAATTGCTTGGTATAATCTTGGGCGTCATCAGCATTGCTAAACTGACCAACAATAATTGCAGAGAAACTTTCTGATGATATATCTCTCAGTTCAAAAGACTTTTGTGTATAATGTACGAAATTATACAAGCTGATATAATAAGTAAGTTCAACATCAGAAAGCAAATGCTTAGGGATAGCTATAATTAAAGACACCTTTTCATTAGCTTTAGCAGAGGCAAAACTACTCTTAGTTGTGGTCTGCTTATCATCTGTAGAAGCATCTTCTGTATCTCCATTAGCAAAGCTCATTGAAGAAGAAGCTCCTATTACTTTTCGCCCTTTCTTTAGTTCGCCAAGCATTGAGCCGACAAGTTCCATTAGAGCTTTATCTGCTTGCAAAGTTGATAGCTCCTTCAATCTTTCTTGGAAAACCTTAGTCTCTCCTTGAGTAAGCTTTGCCATTGCCGAAAGGAAGACAAAACGAGGATATAGTTTAGACTTAGAGTAATCTTCTTTGACGCTTTGATAGAGCGACTCAACCCTCTGAGCATTAGCAGACAAGTAAGCCTTATATGCTTCGTCATAACGCTTAGAAACAAATTCATTCTGGCTTTGAAGATTAAGCAAATAGTTCTTATCAGCCAGTTGCTCAGCCAATTTTGTCTTTGGATAAGCACGAAGGTAAGCTAAGCGATAGCTCTCGGCTTCCTGCTCTAAATTCAAACGCAGAGCAAGGAGATAACTATTATACAGCACCTTGTCCATATCCTTTGATTTAGGATAAAGCAAGCTATATTTCTTATAGATATTGTAGGCATCTTGCAAGAAATCCAACTTATCTCTCAGGATACGAGCTTCTTCAAGCATAGCCTCCGCAATTTCTTCTTTAGCCTGAGCTTGAGCCTCTGGTGTAAAAGGGATATTAGCTAAATAGTAAGCTCTTTCGTGCGGATCATCAGACTTGCTAACTTCTAAAAGCTCCTCTGTCTCTTCTTTAGTTTTTGCTAGAGACAAACTATCCGTCTTTGTTGCAAGCGTATCCTTTAGGCTTGTAAAAACGGGTCTCTTACGCAGTTGCCAAAAGTCTTGCAACTTTCTTTTGCCCCACTTACGCTGAAAGTTTTGGCGACCTCTATCAAGAAGAGCCTTGTTATAGAAATAAAATTTCCCTTTCTCAAAGCTATTTATTGGATCTTCAATCCCCTTAGAGTTTGTCAAAAACGTATCATCAACAACATTCTCCTCTACATAGCTCTTCTTACGCTCTTCCTTTTCCTTTTGCTTCAGCACAGAGATGACACTATCAATAATGTGATTACGTTCCTTTTGAGAAATCTTAGCAAGATAGAGTAAGCTATCCTTATCTCTAATCGTTTGAGCAGAGATAATAAGAGAGTCTAAACCTTTCCCCAAATGTTTATAATAACTATAATCTCTATGAGTATTAGATAAGGTTGATGCGACCTGACTAATAGGGACTTGTGCTTTTATCCATTTCTTTTGGTTCAAATAAATCTTCCCCAAAGACATTAAATTCAATAGATAATCATACTTCTTGAGCTGGCTACTGTCTGCTCCCATTTGGAAGTATTGAAGAGCTTGTGTACTATCTTGAAGAGCAAGATAACTATTCCCTAAAGCATAGTAAATCTGATCAAGGCTCTTTTGATAGCGACGTTTATGGCTCATACGTTTGAGCAGACGAATATTTTCACGCTCCCCTTTGGGGCTTAGTTCTGCTTTCCTAAGACGAGCAGAGAAGTCCAATACTTGTGGCGGATTAAGCCTTAAGACTTTCTTAAAGCAATAATAAGCCTGTTCCTTATTTATTAGACTATCAATCAAGTTTATTTGTCCCATAAGGTAGTACAAACGAGCTTTCTGAACCTTATGCTTAGAAGACTTAATAGCAAGAGGTAAGTAGTCAAGTGCTTTGCGACAATCCTTTGTCTGCAGATAGTACTCAGATAGTACTTGAGGGTAAAGGGCTTTTAATGCCTTATCAAGCATAGGATCTTCATCTATTGCTAAAAGGTCTAAAATCTCTTTTGCCTCGGTTAAACGCTCCAATAAAATAAGAATACGAACTTGCCACAGCTTAGCACGATGATATAGTTCTTTATTTTCTTTGTATAAATTCGCAATATAAGCAAAAGTACTCAGAGACTTGTTAAATTCATTATTGTAGTATTGTGCTTTGGCAAGAAGAAACCACGCCTTATAAAGGAAAGGGTTATATTCCTTTTTCTTTTGCATAGCAAGAGCTTTAGGATCTTTCTTCCAACCTCTTTTTCGTTTTGGTTTTTGCCTCAAGCTATGTTCTTGAATAGCTTTTTCAGCTTTATCTATAGCTCTTTGAAAAGCCCCTGAAGCATTTTCATCATTAGCTTTGTAATAAATAGGAGCATAAGGGATTAACTCAACATAACTTTCCTCAAGATTTTCCAACATATTATCATAAGCCTCATCGAAGTTATTAATCCCATTATAATAGACATTATAACGAGTCGTTAGGTTATGATAAGTACGTGTCAATGCTGTATTCTTCTTAACGGTACAAGTCGTTGATGAGAATAAAACTAAAAATAAAAGAAGAAAAAGACTAATGCCTTTTCTTCTGATAAGATATTTTCTGTATCTCAATAGTCTCATAATGTCTTCTTTAGAAAGAGGGAAAATCGAGCTAAAACATAACTCAAAGAAAGTAATAAGACAATAACAACCCCTGAAGGTACAGCAAAAAAGTAACTCAAGGCTAAACCACCAACGTTAGCAAGAAAAGCTATAAGAATGGAAAAGAAAGCTATTCGATGAAGATTAGAGGTGAAAAGATTGGATATTGCCTGAGGTAGCGTCAGCAGAGACATCAAGAGCATAATCCCAACAAGACGAATACTTAGCACCAAAGCAACAGAAACGACAAGAAGCATAAAGATATTCCATTTCTTAGCTGAAATCCCTCTTGTTTCCAAGAAGTCAATATCAAAAATAGAATAATAAATCGGACGATAAAAGAACGTTAATAATAATATCAGGAAGAGCGTATAAAACAACAGACTAAGTAAATCAACCCTACTAACTAATAATATATTACCAAAGAGATAAGATGATAAACCTGTAGTATAACCTGGGGTCAATGACATAAATAAAATACCAATAGCCATTCCCAAAGCCCAAATACTGGCAATAGCAGAGTCCTCACGCATTTCAGAATTTTTGCTAATATAACTAATCCCTAAAGCTGATAACATCGCCGTTATCCCTGCAACAAATAATGGATTTATACCAAGAAAAACTCCGATCCCTAAACCAGAAAAAGAAGCGTGTGTGATACCTCCACTAACAAAGACAATACGACGAACAACAATGTAAGTCCCAATTAACCCACAAACAATAGCAGATAATGAAGCTGCTATAAGAGCATTCTGAAAAAATGTATTTACTAAAAAGACTTCTGCAATACTCATACGCCTCTAACTCCTTTTAGAGTACAAGAAGAATGAAACTTGTTAAGCTAAGCGTTTCTCCCCAATAATCAAGAAAATCTCAGGCTTTATCGCTTCAGGAATTTCAATCTCTCTTAACTGAAGACTTCTTACCCAGCCTGCGACATCATCATCTCTTAGCGTTAATAGAATTTCTCTAAACTCATTAATTTCCGCCTCAGAATAAGAATCTGCACCTCGACCTTTATAGGAGTCTAATTCCTCATCATCGTAATAAACAATATGCGAACTAACAGCAGCAAGAAGACTATCCCTTTCACAAGTATTGTGCATACCACAACAAGCTCCCGAAGAAACTTTCACTTCTTCCTCAATAGATTCATCATCTTCTCGTGATTGAAAAATAGCAATAATAGCTGTAACTATAGCTAATCCTGATAAGGCAATGACTGCCCACATTATATCCATATAATTTCCATTTATTTATTTACTGAATAGCCAAAGATAGTAAGATTATCCCAAAAATGAGGAAAACTCTTCCTCACAACTTCTGGATTTTCCACAAAAACGCCATTAGAAGAGAAACGACACATCATTGGCACAAGAGCCATTGCCATTCGGTGGTCTCCTTCGGGATTAAGGACTAAAAGATTCTTACTTTCTTGCTCAAGAGGGTCAAACTCTCCATTCCACGAAATAGTATGCTCACTTATTGAGAGCCTTACTCCGATCTTGAGGCACTCTCTCTGCAAAATCATCAAGCGATCACTCTCCTTTATTCTCAAATGAGCAACACCATTAAAACTAAAAGGACGCTTATGTATAATACAACTTGCTACAAATGTTGGCACTAAGTCTGGACACTCTGAGCAGTCTAAGACAAGCATTTCTACAGAGTTTGATATACTATTTTTCTTTAGCTGTAAAGTACTATCATCTATAGCGAATGTCTTGACTCCAAATTGCTCAAAAAACTTTGGCAGATATTGAGCATCTCCTTGCAAAGAATCCAAACGAAGCTTTGGCAAAGTCATTAGGCTTCCTTCCTCAAGCATTGAACAAAGTTCATAAGCATAAGAAGCCCCTGTCCAATCGGCTTCAAAACCTACTTCAGTTTGCTGGATAGGTTCTTTCCCTTGATAAATAAAAAGTCCATTATCTACTCTCCAACGGTAACCAAGCTCTTCCAAAACCTTAACCGTCATAAGAGCATAAGGAGCAGAAACGAGTCCACTTCTTCTCGTATCGATAACGAAATCTCCTTCTTTGATCAAAGGTGCAAGTAGGAGCAATGCACTAAGATATTGCGAGCTTTGCGAAGCATCTAAACTAATCCTTTTCGGAGTGATTTCTGATGGCGAAAATAATAGTGGAGGAAATCCCTCTTTTTCTAAGTATTCAATCTTTGCTCCCAAAGAAGCAAGAGCATCAACCAAAGGAGCAATAGGTCGTTCGTGTTGGCGACCTAAGCCATAGAGTTTCGTCTTTTGCTTAACCTTAAAAGCAAGAAATGCTGTCATCAGTCGCATTGCAGTTCCCGACTCTCCGACAGAGATTTCTTCTTCCCCCTCTAAGAGATTTGTAAAAGCTTGCAATAGATATTCAATATCCTCTGGGAAGTGCTTCTTTTGATCCTCAAGATACTTAGATAAATCATTCCCCTCTAAGACTTGTAAGACAAGCCTCCGTGCCATTAAACTCTTTGATGGTGGCAAATGAAAAGAAAAGTCTTTCTTTTGACTTGAAAATAAATTCTCCCCTTCTTTAACGATCATTGATTAAGTTCTATTTAGCCTCGTTTTTCTTTAGCCTTCGTAACTCATCAATAGACAAACGCCTATCTAAATTAATATAATAATGCTGGTGAAGAGATTTACGGTCATCTTCAGGAGGAAAGAGCATATAATCTCCAAACTGCTGTCTTAGATAATTATCGACTCCATTATGAACCCTAACTGTGAAATCTTCAAATGGCATCTCTCTATAGAACGAGAACCATTCTTTTGGGTAAAGTTTACTTGGCAAAGCAAGATGAATCCCATAACAATAGAGATAATCTCCTCTAAACTCTTTAATTTGCCCTTGCAACTCTAACAAGCGTTTATGATACTTTTTTCTATAAGGAATATAGTAAAATATATCCTTTAAACAACTGACACAAGCTCTAACAGAATCATAACATAAATTATGCCACAGACTCTTTAACGAGTGCTTATGACAAGAACGCCTATAATAATCTATCGTCCACTTATATTCGAGGGCTATTTCTTTTTCATTTGCAAAATCTTTAGAGGCTTCATCAAGAGGGAAAATATCGACCCATACACCTGTGATATAGGGAGAATCTTCATACTCCCAAACTGTTGTTGTTTTATCAGAGAACTTTGCAAAAGTTTGTAAAGGGTATGTACCATCAGTAAAATCGATGATTTCATACTTTGTATCCTCTAATTCTCTCCTAAGAGACAAAAAACTGTCGTAATCTGGACGAAGCATATAGACATCAATATCATCATCCCAAGGGATTATCCCTTGGTGCCGTACGGCACCAATTGCAGTTCCTCCACTTACAAAATAATTAAGCTTATGCTCATCACAAAAAGCAATAAATGCTTTCATTACTTCACAAAGTTTCTTCTTATATGCTATTAATATCTTCTCCTCCATAATAAAACTTGTTTCTGAAAGAATCTTAATTTATTAAATCATATATCTTTCGAGCAAAATATATATCGTGTAATGCAATACCTATATTGTATGCCAAGATACGCTCCTTATCATTTTCTCGTCCTTTGACCTCCTGATGTAATACTCTATCAAATTCTTCACAATATCTAAATTGATTGAAATACCTAAACCCCTTGACGTGATCTATATCATCTACAAAAACTTTATCAAAAAACAAATCACAATTTTGAAAGCCTCGAGTATGTATAGGCACAACTAAAACCCCTTCCTTGAACCACTCATCTTTACCAAGAATCCCTTCACAGACAGTAAGGGCTGATACTATAATATCAGAATCTTTGATTAAGTCCTCATAATTTTCACAAATAAGAATATCTTGGACACCTTTTGCTTTCAAGCTATTTTTCACCTTCTCAGCGTGATCTTTATAGCTCATCAACTTAACAGTCTTGTTTAGGTTGTTTTTGTTAGAGAAATAAATATCAAGAAAAGCTCGACCTGTTTGCCCAAGTCCTATGACAGCAATACTCTGAGCATCTTTCTTAGCGAATGTTTCGACAGCTAAACTTGCTACAGCTCCTGTTCGTTTAGTTGTTATCCACGAAGCTTGCATCATAGCAAGAGTCTCTCCATCACTGTAGCGATATAGCAATAAATCCCCCTGAACAGATGGATTTCTTTCAGGATATCTTGATACAACCTTGACACCAACACTATCAATGGTTGGCATTATAGCAGGCATTGTATTATAGAAATTCTTACCATCATTAAATGTTTGACTAATCTTGTGAGGAAGTAAACTATATTTTTTTGATAGAAAAGAGTTCCGAACCCATTCAAGAGCTACGTCATTTTGAATATTTAACGATTCTATTTGAATATCAGTATAATTTTTTACCCCCCCCCCCTTCAATTTTTCACTTTCTTTACATTTCAGAGCTATATCAAGCTGTTGTTTTAATACAGACTTAGAAATACTGTTATCAAAATAAACTGGAGATATAAGTCCCAAAGCCCAAGTATAAATTTCGTCAAGCATTGGTGTTTCAATCTCTAAAACTTTAGCAATTTTATAGATTAAAGCAAGACCGAAAGGAATATCCTCAATAAAATACCTATGTGTAAAATCTGGAATATATCCATTAGGTGTTTTTATCAGTTCTAAGCGAATACCTTGGAAAGCCTGAATCGTAGATAATTTATGCGTTAATTCTTTCTCTGAATTAACGCCATAATGCTCCAAGATAGTTGGTATCTTAGGGATACCCAACTTCTCAAAAATCAAAGCTAACTCTTGATCACATTTGACTAAGTTCTCCGAAGCTCGATCTGTCCAAGCTTCATAAAACAAAGGTTCTTCTTGATAAAAAACATCAATCCCCCAATCTTTAAACAGATCATATAACCTTGCAGGGTGAAGTATTGGGTTAGAATTTGTCAGTGTAACCTCCCAAAAAGACGCTAACTCAGATACTGGTATTTGAAAAAGTGTCTTTAATTGTTCTAAAAGGCAAACTGTATCCTCTTCTATTGAAGCTATTTTTAGAGAATCTTTATAGCCTTTGAGGTAGACAGACTCTCCATATTCTTTGATTCGTGCAATATATGGAACTCTTTGGAAACCAAACACTCTTTGATGCTTGGGAAATAAATCTTGCATCTGCAAAAAGAAACCGCCAGAGCACTGCACAGAACCAATCCAAGTTTCACTACTAACAAATGGTTTTATTTGCGTTATGAGACCACTAATCAAGAAACTGGGAACTGCTATCAGAACTAAATGAGTATTTGAGGAGATAACATCTGAGGGCTTATTACTAATACGTTTAATCTTTGCAAAAGAAACCTCTCCATTATTTTCTATTATCTTGAAGTTTCGATTCCAAAGAGATGGTTTCGATGTTAAGACAGAAACCTCAACATTTGGGATTTGGGATAACTTTCCAGAAATTGAATGCCCCAAGTTTCCCCCACCACAAACCGTTACATTAAGCATTACAATACTTGTTTAAGAGAATTAATTAAATGCTCATTATCATCAAAGTCACGAACAGCAATACGAATAAATTCCTTTCCTTCAAATGCAGTTTTCCCCGTACAATCTTTGAGTAAGATATTATATTCTTGCATCATCTGCTTGGTCAATTCTGTTGCAGTTCGACCTTTTACTTTACATAAGAAGTAATTGGCTTGAGAATAAATTGGTTCTAAAAAAGGAATCTGCTTTAACTCTTTGTAAAGACGATCTCTTTCATCAGCAATTTTTCTACACGCAATATGATAGTCCTTTTCATATTTGCCATAAATCTGCAAAAAGAACTCTCCATAAGAGTTGATATTCCAAACAGGCAATTGCTCTTTCATCTTAAATAAAAGTTCGACGTCTGAAGAAACAACAACCCCTAAACGGATACCGGGAACTCCATAGCTTTTAGAGATACTTTTTACAATAATAAGGTTTGAATACTTATCAAGTAGTTCCTGTTGAATAAGAGTGTTTTCATCGTTTTCTGTAGAGAAATCAACAAAGCTCTCATCCAAAATTAATTGCTTTCCTTTAGATTGAAGATACTCAGCCAAGATAACCACTTCTTTTTTGGGAATAAAGTTACCACTTGGATTATCTGGATTAATCAAGAGCAAGACATCTAACTGCTCGCTAAACTTCATTAAATCCTCTAAATCATAAGAAAAATCGTCTGTTTCAGGAGTAAATGTAACAATTCTATCTTTAGGAGTTCGAGCCACATATTCGTGGAAAGTTGGTGTGATAACCCCAATAGTCTTGTCATCATAACTTGCCATTAAAACGTTGATAAGTTCTGCGGCTCCATTACCAACCAAAATGTTTTCTGGTTTACAATCAAACATTTTTGCAGCTAATAGACTCTGAACACTCCCTGTTGAGGGATAATCGTGCAATAATGTCTCAAAATATGCCTTGAACTCTCCAACCATCTTCTTTGGAGGAAAATAAGGATTAACCAAGTAACAGAAATCTTTGAGGAAAGGGAAACGCCAATAACCTCCATATCGAGTTTGATACTTCTTAATATCATCTGAAAAAAGGGTTTCTGCATTATGCAAGTCTTGTTTGTCATCTATTTCATACCACTTATCATCTTGCCCTAAAATACAAGGTTGTATCTTATGTAAATCCAAGAAAATTAAGACTTTGAGAACACTTTCGTAATACTCATTTTTACCTAAAGACTGACAATAAGCTTCTAAGAATGGAATATAATGGTTTTCAGAAAAACTTGATGAAAACTTATAGATATTAACTGTTTTATAATAATTCTCTACATTATCAAAAGTAAAATCACTCTTACCTATAAAACTCTTAATCTCACCATTTTCATTTAGCTCCACAACAGTACCATCCATCCACGATTGATACTTATCAACTAACACGACATTATCTTTCGGACTCTCTAAAGCTTTCTGGATAACTGAGCGATCAAATACTAAGTCACTCTCAACTAATAATGTATCCTCTTCTTTAAGTAAATCCTTAGCTAAATAAAGTGAATAGATATTATTAGTCGTATCATATACAGGGTTCTCCACATAAACAATCGGTACGCCATTATACTCATTACCAAGGTAATTTTTCAATTTCTCTCCTCGATAGCCTATTACTAATACAATACGACTGATTTCAAAAGAAGTAAGAACCTCCAAAGATCTATCTATCATTGGGACTCCATTGACTTTTACCATACATTTGGTACTGTCTGAAGTAAGGTCCGCTAACCTTTTTCCCATTCCTGCGGCTAAAATTAATACTTGCATATACTATTGTTTTATTTGTTATTTTTCTTTAAAATCTTAATTCTATTTTTAGCTTCTTTGAGACTTAAACCCGATTTTAAGTTAACATAAAAATGTCCATGAGTAATTTGCTGTTCTTCTATTGGAGGATAAGACATATAATCCCCAAACTGTTTAGCTAAATATTGATGTACTCCATTCAGAACTTTAACCTCAAAATCTTCAAACTTCATCTCTGTATAGGATGAAAACCACTCCTTAGGATAAACTTTATTTAAAGCACAAAGATGACACCCATACACGTAGTAACAATCTCCCTTAATTTTAGGAATCACACCTCTAAGTTTAAGAATTTTGTCTAAATACTTTTTCTTTCTAAATCTATGATGAATAATACTCCAAATAAACGATCGAAATTCCCCGAAAGGGTCTCTCCGTAAAGTTTGAATTAGATATGAAAACGTCAAAACGTTATAGCTCTTAAGGTAGTTAAAATAAGACATCGAGTAATCATACGCAATCTGTCGTTCTTTTTCATCAGAGAAACCTGATTTAGCCTCATCAAGAGGAAATATATCTACCCAAACGCCTGTTATAAACGGAATTTCTTCGCTTTCCCAAACTGTCGTAGTAGTATCCACAAATTTAGCAAAAGGAAATATCGGAAGAGTATTGTTGGTACTATCAAGAATCTCATACTTAGACCCCTTAAGTTTATCTCGTAATGATAAAAAACGATCATACTCCGGACGAAGCATATAGACATCAATATCATCATCCCAAGGGATAATCCCTTGGTGTCGTACGACACCGATTGCTGTTCCCCCACTTACAAAATAAGTCAGGCTATGCTCGTCACAGAAAGCAATAAAAGCCTTCATTACTTCACAAAGTTTTTGTTTATAGGCAACTAACTCTTTTTCATTGAGCTGATTGATTATCTCCATACTAAATACTGTATTTATTATTTATTCCTTTCAAGTTCTTTAAGGTTTTCAAGCTTTTTCTTTTCCATAAACTCGTAAATACCTTCAAGATGTTCAATGACTTTACCACCACCAAACTCATAAACTTTAGTAACCAAGCCATCTAAGAAATCACGATCGTGTGAGACTATGATTAATGTACCATCATAATTAAGTAGTGCCTCTTTGAGAACTTCTTTTGTCTTGAGATCAAGGTGATTCGTTGGTTCGTCTAATATCAACAGGTTGTAAGGCTCAAGCAAAAGCTTCAAGAGAGCAAGACGTGTCTTCTCCCCACCACTCAAGACCTTTACTTTCTTGCTTGAAGCCTCTCCCCCAAACATAAAAGCCCCTAAGAGGTCATTGATACGTTTGCGAATATCACCTTCAGCAATATCATCAATTGTTTGGAACACGGTTAAGTCTCCGTCAATGACAGCTGCTTCATTCTGTGCAAAGTAGCCAATCTTAACGTTATGTCCAAGTTGCAATTCGCCAGCGTGTTCCAGCTCTTTCATTATACAGCGAACAAGCGTAGATTTACCTTCCCCATTCTTACCAACGAAAGCAATCTTATCGCCACGCTCTATCGTCAGGTTTACGTTTGAGAATACTTGCTTGTCGCCATAAGATTTTGCTACATCACTCATCATAACAGGGTAAGCACCCGAACGAGGAGCAGGCGGGAAACGCAGTCGGATTGCCGAAGTATCAATCTCATCAACCTCTATTATATCTAACTTTTCAAGCATTCGCACACGGCTCTGCACCTGATTAGTCTTAGAATACGTTCCCTTAAAGCGTTCAATAAAGTCAGTTGTCTCTTGAATAAACTTTTGCTGTTCTTCATAAGCCTTCTGTTGCTGAGCACGACGCTCGGCACGCAAACGCTGATACTCGGTATAATTAACCTTATAATCATAGATGCGTCCCATTGTAATTTCAATGGTACGTGTCGTAATCCTATCAACGAAAGCTCTATCGTGGCTAATGACTACCACCGTTTGGTTATTATCCACTAAAAAGTCTTCAAGCCATTGAATAGATTCAATATCCAAGTGATTGGTTGGCTCATCAAGGAGCAAAACGTCTGGTCGCTGAAGAAGCAATTTAGCAAGTTCAATACGCATACGCCACCCACCACTAAACTCTGAAGTTTGCTTACTAAAGTCTTCTCGCTTAAAACCAAGACCAAGAAGGGTTAGTTCTATGGCTTTATCATAGTTAATCTCTTCAATGGCATAGAATTTCTCGCCAAGTGTCGAAACCTCCTCAATAATAGCCATATACTCATCGCTCTCATAATCAGTACGTGTCTCAAGCTGATGATTAAGCTCTTGCATACGAGCCTCCATTGCATGAATATGAGCGAAGGCTTGCTCCGTTTCCTCAAAGACAGTTCGCCCATCTTCAGTTAGGAGGTGTTGAGGTAGATAAGCAACATTCACATCTTGCGGGACATTAACCTTACCACGTGTCGCCCCTCTCACGCCTGCAAGAATTTTAAGGAGCGTACTCTTCCCTGCTCCATTTTTCCCCATAAGAGCAATACGATCTTTTGGGTTAATTACAAAAGAAATATCCGAGAATAAAGGACTTGCCCCAATCTCTACTGTTAAACTATCTACCGATATCATATAATTTTATTATAAATGCATTTTTTTATAATACAAATATACTTATTTTCAACGATACTTAGTGAGAGAAACAGAGTAAACACGTCAAAATAGGAGGCTTTATTTAAGTCTTTGCAACCAACAGCGTAGGCACAAGCTATTTTATCCCCCAAAGTGGTGCGTTTCAACAAGCTCAATAAGCAAAAACCGCCCCACCCCGTCCTTGTCGCAAGCGACAAGTTCCCCCTCCCACGGATGGAAATTCCTCTAATTACTAAGCACTTAAAATAATATTTGATAAATTTATTTCGGAACTATTTACCTAAGTCTTGCTTGTGTATTTATGTTTCATTTCGGTTGCTGAGCTTGTCGAATCGGGGTCGCAGCCCCATTTATTTCTCATAGCGGTGCGTTTCGACACGCTCAACGACCGAATCCTTTGAATACCAAAATGCTTCCGCATTTTGCCCCTCGCTGGGAGGCGTTCCGATTTGTGGCATTTGGAAGAGTTGGAAAAGTCTTTGGGAACACTCAAAAAAGTTTTCCGGAAAACTTTTAGAAATGACTGGGAAAACTCATTTGAGTTTTCCCAGTCATTTTTTTGCCTTAAAACAAAGAATTTTATCTACCTAATAGACAGAAGGTTAGATAAATCACCCTGTGGCTGTTCTGATTTGTGGTATTTAGTCATTGATTAAGATGCAATATTGATATGATTTTGATAGGCTTAATACCTAAATCAAAGATTATGATTACCTTTAGGGTATGAAAAAATATATTCTAACACTCATAGTACTACTTGCTTCGGTAGGAGCAAAGGCACAAATTAGTCTCTCGAAGACAAGTATAACCCCAATCTCAAAGTGGATATTTGGAGGGACTGCAGGGGCTGGACTTTCGGGAGGAGATAACTTCTCTATATATGCTACACCAACGATGGGTTACAAACTCACGCCCAATTTAGTTGGAGGGCTTAGTGGTAGCCTCTCTTATCAGAAAAGCAAATATAGTAAGTCAACAATATGGGGCTTAGGACCTTTTCTCAAATACTATATTGGACGTTCCTTTTATGCTTCGGCAAACTACCGGCATTATTTCATCAATCAGAAGATTAAAAGCACTGGAGCAAAGCTTGAGAAAGAAGAAGGTGCCTTAAATATCGGAGGGGGGTATATCCAACATCTTGGAGGGCATACTTTCTTGGAGATTGGAGCAAGCTACAACCTGCTCTACAAAGAAGATAGCTCTATCCTAAGAAGTCCTTTTATTCCCTACGTTGGTATTATCATCGGTCTATAAAAGTATATACATAAAGAATAAGAGAAGTATACACTTAAGTCTTGCAAATCATTTTTCGGTCGTTGAGCTTGCCGAAACGTACCGCTTTGTTTTGTATTTACTCAGCATTTCGGCGTTTCGACAAGCTCAGCGACCGAAAGGAAACATAAATACAACAGCAAGATTTAGGGAAATACTTCCCAAAAAAGAAAAAAGAGCTTATGCCAAATTTGGCATAAGCTCTTTTTATTTTCATCAATTAACAAGCGTTAATCCTTTACTAAGCGAACATACATTCCGTATTTCTCAATTTTATTTCCTCTCTCAATAGCATTCCTTGATTTAGAGAATGCACGATAGAATAGTGCAGAACCTCCACCAAATGGAGATTTATACTTCGAACTTGTCCAGAAGTAAGTATATTTATCTAAGCCTTTGAACTGAATACCTCTCCAGCTATTAGATAGATAACCTCCATAAGTAACAGAAAGTTTCATCTCGTCTGTTGGGTCAAGAGCATCTTTCTCAAAAGGCAAGCCTTTCTTGATGAACTTGTGCATTGTCGCACCTCTTTTACCATTCTTATAACCTTGAGCTTTAGCTTGCTGTTCAGTCATTCCAGAAAGCTTCTCAAGCACTTGCCAATCTTCATCTGTAGCAACGTGCCAACCTTCAGGAGCAATGTCTGCAACAGCATAACCAGAATATACAACACCATATTTAGCATAGTTTGCATTTGCTTTAAGCGTTGCAACATCTTTGCTTGTTTCTCCGTAAACAGAGCAAGTCATCTTATTACCATCAGCATTAGCTTTCTCAGCATAAGGTAAATAAGCAAAGTTCTCAGCTAACCAAGTCTTACCGTCGATCGTAATCGTTTTGTAAGTCTTACCATCACGAGTATCAGTCCAAGTGCCTTCAACTGCTGTAAATGCTCCCGTTTCAGTTTTCTTCTTCGTTGTGAAAGTAATTACGTTACTGCTAATTTTAGCTCCGTTTTCATCTTTAACAACAACTTTAACCCAGTAAGCGGTCTCAAAAGGAAGCTTAGGGAAAGTATAAGAAAGCTTTCTCAAGTTCTCTGTATTCTCAAGATTGCTCTTCTTAATATCCTCGTCGCTAAAGTCTTTATCTGTGCTTAGGTAAACATCATAAGTTAGCTTTTCATCTCTCAATGCACCCTTTTTAGGGTCTTCATTTGGCACTCTATCTTCGTCTTTTGAAGCAGACCACTCAACACTAACATCAACACCTTCCTTGACTTCTTTCTGAACAGGAATCGTATTTAGCATTGGTACTGAAGGAGGCGTATTAGGAGTTGTAAATGTAAATGTTGCACTCTTAGCAACTTCATTACCACCTTTATCTACAGCAGACACTGCCCAATAATAATGACCATTACCCTTCAAACCATTCACCGCAACCTTTGTCTCAGTCAAGTTCTTCTTCAAAGGAAGCGAGAACTCTGCAGAACCATTTCTAAGGAAAAGCTGATAAGTAACTTCATCTTTGTATAGAGGACTTCTCTCTACTGTCCAAGATAATTCCACGTCCTTAGCTGTCAAGACAGCCTTATCCATTGGAGCAGACAAAGTGATATTCAAGTCCTCGCCTACAGTCATAAAAGAAGCCACTGCCGACTCTGCTTTTGCTTTCTTAACGTCAGAAGCAACAACCTTCCAATAGTAAGTTGTAGAACGCTCTAACTCATAGTTAGCAAAGCTGAAACTATTCTCCTTAATATCAATAGCTTTCTTTGTTTCTTCCTCTTTGAAATCCTTATCCTTAGAGATGAATAGCTCGTAAAGAACTTCCCCCTTCTCAGGATCTACACTTGCGTCCCACATAAAAGTAGGCTTTAGAGCAATGTTCTCTGCATTGTTGGCAGGTTCTTTTAGAACAGGTGCTGTCGGAGCTTTATTCTCCAATTCTTTCTCCACATCGTTATTGCTGTCTTTACAAGAAGCAAAAACGAGTGCTAATAGTGCTACAATTACGTAGCCTCTTAACTTAAAAACTCTCATAGTCTTTTATCTTTTTATTAATAAATTATTTTAATCGTGTATAGAAGTAATCTTCTTTAGGGTTTGCTTGTGAGATAAAATCCCAATCAATCTGACCAGACTCAATTGTTCTCTTGATATACCAGCCCTTCTCGTTGCAAACATAACTGACAAAGTCATTAAATGCTTGACTCTCTGAGATACTTTTAGCAATAGCTGTAGCATCTTCTCCATCCTTTGGTTTACAAACGTCTCCTTCCTTTCTCTTAAAACGGAGTCTATCACCTGACAGTTTCTCAACCTCAAGAGGAACAAAGTAAAAATAGAATTGATTATAGCTCTCAAATGAGAAAATCAAACCATTGCCCAAGTACTCTCCGAACTCATAATCGTGATTGTAAGAAGCATCTAAAATAGGTTCGCCCTTTTCGTTGAAAAGCGGAATTCTACGTTTGTAGTCTGTAACGAAAACAACAGTGCTAATCTTAGGGTTAGCTCGCTTCATCTGAGTATATTTTGCGTTCATTTGTCCAAAGCTTGCCTTCATCCATAAGCTATAATGATCCAAGAACTCATCTACTACTTTAGGAACTGAGTACACTGGTAGATCAGAGCAGTAGAGATAGCCTTTTAGGTCTGAATTTGCAAGTTCATAACGAAATTTTTTCTTATTATAAGTAAAGTACTGAACCTTATGACCACCAATCTCAATAGCGGTACTAAGCCCCATTCCTTCGTGGGTAAAATAGAGCATTTTTCGCCCTTGCTTGAACTTTCCTTTGTAGTTGTAAGCATAGTCTCCGACACGAGCCATAGAGCTTAAATCAAGTCCCATCAGTACAGGAGTTTTCTCAGAAGCTCCATCTAAACCTTCAGTAATGGCAAGGTTCATATAACGAGCAGTTCTTTGCTTTCCTAAATAAGCAATATACTCCTTTAGCTTAGCGAAGTCCTTAAACTCTTCTTTAGCTTTCTCCAAAGTCAAGATACCTCCATAAACCTTACCTTCTAAAACAATTATCCCTTTACTTTCATCAACGGACTTGAAGTTAAACTCAACATCTCCACCATATCCCTTAGGAGCATTAACGCTCGGATAAGAGAAGATTGTTAAGTTTTCATTAAACACATCAAAAACAAGCTCAACATCTGCCTCGTGCTTGATACTATAAGCACTCTCAATAGGCTTGGGAAGTTGGGGATTCGGAGAATGCAACTTAACTGTCAGATCCTTGTTGAAATAAGCAATCTGATATGATAAGTACTCTACATCAGCCCCCATAGAGTAAGTCATCTTCCAACCATAAGGAGCATCTGTCAAGATACGCTGATACTTCACAATCTCCTTCTGAACTCTTTTACTTGGGTTATCATTAAACTTATTCTCAAAGTCATTATCCTTACAAGAAACAGCAAGTCCAACGATAGATAACCACAAAATTATATTTTTAATCCTCATAACCTTATTCTTTATCTTGGATGAATTTATTGATTGCAATTTCGATCTTTCCTTGTAACTCAAATAGGTCAATGCCCCACTCTGTTTTGTAGTAGTCTTGAACAATCGCAATTTTCTTCAACATTATATCTAAGCCAATCGGAGCATTCTGGTCTTGTTTAAGCTTAATTGTACCATTCTGCTGTTGTTCTGGAACGATCCCAAACATATAAAGCTTTAGCTGAAAGTCTGAAAGCTTCTTTGTAATGAGATTACCTGTCACAATACCTCTTGAATCCTTCTCTGGAACAGTTCTATCTGTTGGGTTATTACTATGATTAACGTCCGAAAGTATAGTTGCTACAACTTCAACAAAGTCCTCGTGCTCATTGGACATACTATAAGGGGTAATAAAACCTAAAGTATTAGCTTGAACTTCTTGAAAATTGTACCAAGCTCCAGTATAATTCCCCTTTGAAAGCTTTTTGTAATCTGTAGAAAAAGCAACCTTTTGGTTCAGGATATGAGCAAACTCGTGGTGCAAAGTATGAAAGGACTTAGCCATCTTGGTAACATCAGTATCATCAAATAAATCAACTTCAAAGATTGTAACCTTACGACCGCCCTCAGCAAGACCCAAAGTCTTCGTACCATCATTGTTGTATTGAGCAGTACCAACTAAATAAATAAGCTTAGGAACATAAGTCTTGACAAACTCTTCTCCCCCAGCTTCTTCATAGGGTTTTATCCACGCTTCATAAAAAGCGTGCATAAACTGCTCTGCTTTCTCCTTACGTGGAGGTGTCACGTGAAAGCGATTATCAATCTCGCCATCATCCCACTTCCACTTAATCTCCATATTATAGGGAACCGTAAATGTATTGTAAATCCACTTATCAAACTCACTCTGATGCTCTGGAGTTACATAGATTACAGATTCATCTAAGATCTCATCCTGCTTCTGACAAGAAAAAGCTGTCAGGAGAACTGCAATTAGTATTATTCTATATTTATTCATATACTCTATCTTGGATTAGCTTGAATGCCCTGAGCTTGGGCACTTAATGGTATTTGTAATAACTTTCTCTTATCATCTTTTTCGAGCCACTTAACGTCTCCATTTATGTAATAGTGACGAACCCTCGTATTAAAACGCTTTTGATCAAACCATCTCATACCTGTGTAGTAGAATTCTTTTCTTCTTAGATCATAGAGACAGTTCAGATAAACTCTTTGCATATCGTCAATAGCATAGAATGGAGAAAGCCCATATTCATATTTACTCTCCTTATACTCCTTCTCAATCTTTTCGTAAGTAATTAGATTATTATTTACGTCATAACCTTTTAATCTCTTACTCAAATATATATTCATATCAGAAACAGCATCTGGATACTTCTTGAGCATAACGTTTGCTTCCATTCTTAGGAATAGAGCCTCCTCAAGATCAACTAAAGTATGCATTATCATATAGTAGCCCACATCGCTATTAAGTCCATCTTTTTGCGTGTGATAGCCCCACTTAACGAAGAAGATATCGGGATCTGCTCCATATAGATTCCAAACCCAATCTTTACCAACAAAAGATTTTCTAAAGACAAAGCGATAGAAATCAATACTCATACCATACTGATAGCTACCATAAAAATAAACAAACCAACTACTATATTGAGGCACAACCAGTAGATTTGCGGTTTCTGTTGTTTTCCCCCATTCAAGGATTGCCTCATTAATATCCATCTTAGTATAAGCCTTCAAGTCTCTCAACTGCTCAGTATAGTTAGAGCCAAGAGCCTTAGTGGAATGCTCAAGGACTTTCTTGAAGTCTCCTTTATGGCTATAAAAACGAGCAGCAAAAGTGTGAGCAGCTTTATAGTTCCAATGTAATTTTTTATTCTTATAAACTTTATCATCAAGGTAAAGCAGTCCCTCTTTTAGATCTTGCTCTACTTTACGATATACCTCAGCGACTGTTCCTCTCTTATACTTAGCAAGGACACTTGTTTCAGGTTTTGTTACATAAGGAATCCCAAGATCCTTATTTGCTGTTTCAGGATTATAAGACTTACTCCAAAGACTCACAAGCATAAAGTGACAATAAGCTCTTGCAATCAAAGCCTCACCATAATATGGCTTGATATTATCAGGAATCTTCCCATTATTACGATACAATTCTATTGCATCTAAAGCGTGATTTGCCTGCTTAATTGCAGCATAACACGACTTCCAATACGATTCTGGAGTATCTTGAGAGGTTTCTCTGAACTTTGCCCAATTATAAGCGTCCTCATTAATTACGTTTTTTCTTCGACTGCTTTTCTTTTCCGTAGCATTATCACTCATTGCATAGCAAAACATTTGATAATTCTGATTAGGATAAGCATAAGTCAAAAGCTCTCCAATCTTCTCCGGAGAGTCTATAATAGTTCTATCATCAGGCATCTTCCCAAGAAAATCATCACAAGAAGTTAAACCTAATAGCAACAATAATGATGTTATATATATTTGTTTCATTATGTTTTAGTTTACAAGTTTAGTTTCAAACTCAGTGTATATTGAGTTGGGACAGGTAAAGCAACACCACCCGTTCCAAAGAATTCAGGATCTTGTCCATTCAATGCTTTATCAGAATAAAGCAATAGTAGATTTGTTCCAGAAGCTTTTATTTGTGCTCCAGAAAAACCAATAGACTTAGCCCACTTTTGAGGTAAAGAGTACATAAGAGATAGCTCTTTTAGACGAATAAAATCACCTTTGGCAACCCTTTGATCTGAGTAGTTATAAGCATTGTAAGTTGCCTCAACGCTTGAACCAATCTCATCATAGATACGTTTGCTCAAAATTGCAGGAATATTTGTCTTCTTTTCATCTCCAGACATCAACCACCTATTCATAAAGTCTTTTGGCATAGCATCGAGGTCACTATACTTTGCGTGGAAGCTTGGATACAATCTAATCACATTACCAAACTGATAAGTCAAGAAGATATTCAAAGACAAGTTTTTATACCTTAAGACATTAGACAATCCTCCTGTTATTTTAGGGTCAATACTTCCTTCATATTTTAGATGATTAACCTTTACATCTTGGAAGAAGACTTTCTGCGTTACCTTCCCTTTATTATCATAGAAAGTAGGTAACCCACGCTTATCCAAACCTGCAAAAGGAATTGAATAGAGACCTCTTACAGCACGACCAAGAGAGGCAGCTCCTTCTGCTCTCGTCAATGCCATTATGCTTGGCTGACCATAAAGCTTGGTTATCTCATTAGTATTATATGCAAAGGTTAAGTTTGTATCCCAAGCAAAATCTTCGGATACAATATTCTTTGTCGCCAAGCTCACTTCGACCCCTTTAGAAACCATATCTGCATAGTTTGCAAGCTTCCAAAGTTCGCCTCCGACACCACTTGTTTTAATGGCAGCAATCAGGTCAAAGCCATCACGCTTGTACACATCAGTACTAATATGCACACGATTATGGAATAATCCTAAGTCAAGCCCAATATTAGCTTCGTATTGTTTTTCCCAAGTAAGCTCTGAATTCATCAAGCTTGAAACCTTTAGACCATTCTCAACTTCATTTGGGAATGGAGCAATCGTCAGAGAACTTCTGAAAACAGCCTTACTATTAGTCGCAGGTCCCATACTTGCCGTAAGACCATAAGTTGCTCGGAAACTTAATGCTGAGATCCAATCAACATCATATAAGAAATCTTCCTCTAAAGCATTCCATTTAGCACTTATGTTCCAAGTTGGCAACCAACGTGAGTCTTTGGAATCTCCCAATCTGTTACTACCATCAACACGAACGGTTCCATTGACCGTATACTTTCCTTTATAGCTATAGGCAGCATTTGCAAAGAATGCAACAAATCTATCATAGCTATTATAAACCCCAAAATATGGGAATCCTGCTTGTGTCAGCTTCTTTATCATATTAGGGTCTGTAAACACAGTATTCCCCTTATTGTATTGAATACCATAGCCCTCAAAACTTGAAACACTTCTGTCTGCAGAACGCAACTCTTGCCCAAGCATTCCGTTTACAAGGTGCGTATCATCATAAGTATTGCTATACTCAATGATATTTCTAAAATAGTAATTAGATAGGATATTGTCCTCTCTATTATAGAATCCTCCTTGTGGCAAAACAATAATCGGTCTTTCGTTTGGCTTTTCAGGGTTCTTCCACAAAAGCTTATTAGCATCTTCGATAGTTGTATCATCTGCTGCTCGATAAGCATTTGTAGCATTTGAGTTTTCTGTCACCTTATGTTCTGTTGTTGATTTAACATAACGCAAATTCCCAACAAAGTTATACTTCAAATGCTTGTTAAATTTGTATTCTATATTAGCCTGAATATTAAAGTCTAAAACATCTAAATCAATATAGTTATTAGAAAACTCATTCAAGATATTAAACTTCGCAAAGTTCATTCTATTATAGCGATAAGAACCATCATCTTCATAAGGAGTGATTGTTCGGCTTGTATTCAGAGCATAAGAGAATGGATTAATATCAAACTCTCGGCTATAATCTCCATTTACTGCATCAGAAGTTCTATCAAACGTACCTGGAGCTTTCTGCTTACGATAGCTACCCTTTGTTGAAATACCTACAGTTAGCTTATCCGTCAGATTGAAGCTACCCTTAGCATTAATAGTATATCGGTTAACCTTGTCTGCAATCGTCCAACCAGAATCATTCATAAAACTCGTTGATACATAATAGCGAGAACTCTTAGACCCTCCACTTAAGCTCACAGAATGATTCTGCAACAAACTATTTTTAAATAGAAGATTGAACCAGTCTGTATTAACTTTTTCATACTTCTGCAGATATTTAGCTCTTGCCTCTTTGCTATTAAGCAAGCCATATTTTTTATCCTTACGAGTATTTACAGCATTATACATCTGATAGTAAACACCACCATCTTTACTTCTCATCATCTCAGCGTGTCTTAGCCAGCCCTTGCGTTCCATCTCTCTGAAAACAGACATTTGTTGCTGAGAGTTCATTATATCATACTGACTATAATTTGGTTTCTGCTTAATCGTGAATTCTGTTGAGACATTAACCTTTGCTTTACCATCAACCCCCTTCTTAGTCGTGATAACAATAACTCCATTCATAGCTCTTGCCCCATATAATGCAGTAGCTGAGGCATCTTTTAGGATCTGGAAGCTTGCAATATCTTCAGCATTCAAGCCTGCAACAGAACTACTAATTAGTGTTGAGATATCTCCAGAAGATAATTGGTCAGGACTAATATCTACAACATCTTCAAGCACTACGCCGTCAACAACCCATAGAGGCTTAGTATCTCCATAGATAGATGAAGCTCCACGAATACGAATCTTAGGAGCAGAACCAAAAGTTCCCGACACATTCTGAACGGAGACACCCGCAGAACGACCTTCCAGTCCTCTACTAATGTCAGTAACCCCATTCATCTTAATCTTATCGGCCTTCAACTTATCACTTGCTCCTGTAAACAAGCGACGATCCTGCTTGGTCATTCCCGTTACGACAACTTCTTTTAATGCCTGACTATCTGGCTGAAGCTTGACAAGCATATTATTCTTTGCAAGAACTTGCTTTGCTTGATAGCCGATAAAAGTAATTTTAAGCATTGCTTTCTTTGAAGCAACCTTAATTGAAAACTTACCATCAATATCTGCCATAGTTCCGACAGTTGTCCCAACGACAGAAATCGTAGCCCCCGTCAACGGCTCCCCCCTTTCATCAACTACAGATCCCTTGACGACTCGGGACTGAGCATTAAGAGCTACAGAACTAAACATAAAAAGGGATAGCAAAATCCCTAACATATTTAGCAAAGAGCTTGATAACCATACTTTCTGTATAGAAATTTTCATTTGCATAATCTTTTGAATGCTGTTTATTGTATTAAAAATTTATTCTCAAAAAGAAGCTTCCTCAATCAAGTTGAGCAGAAGCTTTTTATCCTATTTATTCAGCCTAACTGAATGATTCCGCATTAAGCAATACTACAAAGATAACAAAAGTGTTCTAATTATAATAATTTTATAAACAAATAGGATAAAATAAGCACCCTTAAAACGACAATATAGTTAATAATAACTCTTAAAATAAAACACTTAACAAATAAAGATTAGAGTTCATTTTACAGGCAAAATCAAGCGTATCAAACAACGAATACAAAACCTTGTATCACAACACCTTACAAAACACCTTTTAATTCCTAAAAAATGTTCCCGAAAACTCATTTGAGTTTTTGGGAAAACTTTTTTGAATGATCGGGAAAACTCATTTGACTTTTCCGGAACATTTTTTCTGTCTCCATCTAAGACCTCTTTAAAAGCATTCTATTCCGAAAACAAAACCGTATTTTCCAGTTGTAAGTGCAACACTATATAACAAAGAAAGCCTCCTCAGAGGTTTAATTCTGACGAGGCTTTCAACTTAATGAATTATAT
>PDWI01001256.1_pt1 | contig 40362 bp, 26 predicted proteins | sample 1430891 | NCBI WGS metagenome assembly PDWI01 (sample SAMN01162508, study PRJNA174530) | Oral metagenome, whole genome shotgun sequencing project. | biome: Marine environment; feature: Marine mammal; material: Swab sample of the gingival sulcus; isolation source: swab sample of gingival sulcus... | reverse complement strand
CTTCAAAACCAATTTGCTTTAAAAGTAGAAAGTATAGAAAAACAAAAACAACTTTTACAAGATTCGCTTAAAATTATGGAAGATAATTATAATATGCTTATGCAAAGGGCGTTTAAAGGGGAACTTTTTAATTAAAATCATACGAAAATAAATTTTCAATGATTTTAAATATAAGAATGAATTATAATATATTAATATAAAATATGTAATTTATTATAATTTTAAATAGTATAATAAAATATGCTTGTGAGGATTTTATGGAAAAACAAAAATATATTCAATTAGAGAATGAAAGTGGAATTAGATTAGACGACAAAAAGAGGGAGAAGTTTGATAAATTCTATGAAATATTAGTTGAAACTAATAAATATATGAATTTAACTGGTATAACAGAATATGATGAGGTTTTGAGTAAACATTTTTTTGATTCTCTTACATGTTTTAGTGGATTAGATGATTGGGATAATAAAAAAGTTATAGATGTTGGAACTGGTGCGGGTTTTCCTGGTATGCCACTAAAAATAGCAAATTCATCACTTAAAATTACATTACTTGATAGTTTAAATAAAAGAATTAATTTTTTAAAAGAGGTAGCTAGCGAGTTAGAATTATTAGATATAGATTTTATACATGGTAGGGCTGAAGATTATGGTCAAAATAATGATTATAGAGAACAGTATGATATAGCTGTATCAAGGGCTGTAGCTAATTTATCAGTTTTATGTGAATACGTTATGCCTTTTATTAAAGTTGGTGGATATTTTATATCACAAAAGAGCTTAAATATAGATGAAGAACTTAATAATTCTAAAGGAGCTATTGAATTATTGGGTGGTAAAATTCAAGAATTAAAAGAGGTAAAAGTGGCGGGTACGGATATAGTGCATACTTTAGTAGTTATTAAAAAGATTAAAAAAACTCCTAAAAAGTATCCTAGAAAAGCAGGAACGCCAGCTAAAAAACCATTATAAGTAAAAATCGCTTAAAAATGTCATTAATATTTTTATATAAACGCAAAAACAGTGTAAAAAGGGTGTGAAAAAATGTTTCCAATAAAATTAACAGCAACAACGGCGTTTGGATTAGAGTCAATCGTTGGTAGAGAATTAAAAAATATGGGAATGAAAAATGTTGAAGTCTTTAATGGAGGTGTTAATTTCATTGGAGATGGATATGATATTGCAAAGGCTAATATAAATCTTAGGTGTGCAGAGAGAGTATTTATAGAGTTAGCTAGATTTAAAGCATTTGAATTTCAACAATTAATAGATGGAGTTGAAAAAATCGAATGGGAAAAATGGATTCCTGAAGGTGGAAAATTTCCTGTATATGCAAAATCAGTAAAATCGAAATTATTTAGTCTTTCAGATATACAAGCTATTGGTAAAAAAGGAATAGCAAATAGGTTAGGAAAGGCATATTCTCAAGAATGGGTTAAAGAAGTAAAAGGAGATTATGCTGTTCATATAAATATTTTAAAAGATGAAGTAGTTATAAATCTTGATACAACTGGTGAGGCACTTCACAAAAGAGGTTATAGAGTTAAAGCGAATGACGCACCTTTAAAAGAGACACTTGCTGCGGCACTTGTGAATTTAGCTAATTGGAAAGGATATAATACTTTAGTAGACCCGTTTTGTGGTTCAGGGACTATACTTATAGAAGCGGCTATGATAGCGAGAAATATAGCTGTTGGGCTTGGACGAAAATTTGCAAGTGAAACTTGGGATATTATACCTAGTGAAGTTTGGAAAAAGGTGCGTAAGGAAGCGTATGCAGAAATTGATTTAGATAAAGAATTGATTATTAAAGGATATGACAAAGACCCTAAGGCGATTCAAATCGCTAAACAAAATGCCGAATTGGCTGGTGTTGATGAAGATATAGAATTTTCAGTAGCGGATATAAAGGATTTTAAAACAGATTTAGAGTATGGAAGTATTATAACAAATCCTCCTTATGGAGAGCGTTTAGAAGATAAAAAAGTGGTAAGTAATTTATCAAGAATAATGGGAAAAGTCATTCTTCCTAATAAGACTTGGTCGACATATGTTTTTACTGGATTTGAAGATTTTGAAAAAGAGTTTGGTAAAAAGGCAACAAAAAATCGTAAATTGTATAATGGTAGATTAAGATGTTATTATTATCAGTATCATGGTCCAAGAAAACCAATAAAGAAAAAATGAATTTCTCGCATTATAAATAAAAATATATATGATTGCTAGTAGGAATAAAAGTAAGCATATAAAACCCGAATTCATTGACACTCATATAAATCCTAACACATTAAAAAACTTATTAAAGTAAACTTTCAACATTTTTCAATGTATTAGAATTTGCATTCGTGTTGTATTATGAAAATTACGAATTATCTCAAATGTAGATGTTATTATCAAATCATAACTAAAAATTAATATAGCAAAAAAATTTTTTAGTGTATTTATATAGTTGATATTAGTTATATAAGATTATATTTTATTTTAAAATATTAATATGGAGAGGAGGAAATATGGAAAATAGGTCAACTTTTGAGGGGACAGTTTTAGAGTTTATAGGATATTCTATATTAAGCTGGTTGCTTGGAGTTTTTACTTTAGGTCTTGCGACACCTTGGATTGTTTGTATGTTTAAAAGATGGGAAGCTTCTAAGACTATTATAGATGGTAAAAGATTAGTATTTGTTGGTACTGGTGGAAGTTTATTTGGTCAATTTATAAAATGGTGGTTTTTTACGATTATAACATTTGGAATATATGGATTTTGGGTGTATAATGCTATGAAAAGATGGGAGATAGAACGAACTCATTTTGAAGATGAACTTTATTATGAAACTTATTAAAATTATTTATGGTAAGTATTAATTTATTATTTGCGAAAAAAACTAAAGGTTTCACGTGAAACTTTTAGTTTTTTTATATTTTTCATATAAGATTTATTAAAAGTATTGTATAATTAATATGAGGTGATATTGTGGGAAAGGCAATAGCAATTTTTAATCAAAAAGGTGGTGTTGGAAAGACCACTACAACTATAAATTTAAGTGCTTCAATCGCTAAATTGGGTTATAAAGTATTGCTAATAGATAGTGACCCTCAAGGTAATACTACTAGTGGTATAGGCGTTGAAAAAACTGAGTTAATTTATAGTTTATATAATTCATTAATTGATGATGATACTGTATTTAATGCTATAGTAGACACTAAATTTGATGGTTTAGATTTATTACCAGCAAATATAGAGCTAGCGGGTGCAGAGATAGAGATGGTGCAATTAAATGATAGAGAACATAGGTTAGAAAATATTATTAATAAAGTGCGATCTAGTTATGATTATATTTTTGTCGATTGTCCTCCTTCATTAGGACTTTTGTCTATTAATGCTTTAGTAGGTGTAAATAGTGTTTTAATTCCAATTCAATGTGAATATTATGCTATTGAAGGTGTTAGTTCCTTGATGAATACATTTAAAATTATAAAAAAAGGATTAAATCCAGACTTAGAAATTGAGGGCGTTGTTTTAAGTATGTTTGACTCTAGGACTAATTTATCTACTCAAGTTGCACGTGAAGTAAGAAAATATTTTGGTAAAAAGGTTTATGATTGGGTTATTCCTAAAAATGTACGTTTAGCGGAAGCACCTAGTTATGGTTTGCCGATTACTGAATATGACCCTAATTCAAAGGGTGGAGTTGCATATATGAATTTAGCTAAGGAATTTATCAAGAAGGGGAGATAACTTTGGCAAAAGAAAAAAACAAAAAGGCGTTAGGTAAGGGCTTAGGAGCTTTATTTTCAGATGATATTGAGCAAGTTTTAGATTATGATAAGGCTAAGGATTCTAAGAATTTATCTATCAATGAAATTGTACCAAACATAAATCAGCCTCGAAGAGTTTTTAATAAGGCAGAATTAAAAGCTTTGGAAGTATCTATATCAGAGCATGGAATTATACAACCAATATTAGTTACAAAAATAGATGATGCTTATATGATTGTTGCTGGTGAGCGTAGATGGAGAGCTGCTAAAAATATTGGATTGAAAGAAGTACCAGTATATATTAAAGAGTTAAGTGCAAGACAGATTGCTGAAATAGCTTTGATTGAAAACTTACAAAGAGAGGATTTAAATCCTATTGAGGAAGCTATGGCATATCAATCATTAATTGATGAATATGATTGTAGACAGGAAGATATAGCGAATTTAGTAGGGAAAAGTAGAAGTTATATAACTAATACAATACGTTTGTTGGGATTAGATAAAACCACGTTGAAAGCTTTGTCAAATAAAGAAATTAGCTCTGCTCATGGCAGGACTTTGCTGTCTGTTAAAAATGAAAAAGTACGTCTTGACTTATTAAAAAAAGTTATTGATGAAAAACTAAGCGTTCGTGAATTAGAAAAAATCATTTCTGGATTAGACTCTAAAAAGAAAAAGGCCAAACCACAAAAGGATGATGGGATTCTTGCTTTAGAGAAAGACTTACAAGCTCATTTTGGAACAAAAATAAATATAAAACACGGTAAAAAACGTGGAAAAATTGAAATTGAATATTATGGTTTAGATGATTTAGAGCGTGTATTAGAATTATTAAATTTAAATTAGATTTGTTTCACGTGAAACATTATAATATATGTAGCAATCTAAGAAATATAAAATTCAGTTATTGAAGGAGAAATGTTTGAGAAAAATATTATTTATAGTTAATCCTATATCGGGAAAAGGTAGTGCTAAAAAGGTTATTCCTATTATTAAAAACTCTTTTAAAGATTTTGATATGGATATGAAAATTACAAAGTTTGTTGGAGATGCTACTAATATTGCAAGTTTAAATGCATCTAAATATACAGATATAATTTCTGTTGGTGGTGATGGAACTTTAAAAGAAGTATTAGATGGATTAATGTATTATAAAGGTAATGTTGGGATTATACCCTGTGGCACGGGAAATGACTTTATTCGTTCTTTGGACTTGTCAAACAGTATTGATAAATGTGTTGATGTTATAAAGCAAAACAAGGCTAAAAAAGTTGATGTTTTATTGGTTAATGAACAACCTTATATTAATATTGCTTCTTTTGGTGTAGATGGTGATGTTATTGTGGGGACAGATAAAATTAAACATATGATTACTGGAACACCTGCATACGCACTTAGTGCGATTAATTCTATAAGTAAATTTAAGCCATATAAAGTAACTATGCAAATTGATAATAAAATTATTGAAAGAGAAATAGCTATAGTTGCAGTGAGTAATGGAATGTATTTTGGAGGTGGTATGAAAATAAGTCCGCTTTCAAATTTAGATGATGGTTTACTTGATGTTACTATTGCTAATAAGACAAATAGATTAAAATTGATTTCACTTTTCAAAAAACTTTTTAAAGCACAGCATATGAATTCTAATATAGTTGAGCATTATAAATGTAAATATTTCAAAATAGAAAGTAATCAAGAAATTAGGATTAATGCTGATGGAAATTTAATTGGAAAAATACCAGCAGAAATAAAGTTAGCTGATTACCAAATTAATATTTTAATTCCATAAAATGTTAAAAAAACAGACTTCAAAATTGAGTTTTAAGAGATAAAAAAATAATTTAGGATAAATCCATTTAAAGCAACAAAAAAGCTGCAAAAACGCAAAAATGAGATAAATAACAGTATAGGGGATAGTATGATAGATTTAATAAAACAAGCGAGAGCGCTCTATGAGAGAAAAAGGATAATAAATAGAGATGTTATAAGAAAAGAGATTGCTTTGTCGTGGGCAAGAAGTTCTATGCTAAATATTGACCCCACTATACAAATGGATATTATTGGTATAGGTATAGATAAAATAAAATTAACTCAAAATGAAAAATTAACTTTTGGATATATTGATAAGATTTTAATTTTAAATAATGAACTTGAGTTAAATTCTATATATATAAAGGATAAAGTTGAAAATTTAGCATATTTGAATTATAGCGAATCAAAAATAGGTACAAATGCATTTTCTTTAGCATTAAATTATAATAAAGAGTTTTATGTTTCTCATTATGAGCATTATAATGAAAATTTTTTTGGTGAGTTAACTTTTGCTTTGCCGATGTATATAGATGAGCAGTATTTTATATTAGGATTTGAATTATCTATGTCATTTGATGAATTTAAGGTGAAACGTGAAAAGATAATGCAGTTTTCAGAAGTTTTAATTCAAAAATTGAAAAATAGCACTTTAATTCAAAAAAGCGTTAAATCTAATGATTTAGATATTGAAGATAAAGTTGTATTAAATAAAAATTTAAAAAAAGAAGCAAGGATTTTTCTACAAGATAAAAATATTCGTGTAAAAACTATAGCAGAGGTAGAAAAACAAGAAATTGTTAAGGTTCTCAAGCTTACAGAGTACAATATTTCATTGTCAGCAAAGCTTTTGGGTATTGGTAGGAGTACACTTTATAGAAAAATAGATAAATATAATATTAAAATAGATTAAATAATTAGAATTGGATAAATAAAACGAGAAATATCTTATAATTGGAATAAAAACATATTAAAATAACGTGTTTAGCGTATTTTTAGTATGTTTTTTTGTTTTGATTTTTGCATAATGATGTTGGTGGATAATAAAAGTTATACATAATATGATTGCGAGTAGGGTAAAAGGGATTAATGAAACTAGAATTTATAGTTTTGTTACTTAAATACGGAATAGTAGTGTTTAAATCTTATTAAAATATAATGTTATTATGAAAAAGAGGGGAGAATAGAGTGAGAGGGAAGAACATTTAGATTTGATAGTGATTTAAAATTTAATAGAAATATATAAAAAATGACTAAAATTATAGTCAAAACACATAAAAAATAATACAAAATTAATCTTTTGTGTAAAAAATAACTAAAAATCAACAAAAAGAGAGTTAAATTTATTTATAAATTAATTGGTTGTATAAAAATAGGGTGAGAAAATATGCTAAAAAATGAATTTTAATATGTAAAATAAAAGGTATATAAAAAATATGATATTTTAAGGCTACAAAATACACTAAAATGTGAATTTATAACCTCTTTTAGTGTAAATTTTAATTATTACTTATACGATTTTGATATGTTTTTTATTTTATAGAAATTTATAATATTTTTTAGCTTTATCTATACTGAATTTAATATTTTTAATTTATCACCTCTTTTTGTAGCACATATTTATTTATTAAATAATTTCGTTATTTTTTTAATTTTAGTTAATTATTTTATTACTCTTTTTTTATTATTTAAATTTTATGTTTTTGAATTAATTTATAGTTAAATTATTTAAAATTTATTTTAGCGTAAGTATAATAAATTTCTTTAAGCACCTTTTTGTTTAAAAAGGTGCTTTTTTGATATATTTTTTTAAAAACCACAAAATGTATTATTTTAATACATGTAATACTATAATACGTATCATTATGAAACATTTTTAAAATAATTTGTATCAAAATGATACAAGTGATTTTTTGACTCAAAATAAATCAAAAAACCAAAAATCAATTTTTTTCAATTTATTTTTTGCTGGAGTAGATATATTTTCATGAATAAATTAAATATGTGATGAATAATAAATATTTAATGAAAATAGATTAATAGAATGTTGAAAAAGGTAAGGATTATTCTTAAAAAGGGGGAGAGGTTTATTAATTTTATAAAAAGTTTCAATAAATGTATCTGAATTATAGTGATTATAATTGGAATGGTAAGTGAGATAACAAACAAGATACTACCAAGGATATAAGAATGGCTTAATTTAGACTAATTTTTTTCTTAGTTTAGTTAAGTAATCAATCCTTATTTATCTTGATAGATATATTTATTTTGTATAAGAATATGCATTTTGCAAAAACTCAACTACAAATTTTGCAAAAACTCAACTACAAATTAGATTGACAAAGAATAAAAAAAATCATATTATAGATAAAGGTTAAAAAAAGAAGTTAGATTAAATTGCATAATATAGATATGCACCCGTAGCTCAGCAGGATAGAGCAACCGCCTCCTAAGCGGTAGGTCGGACGTTCGAATCGTCTCGGGTGCGCCATTTTGGAGAAAAAATGCGTGAATATTTTATGAGAGAGGCTTTAAAAGAGGCTGAAATCGCTTATAAATTAGCAGAAGTGCCAATTGGGGCTGTTATAGTTAAAGATGGTGTTATAATAGCTAGGGGGCATAATCAAAAAGAATGCTTAAAAGACCCCACTTTGCATGCTGAGATTATAGCTATTAAACAAGCTTCTAAACATCTTAAATCTTGGAGATTGACGGATTGTGAGATGTATGTAACTATAGAACCATGTGTTATGTGTGCTGGAGCTTTGTATCAAAGTAGAATTTCTAAGGTTTTTATAGGTTCAAAAGATACAAAAGCTGGAGCGGTAGAATCTCTTTATAATATATTTTCGGATAATAGATTAAATCATAATATAGAATATGAGTTTGGAATATTAGAACATGAGTGTTCTAGTATAATCAAGAATTTTTTTAGTGAATTAAGAACTAAGAAGTAAAACAATGGAGAGATGTCCGAGTTGGCTAAGGGGCACGCCTGGAAAGCGTGTAAGGCTGTTAAAAGCCCCGTGGGTTCGAGTCCCATTCTCTCCGCCATAATAAAGTTTGTCGTGCTAGATGGAGTGGTAGCGGTACTCTGTAACTCGCAATCCGCTGTAGCGAGGTTGAATTCCCTTTGTAGGCTATTAGGCATATGGTCTGAGTTAAATAAGTGGTGTTGATAATTAGGTCCTATGCAATAGAATCTTGTGAACCGTGTCAGGTCCGGAAGGAAGCAGCACTAAGCAAGTAATTTTATGTGACATAGGCAAGCCTAATTTGAGCTAACTGTTTGAATAACGCATATGCGTAATAGTCAATATTGGGTGCACGACTTTAATTAGATTTTGATTTTAAAAGTAGAAATGATTGTTAAAAAGATAAGCTTTTGTTTATCTTTTTTTGCTTTTTGTGATTTGATATAGGTATTCGTTCGATTATCGTATATAATATAAGTATAGTGTTTTTTTAAAATGAGGGATATTATGGGTAAAATGTTTAAATTAAGTTATAAAATTAAATTATTTTTTCTAATAACTTTGGCGTTTTTAGTGCCAATTTTTGTGCTGGAAATTATAAATATTTTTGATAATATCCAATATAAAAACTATATGATAGATAAGATTGATGAAGTTGATTTAAATAATCAAGTTATTGAATTTAACCATTTTGTGACCGATATGCAGAGTTTAGTAACTAAAAATTCTGTACTTATTGGAAAAAGTATAGAAAATGGAGCTAGTGCGGATGAGTTAAATGAACTTTTGCTAGAAATACTTCAACAAACTCCAAAAATTTCTAATATCTATTATAGTAACGAAGCTGATGAAAATATTGTGGCTGTTCATACAGATGATCCAATTGTTAATGGGAAAACTCGTATTTGGTATCAAAAAGCTTTAAAAAATCGTTTTCATGTATCAACTCTTTATCAAGATAGTATTACTAGAAAAAAGGTTATGACATTCTCACATGTAGTTTATAAAAACGGTGTTTTTGAAGGTGTTGTGGGAATGGATATTCCATTTTCCAAAATATATGAAATGTATATTAAAGAATTTAATATACGTGGTACTGAAATGTTGATTATGCTAGATACGGGAGATGTATTTTTTGAATCAACACCCAACATTTTACAAATAGTAGAAAAATATAAAAAGGATAAGGAAAATTGGGGAATTTTAAGTGGACTTATAAATAAAAATGTTATTATAAAAAAACGTCTTGACGCTGTAGATTCAGAGATTATCTTAGTTGTAAATGCAAGTAAATATTTTTATTCTAAAAAAAGTATTGAACATAATAAAATGTTTAAAGTTAGAGTACTAATAATGTTTGTTTTATTTATAACTGCTTATTTTGTCGCTGATAATAGAGCGAGAACGCTAAACAAATTAGAAAAGAATATAACCAAAATTGTTTCTACGCCTAGTAATTACTATGATATAGAATCTAATCTTTATGTGTGCAATAAATATGATGACCTTAATGAAATATTGGAAATATTTAAAGTTTTTAAAAAAGAAATTTTACTAGATATTGAAAATATTAAACGTGGAAGCGAAGAAATTGAAGAAAAAAACAGAAAAATAGAAGAGTCTAATAGAAAATTTGAAAAATCAAATTTAGAACTAAAAGAGACTATTATAGGATTGTCAAAACTTGATAACGAATATAAAAATCTATTAAATAATGTTGCGGATTTTGTTTGGGTAATAGATGAATATGGGGTTATAATTGAATGCAATGATAAGATGTTATCCGTTTTAGGTTATCGGGAAAATGAACTTATAGGCATGACGATAATGGATATATCTCCCGAATATAAAGATATATATGGTGAAGATACTTATAGGATGCTTTATATGAGAGATTATGACAATATTAATATTGCTTTAAATAAAAAAGATGATAAAGGGCAAATTTTAACTTCAACTTCAACTACGAGAATATTTCAAAATGAATTAGTTAAAGAGGTACAAATAGTTAGTCACGATATCACTGCTGAAAAAGAATACAATGAGCAGATAAAAAGAAAAAATAAAGACCTTATGCTTATAAATAAAATAAGTCGTGAAATAACAATTAGGGAAAATGTAAACGAGATACTTAAAACAACTTTAGATAGTTTAGACGAAATATTAAATATAGAAATAGCTTGTACTAGGCGTAAAGAGAAGAATGGAGATTATGTATTAGAGTATTTAAAAGGCGAAAATAATTATTTATTAAAAAACTTTGATTATAGGGCTAATATTCCTTTACACCTTAAAGATGTATTAGAAAACAAGCAAAATATCATAATAAATGGTAAAGAAGATTTAAAGTTTAAAAATGATAAAATGATATTAAATGTAATAGACTCAGGATATAATTTAGCGATTTTTATTTTATCAGATGATATTGTAGATTATGGAAGTTTAACTATTGTGACCAAGGATAAAATAGATGATAGAGTATCTGAGTTATTAGAATCTGTAAGTAATAATTTATCTGTTTTTATAGAAAAAGTAACTCTTTTTGATACTTTGGAAGATAATTATTTTAAAGTTGTAGAAATGCTTGTTACAGTTTTAGAAACTCGAAATGCAAAAATTAAAGGACATGCTATTCGAGTTGCTAACATAGCAAAATATATAGCGAAAAAGTTATATCTTACTCAAGAACAAATTAAGGATGTATATGTATCTGCACTATTACATGATGTTGGAAAAATAGGCTTAGGTGATAATGTTTTAGAACATCTTGATGAGTATGAGAATGATATAAACATTATACAAGATAGTTTGCTTAAAGGTTTACAAGTTTTAGAACCTATTGGATTAAAACAAGAAGTTATAAATGCGGTATATTATCAATATAAGAATTTTGATGGCTCTGGTTATCCAGAAGATGATATAGTTAGTGTTCCGTTATATTCGTTAATTATAAGGCTAGCAAGTGATATAGATATTTTGATTAGAAATAAGAAATATGAATCTATGTATATATACAAGGCTTGTAGAGATTTAGCAAAAGGTAAAGGAACAAAATATAGTCCTGAAATGGTTGAAGTAATAGATGAAGCTATTCGTGAACAAGACCCAGAGTTTTTATCTGTTATTTATGAGATTTAATGAGATTTAAAGTGGAATCAAATTTGATATTAAATATTATAAAAATAAGGGAGGTGCTTTATGAACAAGAGATCGTATAAAAAACAAATAGCTATTATGCTTGCGTTATTTGCTTTAGCTCCGAGTTTAATTTTCATGGGCACTTTTTATAAATCTATTTACAAAAATCGTATTAATAATTATATGATTCAAAAAGAAGTTAAAATGGATATTAAACTTAATAAAGTTAAAGATGAAATCATGCATTATGGTAATATCGTTAGAAAAGTAGCTAATAATTTAAGCTTTTATAATCAAAATTATCGTGATAAATTTGATTATTTAAATATAGTTACTAAAGAAGAGTGTGAGAAATTATTTGTAAATTATGATGATATTGATTATTTAAAAGATAAAAATAAATATTTAATTAATATTGATAAAAATGGCTCGTTATATATTGCATATCCTATAGATTCCTATATGGGTAGAAAATATTTGATTGGTAAAGTTTCATCTTTGGAGAGTTTATATACTAATTATGTTTTATTTAAAGATACTGATATAGCTATTCTTCAAAATGGGAAAGTTCTTTACAAATCGGAAGGAATAAAATCAGCTTCAGATGAGTTTCTAAATGGTATAAATTATTCTATGACGCATATTTCCAAATCTGAAAATGCAAGAAATTATATAGGGTTTAAAAGTGATTTTTTAGGTTATGGTATTAGTTTTGTAGTCCTTAAAGTTGATGATTTTAGTGATAGTTTAAAGCATTTGTATCAAGAATATATTATAAAAATACTTATAATTATAATTATTAGCTCTTTAATCGTTTATTTTTTATCTCTGGAGCTTAATCAACCGCTCAATGATATAACAACTATAGCGAAAGAAATTATCGAAGACAAACGAAATTTGAACGATATAGAGATAAAAGATGAAAGTTCAGAGTTAAAACGAAAGTTTAATGCAACAATAAATGAGTATAAGAGAAAGAAGAAAGATTTAGAAATCATAAATATAGAGTTAAAAAACCGATATAATGATTTATTAAAAAAAGAGAAAGATATAAAAGATAGCTTAGAATATTTAAATCTTATAAAAATTGCTAAAAATGAGTCTAAAGAAAAAAATAATGCACTTATAGATAATACTAAAGAAATGGTGATTTTTTTAGACCAAGAAGGTTTTATAAATTATGTTAATAACAGTGTTTTAATTGAGTTGAATTGCAAAAAAAACAGTTTAATAGGCAAGTGTTTTTTTGATATTTTTACTAAATATGAAGAAGTTGAATTAGATGATGATGAATTTCAGAATAAGTTTTTTAAAGGAGAAAATAAAGATTTAAAACTTTATTTTAAATGTGAGGAGAATGAAAAAAAGCGTCTTTCTGTAAATACGAGTAGAATTTTTGATAATGGAGAGATTGCAGGGATACTCGTAGTGGCACATGTTATGAATTATGAAGAAAAGCTTATAGAGAGTTTTAAAATTAAGAATAGAGAGTGTGAAATTCTTAATAAAATTACTCTTTATTTATCTGGAAGTATAGATTTACAAATGTTTTTAGAAAAAATAATAATACATATTAGCGAAATTTTAGATTTTGAAATATGTACTATTAGACTTAGAGAAAATGGAGATCTAGTTATAAAAGCGGGTTATGGAGAGCTTTTGGAGTTATTCCATCAAAATATCAAGAATTTTAAAACTAGATATTATTTTGATACACTCGATTTTGAAAAACAAGAAGTTATAAAAATGGAAGAGCTTATAGATGAAAATTCAATGGATGATGATGGAGTTAAGGAATTATTTTTAAAGCTATATGAAATAATTATGGTTCCATTAAAAATTAAGGATAAAGCTATTGGAAGTATAGCTATAGGCGTTGATAAAGAATTTGATAGAGCAAATATCAAAGTTATAAGAGCTATCGCTAATCAAATATCTATTGGAATCGAAAAAATTATGATTTACGATAGATTAAAAAAAGAATATTTAAATACTATAAGTGCACTTGTAGCTGCGATAGAATTAAAAGATGAATATACAAAAGGACATTCATCAAGAGTCTCTAATTTTTCCAAGCTACTTGGAGAAGAGATGGGATTAGATGAGTTAACTTTAGAAGAATTAGAGATTGCGGGAATACTTCATGATATAGGCAAAATAGGCGTTAGAGATGATATTTTAGTTAAAGATGGAAAACTTACAGAAGAGGAATATGAAATTATTAAGACTCATGTAACTCACGGTAAAGCAATAGTTGACCCTATAGGATTATCTCAAAATATAGTTGATGGTATATATCTACATCATAAAAGATATGACTTAAAAGGCTATCCTGAAGATGTGCAGATAGATGAACTTGGGTTATATCCAGCTATTATAGGTGTTGCAGATGCTTTAGATGCTATTACAAGTGAACGTACTTATTCTGATAAAGAGAGTTTAGATGTGGCTTTAGGGATAATTTCTGTCAATAGTGGTACTCAATTTCATCCTAAGGTAGTAGATGCTTTGTTTAGATTGGTTGATAGAAATAGGCAAAAACTTGAGAAATTAATGGTTTAAGGAGAATATATGTCATATAAAACAATGTATAGAAAGTGGCGACCAACTACGTTTGATGATGTGGTCGGACAAGAGAGCGTTATACAAACTCTTAAATCGCAAATACTAAATAATAGTATTTCACATTCATATTTGTTTAGTGGTACTAGGGGGACTGGAAAAACATCTACGGCGAAAATTTTATCCCGTGCTGTGAATTGTTTAAATAGAGATGGTGCTAATCCATGTAATTCTTGTGAGATATGTAGTAGTATATTTGATGAAAAGTTAATGGATATAATAGAGATAGACGCTGCTTCAAACAATGGAGTAGATGATGTTAGAGAAATAAGGGAAAACGTTAAATATCCACCATCAAATGCAAAGTATAAAGTTTATATTATAGATGAGGTTCATATGCTGTCTACAGGGGCGTTTAATGCTTTGTTAAAAACGCTTGAAGAACCGCCAGAATATGTTATATTTATATTGGCGACTACTGAACCTCATAAAATTCCAGCGACGATACTTTCAAGGTGTCAGACATTTGAGTTTAAAAGGGTTTCAAAAAAGGCGAGTACAGTTAGGTTAATCCATGTACTGGAGCAGATGAATGTTCAATATGAAGAAGAAGCTATAGATTTAATAATACAAAATTCCGATGGAGCTTTAAGAGACGCACTATCTATGTTGGATAAATGTATAGACTTAAATGATAATAGCTTAACCGTGGCAAATGTTACAGAGTCTATGGGTCTTATTATGGACGATGTTTTATTTGAATTTTGCGACGCTTTGATTCATAGAGAGGTTAATAGGGTTTTTAATGTAATAAATGAGTTAAATTCAAGTGGAAAAGATATTAATCAGTTTGTAAAACGAGTGATTTTTCATTTTAGAAATGGTATGCTTATACAAATTGGAAGCGATACAAATATCATAAATGAGTCTACACAGTATATAGAACGTGCAAAAACGCAGTTTGAAAGCGTAAGCGTGACAACTCTTATAAGATGGATAAATGTTGTTTCTCAACTTGAAAATGAGTTAAAATGGACATCTAACGCTAGAATTTTGTTAGAAGTGGCTATTGCAAAATTAATTTATCCGATATATGATGTTTCTTATGAAACATTGATTGAAAGATTAGATAAATTAGAGCAAAGCATAGAGTTTGGAAATTATAAAAGTGTTGAAATAAAGAGAGAGAGTTCGCAGCAAAGCGGAGTGCAAATACAAAAAATCCCAGAAAAAGAACAAGTACAACATAACAAACAGGAACAATCAATTGAACAAACTCAAGAAATTAACATAGAAAAAGAACAAACAAAATCAAAAAATGAGAATGTGGAGATACTTACACAAGAACCTAAAGCGTTTGATGATATAAGCAAAAACTGGCAAAAAATTCTATCTATTATCAATAATAGAGAAACTAGGTTATATGCTTTTGTGCTTGAGGGAATACCTAAAAAAATCGAAGATGGTACATTGTTGATAGGTTTTGACGATGGTTTGGCTCTATATGTGGATATGCTATCTAGGGCTTCAAATAAGGCGATTTTAGAGAGTGTTATAAGTGAGTATATTAAATCACCTATAAAGGTTAAATGCGTGTTTAACAGCGAATTTTCAGATGATATTGAAGAACAAAGCGTTGATAGTGCAGATGAAATTGATATGATAAAACAATTTGTAGGTGAGGATATAAATATAGAAATTTGTGAATAATTAAAATATAGGGGGTTAATAAATGGCAAAAGGAAGACGAGGCGGCATGGTACCAAATAATATGAACAATATGATGAAAAAAGTTCAAAAAATGCAAGCTGATATGGAGAAACTTCAAAAAGAGATTGAAGAAAAAGAATTCGAGGCTAGCGTAGGTGGTGGTGCTGTAAGTGTTAAAGTAAATGGTAAAAAAGAAGTTGTAGGCATAGCTTTAAAAGAGGAGATAGTTGACCCTGATGATATTGAAATGCTACAAGATTTGATTATGTCAGCGGTTAATGAAGCTCTTAGACAAGCAGAGGATACTGCTTCAAAAGAGATGAGTAGATTGGCTGGTGGAGTTAGTATACCAGGATTATTTTAATATTTTGTAGTTTATCGGGTTTATGTAAAAGGAGAGATATGAGTACATTTCCAAGACCGGTGGCAAAGTTGATTGATGAGTTATCAAGATTGCCAGGTATAGGCACTAAATCAGCACAGAGATTGGCATTTCATATATTGAATACAAATGAATCTGATGCTATAAGGCTTTCAGAGTCTATAATAGAGGCTAGACAAAAGATTAAGTATTGTTCAAGATGTTTTAATATGACTGATGTCGACCCATGTCCAATATGTAGTAATTCAAAGAGAGATGAGAGCATGTTATGTGTGGTTGAAAGCTCCAAAGATGTTATAGCTATGGAAAAGACGAAGGAGTTTTTTGGATTGTATCATGTATTACATGGTGCTATTTCACCGATTGATGGTATAGGAGTAGATGATATTAAGCTTAGAGAGTTGATTGTTAGATTGCAGTCAGAACCTGTAGAGGAGCTTATACTTGCGACTAATCCTACTATTGAGGGTGAGGCTACTGCGATGTATATATCTAAACTTTTAAAAGCCACAGATATTTTAGTAACAAGATTAGCACATGGAATACCCGTTGGTGGAGATATAGAATTTGCTGATGAGGTAACACTGGCAAAAGCATTGTCAGGTAGGAGAAAACTTTAACCCAATATAGCGACAACATAAGTCGAGATTTGGTTAAATATAGTACAAAAAAATGGAGGGAATTATTATGAAAGCAACCTTAAACGGAGCGTTAAGAGAAAGAGTGGGAAAAACAGCATTAAGACCTGTTAGAAAAGAAAATTTAGTACCAGCAGTTATATATGGTCACCATGTAGATAGTATGCCTATAAAAATTGATAGTATTGAATTAGAGAAGTTTTTAAAGAGTCATGGTGAGGGAACTAACCTTGATTTAGTTGTCGATGGTAAAACACATAATGTTCTTATTAAAGAAATTCAGTGGAACAGACTTAAAGGAAAAGTTTTACACGTTGATTTCCAAGAGTTACAAGCTGGTGAAACAGTTAAAGTTAATGTAGCATGTAAGATTTTAAATAAAGAAGCTGTTGAAGATAGTCGTACTGTATTAACAGAGGTTCTTCATGAGCTAGAAGTTATTATTTTACCAAAAGACTTAATCGACCATGTAGAAATTGATGTTTCTAACTTAAAAGTTGGAGATAATATCAAAGTTTGTGATTTAAGTATTTATGGGGATGACAGATATGAATTTGTTAACGATGCTGACGATGTTATAGTAATGTTAGCAGAAGCTAAAGCGTTCTCAGAATCAGAAGTTGAAGAAGAAGCAACTGATGAGCCTAAATTTGATGAATTAAGTGAGTTATAATAATATGTTGTTATTACATTACCCATCTTGAACTAGCAGTCGTAAAGCCAAGTCTTGGCTTGATGAAAATGGTGTTGATTATGAGCTTAGACTTATACACAAAGATAACCCAAAAGCTCATGAAGTTCGAGAGTGGATGAAAATAGGCAATTTAGATTTAAAAAAGTTTTTTAATGTAAATGGAAAACTTTATAAAGAAATGGGTTTAAAAGATAAGTGGGATTCTATGAGTGAAGATGAAAAATTAAAAATTTTAGAATCTGATGGAATGCTTCATAAAAGACCCGTGTTAGTCTCTGATGATTTTGTTTTAGTAGGTTTTAAACAGGCAGAATACGAGCAAAGGCTACAGAAATAAAAGAATAAAAAGATTAAAAGCGACAAATTAAATTTGTCGCTTTTTTTAGGGATTGTTCGCTTGATTTCAATTGGTTTTCAAGCGAGATAATGATGATTTATTAATGATAAGCATTATCACTTGTTTAAAAATTTATCACAATAAAAACATCAAGTCAACACTTATTTAGCGTTGAGATTCAAATTGTTTTAATAATTCCATAAATAATTTTGGAACTTTTGCAAGATTTTCAGGTGATTCAACAAAAGAAATTCTAAATTGTGTAGTTCCTGCGTTATACTCTCCAGCAGGAGTATTATAAAAACCTTTCATAGGAGCTACAAGTAAAGTTGTTTCTACACCATCTACATTAACCTTACCTTGTCCTGCACAGTAAAGTACAAAATCTATTGAGTCAAAACCTTCTTTTACTATATTACGAACATCTATAACAGAGTATATAGACGCATCTGGACTAGAAACTATTAAATTAGGCTCTAATTTTTTAAATTCATTATAAACATTCATAATTTGCTCTTTATAGTATGCTTTTAATCCAGTACACCATTTTATAAGATTTTCTTTTGATTCATGAGCTAATGCTCCAAATACATATTGTCCTACGGCATTAGCACATAGGTTAGCTGTATATTCAGCTACAGAACGAGTGTGGAATTCTTTGTTGTCTGTTATAACTGCACCAATTCTAAGTCCACATGCGTTCCATACTTTAGAAGCTGTTTCTATACTTATTCTTCTTCCTTCAATACCTTGTACATCTTCATTTGATAATCCCCAAACGCTTACTAGGTCTGTTTTATCATCATAGTATAATTCTCTATAAGCTTCATCGCTAACTAGCCACATATTGTATTTAACACAAAGTTCAGCTAATTTTTTAAGAGAATCATATCCAAACAATTGTCCTGTTGGATTGTCATAAGGAATAACCAAAAGAGCTGAAGGTTTATATTTTTTGATTGATTCTTCGATTTCATCAATTTTTGGAAGTGTAAATTTACCTTCGTCAGTTAAAGTTCTAGTAACTGTCACTATTTTTCTTCCTATTCTTTCAGCAAAAGAAATATAATTTGTATATGCAGGGTCTATTACCATAAGCGGTCTTTCGTCACTGCCCGCTGCACCACATACACCTAGTAATAATAATTCCATTCCTGATGAACCACCATCTGTTACTTGTACATGTAAGTTGTCAGTTCTAAATCCAGCACAACTTAAAATGTTTTTAAAAGCGTCTTGACATTCTTTTGTTCCAGCAGTAGTTGTATATCTAATTACGCCATTAGCAAAAGGGCTACCTTCTTGTGCAAGGTTAAAAAGTCTGTTTTGCATTGCTGGATTTGTAGGTAGTGAAACGTTACCTATTCCTACGTTGATAACTGCGTCAGGTTTGATTTCTCTTTCTTCATACTTCATTTGAGCAAGTCTAACATCTGATGGAGTTCTTGACTCAAAATGAGCTGATAATATAGGTTCTTTCATAAATACACCCCTTTTCAAGAATAATGTTTATTGTAAATGGATAGCTCCATCCATAAATTCTACAAGGTTATTATACATCATAATACTTAATGGTTAAATAAAAAAAACGATAGTTTTACCATCGTTTTTTATTTAACAGCTTATTTAAATTTTATTGACTCTCCGTTTCGGATAAGTTTTTTAATTCGCTTTTCTAGTTTAACTCGTGGAATCCAAATTTCTTTTTCACATTTTTCACATTTTATTATAAAATCAATGCCTGTGCGTTTTATTATAAATTTATTGTTGCCACAAGGGTGATTTTTTTTTGTTTCGATATGGTCGTTTAATCTTAAATCTAATGGCATATCACCACTCCAGTTTTTTGTATTTATTTTCGCTATTTATGTCGTTAGTGTTTATAAATAGCGACATTCTTTGTTTTTCGTCATCAGTTAATAAACTAATTATAGTGTCTTTGACATCTGTATCAAATTTTAAAGACAATCCACAACTTGCAGAGATTTCTCGTGGGGTCGGAATCATCATAGCTTTGATTGAATGTTGCTTTATTTTTTTTTCAGTTTTTATTGCATAATGTGTTGAATCAAATGTTAAACAGTAATATTCATTCATTGAAAAAATCCTTTATAGTTTTATAGTTTTTCTCGCTTCGTTCATAGTCTCAACTATGGTATACATATTTGTTACTCCACCGACTGCAAGCTCAGTTTTTAGTCCATAATAGTCTAAACAAGTGCCACAAGATAAAATTTCAACTCCACAACTTTCTAGCAACCTTAAATGCTCTAAAATGGGTGACATTTCACATGTAAGATAAACACCAGTATTTAAGAACAATATAGATTTAGGGTAGGGTTGTTTTTCTGTCAAAGTGTAAAAATAACCTTTGATAAGAGCTTCGCCAAGTTCTTTGCTACCATCACCTAATACAGAGCTTGACACATATAAAACTAAATCATCTAATTCTGGTTTTATCATTTGGGCTTCATTTACATTTGTGGTTTGGTCGGTTTCAAAATTAATAAAAAAATCTCCGTCATTTTTTTCTACATGGAAATTAAATGACATATTAGAAATAAGCTTAGTCACATTTTCTTTAGCTATTTCGTTATCTACTATAGTGACTATGTGCTTAGAACCTTTGTCTATTTCTTTTTTTGTTAATATAACAGGTTTAGGACACGCTAAACCCCTTGCATCAATTTTTACTTTCACTTTATCCTCTTTTCATTCGTAATAAAACATGAATGCAAATGACAAAATATTTAAAATCGTTGAAAGTTCACTTTCATGAGATTTTAATATTGCTGTCATTTATTTGAGTGTCAAAACGATGAGTAAATCAGAGTGAAACGAAGATTTACGAATTCGTTGATACTCACAGGCGTGTTTTATTGTATTCGTATTTTAGTAATTAAAATCATAATATATTTACGATAAGATTTTTTTAATTAAAATTAACAATATATTGTGATTGTATATAAAATTTCCTATATGCGAAGTTGTGACTTCTTTCATAAACGCTGAGTCTGTAATATTTGGAGCTATAAAGCTTACAATCGACATAAGTATACAAACGATAAGTATTCCTTTTATAAATCCAAACACAACGCCAATACTCTTGTTTATACTTTTTAGAATAGGAAGTTCGCTAGCCATTTCTAAAATTAAGCCAAGAGTCTTTATAGCAAGGAAAACGAGTATAAATATAGCTATAGACATCAGTCCACGCATAAAAGAACTTGATATATGTACTGATGTGTTGTGTAACATATTTAGATTATCGGTTTTATCCATAACTATATTTTGTAGGTCAACATCATTTAAAAATGAAAGATTTTCGTTTAATTCGCTTGCTTTAGGAATTTTTTGAAGGAGTGCGTTTGCTCCCTCAACAAATATAGAATCAAACTTCATTATAAATGCTTCGTTAATATCTTTGACTAACTGAAAATGTGTAATACTGTATTCAAGTATTGGCACGGTGTAAACTTTTGCTATCCAAAAGCTTACGATGTAGGCACTAATATCTACTACAACTTTTATAAAACCCGATATATATCCTCGCATTAGATTATATATCAGAATAATTACAATAACAATATCAATATAGTTTAACATGGTGTACTCCTCATTTTAATTATTAATAGCTAACAGAATAGATATTAAATTTATCTATATGTTCTACTGCAAATAAATCTTTGTCTATAGGGTAGATGTTTAGTGGAACTTTTTTTAGTGTTTGAATTTTAAGTAGTTCTCCATTCTTTTTGTTTAGGTGATATAATTTTTTGTCTGATGAAAATATTAGATATTGGTCATCTGAAATCATATTATCTATAGGAGTATCTATAATTATATCTTTGATTTGTTTTTCACCTTTTAAGTTTAATACACTTATTACATTATCAGGTCTTGTATCAGTTATATTTTCGGGATTTTTTGTTAGATTAAGATATATAAGCTCATCGTCATTGATTGATAGCTCATTTATTTGTCTATCTATTTCTAAAGAGTTTTGTAGATGGTTTTCACTATCCAGAATAAAAATTTGGTTGTCTAAAATCCCAACCACATTATCATCTATATATTTTATATCAAAAACATATTCTTGTTCAAAGTTAGTAGCACCAATTAGTTCTCCATTTAGCTTGTATAACAAAATGTTGGAATAAAAATTATTTTTATCCATTTTTATAAAGCTAAAAGCTATGGTGTTTTGTTTATTTGAAAAATCGTAATCAATTAGTTCTCCTTTTGGTAGGATTATTTTTGATTTTTCTTCAAGTGAGTTATCGAGTAAGCTTACGTTGTTGTTTTCTTCGCTTATAATTACTATGTTATTTTCGTTAAGAATATTTACTTCTTTTATTCTTGTGGGATAAACTATATGTTTGTTGATTTTACCCATATGAGAAACGCTGTATATATCACCAGTTACACCATCTGCTACGATTATGCTTTTTTCTCCTACGCTTATGAGTGGGATAGAGGCGTTAATCTCTTTTTTCCAAAGTGCTTTTCCATATTTGTTGTGGAATATAAGTTTGTTATTTTCACATTTAACTATACCGTATTTATTGCTTTCAAATAGCACATCCCTGTCGTAATCAATTGTAGAATCCGTGTTTATACTTCCAACTAGGTTACTGTTTAGATTACCAAAAGAAAGTTTTTTTCTAGCAAAAGACGATATATCATTATGAAAGAAAATTATCCATATTGAAAATATTAATACAAGTAATGAACCTAAACTAAATTTATTTAGAACAATCTTTTTTTTGACTTTTTTCTTTTTTGATCTTTTTTTAATCGACATTCGTATTTCCCCTCAAATGTATTATAGCTATATTTTAATATGTTTTATTCTATATGACAAGCTGAACGATTTTGTATTTTAAATAAAAAATGTTAGAGATAATCCTAACACTTGAATTAGTGTTAGGGTGGTGATATAATTATGTTAGTATAGTGATAGAGTGATAATGTGTTCTTATATAAATTTGTGGGGAGTAAATATTATGGAAAGCTTAAATATAGAATATAAAAGTGAATATGTAGAAAGCATAAAAAAGACAATAGTTGCTTTTGCGAATACGGATGGTGGAACTTTATATATTGGAATTGCAGATAATGGTGAGGTTATTGGAGTAAAAAATAGTGATGACATAATGTTAAGGGTGACAAATGCTATTAGAGATAGTATTAGCCCTGATGTGAGTTTATTTACTAAATGTAAGACGGAGATTATAAAAAATAAAAAAGTTGTGGTTGTGGATGTACAGCGTGGTTCTGCTTGTCCGTATTATTTAAAAAGTAAGGGTATTAGACCAGAGGGAGTATATATTAGACATGGGGCTTCAACTGTTTCTGCGAGTGAGGCTATGATTTTAAAAATTATTAAAGAAAATACATTTGATAACTATGAGGATATTAGGTCGCTAAATCAAGAGTTGAGTTTTGATACTTTAAGTGAAGAATTTAAAAATTTAAAATTAGGACTAGATGATAATAATAAACGCTCTTTAGGGATATTAGGTAGTGACAATTTATATACAAATTTAGGGTTGTTATTATCTGAACAGTGTACGCATACTATTAAACTAGCTATATTCGAGGGGAAAACTAAAAATTTATTTAAAGATAGATATGAATTTAAAGGCTCTTTGATTAAACAATTAAGTGATGTTTATGATACGATTAATAGATATAATAGGACTCGTGCGAAAATTGAATATTTAAAAAGACAAGACATTAGAGAATATCCACCTATTGCTATTAGAGAGGTTTTGCTTAACTCTCTTATTCATAGAGATTATTCATATAGTGCGAGTACACTTATTAGTATCTATGATGATAGAATGGAGTTTGTTAGTTTGGGAGGACTTGCTAAAGGTATTACAGAAGATGATATTATGCTTGGAATATCTATTTCAAGAAATAAAAAACTAGCTGATATTTTTTATAGATTAAAGTATATAGAAGCATATGGCACTGGGATTGGAAAACTTATAGAAAGTTATGAAGGGTTTAATATAAAGCCACAAATTAAAATAACAAATAATGCTTTTAAAGTTATTTTGCCAAATACTATGTTAGAGTCAAAACAATATAAAGAAATACACATGGTAAAGGAAGAATTAGAACCAACGCAAATGTATGGGTATAACATGTATTTGAGTGATAAGGAAGAAAGAATTATAGAAATATTAAAAAGGAGTCAAAGCATAAAAAGAAAAGACATAGAAGAAGAGTTTAACATTTCGCAAACAATGAGCATAAAGCTTTTAAAAAGGTTATTAGATAAAAATTTAATCAAAAAATATAGAAAAGGCAGAGAAATCTATTATAAATTGTCATAAAAACGTAATTATAAAATGCTTAAAAATATCCGATAATAGTATTAGGTATGTGTAAATGTTTAGGTGTATTATATGTGTAAATCTTTGTGAGGTATATTATGGAAAATAATAAAGCAGTAACTCTAAAAATACGAAATGACAAAGGGAATAGGACAAAATTATATAAAATATTAAAATCAACAGTAACACTATGCTTTATGATGGTGTTATTTGTTGTGTCTACTAATGTAAATTTTGCTGCACCAATAAATCCACCAGCGGTTATAAAAAAGATTGAGCTAAATGTGGTTTATGATGGTACGGATATAGACAAAGGTAATATTAGTATTAGCGGTTCTAATTTAGAAGAGTTAATAGTAGATTTTAAAGACCTTGAAACTGGTGAGTATTATCAGCCGTCTGGAGAGATAAAAAAGACGAAATATAACGTAGACATAAAGCTAAATAAAGAAGAAATAGAAAAATTTGATGGTGTTCTTCGTATAGATGGGGAGCAGATTGATTTGGGGACAGAGCAGTTTCCTACAATTTCTAACATAGAAAATATTAACGTTGTGTATGATAAGCCAGTAAATCCAGATTCTCTGGTTATTATAGGTAACCATTTAGATGAGATTAAGCAAAATTCTGGCGAAGATAAAGTTCGTGCTAGATACGGAAGAAAAAATAAAGAATTTATTTATTATAATCCATTAGCAGCGGAGCCAGATACTGCTGGAAAAATCACTGTAAGCAATTTAGTACGCCCTGGTGGAAAGGGCGGTTTTCAAAATATTTATTTTGATAAACAATCAGCTCTTACTATAAAAGGTGAAACGTTTACCCCAAACAATCCCGACCAATCTAAAAAGGGTGGTATTTTTGTTAATTATAGATACAATGATGTATTTAGATTATTAAATGATTTAAAATTAAACCAGCTTGAAATGTTCCCGAATATGGGGACGTTTGGCAACAAAGTTTATTTTACTGCTGAAAATTTTAGTAATGGTTCTAATTATAATGTTTATTTTTTAAAAAGTTTAACTGGTGAAGATGATTTTAAAAAAGGTATAAATAGTGCGTCAGAAGTTAAGCCGCCAACTATTGATATAGATGGTACAACTAAGGATAGATTGATAGTTAGAGTGCCTAATAAAAACGATGATTTTGATATAGGTACTTACTATGTAATGATTGTTGAAGAAGATGTAGACGGTCAGATAGTATCTCAGCAAGTTGTTAAAAAGCAAGGTGTAGATGCTAAATATACAGTGGTGGCAGTTGACTCTAGTCCAGCTATCGACACTATATTACCGCCACATGCTTCTGACAAAGGTGGAAAGACTACTATCACAGGTAGAAATATATTAAAGGTAGATATACCAGAACTTAAAGTAGACCAGCATATAGATACATTTGAGTTTAAATCAAATGACAATGAGCTAATAGCTACATATACAAATGGAACGTACGGCGAAAACAATACGCCTGTTACAGTTAAGCGTAAATTTAAAGTTAATATAGGAAAATTAGCTACATTTGATAGAGACTCCTATGTGAATAACACAAATATAGGTGATGTTGATAGATTAAATGTAACTACAGCAGTGATAGATAATTTAGAGGAAGATGATGAAAAAAAAGATGTTTTAATAGAAATTGAAACTGTTATTACTGAGATAGGAACAGGAAAAGAATATTTATTTATACAAGAAGCTATAAAGGAAAAAGCGTTTAAATTTTTTAAGAGTAAATATACTCCAACTATTGAAAATGTATCACCAGAAAAAGTTCAAGTTGAGTTATCTGGTGTAGGATATAAACCTAAAAATGACACATTGATTTCTATTGAAGGTAAGGATTTCTTAGTAGAAAGAATTATAAAAGACAATAAGACTATAATTAGAAAACCAAAAGTGCTTTTTAAAAAGGATAAGGGACAGTTTTATAATAGTTTATATCAAATAGAAATTTCTCCAGCTATTGCGAATAATGGTGTAGGAGCAAACTTAAACAAATGTATTATAAAATATAAATTAAAAGAAACAGACCCAGAACAAATACTTACTAAAAACGGGCAACCTATAGAACTTGAAATGACTGTGCTTGATGACAAGGATCGGGTTGTAGATGGCACAAAAAACAACGATATGGGTACAAGGATTGTGTTTAGGCTTCCAGCTACTGCTGATGTTGAGTATATTGGTGATTTAGGAATAAAGCAGATTCAAGTTATTAACCCTGTAAAAGGTAGTACCGCTTACGAGGGTGTATCTGAATATGTAGATGTTTTTAGATTTGTTGAAACTGCGGATAATCCAAAGATAGAGTCTGTTGAACCGAATATTGTAACTCTTGATGGCGACGAAACTATTACAGTTAAGGGTATTAACTTTAAAGAGGGAATGAAGATATACTTAGATGGTAAAGAGGTTTCGGGATATGAAATAACTGGAGACCCTGTAGGAACAGGTCAAGTTATAACTTTTCCAAAGCCAAAGGGAAGAGTAGGAACTACTCAGTTACAACTAATCAATCCATCTGGTGGAATGGCGGTGAGAAACTTTATATATGTTAGTGCTTTTAGTAATGCACCAACTATAGATAATTTTACGCCTAATAGAGCTACTGCAAATACACTTGTAATTGTAAATGGTGAAAATTATGTTCAGCCAGAAACGTCTGTAGCCTCAGAGTCTGGTATAGATGGATTACGTCTTATAGGTACTAGAGTATTCCTCGACGGAAAAGACGTAAATAATTATTGGCATACAGATGATGATGAGATAGATTTTAAAAAATACACTGCTCCGACTAATGAATACAGTATATTAGTCAAAAAGTCGGGTGATTTGGTTTGGTCAAAATATTATAAAAATGCGGATATTTATAGAATTTTACCAAATAATGAAAAAGAGTTTTATTATATACTTCATGACGAAAAAGCGAATCCGATGGTAGCGAATAGAAGGGAAAATGCGTTTTTCTTTACTTATAATTCTGATGATGGAAAGTATTATGCTAATAAGGAAATAGAAGAAGATTTAAGCTCTACAAATCCAAATAATCCAATCAATAAAAATAAAGAAAAAGAGATAATTAGTTCAGAGCTTACTATAGATACTACAAATAAAGCACAGGGAATAACTATGCTTAGTTTTTCTATGGACGTAGATGGTGATGGTACACCTGAAAACTATCAGTTTGAAGCTACAATTGATAACAATATTATTAGAAAAACTCAAAATGTAAATGATGTAAGTGGTAAAGATATAGCTGAACTTGCTGATTATGTGGATAGTGTGATATTTAGATATACTAATGCAAATAATATCAACACATACTATACACTTAAAAAGAATATGAATGGAAATATTATTTTTACTAATGGTAGTGATGTATATTATAGGATTTTTTATGATGATAATCTATCTTCGTTTAAAGCGGAAAAGAATAAAAATGAAAATAATATAGTAGGCGTTAGTTCAGATGATAAAAAGATAACTATTGATGGTAAATCATATGAAATGATTACTCCATATAAATGGAATGAGCAAAATCGTATAGTAGGTGATAGGACAAGGGTATTAAATGCGGGGCAAATGGCGTTTAATGTGCCTTCACTTGATACTGGAGCGGGATATAAAACATTAGAAGTAGTAAATCCTGATACACAAAAGGCTATAAAAGAGAATAAACAAGGGTTGTACTATGTAGCTCAAGCGTCATCTAATCCCATCATATCGGAAATAAAGCCTAATCTAGGCTCTATATATGGAGGATATAGCGTAATAATCAATGGTAGTGGTTTTGAAGAGGGCATAAGAGTTTATATTGACTCTGTACAAGTTCCTAAGGAAAACACCATAGTGGGTATAAAGAGTGATACTATAACTATAAAAGTTCCTGCATGTACAAAAGACTTACAAAAAGATTTTGGTGTAGATAGATTAAGCGTTCCAGTGGTTGTTATAAATGAAGATGGTGGAAGTTTTAGTGATGAAGAGGGATTTACTTATGTCGTACCTCTTAGTGAACCAAGAATAGATAAGATTGTATTGGAAAAGGGTTCTGCCAATGGTGGAGAAATCGTAGATATTTTAGGGTATGACTTTAGATTTTTTGAGCCTTATAAAGATATTGGCGAAGCTGATGGATACGATAAAGATGATGAATTTACCGATATTTATAAAAATGGTAAGTGGGACGATTTAACTAATTTTAAAGATAAAAATGGCGTGTTTTTAAATATTGAAGACATAAACTCTATAAAGAAAATTAAACTTCCTAGAGCGATAGCTGGCAAAGATTATTATTATGAATCGGATATATTGCCAAGTGTATATTTTGGTGAAAATAAAGCTAAGATTGTTAAATTTGGTAGAGGGTTTATAAAAGTTATCACTCCAAAACATAGAGAAAAAGGCGTACCAGTATATGTTGTCAACAACGACCAAGGGGTGTCTAATGTAGTGAGTTATTCTTATGAGTCTACTGTACCTCAGATTGACAAAATAAACCTTGATAAAGGTAATCGTACAGGTCAAGAATATAAGGACATATACGGAAATGACTTCCGTCATTATGAAGTGTTTGGATATTCAAGTGATGATGATAATGATATTGTAGAACTTAAAAATCTTAAAGCAAATGTTAGATTTGCTAATGTAGATAATACAAATATTGAAATAGGTAAGCCAAATGATGGACGAATCAATTGGGGAGAAGTTACAGTTAAACTAGATGGTGGACTTACGGCGGAGTATAGTGCTAGTGATGATACTATAAAGCTTCAAGTTGAAGAAAATGACAAAACATATAGTAGGGTGTTTCATAATTTTAGGGGTGATGCACTCTATATGCCTATGGAAATGTTAAGGGTTAAGATTTCTTCAAATCCAGATAAGTATGAATATTACCACCCTAATGGATACACTGATATTGGCGATATTAATAAATATAATGATAAGAATTATGAATATATCAAAGCGTATATTAGGGATAAAAGATTGTTTGTAGAGAGAGGATATGCTCCGCATGTTGAGTATATATCTAAAAAAAGGTTAAGAGTTATCTCTCCATCATATCACGACATTGGACTTGTAAATGTTACTATAACCAATAGTGATGGTGGACAAGCTACAGCGAAGTTCACATATACGAATCCAGCTAGTAAGCCAAAGATTCTTACTGTAAATCCTCATGTAATGTCTAAGGATGGAAAGTTTAGAAAAGTTGAGGCGGCTTTAAAATCTGGACTACAGATAGAGGTTATAGGTAAGGATTTTAGAGAAAATGCGAAAGTTTATATTGGAACAAAACAAGCTGAAATAAAGAAAGTCAGTACACGAGTAGTAGATGGCAAAACTTATGATTTATTGCTTGTAAAAGTACCAGATGGTACGATTGAAGAAGTCGACCAAAAAATGGCTATTATAGTTGAGAACGAAGATGATGGTATAGCCGATTCGACAACTCTTAAAAATCTACTTATATTAAGTGGTCAAACAGAGCCACAACCATTTTATTTTATTTATAAAAAGCCTTGGAGTAAACCGACTGTGTTGTCTGTTCAACCATCGGAAACGAGTGCATTTGGTGGCAATAAACTTACTATTATAGGTAAGGACTTTAGAAATGGTGCAGTGGTAAGTATTAGTGGTATAAAGAATATGCCGATTAAACAATCAGAAGTGTCCGATGATGGTACAAAGATTGTGGTAACAACTCCAAACAATATGCTCTATGGTAAAAGAGAACTAAAAGTTATAAATACTGACTTTGGAACTGGAACTTTAGAGGGAGATTTTACTGTAGTGTCATTTCCTGTGCTTGAATCTGTAGGATTAGAGGATAATGAAGGCTCGTCTACGGTGTCTGTAGAAGGTAATCAAAAGGTTATTATAAAAGGACATGATTTTATAGAGGGTGCTAAGGTTTATTTTGGTGGCAAAAGGGAAACTCACAATAAAAAGATAGAGTCGGATACAGTGGGACTTTATAAAGATGACACTTATGTTGAGCTTATAGATGCTGTTGAGGCAAGTGGAGTAGAATTTGTAGATTCTAGTACATTGAGAGTGACTACACCTGAGATATTAAAAGAGCAGTCGTTTTATTTAACCGTGATAAATGCTGATGGTGGTATATCTGATAGTGATGTTAAAATAAAATATATGGAGCCTGTGCCATCAAGACCTATTGGGTTAAAGGCTAGAATTATTAATGATGAGCAGATTCAGTTATATGGTTATACTTCTGAAAATGTTGAGTATTATGAAGTGTATTATTTCTTAGGGGATAAGACTTCTGTAAACTTAACTAAAAATGATAGAGAAGCTATGAAACTGCTAGGGACTACACAGTTAGAGCCTTATAAAATCGTGGATATTCCAAACTTTGATAGGAGAGATGATGACGACCAGCTTACGTTTGCTATAAAGGCGGTTAATAAATATGGTCCATCTAGTTGGTCGAATTTTGTTACATTAAAATATCATGATTTAAAAGATATTGTGGAACTTGGTGGAGAGGATACTGATGGAGAAATTGGAGAATCGCCAAATGGAAAGTATACTTATAAAGTGAGTGGGCAGAGTTCTGTCATAGATATAGACCCACGAGTTAAAGCTCCTCAGATAGATATAGATTTGCGTGGTAAGAGCGTGATTAAACCAACGGAGAGAACTATTAATATTCCAGATAATCTTATAAGGGATAGCAATACTTTTATTAAAGTTGATTACGAAGATTTAAGGTTAGGATTTATACCAAGAGCATGTAATACCAAAGAATTTAGAGAAATTGCATATTATGATAAAGCTTATGCGGTTATAAAAACTACTACCAATGGTAACAAATATAAGGATATGATAAATTTAAGTATTCCTAGAGGGAAAAAGGCTGTAACAAATATATTTACTATGGATATATGGGCTAAGAATAACGATGAGAGTAAAACTATTCGTGAATTATCATCGCCGATAGATTTACAGTTATTATATGATGATACGTATTTTCAGCCAGAGGAAGAAAACACGCTTAAATTGTATAGATATAGTGATGATATGAATAAATGGGGGCTTGTAGCATCTGAAATAGATAAGGCTAATAACGTGGCTACAACTAGACTTTATAGAACTGGTAGTTATGTAATACTACGAGATAGATAGGAGGATAAAAATGAAAAAAGGAATAAGTATAATTTTAGCTACTATACTTCTCGTAAGTAGTATATCTATAAACTTTGCTCAAGTTTCAGAGGATATGTTAGTGCCTGAATTTTATGGTAGAACATTTGATAAGAGTAAAACGCAGGCTATACTTGGCTCAGCGACTGGGTATGATAATCTTTTAAATAGTTATTATAAAGATGTTAGAGATATGACATATCTTGAAGATTTGACAAGACTGTCTGCTATGGAAATAGTAAAAAACAAGGGCAAAAAAAAGTTTAGACCAAAAGATGATATAACTGGGTACGAGTCGCTTGAGTTACTTGTAACTCTCACTGGAAATCAAGAGGCAGTTGAAAGAAAAGTTTTACAAGGTTATTCTGCTTCACTTGAACAATTACAAGGGGCATATAACGAAGAGTATTTTAATGAAGCTTTAAGACTTGGAATAATCACGGAAGATGAGATTATGAATCTTCACGATGGTGTAAGTAGGGAGCTGTTTGCGGTTTGGACTGCTAGAGCGATAGGACTACAACCTGTATATAAAGAGCAAGATGGTGTGTTTTCATTTAGCGACTGGGGAGAGGTGACGCCTAGATTTAGACCTATTATAGAATCTGTTTTGCAAAATGATGTTATAAGTGCTACGAATGATGGCAGTTTTAAGCCTAAGAGCAAAATCACGAGAGGAGAAGTTGCTAATGTGCTTAGCAGAGCTACAAAGCATATATATAATAGACTTGGTATAGCAGAGGCTTATGGACTTGTAATTTCTATAGACCAGACTCAGAGGATTGAAAATGGTAAGGAGATAGGGAGTAAAATCATCTATTTACAAAATATAGATGGACAGGTGCAAGCTATAAAAGTTATTGACAATAGGAGTAAAAATACGAGAAATGACTTTATAACATTTAAAAAGTTTATGTCTAATTCAGATTTGATTACAATAGGCGATGAAGTTGAGTATTTAATCAAAAATGGTGAAGTTATTTATGCGAACGTAATGCCAAGTGATGAACTTATGAAAAAACTCACTATAGTTGATGAAACTAAAAAAGGTATGATTATGTACTTTGGCACAGTGCATAATAAAACAAAAACACAACAGTGGAAAGATGGTAAAAACATACAGACCACTCGTGCTAGAATTATGAATTTTGATGGTGCAATGTTTGATATTGTGGTTGATGAAGATTTATACACTGGTATAAAAAATGATGTGTTAGTGTTTAAAGATGAAAAACTTGGCGGTATAGATAGCCTTAATATCGGAGAACAAATTCAGTATTTGGTAAGTCCAAATAGGGAAGTAATTTATATTATTAAGAAAAAAATGAACCCTTATAAGGTTACTGGTACAGTTAGAAAAGTGCATAAGGATAAGGTCACTGGTGAATATAGATTGACTGTGTTTACCTATGATGATGAAATCAAAGAATTTCCAGTAGCTAAGTGGGCACCTATAACTATAAATTTAAGAGGAGCTACACTAGATGAATTTATTATAGGGCAAGATGTTACCCTTGATATTAATGCTGGATATGTGGTTAAGGTAAGTTCAGAAACCTTTGTCGATAACGCTGGATATATACCGCTTGATGGTAAGATTAGAATGGGTTCTGTTTATAGAATATTTGGTGATGGAGTATTGGTTAAACTAAACTCTGGGAAACTATATAGCTATAAAATAGATTCAAGTGTGCCTATAATCAAAGGCGGAGTAGATATTAGTTACAGAGCTTTAAAAGTTGGAGATAAGATTAAATTATTCTTTGATACTATATATACGGATAAGGTTAGTAAGGCGGAAGTTGAGGGGATAGAGAGATTAATTCAGCACTGCTATAAAGGAAATCTTGCAAACTTAAATGAAGCTACTGGAATTATGACTTTACACGATGTATCTTATTTGAAAAATGATACTTTTCAACCTTTAAAGAATTACTCTAAAGAAGTAAAAATTTCTCCGCTTATGGAAATATACGCTGGAGATAGAGCTGTGCCTATAGAAAGGCTTATGAGAGATTATAAAAATCAGCAAGTGTATGTGATTGTTGAAAATCACTACGGAAAAGAAGAAGGTACAAAACTTTCTATAAAAACTAATGGTGAATTAGTACATTCAAATGGTATAGCCAAGATAGATAAACCTATATCTATGTTAGAGTTAAGAGATAAGAGCAATATTCAAATGACTAAGGGAACTATTATAGTTAAAGACGGAAAACTTGTAGGGCAAGAACATCTTAAAATTAGAGATAGGTTAGTAGTAGTTTCTGAATACGCTCCAGAAAATGAGAGAGCAAATGTCATAAAAGTAGTGACATCAAGAGACGATATATTTGAGCGTATATATATAGGAAGCATTTTGAACACTTATAGCTATGGATTTACTATGAAGAACTATGCTTCTGTTGTAAATAATAGATTTGATGAGGCAAAACAGAATACATCGCCAAGATTTATGATGAATACAGATACAGTTATTAAAGATGTAACGGATGAAGATAATCCTAAACTTCTTACACCTAATCGTTTCTACAATGGTTCTTATGGTGCATATGATAATGAGAAGAAAAAGGGTGATGATGGGCTTAAATATAAAAAATACTATGGTATGCTTGTGAAAAATAGAGAAAACCAAGTAATCCAGTTAAATTTAAGATATAAGGGGCTTGTTAAGGGCAAAAATATTGATGACCATACTACAAAGCGTAACACTGTAGTTGATAGAATTGACGAAACGACTGAAAACATGGTGTTTACAAGAGGACTAGTTGACAGTATGGACTTAAAGCGAAAGAGAGTAAAGTTAACTGACTCTAGTGATTGGACTGGCGACTTAGGAGAATGGACAGTAAATGTTACTGATACGCATTTTGAGTATGATAATGCTTATACTATATTTGTTAAGGATGATAAATATGCTACGGCTGAGGATATGGAAGAAGGAAACGAGCTTTATATCGTAAGGCTAAAAGAAAAAGCGTATGTGGTATTTATTGAGGAGTAAAATTATGAAGATTATAAAAATGAGCCTAATATTAATATTTATGTTACTTTCGAGCGTTGTATATACTTGGGCGGAAATTCCATGTTTAGATGCGGGGGTCGTAGGTGACCCCACTATGGATAAAAATACCTATGAATATACGGAAATTTTATTCATTACAGGAGAACCTATAGAGCTTCATGGAACTATAAAAAAGCCAGTTATACCAAAAGGCAAAGATAAGTATAATATGTCTTATGAATACAACTTGTTTAATGTAGATAAAGGGGTAACCTTAAACAGAAAGATAACTTATAATGTTGAAGTCAAAAGAGATAGTAATGTACATCAAACTATAACAAAAGCAGAGATAAGTAAGCTTGACGAAAGTATAAAAGTTGGGGATATTAAATACACTTTGGCGGGGTATATTTTTGATAAGTCTGCTTTAACTGATAATACTCCAGCGGTTGATTATTATTCTGGTAGTATCTATTATAAAAGAACTTACTATAAAAATGGCAATGCTCAAAAAAATGAGGGCAAAGTGATAGTAGAGGCTAATACTGATGCAGTTATAGGCTATAATCATAAATGGGGCAATGCTGAAACAAATATTATAAATTATAAGATTAGTTTCAGCTCTAATGAAGATAGTATTGTTAAAGAGAAGAAAGGGGATAAATCTAAGGCGAATGATAAATCTAAAGATAAAAATGCTGATAAAGATGAGTCTTGGGATGGATTTGTCACTGTGCGAATGTCCTATAGTGAAGTGGATGGTTTTGAGTATTTAGGAAATGAACCTCAAAACATAAGCTTTAGAGGTAGTTATATTAAAAGGAGAACTGGTGAAAATATACTCCAGTGTCAATATGATTTGCCTGCTAAAGAAGTGAAAGAAGAGAAGAATGATTACTATAGAAAAAAATACAATAGAAATAAGGGCGAGTTAAATGTAACTAAAAATGTGGTTTTAGATAGGCAGAGTTTAATAGTGCCTAAAATACGCGATATAGGTGGACATTGGTCAGAGCATAGTGTGTTTTTACTATCAAGTCTTGGCATTATAAAACCTGACAGATACTATAGTCCTGAAACTCCTATAAGTAGGGTTGATTTTTCGGTTGCACTTTGTAATGCTATAGCTGATGTAGAAGCTCTTGATAGTAGTGATAGGATAAAAGTATATAGAAATGAAAAAGTCCATCCATATATAGATTATAATCCTAAGGGTATATGGTCAGAAGAAGAACTAGAGCAAATTATGAAAACTTATAACCATATTGATTATTTAAAGAAAACGGGAGTTTTAACTAGCTATGGTGATAATGCTATGTTTTATCCAAATACGCCGATTAGGAGAGCGGAGGCTATTCAGATGATAGCAAGAGCGTTGGGTATAATAGATTTAGCACCTGCACCACCTTATAAAACTGGGTTTGTCGATGATTCTAAGATTCCTCATTGGGCTAAGGATGGAATTTATATGGCGAATGAAATAGGGCTTGTAACTGGGTATAGCGATGGAACTATAAGGCCAGAAAGTTTAGTATCCAGAGCGGATGCAAGTGTTATGATAGATGATTTCATTAGGTATATTAAGGATAATATAACTTTTGACTATAGAGAAAAGCTAATAAATAAAAATTAGGTGTTTTACAGTTGTGTTACAAACACTGGTAATAGATTGATACTCTAGTTTTGGGGTGTTATAATTCAATTAGAATTGATATGGGAATGTTCCTATGTTGATTCAGGACTTCAACGGTTCTTTTGAAGGGGAGGCCGGTTGATTGATCAATGTTCCCTTCGAGAATCGAAACAAAAAAAGGGAGGAATGAAGCATGAAGAGAATATTATCTCTAATCCTTGCATTAGTTATCGTACTTGGTACTATGCCTTTAGCATTCGCTGCTGATAATGGCATGACTGCTGGCGAAAACCTTAAAGCAAACAACTTTATTGCTGGTGGCGCTAATGGTGACTTAATGGAAGGACAAAAATTAACTAGAGCTCAATTAGCAGTGCTAATCGCTCAGTTAAATGGTTTAGCTGAAGAAGCTAAAAACTATAAGGAGCCATCTATGTCTACGGACGTAAAAGAGGGCGACTGGTTCAAATCATATGTTGCATATGCACAGATGAAGGGCTGGATGAAAGGTGTAACTGATAAGGAATTTGATCCAAACGGATTAGTTTCTGAAAGACAACTTGCTACAGTAATGTTAGTAGTTTTAGGTTATGAGCCAGTTTGGGAAACTGCTATTGAGCAAGCTAAAGCAATCGGTTTAGAAGTTGGAGCTAAAGAAGCTGCTTCTATGACTAGAGGCGAGGCTTTCGAAACTATGTGGTCAACTGTAAACACACCTAAAAAAGGTTCTGACATCGCTTTAGGTGTTGAGCTTGAGAAAATCGAAGCAGAAGAAGAAGCTTCTGTAGAAATGGAAGCTGTTGCTTACGAAGTTAAAGCTATCGCTGCTAACCAAGTAGAAGTTAAGTTTGAGAAAGCTGTTGCTAAAGCTGCTGCTGAAAACAAAAACGCTTACTTAATCGTTGATAAGAAAGATTCTTCTAAAGAAGTAGCTATTGAGTCAGCTATGGCTGAAACTGATACTATCGTAGTTATTGAAACTGAAGAGTTAAAAGCTGGTAGACCATACAAAATGACTATCGCTGATATGACTGTTGACTTCTCAGGTATCGCTAAAGATAGCGAAAAGCCAAAAGTAGACTCTGTAAAGGGTAAAGATACTGGCGAAGTAGAAATCGAATTTGAAGACGCTTTACTTGATAGAGCATCAGCTGAAAACGTAGACAACTACGAAATCAACAAAGGTGCTTCTGTAATTAAAGCTGTATTAAACGACGACAGAGATAAAGTTACTTTAACTGTTGACGGAATTGACAAAGCTTCTTCAAGAAAGCTTACTATTATGAACATCGTTTCAACTGACGGCGTTATGATGAAGAAAGTAACTAAGCCTTTCGGAGCTAAAGTTGATAAAATCGCTCCTAAGTTAGACAAAGTTTGGTCTTCTGATTGCAACGATGAGCATGTAATCATTGACTGGACTGATAACCACGGTGTTGATAAAGAAACAGCTGAGAATGTTGAAAACTACTCAATTGATGGTTTAGAGATTCTTGAAGCTAAGGCTATCTTCCAAAATTCTGATAAGAATGACGAATACTATGATAGAGTTGTATTAACTACTACTCCACAAAAGAAATCTAAGAGCTATACTCTTAAAGTTCTTCACATGGTAGACGGTTCTACTTCTCACAATGCTACTAAGAAAGTATTAGACGAGAAGTTTAGAGGCGGTACTGCTGATAACAAAGAACCAGAAGTTAAAGGTTCAAACGCTGTATCTTATAAGAACTTAACAACAGTTCATGTTGAGTTTACAGAAGAAAACTCATTAAGTGATACTGCTTTAGATCCATCTAACTATACTTTCAAAGACGACGCTTTAGAAGTTCTTGAAGTTAAGTTTGAAGATCCAGAAGACAATGGTAACACTTATGACCTTGACAAAACTGGTCTTGGTAAAAACAAAGATAACGATAAGATTACTGTAGTTCTTACTGTTTCTGAAATGGAAGAAAACAAATACTACAGATTAAGAATTAACAATATTGCTGATAACTATGGCAATACTATGGAAAAGAAAGTTGAAAAATCTTTCAAGATTCCTAAGAATGGTGAAGTTAAGACATTTGCAAGAATCGATGAGATTGAAACAAATGACTTAGAAAAAGTTGTAGTATACTTCACAGACGAAGTAACAAAAGCAACTGCTGAAAATCCAACAAACTATACAATTGATGGATATGGTACAATCAAGAAAGCTGAAAGAAAGAAATCAGCAAGAACTAAAGATAAAGATCTTTACACTAAAGTTATCTTAACAGTTCCTAAGATGGATGAAAATACAACTTATGAATTAGAAGTTAACAATGTAGAAAACTACTGGGGATATGCATGTGAGAACGTTAAGAAGAAGTTTACTTCTATGAAAGACGGTATCGACACTGAAAGACCAGAAGTTGAAGCTGTAGAGTATGTAAACAATGGTGAATTAAGAATCACTTTCTCTGAGAAGATGAAAGTTGGTGCTGGTTCTGTTGTAACTATTGGTGAAGAAGATACTTTAAATAGCACTACTGGTGTTTACGCAAATACAATTAACTTACCATATGTTGATAAGTTAGAAAATGATACAGTATTAGTATTTGACGCTAGATTCGCAGCTGACGTTACTGCTGCTGGAGCTGGTGGACCAATTCCAAACGCTAAGATTAATGAAGTTTATGACATCGTTTCATTCTCTGGTACTATAACTGACGAAGGAATGAACGCAGTTGATTATACTTCTGCTGATGAAGAGTTTACTACATCTGAAGATACTGTAATCCCTAACGATGACAGAGTATCTAACGATTCATTATCTCAAGAAAATGGTAACGTAATCCACGCTACATTTGATAGAGAAGTAAAAGAGCTTCCTTCAGGAGCTACTATTATAGCTAATATTAACGAGAAAGATGGTAAAGCATCTTCAGGAAACTTTACGTTTAATGCTAAGAGCGATGACGATGATGCTTCATTAGTTATCCTTACTGCTAAGAGCCCATCAAGATTTGACGAAAAATCTTGGGAACTTCAGTTTGACTTTAGTGAGATTTATGGTTCTTACCAAATCGTTGACTTATTAGGTAGAGCACTTAAAGATGAAGACGTAAATAATGACAGAGATAAAGATGATCCATTAACTATCGATGTTGATAATGATGACGAAATCGGACCTTCAGTTGTTGAAGTAAGAGTTATCGATAAGAGAACAATTGAGATTGAGTTTGATGAGAAGTTAATTAACTCTGGTTCTTATAAGTTAATCGACGTTGATGACGATAATAAGCCAGTTGGTATTGCAACAACAACTCTTAAAGACAAAGATACTACTGGTAATGTAGTAGAGCTTAAGTTAAGCAAAGACTTAACAGTTGATGATTCTTATGAATTATCTTATGGAAATTCTAAGCCTAAAGACTTATCTGGAAACAAAGTTGATCAAGAAGATGAAACATTTGAATTTGAAGGAACTGATTTAGCTCCTAATAAGACAAACGTATTCGCTAAAGTATATTCTGCTACAGCTATTACTTTCACTTCTGAAGATGGCGACTTTGTAAATAATGATACTATCACTGTAACTGGTACAAATGCTCCTGGTTATTCTTTCACAGTTCCAGCTGCAAACAACAGTGATGAAGTAAGCTTACAAGCTAAGAAATACTACTCATTCTTATCTAAGAATGCTGCTGGTAAAGATGTAGAGTATAAGATTACTGTAGGTAATGCTGCATTTAAGAAAGAGCATATCTTCCAGCCATTCACTGGTTTATTAGAAGAAGATAATGTTACTATCACATCTGCTGCAGGTACTGCATCTATAGTTGATACTGGAAGCATGACTTATGATAGTGCTAACTACAATTACCAAATTATCGATAGCACTGATGCTATTGTAGGTACTAACGCTCAGATTAGTGGAGATACTAACGGCGACTTCAAAGTTAATGCTGCTGTTAGAGGAACTGCTCTTAAGTTAATCGGTATCGCTAAGGGTAACAACGTTATCGAGTTTATTACTGAAGCATTTAGCTTATAGTAAGTAGTACTAAGTAATTAGTATAAATAAAATATTTAGATTAGTGATAATCTTTGATATTAAGAAAAAACACCCCATTTGGGCAATGTCATTAAGTTAAGAACTTAATGCAAAAAACAGAGAACAGGATATGTAAGAAAAGCATACCTGTTCTTTTTTTATGTAAAAAAAACATAATTTTT
>PDWI01001255.1_pt1 | contig 40391 bp, 37 predicted proteins | sample 1430891 | NCBI WGS metagenome assembly PDWI01 (sample SAMN01162508, study PRJNA174530) | Oral metagenome, whole genome shotgun sequencing project. | biome: Marine environment; feature: Marine mammal; material: Swab sample of the gingival sulcus; isolation source: swab sample of gingival sulcus... | reverse complement strand
AAGCCCTATAGAATACAGGGTATATAATCAATCAGCATAAAAATAGCACAGCGATTAAAACCACTGTGCTATAAAGTCTAACTTTTTGGGGTCACTACATTTTCACTCTTATCCATTTTTGTTATATATTTTATACTTAATATTGCTTTAAATTTAATTTATCTATAAATTACTTCATATAGTCCATCTGCAAACCCATTAATTTTCTTTGGATATTTTGCAGTTACATTAATAGGACTTCCATTTTGATTAAAATATGTAACTCTACCATCTATATAATATGGACTAAAGAATACAACGCCTACTTTACCTGATTTTATTGGAAATTTTAAGTTAAAATGTTTAGCAGTAGTTGAAAAGTAGCCTATATCTACTCTTGCTGACTCCTTTATTTTAACAAATATTTTCTTTTCAATCTCAGCACCCAACAAAACATTTATACTCTTATGAAAAGTTCTACTCTCTGCATAATCAATTTGAGCAGGGCCCTTTATATAAGGTGTCATTTTATAGTTTCCCTTTATAATACGACTTGTTGAATTAACCACTACTTTATTTTGATATGGAACCTTATTTCCAAAAAGTAAAATACTCAATTTTTTATTTTGATATGATATAAAATTATTAGGAGTTAAATCTTCTAAAGTTTTTTCATCTTCATAAGGAATACTAATTGCATCTTTTATTGAAACTTTAACACCTTTTATATCATAAAATTCGTGCACAAACCCATTTTTATCAATGTAAGAATATGTATTATCTAAATTTTTATTTATTTTTACATCGGCCTTTTTCAAAGGCTTTGGTTCAATCACTACTTTTTCTTCATTAGTATCAGCATAACTAGACATTCCAATTAATATTATTGCTGACAAGGATAATATTAACTTTATAAATATACTTTTTTTATTCATAAAACTCTCCTTTTAATTACAATAATTAGAACTATATAGTTTTGAAAGAATATTAAGTTAAAAAAATTATACCGCTTTTTAATTAAAATGTAAATATATAAATTAAAATAGTAACAAACATTTCATTTTTCATTAAATTTTATATTTTCTTTATAATAAAAAATGCCCCTATTTATAAAGGGCATTGAATTTTTTTTTAAACTGCTGACAATCAGCTGCTTTACACCTAATTATCATAATGAACTAATGAATATATATCAAGTCCGTTTAATTTTTCTCTAGCATTTAAAAAGTCAAGTTCAATTAAAAATGCTGCCTTTACTAAACTTGCCCCAGCAGATTCAATCAAACCTTTAGCAGCACCGATAGTACCACCTGTCGCAAGTAAATCATCTAAAATTACTACTTTATCGCCCTTTTTAATTGCGTCTTTATGAATATACAAGCTATCTTGTCCATATTCTAAATCGTAAGTTACGCTTATAGTTTCATGTGGTAATTTCCCCTTTTTTCTAATCGGTACAAAAGGTTTACCTAAAACATAAGCTAAAGTTGAACCAAATATAAATCCCCTAGCCTCTGGACCTACTATAACGTCAAATTCAGTTTTTTTAAGATTTTCAGCTAATTTATCAATAGCATATCTATAAGCCTCATTATCATATAACAATGTAGTAATATCTTTAAAACTTATGCCCTGAACCGGAAAATTTTCCACTACCCTAATTTTAGACTTTAAATCCATTCTTACCTCCAAATTTAAAATTTATTTTACCTATATATTATATTTTAACAAAATTATTCTTCATCTAAAAGCTCATAATTATCAATTATATCTTTTTTAGCTTGCTTTTTATGTTGTGCGTAGAGCTGCGTTGTTGTAACGTTATCGTGGTCCATAAGATTTTGCACATCAAAAATCGAAAACCCATACTCTATAAGACTAGATGCCGTAGTTGCCCTTAATTTATGTGGACTATACCCCTTATTTCTACTTGTTTTAAGTGCTACGGAAGTATATTTTTTAACCAAATTTCTTATAGCTCTTTCTGTCATTCTCTTATTTTGAAGCGATAAAAAAAGTGCATCTTTTTCAGAATCAATTAACTCTTTATCTGACGGTCTTTCAATATCTATATAATCTTTTAGTACATTTATAGCGCTATTATTTAGCGGCATTTTTACTTGTTTGCCACGTTTTCTATATATTTCAAATTCTTTTTTTTCAAAACTTATTGATGAAAGGTTTAATTGCCAAAGTTCTTTTAATCTTAACCCATAAGTTGTAAACATAACAAGTATTGCTTTATCTCTATATCTTGTTTTCTCCCAAAATTCATATTCCCTTTTGGTTAATCCAGAGCCCGTACTTACTGTTTGCATCATCAAATTTACTTCTTCAATTTCAAGCCTTTTTATTGCATCAGGTTGAGGCTTTGGAAGTTTTATAGGGTTAAAACCAGTAGAAATATCTTTCTCCAAAACTCCATCTCTAAATAAAAATTTAAACATTTGACTTATTGCAGATTTCTTTCTCGATAAAGCCCTATTGCCATTTTCAACGACAACAATCTCCCCTTTTGAATTTTTTTCTTCATAATGCATACAATATCCAGCCAAATATCTATTTACATCTCTTGCACTTATATTTGAAAAATCGCTAACATCTAATTCCTTAATATTTTTTTTATTAGATATTTTTGTCTTTTCAATAATATATATGAGAAAAAACCTTATATCTAAAAGATATGCTAATCTTGTATTTATAGACACAGCAGAACGCAAATATATAAAATAGTCATATAAAAAATCAGGTAAATCACTTTCAATTTTTTGACATTCAGATTTTATATCAGACTCATTTTTTACTATATTATCTGGCTTAGATGTTTTATTTTCTACTTTCATAATAACACCTTAATTTTTACTTATACCAATTATTTAATTTTATCTAAATATTCTTTTAAGTTTCTAACTGCATTTGCCCTATGAGAAATTTTATTTTTCAAACTTTCATCCATTTCTGCCATTGACATATTATATTCGCTAACATAAAATATCGGGTCGTAGCCAAACCCGTTATTCCCCTTTTTTTCAGATAAAATTTCACCTTCAATTTTACCTTCAAAAAAATGTTCATTTCCTAACTTATCAATATAAGCTATAACAGTTATATATCTAGCACGTCTTTTTTCTTTAGAGAGTCCCTTTAAGCTTAATAACAATTTATTATTATTTTCTTCATAGCTTGCATTTTCTCCCGCATATCTAGCAGTACGAACTCCAAGTTCTCCTTTTAAAGCGTCAACAAATAGACCCGTATCATCAGCAAATACAGGGTTATTTACCATAGCATAAAGCGTTCTAGCTTTCTTTAAAGCATTGCCCTTTAAAGTATCTCTATCTTCATCAACTTCAAAATCTAAAATTCCCATTTCACTAGGAGAATTTATTTTATAATCACAACCGAGTATATTTTTAACTTCAATGAGTTTATGTTCATTATTACTTGCAAATATTATATTTTTCATATACCATCCTTTAAATAAAAACAGGTCTTAAAATGCCGTCCTTTTTAGTAAGATACCATGATCTCACCAGGTGGGTGATCTACCTGTTACCTCTGCCTTCCACTAGAAACTATTGAGGCATGACATAATTAACAGAACACAATCTCCCTATTTATTATTTGATGGTTCTACATTAAGACGACAAATTTAAGACCTACTTTATTATACATCATTATAACAAAAAATAAAAGTTTTAAAACATAAATTTAAAAAATATTAAAGTTTCATACTCATATATACTGAATACAAAATTATTAATCCAATATCAATGATTATATAAATTATACTCCACTATTAAAATTTAAAAATTTTATTGAAAAAAAATTATTTTTATAGTATAATATCTTTGATAGGTTTATAACTATCAAAGATATTATAAGGAGGAATTATGTCTAAAATTATAGTAATTGGGGCAAATCACGCAGGTACTGCTTGCATTAATACAATATTATCTAACTACAAAGAACACGAAGTTGTAGTTTATGATAAAAACAACAACATCAGTTTTCTAGGTTGTGGTATGGCGTTATGGATAGGAAACCAAATCAAAAGTTCTGATGGTTTATTTTATTCTGACAAAGAAAAACTTGAAAGTCTTGGCGCTAAAGTAAATATGGAATCTAATGTAGAAAAAATTGATTTTGATAAAAAAGAAGTTTTGGTAACTCTAAAAGACGGTTCTAAAATTATAGATAATTACGACAAATTAGTACTTGCTACTGGTTCAAGACCTGTTAAATTAAATATAAAAGGTAATGATTTAAATAATATATATTATGCAAAATTATTCCAAGATGCACAAAAAGTTAAGGCTATTACAGAAAACAAAGACATTAAAAAAGTAGCTGTACTAGGCGCTGGTTACATTGGTGTAGAACTTGCTGAAGCATTCCAAAGACTTGGAATGGACGTTGTACTTATAAACAGAAACAAAGAAATTTTAGCTTCATATTTTGATACAGAATACAACGAAAAGATGAAAGTTTTAATGGAAAAAAATGGAATTAAAATGGCTCTTGGAGAAACTGTAGAAGAATTTATAGGCGATGAAAATGGCAATGTTAAATTTGTAAAAACTAATAAAGATAAACACGAAGTAGATATGGTTCTCTCATCAATTGGTTTTATACCAAATTCTGAACTTGGAAGAGATAAACTTGAAGTATTTAAAAACTGCGCATACCTTGTAAATAAAAAACAAGAAACAAGCATTAAAGATGTTTATGCTATAGGCGACTGTGCTACTGTTTACGATTTAAGTATAGATAAATCAAATTACATAGCACTTGCAACAAACGCAGTTAGAAGTGGTATAGTTGCTGCCCACAATGTTTGCAATACTCAAATAGAATCAATTGGTGTTGCAGGTTCATCAGCAATCTGCATATACGGACTAAAAATGTTAAGTGTAGGTTTAACAGAAAAATCAAGTAAATTACACGATATAGAAGTATTGACTACATCATTTAAAGACAAACAAAAACCTGAATTTATGGAAAATAACAATCCAGATGTAGAAATTAAGATTACATATAGAAAAGACAATAGACAAATTGTAGGTGCTCAACTCGTTTCAGAATATGATATGAGTGGAACTATTCATCTATTCTCACTAGCGATTTATAAAAAATTAACTATAGATGAATTGGCATTACTCGATATATTCTTTATGCCACACTTTAATAAACCTTACAATTATATAACTATGAGTGCGATAACTGCAAAATAAATTTAAACTTATAAAATAATTAAAGTGTAATAAACTTCTAATTTAGCGTAGTAGATTTAAAGCGTAAACTTTAACTACTACGCTTTTATTGTGCATTTGTATTTAAAATATAAACATTTATTCTCAAAAACTTTTGTTTATTTAGAATTTTGCAAAAAATATTTATATTGCTAATTAATCACTATAAAACATTTATATTTTTAAATTTATAAGTATAATTAACTTATAATTTGGAGGTACTTATGAAAAAAATTAAAATTATGGATACAACCTTAAGAGATGCGCATCAATCACTTATGGCTACAAGACTTAAAATAAGCGAAATGCTACCAATCCTAGAAGAAATAGATAATATAGGTTACTACGCACTAGAAATGTGGGGCGGCGCAACCTTTGATTCTTGTTTAAGATATTTAGATGAAGACCCTTGGGAAAGACTTAGAACGATAAGAAAATATGCCAAAAACACAAAACTACAAATGCTTTTAAGGGGACAAAACATACTTGGTTACAAACACTACTCCGATGATGTTGTAAGAGATTTTGTTAGAAAATCAGTAGATAATGGAATAGATATAATAAGAATATTTGACGCATTAAACGACCCTAGAAATATTAAAGTTGCACTAGATGAAACAAAAAAATCTGGTGCACACGCCCAAACTGCTATATCTTATACTACAAGCCCAATACACACTATAGATACTTATGTCAAACTAGCAAAAGAATTTAGAGATATGGGCGCAGATTCTATATGCATAAAAGATATGGCGGGACTATTAAAACCTTATGTTGCAGAAGAACTTATAAAGAGAATTAAAGAAGAAGTTAATTTACCTTTACAACTACACTCTCACTGTACTAGCGGACTTGCTAGTATGCTGTACTTAAAAGCTGTAGAAAGTGGAGTTGATATAATTGATACTGCAATAAGCCCTCTTTCTCTTGGCACTTCTCAACCACCTGTAGAATCAATAGTTGCAACATTACAAGATACAAAATATGATACAGGCTTATCACTAGAAAAATTATCTACAATAGCAAATCACTTTCAAAAAATAAGAACAAAATACATTAACGAAGGTCTAATAAGCAATAAAGTTTTAGAAGTAAATATAAATACATTAAGATACCAAATACCAGGCGGAATGTTATCCAACCTAGTTGCACAATTAAAAACTCAAAATGCAGAAGATAGGTTAAATGAAGTTTTAGATGAAGTTCCTAGAGTAAGAAAAGATATGGGTTACCCCCCGCTCGTTACGCCAACAAGCCAAATTATTGGTACTCAAGCTGTGCTAAATGTAATCAGTGGAGAAAGATATAAAATGATACCTAACGAAATAAAAGAGTATGTAAGAGGTAAATATGGTAAAACAACTGTTGAAATTTCTGATGAAATGATTAAAAAAATAATTGGAGATGAAAACCCTATAACTTGTAGGCCAGCAGATATGCTAGAACCTATGCTAGAAACATATAAAAAAGAACTTGGAGAGTATATGGAATGTGATGAGGATATATTAAGTTATGCAGTATTTCCTAATCTAGCCATAGATTACTTCAAAAAAAGACAAACTAAAAAATATGGAATAGACAATATAAATTCCGATAAAGAAAATAAAATTCATTACATATAAAAGAAGTACAGAGTAGCTATTAAACTACTCTGTACTTCTTTTATTTATGTTTATCTCTATGCTCAATATTTATATCATACTCTTTTTTTAGCTTAACACTAGAAAAATACTCATATAAACTCCTTGCTACCACTACAGAGCGATGTTTTCCGCCCGTACATCCTATAGCAACTACAACAGCATTTCTAGGTTCATTACTATATTGCTTAAATAAAAACTCTAATAAATCGGTACTTTTATCATAAAAAGTTTCAAACTTATCTTGACCTTTAACATAGTCTATAACTTTTTTATCTTCCCCTGTTAATGGTTTAAGTTCTTTTACATAATAAGGATTATCCATAAACCTAACATCAAATACTATATCCGATTGCAAAGGTATGCCATACTTATAGCCAAATGATACAAACGTAACTTTCATCTTCGTATCAATTTTATTTTTATCAAATAAATCAATTAATTTATTTTCAAGTTTCCTAGTACTCATATCCCCTGTATCAATTATATAATCGGCATTTCTTCTTAAAAAATAAGTAAGTTCTCTTTCTTTTTCTATGCCATCAATAATATTTGTATCTCTTGATAGTGGATGCATACGTCTAGTTTCTTTGTAACGTTTAATTAAAGTATCATTACTTGCCTCAAGATAAATCATAGAACAGTTTTTATGAACACTCATAAAATTTTTAAGAATTATTTTTAATTCACTAAAAAACTGTTCTCCCCTTATATCAATAACAATAGCAAGTTTTTTTATTTTAGAATTCGGCGCACTACAAAGTTCAACAAACTGTTCTAAAAACTGTGGCGGAAGATTGTCTATACAATAATAACCCATATCTTCAAGTTTATGGATTACTGTAGATTTCCCTGCACCAGACAAACCCGTAATAATTTTAATATCCAAAATCTTTACCCCCTATCATAATAAAATTTGTACTAAAAAATTAAAACATTTAACATATATAAGAAATAATTTTATCTAAAACTTCCTCTATTTCCATATTAGAATTATCAATATAAATAGCATCTTTATGCATTTTTAATTTTCCAACATTTCGATTATATTCTGTAAACTCTCTTTGTTTTATATTATTATAAAGTTCATCATAGCTTATACTTTCACCTGCTTTTATTAAATCTTTAAGTCTTCTTTTAGTTCTCTCCTCTAAACTTGCATCTATAAAAAATTTATATTTTGCATTCGGGAGAATATTATCTGCAACATCTCTCCCATCCATAATAACAGATTTTTGACTTGCAATTTTTTGTATAAGTCTAGTAATTTCATCTCTTACATTTTGTCTACCTGCTATATTACATACATTTTCACTTACATAACTTGTTCTAATTTCACTACTTACATTATTACCATTTAAATATACTTTAGAATTTTCAAATACAATATCAAAGTCTTTAAAAACTTCATCGTTTATGGGTTTTGTAATATCTATTTTACTATTAAGACAATATAATGTAAAAGTTCTATAAAACGCCCCTGAATCAATATAAGTAATATTTAAACGATTAGCTAAAAGTTTAGCTATGGTACTTTTCCCAGTACCTGCCGGCCCATCAATTGCTATTTGATACATTATACGTTATGCCTAAATAGGACTACATCGCCGTCTTGCATAATATAATCCTTACCTTCTAATCTAACTAAACCCTTTTCTTTTGCAGTTACCATATTACCACATTCAACAAGCTCTTCATAACTTATTGTTTCCGCCTTAATAAAACCACGCTCTATATCTGAATGAATTTTCCCTGCTGCTTGCTTTGCAGAAAGTCCATTTCTTATAGTCCATGCTCTAACTTCTTGTGGTCCTGCTGTTAAAAAGCTAATTAAATTTAAAAGCGAATATGATGCTCTTATTAACATATCAAGCCCCGACTCTTTTATACCAAGTTCTTCCAAAAACATTTCTCTATCTTCATCATCAAGCAGTGCTAATTCTTCTTCAATTTTAGCACAAAAATAAATTACTTTAGAATTTTCAGTTTTAGCAAATTCAATTAAAGATTTTAAGTACTTATTATCTGATGCCGCAAGATCTTCTTCAGATATATTTGCAGCATATATTACAGGTTTTGCTGAAAGTAAATTTAACTCTTTTACAAATTCTAACTCATCTTTTGTAAATTCAATAGTTCTAGCAGATCTACCGTCTTCTAAAATTTCTTTAATTTTTAATAAAATGTCTAGATTCTTTTGAAGTTTTTTATCCGCCTTTAGTTGCTTTGTAGTCTTGTTTATTCTTCTTTCTAAAACTTCTAAATCAGATAATATAAGTTCTAAATTTATTGTATCTATATCTCTAATAGGATTTATTTCTCCGTCTACGTGTATAATATTTGTATCATCAAAACACCTTACCACGTGAACTATAGCCTCAACTTCTCTTATATGAGATAAAAACTTATTTCCAAGACCTTCGCCTTTAGATGCACCTTTAACCAATCCTGCAATATCGTAAAATTCTATAGCTGCATTTATTATTTTTTTAGAGTCATACATATCCCTTAAAACATCTAATCTTTTATCTTTAACAACTACAACCCCTACATTTGGCTCTATTGTGCAAAACGGATAATTTGCAGCCTCTGCTCCCGACTTTGTCATTGCGTTAAAAAGTGTACTCTTTCCAACATTTGGTAATCCAACAATTCCTAATTTCATTTTTTTCTCCTATAATTTAACATTTCAATATCATTTACTATTGTATCTATATCATTTATATATCCATCTGATTTATAAATTAAATCTGCAATATCATTATATAAAAACTTCCTTTTTTCGTAAAGTTTATATATATTTTGTTTATTTTCCTTTAACATAGGTCTATATTCTAAATTTATTGTTTCTAATATTGACTCTAAAGGTCTTTCTAATAAAATTATAATACCATTATTTTTCATATAGTCAATATTTTCAGATCGCTCAACTATTCCGCCACCTGTTGCTACAACAACATTTTTGTTATTTTTTATTTGTTTTAAAGATTTAGATTCGCATATTCTAAACGCATCTTCAGATATTTTAAATATTTCATCTATCCTCATTTTATTTCTCATCTCTATAAATGCATCTAAATCTACAAAAGAAAATCCTAATTTACTTGCAATTTTTTTCCCTACAGTACTCTTTCCAACGCCGGTAATTCCAATTAAATATATTATCATAACCCTCTGATAATCTCCCGCTTATTAGCTAAAACTTTTAAAATTTCATCTTTTATAGGTTTTCTATCATTCCATATACAAAAAGACAAATAAGCTTGTATAATAAGCATATCTATTCCATTTTTAGTTTCTATGCCTAACTCTCTTGCAAGTCTTAAAAATTTAGTTTCAGTAGGGTCATATATAATATCATAAGCAAAATTTGTAGTTATATTACTTACATCAATACTTAAATCATCATCAACAGAAGTAGTGTTTACTACAATATCGCAAACTAAACCACTATAACTATCCACAGGAAAAATTTTTGATTCATCTATATGTTTAAAAGAATTATAAATTTTTACTTTTTCACTTAAATTTCTACCTGTAATATAAATATTTCTAACGTTTTCATCCAAAAGCGATCTAATTATAGATTTACTAGCTCCACCTGTACCATATATAAGTATATTTTTGTTTTCTAAACTTATATCCAAAAATTCAAAACTTTTTACAAACCCCATTCCGTCTGTTGTATAGCCTTGTATTTTATTATCTATCTTTTTCAAAGTATTTATTGAACCTGACTCTTTAGAAAATTTAGATAACTCATCTACAAAATATTTAACTTTAGTCTTATATGGCTTAGTAATATTAAAACCGCTATATTTATCATCAAATAATATCTCTTTTAAATTTTTATCATCAACATCTAAAATCTCATAAGTATAAGAAACGCCCGTTATTTCTGAAATAAATTTATGAATTATTGGAGATAAACTCTTTTCAATATCTTTACCTATCAACGCATATTTTTTCAAAACTACATCCTTTTTTATCAAATTTATAACTATAAATTTTCTAATATATCCTTACTTGCTTTATTTATAAACTCTTCATTAGTTTTAGTATTAAACAAAAATTCAATTAATTTTTCTGTAAGTTCATTTGCACTTGAACTTGAAAGAACTCTCCTTATATTCCAGTTGAAATCTAACTCTTTATCATTGAATAACAGCTCATCCCTTCTAGTGCTAGATTTTGAAATATCTATAGCAGGAAAAATTCTTCTTTCACTTAATTTTCTTGAAAGTTGAAGTTCCATATTACCCGTACCCTTAAACTCTTCAAAAATAACATCATCCATCCTGCTACCCGTATCAACAAGTGCAGTAGCAAGTATCGTAAGTGAACCCCTTTCCTTTGTGTTTCTCGCTGCGCCAAAAAAACGTTTTGGTTTGTGAAGTGCTGCGGGGTCAAGTCCGCCTGAAAGCGTACGACCACTTGACGGTATGGACAAATTATATGCCCTTGCAAGTCTTGTTATCGAATCTAAAAGTATTACGACATCTTTATTCATTTCAACAAGCCTTTTTGCACGCTCTAAAACAATTTCTGCAACTTTTATATGATTTTCAGGAATTTCATCAAAAGTAGAATAAATAACATCTGCATCAATAATATTTTTCATTTCAGTAACTTCTTCAGGTCTTTCATCAATAAGAAGAACTATAAGTTCTACTTCACTATGATTTTTTCTTATTGCCTTTGCTATACTTTGAAGTAAACTAGTTTTTCCAGCTTTAGGCGGAGAAACAATTAAACCCCTTTGACCTTTACCAATCGGAACTAAAATATCAACTAATCTAGTTGCAAGGTTATTCTTTTCTACTTCCAATTTAAACTTTTCAGTAGGATATATAGGAGTTAAATTTTCAAATTTTAAACGCTCTTTAGTAAAAGGTTTTTCAGAATTTACTTTATCAATGTAAATTAAAGCTTTAAACTTTTCATCTTGTCTTTGATACTTCGCATATCCTGTAATTTTATCTCCTGTTTTAATTTTAAATTTTTTAATAAAAACTTGACTAACATAAATATCAAGTTCAGAAGACATATAGTTTTCACATCTTAAAAATCCATATCCTTGCTCTGTAAGTTCAAGTATCCCTTCAACCAAACTTGCATCTTTAAATTTTTTATCTCCAACTTCTTCACAATCCAAATCTTCTTTTAAAGAACTTTTATCATAATTTTCTATTAAAATATTTATAAGTTCCTGTTTCTTATATTTATTAAAATTCTTAATAGAAAATGTTTTAGCAATTTGCCTTAATTCAGAAAGTTTCAAAGTAAGTAATTTATCTTTATTCATATAAACTCCTAACAAAATTTATCTAATCATATAATAACACATATAGATAAAAAATTAAATAGCGTCAACTAAATATATAAAGTAAAATTTATATTTATAAAATTAAAAAATTCTCCTATTACCATAATTAATACGGTAATAAGAGAATTTTATATATTTAATTAAAAACTAAATAAAAACTTATTTTATTTTTTCTTTCTAATTGCAAATCCTAAAGCTAATATTATAAGACCAATAATACCAAAAATTTTTGCTATATGATTTGAATTTAATCCGTCGCCAGTTTTTGGAAGTTCGACTATCTTCTTATATACATAAGTAACATTTCCATCAATATCCTTATTAGTTCTTATATATTTATATCCAGATATTATTTTTTTATCTTTTATAACTTTATCTACTATAGTATCTGCCAATAGTTTACCTGTTATATCTACAAAAGATGTACTTAAAAGTTTTTCATTCTTTTTATAAATATGTTTTACATTTCCATTTTTATCATATACGCTCTTAATATATGTGTATCCATGGATTTCTTTTTTAGAGCTAGCTTTGACATCTATAATAGTTAATGCAATATGATTATCATCTTTGTCTACAAATGTTGTTTTTATTTCTTTAACCTTTTCAATTTTTTCGTAAACATAAATTACATTACCACCTGCATCAGTTTCTTTAGTATAGTATATATATCCAGGTATTATTTTTTTAGGTACTATTCCATTTACAGTAGGAATTATATTATTTCTACTATCTTTATCAACAAATGAAGTAACAAGATTTTTAATTTTCTTATAACGATAAATTACATTGCCACCTGCATCAGTTTCTTTAGTAATATACTCATAACCTGTTATAGTTTTTTTAGGTTGAATTTTTATTCCTATAAATGTTTCAGCAATAGGAGTTCCATTTTCATCTAAATACTTTGTTATTAATTTCTTTATCGGTGGATTTATTGGTAATGCTTTTCGTAAGTATTCATAAGTCTTTACCTTTCCGTCTTCGCTTAATGTAGTTTTAACAAGCTCATATACTACTTCCACGCCGTTTTCTGTTTCTGTAAAGCTTGAAACTTCTTCTCCAAATTCTTTTCCGACTAATTCTTCCTTGAACTTGTGCGTTTCATTTCCCTGCTCTACCCATTTTGTTACAAATAGTTTCTTTGTCGGCGGATTTATTGGTAATGCTTTACGTAAGTATTCATAAGTCTTTACCTTTCCGTCTTCACTTAATGTAGTTTTAACAAGCTCATATACTACTTCCACGCCATTTTCTATTTCTTTAAAGCTTGAAACTTCTTCTCCAAATTCTTTTCCGACCAATTCTTCCTTGAACTTGTGCGTTTCATTTCCCTGCTCTACCCATTTTGTTACAAATAGTTTCTTTGTCGGCGGATTTATTGGTAATGCTTTTCGTAGGTATTCATAAGTCTTTACCTTTCCGTCTTCGCTTAATGTAGTTTTTACAAGCTCATATACTACTTCCACGCCATTTTCTATTTCTTTAAAGCTTGAAACTTCTTCTCCAAATTCTTTTCCGACTAATTCTTCCTTGAACTTGTGCGTTTCATTTCCCTGCTCTATCCATTTTGTTACAAATAGTTTCTTTGTCGGCTGATTTATCGGTAACGCTTTACGTAAGTATTCATAAGTCTTTGTCTTTCCGTCTTCGCTTAATGTAGTTTTTACAAGCTCATACACTACCTTTACGCCATTTTCTATTTCTGTAAAGCTTGAAACTTCTTCTCCAAATTCTTTGCCTACTAATTCTTCCTTGAATTTATGATTTTCATTTCCTTGCTCTACCCAGCGTGTTGTTTTTGCTTTTATAAAGATATGTGTCTTTATTGTACCAGTTTTGTCTGTTTCTGTCTTATCAAAAATGTACCCTTCTATTGTGTCTGCTTCTTTAAATTCTTTTCCTGATACACTATCTTTTAAAGATTTTCCTTCTCCATCTACCCACTTGGTTGTTAAAACTGGCTCGATTGGTGTCCATACCTTGGACTTTCCAAATATATATGTTTTTGTTAATCCACCTTCACTTGTTTCTACTTTTTTAAATGAATATCCATCAAACGAACCTTGTTCTTTAAAGGTTTTTCCTACTTCAGAAGCTTTTAGTTCTTTACCTTCTGTATCTACCCATTTTGTAGTTTTATATGGAGTGAATTTCCATGTTCCAACGAAATGTATATCTTGATTGTTAAATATAACCTTATCTTTATCCCAACCGACAAACTTCCATACTCCCTCATTAGGAATAGCTACTTCTTTAACCATAGTTTTATTATAGTCTTCTTGTTTTAAAATAGATGTTCCTGCCTTAACACTTACATTTGTATCAGCAAAATGAACTTCCTCAAGTTTTGGTGCAAGATTTACTATTTTCTGCGGAAGTATATATTTAGGATTATCACTCTTATATTCATGAACGATATTAAATTTAGGCAAGAATATTACTTCATCTCTAGGATCTTTTTCAGGAATATAGATGTCTTCTTTTATTTCTATATTAACAGTAGACGTTACAGTTAAGGTTCCATCTGTTATTTCAGCTACAAATTTATCATTTCCAATATATTCTTTATCCGGTACATAAGTAAATATCCCCGTATCTGATAATGTTAATGTTCCGTGCGTAGGCTGAGTTTTAACACTAAACTGTAATCTTTTATCTCCATTATATTCAAAAGATAGTCCCTTAATAACAGTTTGACCTTTAGCAGTTTTTATAACGTATGTCTTATCCTGTGCAGTTAGCTCATTTGGGTCTTTTTTAAATTTACCCTTTAAATTTAAAGTTATCTTTGCAGGATTTGATATTATATCTCCGTCTGTTACACTCACTTCAAAGAAGTCTTCACCTTCAAATTCTAAATCTGTACGTGTATAAGTAAATTCTCCATTTTCTGCAAGCTCAAGCCTACCGTATTTTGGCTGCGTAACTATAGTATATTTTAAATTTTGTCTATTCTTTTGACCTGTATAAGTTACTTCAAGACTTTGAGTTACAGGCTCTTTTGAAATATTAACATTTATAGGTTTAATACTTATAGTTGCTGTTGGCTCATTCCCATTAACTTTTTCCCACACGTAAGTATCAGCAGGAACTTTATCTAAAGCTTTAAGTTCAGCAACCGTATATGCTTTTTTAGCATTTACAGCATACCACTTTCCTGTATATACATCATCTGCCCTACCACCATTTGCAGATGGTAAAGCTGCGTACTTAAAATTAAATTCAGATTTTTCGCCTAAAATAAATTTCTTTAATTTTTCGTCATTTAAAAAAACATTTTGTGTGGCTAATTTAAGGCTATCATCAGTACTCATATCGATATTTGATAAATCAAAATTACTAAAATCAAGGACTTCTATTTCTTTATTCATAGAAAATAATCCCGATATACCATATTTATCATTTACACCACTAGTATTATAATTTGATAAGTCTATTTTTTTTAGATTTTTACAGATTGCAAACATACCACTTAAATCTTTTACCTTACTTGTATCCCAAGTAGTAACATCAATCTCTTTTAAAGAATGGCAAGCATAAAAAATATGTCCCATTCTTTCTGCGGAACTTAAATCCCACCCCGAAACATTTAATGATTTTAAATTATGATTAAAGCTAAACATCGAAGAAAAATCTTTCACTTTAGAAGTATTCCAATTACTCAAATCTCCAACAGATTCTAATTTTTTCTGCCCATAAAACATAGCATACATAGTTGTAACATTTGAAACATCCCATTTACTTAAATCTAAATTTTTGAGTTTTCCGCCTTCCATATTAAACATAGATCCATTTTTTGTCGTAAACATCCCCATCATAGTTGTAACATTTGATACATCCCATTTGCTTACATCTAATGTTTCAAGCTCTGGAGTTTCATAAAACATATGCATCATATCTACAGCAGATGAAGTGTCCCATTTACTAACATCTAAATTCTTTAACTTTATACAACCTAAAAACATAGAACTAAAACGCTTAACTTTACTAGTATCAAATTTGCTAACGTCTAGTGTTTCAATAGCAAACATATTTTCAAACATATCATCCATATACTTTACTTTACTTGTATCTAGTTTATTAAGATTTTGAATTTCTTTAACTTTAGGAAGTGAAGAAAATAATGAATTTGCGTAAATAGGAGCAATAATTTTTTCGCCTTCTAAAATAATCTTTGTAATTTTACTTTTATAATTTTTAATTTTCAAACCATTTACATCTGTCAGTTTTTTAATAGGATTATAAAGTTCAGCAATGTCTTCACCTTTTGCAGGTCTAATAAATAAGTCATATTCATCAGATGAGCCTTTTTTAACAAGTTCTACCTCTGCATATTTAGGTTCTATTTTTGTTTTAACTTCTATAGTAATTGGAAAAGTTTTTCCATTTTCTGTTGTAAACGTTAATTTACCTTTTCCTTCAGCAACAGCTGTAAGTTCATTTCCATTAACAGTAACAATATTTGGTGTATTTGAAGTTAAAGTTCCTTTAAACTTAAAACGACCTTTTGTTATATTTAAATTTCCTTGCTTATATTTTTTGCTAATTATTTTAAAAGGTAAAGTCTTCCCAACCTGCATTTCACTTATATCACAAGATATAAGTTTTTGGAATAAATCTTCTTTTAAATATATAGGAAACTCTTTTTCGCCCGATAAAGCAGCACTACTTTCATCTGTTAAGTCAAAAATAGAACCGCTAACTATCCATGTAACAGGATGATCAGCATCACTACCTTTAACACCTGCCATTGCATAAGTTTTTACTCTTGGGTCTATAAGAGTAGTATAATGACCCGTTTCTCCAGCAGTTTTATCTACCCAGCTTTGTTTTTCAGATTTCCCTTCTGGTCTTATAGTATTAGCAAATCCATCTATTCTAGTAGCAAAATCGCCCTCTGTAAAAGAAATATTTTCTCTATGAGTTTCTACACCTTTATAAGATATATCAAGAGATTTTGCAGCTCCATTAGGTCTATAATGCCCATGAATATCAACAGAATGAGTTTCTGCTGCTCTCATTATAGCTATGTATTCAAGTTCATTAGACCATTTAGGATTAAGATATTCCTCTTCACTAATGCCTTTAGATGCAAGGTAATCTCTCATAGTCATCCATGGATTATTTGGATCATCCTCAAATCTCAAATCCTTATTAATTTTATTTCCACCACGCCATGGAATATTGCTGTCAAGCGCATCTTGTCTAAGTTTTTTTATCGCTTTAAGCGTCTGCAACTTCGCATTAGTTTGATCTAATGATAGATCAATATATGCCGGTATAGCAGTATTATTAGGATTTTTAGTATCTAATACATAATCAGATACGTCAAATTCTAATACACTACTATTTTGAGCATTCGCACTATTTGCATAAATCAAATTATTAGTCAAGCTTGAAAAGCTACTAAAAATAAGCGCAAACGATAAAACTAAACTCAATAACTTTTGTTTTGTTTTCATAACATGCCCCCCTATAAAAAATTTAATTACATGTATTTTAATTATACCACTACCCCCCCCATAATTTCAATACTTTTAAAAATAATATATACATAATTTTTTCAGTTTTATTTTATAACTTATACTAAATTTAAAAATACATTTTACTTTACTTAACCTTTAAAATATGCTATATATTATCAAAAAGAAAAAATAAAAAAGTGGTTACATAAATGTTTTTTTATTATACCTAAATAATGCTAGTGAATATAATCACCAATACATTTTGAAATATACTTTATTACATTTACGTAACCACATATTTATTGTTATTTTAATATAAATTTCTAATTTTAAAAGAAACTTTTTATTTTTGTTATTTAATTTATCTATTTTTTGTCATCATTATATTTTTTAAGCCTTCTTTTTCTTATACCAATATATAACTGAAAGCATTAAAGCCATTAAACCAAGCGTACTAATAATTATTTCAACCAATCCAATTTTTAGTCTACAAATATTGATTAACTTATTGCATTTTTTATCCGCCAACACTTCTGCCTTATCAACTAAATTGCCATATTCTGTAAATACTATAACATTATTAATTATCGCATTTTTCCCACATTGATAATCATTTTCATTAGCAGACAATTTAGCATCAAAAACTAATGCAGCCGCTCCTTTAGGTAAATAATTACCTATTATCAAACCCTTTGATGCATTAAACATAGAGTTGTCTATGCCTTTCAATAAATATCCTTTTGGATTAGAACTATTATAAATTTTTAAAGTATTATCAATATAGCTTAAACTTTTTGGCAAATAATCTCTAACTAATACGTCATTCATTGTAACATCACCATTATTTTCATATGTTATGGCATATTCCAATATATCGCCAGGATTAGCTCTAACACTTTTTTGCCAAGTTTTTTGACCCTTTTTTCTAACTTTCTTTGTAATTACAAAGCTTGGGCTTTCTGCCACATCAACATGAACTTTTAATAGTAAATGACCTGAATATTGAAAACACCCTGGAATTTTGCCGTCAAGCTTATTATATCCTATTAAAGCACCTTTACTTGTAATAACAGAATCGCTTATTTTAATACCTTTAGTATAATAATTATTATAATAAACTGCACTACCTTTTATATAATTAAGATTAAATAATTTATCACTAACAAATACCGCCTCATCCCAAACGGATTTAGGTTTAGCATTACTTGACTCAACTTGTCCCGCTACTACTGCTTTTTTAGTAGCCGAACCAGGTATATTAGCGTATAAACGAGTATTATTTGCTATTAATTTAAGATTTTTTGCTGCGTTATTATGCACATATATTCTAATATAATAATCACCATCTTTGTTAACTGAAATTTTTTTCTTCCATGTATCTTTTTTACCATCGGAAACTGGTTTAATAGTTACAAACGCTCTTTCATCACCATAAATGTCATTATTTTTAATTGAATTAAAAGTTACATGATCTGCTGGCTTTTCAATAGTGTATAAATCTCTTTCTGGTCCATATGCTATTACTGAACTATAAGAACTTATCATCACTATAATACCAAATACTATAATCATTGATCTCCATAGGTTATTTATATTTTTTATAATTTTCATTTTTTTCCCTTTCATATACTATCTTATAACATCACACAATAATATTTTATCATTGCCTAATACATAATCAGATACGTCAAATTTTAATAAACTACTATTTTGAGCGTTCGCACTATTTGCATAAATCAAATTATTAGTCAAGCTTGAAAAGCTAATAAAAATAAGCGCAAACGATAAAACTAAACTCAATAACTTTTGTTTTGTTTTCATAACATGCCCCCCCTATAAAAAATTTAATTACATGTATTTTAATTATACCACTACCCCCCCCCATAATTTCAATACTTTTAAAAATAATATATACATAAATTTATCAGTTTTATTTTATAACTTATACTAAATTTAAAAATACATTTTACTTTACTTAACCTTTAAAATATGCTATAATCTTAAACAGTCAAGTAAATAAATAACGCAAAGTTATTCAAAAGAAAGGGGAATTTTTTATATAAGTAGTAAAAAAATAAATGCTACCTATATTTATATAATATTATGAATAATAACAGAAAAAAAACAATATCAACAATTCTTATAATAATAGGAATAATACTTGTAATAGGGTCGATAATTTTTTACATATTCACTCAAAATAGAATGAATAAAAGAAAAAAAGAGATTTTAGATAGAAAAAAAGCTTTTCAAGAAAAAATACTTAAAAACAAAAATAATAGCAGTAATAATTTACCTAAAAGCAAACATTTGAAAAAAAGTGAAGTAGATTTAAAATCCAATGAAAAAACTGAAAAAAAAGAAAAACAGCCAACACACTACGATGATGAAATAGCATTTCTTGAAATAAAAAAACTTGGCGTAACTTTACCTGTTTTTAATGGAACTTCTGAATATAACTTAAAAAGAGGTACTGGACTTTTAAAACACAGCGATATGTTTAACACAGAAAACAATTCTTTGAATGTAATTGCAGGTCATAGGGGCGGATACAATGGAGAAGATACCTTCTTAAATGTACATAAATTAAATAATGGCGATACTATAGAATTAACTACATTTATTGGCAAACTTATCTATGAAGTTATTGATAAAAAAATTGTTAAAAGTACTGATTGGAGTCAGTTTTATAGAGAAAAAGATAAAAACAAACTTATTTTATTAACTTGTCATCCCTATCCCAAAAATACGGAAAGACTATTAATTATAACAAAACTAAAAAGATAAAAATTATACTTATACTAAAAAAATGTTATTAGACTAATTCTATAATCTAATAACATTTTTTTATTTAACTATCTCTATTTACCATATATTTAGCTAGACTTTCAAAAAAATCAGTTTTAATATTTAATTTATTTATTTCAATTATTGCTTTTTCAACTAATATTTCAGCTTCATTTTTCACCTTATCTTCGCTATAATCCAAACTAAACATTCCAACATTTTCTGTTCCCATATCCATAATATCATCTTTAATTTGAAACGCTCTTCCAATATAAGTTCCATAAGATTGTAAATGCAAAAGCTTTTCATCAGAAACTCCTGCTAATATCCCAGCAATACTTAAACTTGTAATAAAAAGTTTTGCAGTCTTTAAAGTTTCTATAAGCTTTACATTATCGCTACTTTTTGAAGATGATATAATTTCAAGCGCCTGCCCGCCAACCATACCAAACATACCTGCATTAGTAGAAATATCATTTATAGCTCTTAATATATTTTTAAAATCTACATTTTCTAGTTCATAACAAGAACTCATTAACTCAAAAGCATGATTTAAAAGTGCATCTCCTACTAAAATCGCTATATCTTCGCCATATTTTTTATGAGAAGTAAGTTTCCCTCTTCGAAAATCATCATTATCCATAGCGGGCAAATCATCGTGAACCAATGAATATGTATGTATCATTTCAAGGGCTAATGCAAATCTAAAAATTACTTCTTTATTTTTTCCGCCCAATAAATTATAAGTATTAATCATTATCATAGGCCTTATTCTCTTTCCACCTGAAAATAATGAATACTCTACTGCCTTATAAAATTCTAATAACTCACAATTATTTTTGCTAATAGTATTACTATAATATTCTTTCATTTCATTTTCAAAATATAGCTTAAACTCTTGATTTAATTTTTTAAACTCCATTACTACCTCTTACTTTTTATATGGAACCTTTGCCGACGGAACTCCTTTTGATGACTCTACTAAATGTGAATCTTGATCATCAAAAAATATGTGTGGATTAAAAGCTTTCAAAAGTTCATGTTTAGGCACTCCTCCCAAAAAGAATGCTTCATCAACATAAACACCCCATTTTCTAAATGTATATATAACTCTTTCATGTGCAGGAGAATTTCTAGCTGTAACTAAAGCAATTCTGACCTTTTCTGGAAAATCCTGTTTTATTTTATAAAGTGTTCTTAAAAACTTTGCAAATGGACCATCTGGCAATACCTTATCTTTATTTTTCTTTTCATGTTCCATAAATGCTTCAAGCCCTTTAGTTTTATATATATGTTCAGATTCATCAGAAAATATCACTGCATCGCCGTCAAATGCAATTCTTATTACTTCCTCGTCAGCTTTAAATTCATTTGGTACATCATAAACAGTAGCTGCAGCAAACCCATCATCAATTGCAGCTTGAACGTCTTCAACATTTTTTGATAAAAATAAATCAACTTTAAAAGCTTTTAAATATCTTGAAATTTCTTCCCCGCCACTAAATGCAGCTCTTTTTATAGAAAGTCCCATTTTATCTACAGTCTTAAATACTCTAAGACCTGTTTCAGGAGAATTTCTTGACATAATAATTACTTCTACTATAGGTTTTTCAAACTTTTCATTTAAGTCAAGTAAAGCTTTAATCAAAGAATAAGAAGTTCCCTTCTTTAAAGGCACATTTTCATTTTGAACTTGATATGCAATATATTTTTCTAAACCTTCTTTTTCAAAAATTTGATTTTCATAATGCAAATCAAAAAGTGCTCTTGAAGAAATACCTATAACTAATTTATCTTCCAAATTATATGACATACCTAAACCTCACTTTTAACTATTTTATTTATTTTATTCTCCGCATTTTTTAATATAATCTCTAAATTATTATGTGCATTTATTCCACTTTCAATAGCTAATACTATTTCTTCTAAACTACTCTTTTCATTTTCAACAATCTTAATAGACTTTAAAAGTTCATCATAATTTTTTTCATAATCTTTTATAGTTACATTACTCATCTTCAACCTCCAAAACTTTTATACCAAGTTTCTGCCATTGAGTTTTTATATTTAAAACATCACCAACTTTTAATTTATCTCTAACTATTAAATCATCTTTATAAAGAATAGAATAACCTTTTGAAAGAATATTAGTTACATCATTTGACTTTAATTTTTCTATCAAAACATCAATATTATTCTGCTCACTATTAATCCTATTAATAGCACTATTTTCTAATTTATACTTTAATAATTTTAAATCATTAAACCCTTTAGAAATTTTTTTACTAGAAATACTATTTAATCTATTACTTAATAAAGCTATATTATTTTTTTTATTTTTAAGTTTATCATTTACTATAAAAGTTAAGTGCTTATCATACTGTTTTACTATTCCTATGTATGATTTGTAAAAATTTTCAGTAATTAATTCAGCAAGCATTGATGGAGTACCTGCTCTTAAATCAGCTACAAACTCGCATAAAGATTTATCAACTTCATGTCCAATAGCTACAACAACGGGAATCTTAGATTCATAAATACTCCTACAAATCTCAATATTGTTAAAAACAAAAAGGTCTTCTTTTGATCCGCCACCCCTAGTAACTGCAATTAAATCGTAATCTTTATTTTGTTTTGCTAAATTTAATTTATTTACAATATCATTAACACAATTATTTCCTTGCATAAATGCATCGTATAAATCCACTTCTATAAAAGGATTTCGCCTATTAAGAACAGTTAAAAAGTCAACTTTAGCAGCTGAAGTATCAGATGTAATCAAAGCGATTTTAGATATTTTTTTAGGCAGAGTTTTTTTATTTTTAATATCAAAATATCCTAACTCTGCCATTTGTTTTTCAAGCTTTAAATATTCTTTATGAAGTTCTCCAATATCTTTAACTTCAACATCGTTTACTTGAATCTTATATACACCTGTATTATCATAAACTACAAGACTTCCTTTTATCAAAACTTCTATGCCTTCAATAAGTATTTCAGAACTTACAATTCCATTATTATATAAAACACAAGGAAGGGAGCTATATTTATCTTTTATACTAAAATAAACTATTCCCCTCTTTGATTTTTTTACACTAGAAATTTCACCCTTTATATAAAGATTGTTTAATCTTATATCCGATTCAAGTAAACTTTTTATATACTTACTAACTGTACTTACTTCTAATATTTTAAGCTTCATTTAGTTGCTTTATAAAAGCTCTATAAACATTTCTTAAAAGAATTGCATTAGTTACAGGACCAACTCCGCCCGGAACAGGTGTTATAGCAGAAACTTTTTCTAAACAAGCATCATAATCTACATCGCCTACTAGCTTTCCATTAACAAAATTAATACCTGCATCTATAACAATAACTCCATCTTTTAACATTTCAGGCTTAACAAAATTAGCACTACCTATTGCAGAAAATAATACATCAGCTTGCTTAATTTCTTCATTAATATTTTTAGTTTTAGAATGGCATATTGTTGCAGTCATATTTTCTTTTATCGCAAGTTCAAAAACAGGTCTTCCAACAACATAACTTCTTCCTAAAACAACAGCTTTTAAACCTGCTAAATCAGATTTATAAGACTTTAATAATTCCATCATACTTAAAGATGTACAAGGAACAAAAGATTCTTTATCTCTATAAAATAGTCCAACATTTTCACTACCTAAAGAATCAATATCTTTTTCTTTTAATATAGCAGACCTTATTAAATCTGAATTATATGATTTTGGTAACGGAAACTGAACCATATATCCGTGAACAGATCTATCATCATTTAGTTTTTTTATTTCTTTGAGTAAATTTTCTGTTCCAAAATCAGCAGGAAATTCTAACAATTCTGAATTCATTCCTATTTTAGCTGCTTTTTTTACTATTTGGTTTGCATATAATTTTGATGGCTCGTCACCTTCTACTAAAACAACTTTTACGCCCGGAGCATTAATACCTAAATCTTTTAAAGAACTTATATTTGATTCAAGTTCATCTAGCATTTTTTTAGCATAAGATTTACCGTCAATTATTTTATTCATATTTCCTCCTAATTAGTAATTTTTCTCATAATACTATTAATAAAACTTGGCGAATTATCATCACCATATAATTTTGCTATTTCTACTGCTTCATTTACAATTACTTGTATAGGTGTTTCAGTATAAAATTTTTCAGTAGTAGCTAATCTTAAAAGTGCTAAATCAATTTTTGATATACTATTTATAGTCCACCTATCCAAAGTAGTTTCAATTTTTTCATCGATAACATCTTTATTATCTAAAAAAGATTTAAAAATATCAAGACCAAACTTATCACAATTGCTTACATTAATTTTTGATAAATTTAACTCGCCCGTTATACTTATTTCATATAATAAAGACATTATATTAATTCTAGATTCTCTTCTAGTCATTTGCACAATCTTCTTTTTTTACTTTAACTTTATTTTTTACACCAACAATTTCGATATTAACGTTTTCAACTTTAACGTCCGTCATAGTTTCAACCTTATTTTTTACAGACTTTTGTATGCCTGTTGCAAGTTCTTTAATATCAATACCAAACTCAACTATTACTGAAATATTTATATTAAGTTTATCTTCTATATAGTCAATTTTCACACCTTTAGTATGATTTTTTTTAGTAAAAATTTCAACAATATCTCCTGAAATTCCACCAGAAAGAGAATTAACTCCAGCAACCTCTTCTGATGCTATATTTGCAATAGCACGAAATACACTATCGGTAATAGTAATACTGCCGTTTTCAAGATTACTAACTACTATACTATCTGTCATAAAATTCTCCTTTACTTAACAATAACTACTTTTTCTTTTTATAACCTAAAAAGTCAAAATTCATATAATCAATTTCTTTATGATCTATATCAGCAATTGGTTTTGTTTTATTATTTAAAATGCTTTCTATATCAATATCAGTAGCCAAATTATCATTTTTAACTATGTTTTCCTCAATAGTTTCTTCAGAGGAATTAGATTTATCTAAATAATCTAGTTCATCATTATCATCACTATCATCATAAATTTCACTTAAATTAGTATCAAAATCAGGCAAAACAGGTTTAGTAAAATCATCTAACTCATCTTTTACATCATTTAAAGTAATTTCTGGTCTACCTAAATCTAAAGTCGAACCATTCATTTTTTCATCATCAGCTATCACAATATCTTTATCAATATTAATTTCAGAAATCTGTGCATTATTTGACTTTAAATCAAAATCATCAATTTCTAAATTTATAGTTAAATCGTCATTACTACTTTTAGTTTCTTTAGAAAAAGAAATTAACTCTTCCTTATCAAAAGATAAATCACTTACTAAATTTTTTATATTAAATGAATCATCATTTGATGTTTCATCATCTACATAACTTGATAATTGAGATTTTTTTATATCTTTTAAACTAATAGTATCATCCAAATTTTTTAAAATCTTGTCCTTATCAACTATATCAGGTTTTTTCAAATTTCTTCTACAATTTGGACAATTAATATGACTATCACTACCTATTTCAGAATATTTAATAAAACTTCCACACTGTTTACAAATTGTTCCTTCATTTTTTTTATTTAGGCTTTCTAAATCAGATTCATCTTTAAATTTAGTTTCTAGCTTTAAATTTTCACCAAGTAAGTCATTATTAGGCTCTACAATATCTTTGCTTGCTGCTTCACCTACTAGCAAATTGTCATTTTCTGTTACATCTACTAACAAATCATCACTTTCTGTTTCGTCTACTAACAAATCGTTACTTTCTGTTTCGTCTACTAACAAATCATCACTTTCTGTTTCGTCTACTAGCAAATCGTCACTTTCTGTTTCATCTACTAGTAAATCATCACTTTCTGTTTCGTCCACTAACAAATCGTCACTTTCTGTTTCGTCTACTAGCAAATCATCACTTTCTGTTTCGTCTACTAATAAATCATCACTTTCTGTTTCGTCTACTAGCAAATCATCACTTTCTGTTTCGTCTACTAATAAATCATCACTTTCTGTTTCGTCTACTAGCAAATCATCATTTTCCGTTTTGTCTACTAATAAATCATCATTTTTTAAAACTTCATCATCTACTTTAATACTATCATCAAGCATATTATCAGAATTACCTAATTCACGTTCAACTTTATTTTTAATTAATTTATTTAAACGTTTTTTTAATTTATACAATTCTTCTGCTGTATATTTAGTATTTACATTTTTATCTTTTCCAAGAATTTTAGCTTTTTGATTTTCAGTTAAATAAGAACTTTTATTTTTTTCTAATTCAAGTTCTTTTAATAAATCATTCATAAAATCAAGAATTAAAGTCAACATTTTTTTAGTTTCTTTATCTTTAATATCAAGACCTTCAAGCATTCCTTGTAAAAAAATAACTTTGTTTTTAAGGGTATTCATGTTTTCTCCTTTAAACCCTAGATAAGTACTCACCTGTTCTGGTGTCTATTTTAATTATATCATCAACATTTACAAATAGCGGAACATTAAACTCCGCACCTGTTTCTACAATAACTTTTTTAGTAACATTAGTTGCCGTATCTCCTTTAACACTAGGTTCAGATTCAACAACCTTTAACTCAACAAAATTTGGTGCTTCAACAGAAAAACAATTTTCTTTATAAAACTTAACTGTTGCATTATCATTCTCTCTAATATATTTAATAGCATCTGCAACTATATTAGCAGTTAATGGTATTTGCTCATAAGTTTCATTATCCATAAAGTAATATAAATCTCCATCACAATATAAATATTGCATATCTTTTGTTTCAACTCTAGCCTTTTTAAATTTTTCACTAGGGTTAAACGCCTCATCTCTAATTGCTCCATCAATAATATCTTTATATTTTGTTCTAACAAATGCAGCACCTTTACCAGGTTTTACATGTTGAAAATCAATTATAACATAAGGCTTGCCATTAATTTCAAATGTCATTCCTTTTCTAAAATCACCAGCTTGTATCATATTTTCCTCCAAATTAAATCAAATTTAATAAATAATTATAGACCATTAAAAAATAATCATAACGATAATAAACCATAAAAACTGCAATCATAATATAAGGCGCAAATGGTAGTTCGCTAGCCTTAGTAAATTTAACTCTAAATACTGTTAGTAATATTACAATGATAATGGCAACATAAAATGCTGTAAAACCTGCAATTACAGTTTTAATAGGACCTAATATCAATCCAAAACCTGAAAATATAAAAACATCTCCAAGACCAAAGGCTTCTCTTTCATAGTAAAATTTAGACAAAATATGTATAAGTCCATAAAAAATACTAGCAACTAAAAAGCCTATAACTGAATTTTTAATAATAAATCCTTTAGATAATAAGTGTAATATAAAAATAGCAAAACTATAAACAATTACATGTAAATTATATACATATGAAATTTTAAGGTCTATATATGTAACCACGGTTATATAGCTTATAAAAAAACTAAAAAGCGCCCAGTCAAATAACGTATTAAAACCATTTTGATACTTAAAACTAGCAAGTAATAAAACTATCAAAACAGTTGAAACGCTAACATAGTCAAAACTAAAGACTGGCCGCTCTTTTAGTTCTACTTCGTTTCTGAGTGATAATTTTATTACCACAACAGAAACGAGTAAACTAATAACTAAACTTAATAAAAACTTCACCTTAATAAAGCAGATTTACAGCAGCGTAAATCGCTTCCTCCCTAGAAATATATTTACTTCTTCCAGATGTGTAATCAGATAAATAATATTCTGATCTAAGTTTTGAGGCTAAATAGCTCATATTAAACCATTGATTAGGTGTAAGCTTTTTAAATATATTTTGAAACTCTAAATAACTAACCTTTTGATTAGGTTTAAACATACCATTTATATTATTCATATAACCAGCATTTAATACATATCTTATACCACCAGCATAAGCACTATTTTTAGCATCACTAGGTAATTTTTTTGAAAAAGCTACAGATTTCTGATTTTTCATAATTCTATAAATCATATCTGCAAGCTCTCCTCTAGTCATTTTTTCAGTTGGTCTGATATAAGGACTTTCCTGTAAAATATGCCTTCTTGCAGCCGTATATAAAGTGCTATAAAATGCATGATACGCTATATCTTTTGGTGGAACAAAAGAATTATCAACCATTACTGCATAATCTTTTCCTGAATAATATCCATTAGGTATTTGACATTTTATTTTGCCAACTTCCATAGTAGTGTACATATATTGCCAATTACCTTTATCATACATATATATTCCAGCTTGTGGAACAGGATAACCCATTATTGCAAATTCAAGTGGTCTTTCTAAACTTAAAACACTACCGCCATTACTCTTTGATTTAACAATTACACCATATATTGGTGAAAGTGGCGTATAGTTTGAATTTTTAAATCTATCATCTGTTCTTCTATTAATAATCGCAATCAAAGCATCACGTCTTATTGTTCCAGCAGCACCTGTTAAAACAACTTTAGGATATCTTGAACTAGATGCTACTGCAGCTTTTGCACCTACATTAGATGTATCAAATTCAATTTTAAAAGGGTTTGCATCTACATGTATGAAGTTTTGATTATTATCTTGTCTTTTTCTTGCAGCTTGAGCATAATTAATTTTATAACTTAATTTAAACACATCTCTATAGTCTTGATTAAAATCGCCTGTAACTGATTTGCCAAAAGAATCTAAAGCAAATCTTTTTCTAAGGCTCTCTGTACGTAGAGATTCATTTAAAGCTCTATCAGGATTTTTTCCTTTTTCGTGGATAAAATCATTATATGCATAAACTTTACCGTCAAGTTCAGCTGCTTTTTTAGCCATTTCATATAGTAGTCCTCTCATACCTGCATCACCATATCTAGCTTTCATATCTAAATATGTGCTTGTATAAGTCAGTCTATAGGCATCCATAAAAGTTTCGAAACAAATATCTCTTAACTTTTGAACTTTTGGATCACTTGAATTTGGTAAACCAATTTCTTCACAAATTACGTTTTTATCTGCGTCTGAAAAATATCTATTTGGATCAGAAGTTTTATTCGATCTATAATCTCTTTCAGCCTTTATTTTACCATTATCTGTACCAAGCGCTGTTGCTCTAGCTTCAAGTACTGATTTTGCATTATCTTCTTTTTCTTCGCTTTGTTCTTTAGTAGTTTTGCCGGTTTTTTGCTTATCATTATCAGTCGTATTATTGGCAAATACTGTACCAGTAAATACAAAACTTAAAATTAAAAAACTTGCTAACACTTTTTTAAATTTACTTGTCATTTTTTTTTCCTTTCTATTTGCCATTATTATTTACTTCTTTAAACGTTTAGTACCAAAATACCTTAAATCATCAAATATAACATCTCCATGTAATTTTTGTTTCAATCCATTAGTTTCAACAAAAATTCTCTGTACCATACAAGGATAAGTTTGATTTTCAGGGAAATTAGTACATACAACATCAATCCAACCTGTAGCATTCTTATTAAAGTCAAAATAAATATAAGATTTTTCGCCAAGCGCATTTAAAATACACGCCCCTATTTTTGCTTTACCTAAAGGAACCGGCGTATAAACAGAAAGTGCTAACTGATCAACTCTTGAATAAAGCATAACTTTTTTCTTATCAAATACCATATTTGCTCTATTCATAATTTCAGGAGAAGCAAAATCATATACCATACGTGCCGCTTTTTTACCCTTTTTAGCTTTTTCAACTATACTTACACTACCTGTAGCACGATTATCATCTGCAACAAAGAACAAATCAGGATATTCAAAACTATAAAGTGATTTGAAACTTTCTGCAGGTTGCGGCATAGGTGTAGGTGTTGGAGTCGGTGTAGGCGTTGGCGTTGGAGTCGGTATTGGCATTGGTGTAGGAATCGGTGTAGGTGTAGGTGTTGGAGTCGGATAAGAAGGATAAATTGGTGAAACAACACTAGGTGTCAAAGTAGTTTCAATCTTTCTAACAAAACTTGGGTACGGTGTGTACGCAGCCTTTCCACCCCTTGAAGTTGTTGACTTAAACAAATCATCATCAGCTTGAACAAATACAGCCAAATCTCTTATTCCATAAAATGCCAATTTTACAGTTCCTGTTTTATCTTTAGAATCTATACCAGAATTAAATTTAACAGACCTTACTATTATATCTTTATAATGGTCATATACATTTTTTAAAAACTTGTCTAAAGCTTCATAGTCGCCAGTAAATTCTATAGTAGCTTCCAATACATCAACATAAGATGATGCTAACTTACCTTCCGGTATAGCATTTGTTTTAGATTTTGCCTTTTCTTCTTTGTTTTTATTTTCATCTTGTTTTTTGTCTTTAGTACCGTCTTCTTTTTTATCCGTAGAACTATCTTCTTTTTTATCTTTAGAAGTATTTTCTTTTTTGTCAGTAACTTCTTTTTTATCATTTGTATTATTTGAAGCTAACTTATTTACATAATCTACTTCTGCTTGGTCATCCCAATTTTCATCATCCCAATCATCATCGTCCCAATTTTCGTCTGAATCATTAGATTCTTTTTTATTTGGTTTTTCTTTCTTTGGCTCTTCTTTCTTTGGCTCTTCTTTCTTTGGTTCTTCTTTCTTTGGTTCTTCTTTCTTTGGTTCTTCTTTTTTTGGCTCTTCTTTTTTTGGCTCTTCTTTCTCAGCCTTTTCTTTCATTTCATTTTCAGAAGTAATTTCATTTTCTAAAGTAGTAGAATCTATATTTTCAATTTCTGAATTAGAATCTTCTTTATTTCCATTTTTTGTGATTTTTTCTATTTCTTCTAAAAATTCTTTATGATCCGGAAACTTATGAGTTCTTTCATACTCTTGTTCTCTCTGTTCTATAGTCTGTATGTCTTTTTTTGAATCTGAAAGAGTTACCGGATTTATAGTAAACTTAATAGCATCGATTGTTAAATTTGTATTTAGCGCAAGTTTTTGAATTAAAACAATATGGTTTTCCTGATTTAACTTTCCATAATTTCTATCAGCTATATCCAATACGGTTTTGTAGTTCTTTTTAATGCTCTCATCTATATCAGCTGCAGCTATTAGTTTCCTTTGCATATCGTCATATTTTGCTTGTTCTTGTTTCTTTTGCTGTTCCAATTGATTTAACTTTTCTCCATGCTTGGTAAAGAAAAACATATAGTAAACACCGCAGATAAGAACTATTAAAAGTACTGCTAATATTTTCTTCTCTCTACTGCTTACTTTCATAATTTACCTCCACTTTCATAATAGCTGAAATTGAAAACGCATAATTAGAATTTTCTTCAGACATGCTTGGTGAAAAAACTTGCTTTAATTTTTTCATTTGTCTTAACTGATGCTCAAACTGTGCAATGGAATCATAGCCTTTAGCATATCCTGATATTTTAATTATATCATTTTCTATATTAATATCCCTAATATAACAATTTTCAGGCACAGAATTTGTAACGTCTGTCAAAAGTCCTGAATACACAGTTTTCTTAACTTGCATATACGCATCAACTAAAGTTAATCTATCCAAAGTATCAGTTAATGATGTTTGAATTTGTTTTTTAGCTGAAAGTTTTTCTAGCTTTTCTTTCAATTCAGGGTCGTCCGTTTTTGCTTTAACTTTATCAATAGAATCAACTAAATCATTTTTTTTAGAATTATAATCAAGTTCTAAATACCCAATAGCTCCTATAATAAGTACTAAAAATATTATAAAACCTATTAATGCCACATTTGTTTTTTTAGGTTGAGGCAAATAAGGTTCAAAAAAGTTTATATCATACATACTATAGCTCCTTTTTCCTTAATACTCCGCCAACTGCATTTGCATAGCTAGCTTTATAAGTAATATCATTTACAAATTTTACTGAATTCATTTTATCAAAATCTAATCTACGTGCTTCAAACTCAATATTTGTCGCAAAAAAGTCAAATAAACCTTTATTATCCATAGCAGAACCATGATAAAGAACTAATCCAATCTTATTTTCTTTATTTCTTGATAAGTAATATCTTAAAACTTTATTAATTTCACTCGCCATATCTGATAAATATACCATGCTATCTCTCAATAAGTCGAATAAAACTTTTTCTTCAGAATTCATTAAACCACTACCCAAATCAAATTCACTTTTATCAATTTCTGGTTGATTAAAATCAATATACTTAATTTTATCAAATATTTCATAAAGTTCACTTATATTGTTAGTAATTTTCTTAATTCTAAGCTCTTCAGCTTTTTCAAGAGATATTTTCAACTTATCAGAGATCATTTTATCTAAACCACTAATACCTTTACTTATAACTCTACCAACCAAAGTATCAGTCTTACTAAACACGTTGACTAATATATTTTTATATCCAATATCAATAAATACAGTTGCTAAATCACTACCTGAACTAGTCAAATCATTACTATCAGAAAAGGTATCAAAACGCTCAAATTCCATAAGTTTAGAAATAGAGTTTGAATGCACATCAAGACCAACAGGCGTAAGATCACAATCAAGCATAAGCTTATACAATGATGAAACCATAGTTTTTTTAGCTATATAAGCTATAAGATTATACTTTTCAACATCATCTTCAAAAACAGTAGATAAAATCTTATAAGTTACATCATATTCATCAACATTAATTGGTAAATATTGTGAAATTTCATATCTTATCATACCTATCATATCTTCATTTGATAATTTAGGAACAGTCCAATTTCTAGTTATAACATCTGTACTAGAAAATGTAAGATATACCTGTTTATTTTTTACTGAATGTATTCTTAAAGCTTGCTTTATTGTTTCCACTAAAGCATTATGATCTAAAATAACTCCATCTGAATACGCACCCTCTGGTGTGTTTGCTGTAAATGCATCTTGAACATTCAAAACAGAACCATTTGAAGTTGCAATAATAAATTTAATATTATATGACCCAACATCAATTACAAGAACTGGTTTATTCGTCTTGGAAAAAGACATAAGTACCTCCTATTTTTATCAACTACACTTATACTACATATTGTAATATAAAAAAAAATTTTTTTCAATCATTTTTTTGTTTTTATTAAAATTTTATTTATTTTTTATTAATTAAATTTTAATAAAAACAACTATACTCAATATATTAATATAGGACCAAAATGAAAACAAACATTATATATTCTATAAATAATATTTAAAATAAATATCACGAAAATTTATATTTTTTATATACTCAATACTTTAGTCCTACTTTTATAAGTATAAAGTAATTCTAATCTCTAAACAATACATAATTAAAACAACAAAAAAGGCAACACTTAAAATGTTACCTTTTTAGTATATTACTCTTCTATGACTTCTTCCATAAGTTCGTCTACACTAGAAGGACCTTCTTCAGCAACATCTTCTCCAATGTTTTTACAAGAAAGTTTGATTTTTTGATCATCTAAATCAACTTCCAAAATCTCAAAATCATACATTTCATTTGGTTTTAATATATCTTCTGGATTATTAACTCTTGACTTAGAAATCTGCGATATATGGACTAAACCTTCTACTCCCGGCGCTAATTCAACAAATGCTCCGAAATCTGTTGTATTTACAACTTTTCCGCTATGTATAGAACCTGGAACAAATTGAGTAGCAACCTGACTCCAAGGATCTTCTTCAGTTCTCTTTATTGATAATGAAACTTTTTCTTGACCTTCATCAACACTTAAAACTAAAACCTTAACTTTTTGGTTTACTTTCAAAACATCATTAGGTGTTTTAATTCTACCGTGAGTTATTTCTGTTACGTGTACTAAACCGTCAAATCCTCCGATGTCTACAAAAGCACCAAAGTTTGCAATTCTCTTTACAACACCTTCTAAAATTTGACCTTCTGCAATATTATCAAAAAATTCAGACTTTCTTTCTTTTACTAATTCTTTTAACAAGTCTTTTCTACTAAATACTGTTCTTCTCTTCTTCTTATCGTATTCAATTACTCTTACACTAACTGTTTGACCAACATATTTATTTAAATCATTCTCATATCTAATAGAAATATGTGATGCTGGAATAAAACCACGAACATTTTTGTAGTAAGCAATAAGACCACCTTTTACTAGCTGTTTTATAACTACATCAACTTCTGTTCCAGCCTCATAAATAGGTTCTAATTCTTTAAAATCTTTATCCATAGCTAGTTTCTTAACTGAAAGTAATACATTCCCATCTCCACTATCAGTCTTTAAAACATACACATCCAACTCTTGATCTTCTTTATATTCATCTCTAAGATCAACTCCATCCGCTATAGATACCTCTGATCTCGGTATAATACCATCTGATTTGTAGCCAATATTAACTACAATCTCATCTTTAGTAACCATAACAATCTTACCAACTTCTACATCACCTCTTCTAGGTGTTCTAAAAGCTAAATCATGTTCGTCTAGCAATTCCTGCATTGTTTTGTTTTCCATACAAACTCCTCAAATATTAAATTTTTTGCTATATCAACTAATTAATAAGTTAAACTTACCATACTTAATTTAACTAGTTAATTAAGCCTACATCATTGTAACATATTTTTTTATTATTTAAAAGCTAAATTATATAATTTTTTTTATTTTTTTTTATTTTTTTGTAACATTATATTTATTTTATTATTCTAACTTCCGGTTCAAGTAATATTCCAGTCTTATCAAAAACTGTCTTTCTTATTATTTCAACTAAAGTGATTAAATCATTTTCAGTAGCATTGCCAGTATTTACAATAAATCCTGCATGTTTAGTTGAAACCATAGCTCCACCAAACTTAGTACCCATAAGCCCTGCATCTTGAATTAATTTGCCTGCAAAATGACCTTCGGGTCTTTTAAATACAGAACCTGCCGACGGCATATCTAACGGTTGCTTTTCATTTCTTTTAGCAGTTAAATCATCTATTAAAGCCTTTATTTCTGATTTATTACCCTTTTCAAGTTTTAGCACAGATGAAACAATCAAATACGGTTTTTCCTGTATTATAGACTTTCTATAAGAAAACTTTAAATCTTCATTACTTAACTCTAAAATTTTTAAATCTTCATCTATTACTCTTACCGACTCTACTATATTTTTCATTTCACTTATATAAGCTCCTGCATTCATAAAAATCCCGCCGCCCAATGCACCCGGTATTCCACATGCAAATTCAAGTCCTGTTAGCGAATTTTCTAATGCAAAATCAGATAATTCTTTTAAAGAAATACCACTAAATGCTTTTATTTTATTTTGACCTATAAGTTCAACAGAAGCTATATTATCACTTAATTTTATAACAAATTTTTCTAACCCCTTATCTGCAAACAAAGAATTAGAACCTCTACCAATTATAAAATACTTTGCATCATATTTTTTTAATATTTTTAAAATTGAAATTAAATCATTTTCATTTTTAGGTAATAAAAGAGCTATGCAAGACCCGCCAATTTTAAAAGTAGTATGATCAGCTAATCTCTCATTTTCAAGAACATTTTCTGTACCTATATTTTTAGCTAATTCTTTTATAATAATTTTATTAATTTCCATATTTCAACCTACTTAATTCTATTTTTTTCATCAACAAAAACAACTTTAGGATTATGATTTTTAGCCTCATCGGTTTCTAAACTACAGTAAGATATTATTATTACGACATCTCCCTTTTCAAATAGCCTAGCTGCCGCTCCATTTAGACAAATTACACCGCTATTAGGTTCTCCTTTTATAGCATAAGTTTCTATCCTTGCTCCATTATTGTTATTTACTACCTGAACTTTTTCATTTGGTAAAATGTTCGCCTGTTTCATAAGAGTTTCATCTATGGTTATTGAGCCTTCATAATTCAAATTAGCATCAGTTACTACCGCTCTATGTATTTTTGATTTTAACATTGTAATATTCATCTATTTCTCCACGTATAATTTATTATCTATAAGCCTTACATTTCCAAATTTAACAGCAACAGCTATTAAAGTATTATCTTTAACTACATCAACCTTTTTAAAACTTTTAAAATCTACAATTTCTACATAATCTATAACAGCACTAGAAACACTAGATATTGTGGTTTCTATAATCTTTTTTATTACATCCGCAGACTTTTCTCCAAATTTTATTTTTTCAATCGCAAGTTCTAAAGATTTAAACAAAATTAAAGCATCTTTTCTATGTTCTAAAGTAAGCCTTTTATTTCTTGAACTCATTGCAAGTCCATCATCTTCTCTAATTATATCTATAGTTTTTATATTAATATCTAAATTCAAATCTCTAACCATAGCCTTTATAACAGAAACTTGCTGTGCATCTTTCATTCCAAAATATGCATCGTTAGGTTTAATTATATTGAAAAGTTTTAATACGATAGTATCGACTCCTTTAAAATGCCCCGGTCTACTTTTAGAACACAAAGAGTCTGCAATAATACCTGTCGGCTCCACATAAGTTATATAATCAGATGGATACATTTCTTCGCTTTTAGGTAAAAATAAAATATCTACATCTAAATCTTCTAAAAGTTTAATATCCCTTTCTTCATCTCTAGGATAGGTATCAAGATCTTCCCCCGGCAAAAACTGCGTAGGGTTTACATAAATAGAAACTACAACTATATCATTATTTTTTTTAGCTTTTTTCACAAGAGAAAGATGTCCATCATGCAAATAACCCATAGTTGGAATAAATCCTAAACTTTTATCATTACTTTTGCACAATGATAATTCTTTTTTTATCAAATCAATATCTCTAATTATTTTCATAAAAACCCCTATGTTTAGTTTTCTTTAACTTCATAAAAAATTTTCTCTAAATCTAAATTCTTATTTTCACTATTAAACGAATGAGAATCTGTAGGAAAACTAGCATTTTTAACTTCTAAATCAAAACTTTTAATTGCACTTACAATATTATCAGCTAAACTTGAATACCGTTTTACAAATTTAGGATTAAATTCGGTAGTTATACCTAACATATCGTGATAAACTAAAACCTGTCCATCACAGCCACTACCAGCACCTATACCAATAGTAGGTATAGAAAGTTTTGAACTTATAATAGCTGCAACATTTTTAGGAACACATTCTAAAACTATAGCTGAAACCCCTGCTTCTTCAAGAGCTAAAGCATCTTCAAATAAATTTTTTATATCTTCTTCAACTTTAGCTTGAACTTTAAAACCACCAAAAAGATTTATAGATTGCGGAGTAAGACCTATATGTCCGATAACAGGAATTTGCAAATCTATAAGTTTTTTTATAACTTCTAAAGACCTAATTCCACCTTCTAATTTTACAGCATCTGCACCCGCCTCTTGTATTAACCTACCTGCATTTTTTAGTGATTCTTCCATAGATACATTATAAGTTAAAAAAGGCATATCAGCAATTATAAAAGTGTTTTTTGCTCCATTTCTCACACATTTAGTATGATATATTATATCCTCAAGTTTAACACCAACAGTAGTGTCAAAACCTTGAATTACCATTCCAAGTGAATCCCCAACTAATATTGTATCAACTCCCGCCTTTTCAACAAAACTTGCAGAATAATAATCATAAGCTGTGAGCATAGATATTTTTTTCCCTTGCTGTTTATATTCTTTAAAAGACAAATTATTAAATTTTAACACAAAATCCTCCCTAAATATTATTTATCAACTATTTCTTTTAACCAAGAAGATGTTTTTAAATACATCTCTCTATCTTTACCACTCAAATTTGATAAATGATTCTCTATAGTTTTAAAATCACTTCTAGCTATAGGTCCTGTTATAATTTTTTTTACATTGCCTTTTTTTAAATTTTCAGATGCTCTTGAAGAAAGTGAACTCGTCAAAATTCTAGCCAAATCGTTATCTATACCAATAGACTCATAAACATCAACCGCTGATTGAAGTATAGGCATAATAAGATTAGATGCAATAACAGCCGCAGCATGATATTTTGATTTATCCTTATCTTCAAGCATTATAATATGCTTTTTAGGTAAATCTAATTCCCCAACTACAAAATTTATTCCCTTATAATCTGTAGTAAGACCAAAATAAACTTTCTCATACCAATACTTATCGTACACATTATCCTCAAAAGCTATATTAGGATGCAAAGAAATAAGAGTTACAGAATCATCTTTTTTTTGAAACGAAGACAAAACATTTAAACTTGTAGCACCGCTAAGATGAATTACATATCTAACCTTTATCTTATTAGATAGTAATTTGCTAATACGTTCAATTTGATTATCGGGCGTAGCTAAAACTAAAACATCATATTTTAAATCGACATCTAAATTAGTAATAAAATTGTAATCTTCATTTAAGATAGATTCATTTTTTTTCCTAACTAAAATATCGCATTCAAAACCCTTACTTTTAAAAAGGCTCGCTATATGTTTCCCCGCTCTTCCATAACCTATTTGTAATATCTTCATAAATTTCTCCGTATATATCAACCTTGAATGTGCAGTTTCTAAAAAAGAATACCACCAAATTAAAGTATAGCACAATTAAATTTTAAATTAAAGGCTTAATTGAAATTTTATACAACCAATTAATACTTGATTTTTACTAAAATTTATTGTATTATTTACCCACAAAACTGATAGGAGGATACGATGTTCAACAAAGAAGAAATAAAAAAAATTAAACTTTACACCACGATAATATTAATTGCAATTATAATTTATCATCTAATAGGTAATCTTAACGTTATAAAAGTTGCTACTAACTATGTATATTTTGTATTTACACCTATTATATACGGTTTTATTATAGCTTTTATATTAAATATACCAATGAAAAATATAGAATTCTTATTAGAAAAAACAAAAATATCAAAAAAATATAAAAGGACTATTTCTCTTACAATTACATTTTCTATACTGATATCCTTAATAGCAGGTTTAATACATATAATAATCCCACAACTTAAAGACAACATACCTACACTTATCAAAAATATATCAGATGTCGATAAATTACAAAATACATTAAATTATGTACTAAAGGATAAATTAAGCTTATCGGATGCAAACATACAAGAAATATCAAATTACATAGGTAATTTAGGTAAAGATTTAACCGGATATGTAACAAATGGTTTAGGTTTATTATCAAATTATATAGAAAAAATAGCAGCAGCATTAATAAGTTTTGTTTTAAGTCTCGTAATAGCGATATATATGTTAATAAATAAAGAAACTTTACTTTTATCAAACAAAAAATTCTTTTATAGTTTCTTTAACTTTAAAATCGTATCAAAATGCAATAGATTTTTAGACTTATTAAACGAATCATTTACAAACTTTATAAAAGGGCAAATTTTAGAAGCTTTTATACTATCATTTATTTGTTATATAGGAATGCTTATATTTAAGTTCCCTTATGCTATGCTTATAAGCGTTATAATAGGATTCACAAATATAATTCCTTTATTTGGAGCATACCTAGGCGGATTTGTATCAATAATAATGCTCTTAATTATAAACCCTATATACGCACTTTACTTCTGTATATATCTAGTCGTTATACAACAAATAGAAAGCAACTTAATCTACCCAAAAGTAGTTGGTGGTTCTATAGGCTTATCAGGATTTTGGGTTCTAGCAGGAGTAATAGTTGGAAATAATATGTTTGGAGTTGCAGGAATATTACTCGGAATACCAATATTATCTACAGTTTCAAAATTAATCAATATGAAAACACATATAATTCTTAACGAAAAAAATTTGAAATTCAATAATGGAGATATTTGGAAAGATGGAGAATTACAAAACATTGACTTAAAAATTGAAAAAGACGATAAAAAATTAAAAGTAGCAGAAAATAAATAAAAATAAAGAGTAGCTCATTTTTTTGATATGAACCCCTAAATCCGGACACAAGTTATTTAGTATTTTAAGCGGAATGTAATCTGTACTTAACAGGTGACATTCCGTTTAATTTCGTCTTA
>PDWI01003817.1_pt1 | contig 40455 bp, 29 predicted proteins | sample 1430891 | NCBI WGS metagenome assembly PDWI01 (sample SAMN01162508, study PRJNA174530) | Oral metagenome, whole genome shotgun sequencing project. | biome: Marine environment; feature: Marine mammal; material: Swab sample of the gingival sulcus; isolation source: swab sample of gingival sulcus... | reverse complement strand
ATTGGCTGATTCCTCTTGAATTGCTATGCCTAATATTTTAAAAAAAGTGTAAACTATGTCCTCGGGTTATTTTGTAAACTATCTTATCAGGTTGTACAAACCCCCTCTTTTAAAAAGAGGGGGGGGGACAGTGATTTCTTATTTTCGGTAATCATTTTAAAAAATAAGAAATTCTTCTTTTTTAAAAATTGCGTCGATACCTATCTATTGCGAAAAGTGAAGCCCCGTAGGTACGATTAGCGAAGCGTAATCGTACAAATGCTTGCCAACTGGTTGGTCAAATCTAAAAATGGCAGTTGACTCGTAGGGCGAGTGCAGCGTAGCGAAACCCACCGCTCGCAAGTGTTCATAAAAACGGCAGTTAGCAAAAACAGTATAAAAAGTGGCGAGCTGTAGGGTGCGTTCCACGCACCGATTAATTTCAATAGGCTGATTTAGTGCGTGAAACGCACCCTACGGATTAGCTGATTTTGGCTTCAGTCCACAACTGCGTTTTTTAGAATTAGCGTAATCGTACGACGAATGCTTACCCAGACAACACGCCACCATGCGTACGATTACGCTGCGCTAATCGTACCTACTATGCTACTTGATTAAAGAAACAATGAAAACGACCACTATCCACTGGTTTCGCCAAGACCTGCGCCTAGCCGACAATCCGGCCTTATGCGCCGCCGCCCAACGCGGCGAGGTGTTGCCGATTTACATCCTCGATGACGACAGCGCCGGCGATTGGGCGTTGGGGGCGGCCAGTCGGGTGTGGTTGCATCACAGCTTAACGGCGCTCAACCACAGCTTGGGTGGGCGTTTAAGTATTTACCGCGGCAAGCCGCTAGACATTCTCCAACGTCTGATACAGCAATTCGAGGTGTCGGCCATCTTTTGGAATCGCTGTTATCAGCCGTGGCAAATTCAGCGCGACAGCGCTATCAAAAAATCGCTCAAAACCGCCGGCATCAACGTACAAAGTTTCAATGCCAATCTATTGTGGGAGCCGTGGACTGTCCTCAAAGCCGACGGTACGCCTTACAAAGTCTTCACGCCCTACTACCGCAAAGGCTGTTTGCACAGCGCGTCGCCGGCACAGCCGATGCCGACACCTCAGCACTTGCACTGCCGGCGCGATGACGGGGCTTTGCCGCTTGAGGCACTGGCGCTGTTGCCGACAATCGCATGGCACACAGGCATCGAGCAACATTGGGCAATGGGAGAGGCCGCCGCGGCCGAGAAATTAACACAGTTTATCGAAGCCGGCTTGAGCGACTATCGCCACGGCCGCGATTTTCCGGCACAATACACGACGTCTAATCTGTCACCGCACTTGCGCTTTGGCGAGATTTCACCGCGACAAATTTGGCAGGCTTTGCAGGCCTACCCCGACGATGACAACCGCGACACCTTTTACAGCGAATTGGCTTGGCGAGAATTTGCCTACTACCTATTGTATCATCAGCCGGCACTGACGCACGCCAATTTACAAGCGAAATTCAATCACTTTCCGTGGCTTGAGGACAGTCAAGCCCTGCGCGCTTGGCAACGCGGTCAAACCGGCATTCCGCTGGTGGATGCCGGTATGCGCGAGCTGTGGCAAACCGGCACCATGCACAACCGCGTGCGCATGGTGGCCGGTTCGTTTTTGGTTAAAAATTTGCGCCAACACTGGCGACACGGCCAGCGCTGGTTTTGGGATTGTTTGGTAGATGCCGACCTCGCTAGCAACAGTGCCGGTTGGCAGTGGGTAGCCGGCTGTGGCGTAGATGCCGCGCCGTATTTTCGCATTTTCAATCCGGCCACCCAAGGGCAAAAATTTGACCCCACCGGCGACTATATTCGCCGCTACGTGCCGGAGATTGCCACCTTGCCGGATAAGTATTTAGCCGCGCCGTGGACAGCGCCGGCCAAAGTTTTACAAGCCGCCAACGTGGTGTTGGGCGAAACCTACCCTGAGCCTATTGTCGATTTGAAAGCCTCTAGGTTAGCGGCCTTGGAAGCGTTTAAGGGGCTTTAGTGGCGCAATAGGTATCGACACGTTTTTATTAAAGCAGCGAGTTAAAAATAACCAAAAAAATCATTATATTACAACGAACTGCATCCCCCTTTCTAAAAGGGGGGACTGAGGGGGATTTGACGATGGCCGGTTTTTCCAACCACCTTAAATCTCCCCCTAACCCCCTCTTTTAGAAAGAGGGGGGACAATATTTTCTTATTTTTAACAATAAGCTCAACAAACAAGAAGTTCTTATTTTTACCAAACCCAATAAATATCGTTTTTTAGTGTAGAGACAGGGCGCGCCCTGTCTCTACAAAATGACAAACTATATATTTTGTGAATGGTATTATGTGGCGGAAGTGGAACACCCTCCTACAATTTTCAATGCCATGCGTACGATTAGGCTTCGCTAATCGTACCTACTTTACTGAAAGAAACTACGGCCGGTAAACGGCAATGGGAATATCGGAAATTTTCTTTTTAGGTTTGCTAGCGGCGCGCTCATTCAATCCCAAAGACAACTCCATATCGCTAGTGGTTTCCTCATCGTACTGATACGCCGATTTAGCCGGTGAGATATTGAGTTTTCTGAACAATTTTTGGTCAGACGATTCTTCGGGATTGGGCGTGGTCAACAGCTTACACCCGTAGAAAATCGAGTTAGCACCAGCCATAAAACACAGCGCCTGCATTTGCTCGTTCATGCTTTCGCGGCCGGCCGACAGGCGCACCATAGACTGCGGCATCATAATGCGCGCCACGGCAATGACGCGGATAAAGTCAAAATCATCGACCTCCTCGTTAGCTTGGTAGGGCGTGCCCTCGCATTTGACTAGCCGGTTAATCGGCACACTCTGTGGGTGAGTCGGCAAATTGGCCAATTCGGTGAGCATTTTGGCGCGGTTTTCAGCGCTCTCGCCCAAGCCGATAATACCGCCGCTACAGACTTTCATGCCGGCTTCGCGGACGTTTTCTAGCGTGTCTAGCCGGTCTTGGTAAGTGCGCGTGGTGATGACTTCCTCGTAAAAATCGGACGAAGTATCGACGTTGTGGTTGTAGTAATCCAAGCCGGCTTCGGCGAGGCTGTCGGCTTGGTCTTTGGACAGCATACCCAAGGTCATACAGGTTTCCATACCCATGCCTTTGACTTCGCGCACTAATTGTTGTAAATACGGCATGTCGCCTTTTTTGGGATTGCGCCAAGCCGCCCCCATGCAAAAGCGCGTCGAGCCGCTGGCTTTGGCGGCTTTAGCGGCCTCTAAGACTTTTTGAATTTCCAACAGCCGTTCGCGCTGAACGCCGGTGTTGTAGCGCGCGCTCTGCGGACAGTATTTGCAATCCTCAGGGCAAGCGCCGGTTTTGATGGACAGCAGGGTGCTGACTTGCACTTCATTCGGGTTGTGGTATTGGCGGTGAACTTGTTGCGCCTCGAACAACAAGTCCATAAACGGCTTATCGAATAGTGCTTGTGCTTCCTGCAAGCGCCAATTGTGTCTTACTGTCATGTTGTTATCCCTTGATGGTTTTATTGTGTTTATACCAAACCCAAAAAGTAAAATCTCTTTGTCAAACTTCGCTCGAAGTATTCGTTATACGACTTCGCTCATTTTCCGCGATATTTTACTTTTTGGGATTGGTATTACTCTAAAAAACGGTAGTTAACGCGTAGGCTGGGTAGAGCGAAGCGAAACCCAGCAATGGCGGAAATCTTATATTTTTATCCCATTGAATTTATGTAAAATTTGGGTTTCGCACATCAACTCAGCCTACATTTCCCTTGCAACAACGTATTAACTGCGGTTTTTAGGTTTATGGGCTAGTACAGCGCCTGCGCCAAGTGAATTAAATCGTCGCGCGGCTGCCATTTGGTCTCTACGACTTCTAAGATGTCGTGGTGAACCATTTGATTTTGTTCAATACCGACACAGCGGCCGCCTAAACCTTGTTGCAACAAATGCACGGCGTAATTGCCCATTTGCGAGGCCAAAATGCGGTCAAAGCCGGTCGGAGAACCGCCGCGTTGAATGTGCCCCAAGATAGTGGCGCGCGTTTCGCGTCCCATTTCGGCCTCAACGAATTTAGCCAATTCGTTAACGTCGGTAAGGTGTTCCGTGATAATCACGATAGCGTGCTTTTTACCTAAATAAATGGTGTTTTTGAGGTGCGCGAGCAGGCGTTCCTTGTCAAAGCCGGTCTCTGGCGTAATGGCGTACTCGCAACCGGCGGCCACGGCGGCACTGACGGCCAAGTCGCCACAGTAGCGTCCCATGACTTCGACAATCGAGATGCGTTGATGCGAAGCTGAGGTGTCGCGCAAGCGGTCAATGGCATCCAAAATGGTGTTCAGCGCCGTCATAAACCCAATCGTATAATCCGTGCCGGAAATGTCGTTGTCGATCGTTCCCGGCAAGCCGATACACGGATAACCCATATCAGTCAACGCCTTTGCGCCGCGGTATGTGCCGTCACCGCCGATGGCGACTAATGCCTCGATGCCGTGCATTTCTAGGTTTTTAACGGCCTGTTCGCGGACTTTCTTTTCACTAAATTCCGGAAAGCGCGCCGAACCTAAAAACGTACCGCCGCGATTGATGCGCTCGGCAACGTGCTTGCGCGTCATTTTTTCGATGCGGTTGCTGTGTAGCCCTAAGTAGCCGTCGTGAATGCCATAAACTTCTATGCCCTCTGCCAAGCCGGTACGCACCACTGCGCGCACGGCCGCGTTCATACCCGGTGAATCCCCACCACTGGTCAATACGCCAATTTTACGAATCATTTTGTGTCCTCAAATCTATTCAAAGTTATTAACCGGCGAATTGTAACACGCTACTCGGCTGAAAAAAACCACCGTGTTGGCGATTGTCGAAGTGATGCCGGCAATTGCTTTCCCATTTTGGGGTGGGTTGTATTATAATGCCGTCTCTCAATTAACTTTATCTTCTCTCCGTGGGGTGTCGGTGGAAACGCAACAACAAGCAAGCCAACAACGCTATGTCATTTGCATGAAATGGGGCAACAAATACGGTGCCGACTATGTGAACCGGCTGTATCACATGGTATCGCGGCATTTGACTTTGCCGTTTCAAATGCTGTGTTTGACCGATGACGACACCGGCATCGACCCTGCCGTTCGCTGTTATCCCATTCCTGAACTCAACCTGCCGGCCGGCTTGCCTGAGCGCGGTTGGAAGAAGCTCACGACCTTTAGCCCCGAACTATACGGCCTGTGTGGCGAGGCGTTATTCTTGGACATTGATATTGTGATTGTTGACAATATCGACTGTTTTTTCACTTATCAACCTCAGCACGAAGACAGCGTTGTCATTATCCGCGACTGGAAAAAGCCGTGGCGCATGGTCGGCAATAGCTCCGTGTATCGCTTTAAAATCGGGCAAAACACCTACCCGAATTTACTGCGGCATTTTGAAGAAAACTTTGCTCAAATTCGCCAACAAGTGCGCCACGAACAAGCCTATCTTTCGCAGTATCTGCGCCAGCACCACCACCTAGAATACTGGGACAAAAGCTGGTGCGTGAGTTTTAAATATCAATGCATTCGGCCGCTACCGTTGAGTTTTTTCCAAACCCCGCGCTTGCCGGCCGATGCTAAAATCGTCATCTTCCACGGCGAGGTCAACCCACCCGATGCTATCAGCGGCGGCGGTGGCAAATGGTATCGCCGCGTCCTCCCCAGCCCTTGGATTGCGGCACATTGGCGATGAGTATGGAGATGAACGCAGAAAAGATGACTACACAAGCCCCCCGAAAATACCGCCTGTCGGTGGTGATGATTGTCAAAAACGAGGCGCATAACCTCGCCGTTTCCCTGCCGGCGCTGGCCGGTTGGGTCGATGAAATTGTCATTTTAGACAGCGGCAGCACCGACCATTCTCAGGCACTCGCCGAACAACACAGCGCCCGTTGGCGCGTCAATGTCAATTGGCAAGGCTTCGGCAAACAGCGGCAGTTGGCGCAATCTTATGCCACCGGCGACTGGATTTTGGCGCTAGACGCCGATGAAGAAATCACCGAAACACTCAAAAACAGCATCTTAGCCGCCATTCAACAGCCGCCCGACAACACCGTTTACGGCATTAAGCGCTTGGATTACGTCTTTGGCCACTGCATCGACAACCCGTACTGGGGCATCAAAGCCCACTGGCGCTTGTACCCGAAAAAATTCCAATTTAACGACAATTTGGTACACGAATCGGTGGTTTTGAACGGAGCGCAAACGCAAAAACTGGACGGCTTTTTAAACCATCACACCGCCGACACGCCCCACTTTTGGGTGCAAAAGCGCTTGGACTACGCCTACGACTGGGGCAAAAATCGCCAGCGTTTGGGCAAAAGCGTAACGTTTTACAAAATCCTGCTCAACCCGTTTTGGGCGTTTTTTAAGCAGTATTTCATCGACGGCCGGTTTTTACAAGGCCGCTACGGCTTGGTTTACTCGCTGTTATTTAGCCACTACACCTTTAATAAGTACGCCATTGCTTACGATTTGGCCAACAGCCGCGCCGAAGCCGCTTGGCAAGCCGGTCATGCGGCCGTCAAAGCCTTGCCCCCATTCGACAACGACGAGAAAGACGATAGACAGGCAACACTATCGCTGGTCATGATTGTGCAAAACGAGGAAAAACAATTGGCCGATTGCCTAGCCAGCGCCGCCGACTTGGTCGATGAAATCGTCATCGTCGATTCTGGCAGTAGCGACCAAACCGAGGCCATTGCCAAACAATATGGTGCAAAATGGCACGTCCACACCGACTGGCGCGGCTTTGGCAAACAGCGGCAACTGGCGCAAAGTTTGGCTACCGGCGACTACATTTTGGTACTCGACGCCGACGAACGCCTAGATGCTGACTTGCGCGACAGCATCGCCACTCTGCTCAAACAGCCGGTGCAAAACGATACCGTATTTAGCTTGGCGCGCATTAACTATTTTTCCGGCGTGCCCACGCACTTAAACGGCTGGTATCGCGATTGGGAAGACCGGCTCTACGCCAGAGAAAACTTCGGCTACAATGACCTAGACGTGCACGAATCCGTCAACACCGACGGGGCGAAAATTGAGCGCCTATCGGGGTTACTACACCACTACACCAACGACGACTTATACCATTATATGGATAAACGCCTGTGCTACTCGCTGGCTTGGGCGCAGGAAAAACACGCCAACGGTAAGAAAGTCAGCTTGGCCGGTTTGCTGGCGCGTTCGGCTTTTTCCTTTGTGCGCGAATACCTTATTCGCGGCCAGTTTTTGGCCGGCAAGTATGGTTTCATTGCCTCGGTGACTTTGATGGGCTATACCTTCACCAAATGCGTTTTTTTGTGGCAGTTTGGGCAGGATGATGAATAAGCTACTCAAATCGTTACTCTCCGCAACAACCGAAACAGAGATTTTAGAGTTCAAATCTGCCAAAAACCAATACGACAAAGATAAATTGGGTCGGTATTTTTCCGCTCTAAGTAACGAAGCCAATTTAAACGACAAGCCGGTCGCCTATCTACTCTTTGGCGTTGATGATAATCGACAGATTGTTGGTACCAGTATCTCAGAGAACAAAATCAACCAATTCAAACAAGAAATTGCCGACCATACCTCGCCCAATCTCACTTTTAGCCAAGTCCACAGCATACAAACGCCACGCGGTAACGTGATGATTTTTGCCATACCCGCCGCGCCTAAAGGTATGCCGGTTGCTTGGAAAGGGCATTATTATGCTCGCAATGGTGAGAGTCTAGCCGCATTAAATATCGAAAAACTCGAACGCATTAGGCAACAGGCGGCATTGAGCGACTGGAGCGCTCAACTCATTGAAACAGCAACAATTGAGGACTTATCACCGGCGGCCATCCTCTTTGCGCGGCAGGAATTTATTAAGAAGAACCCACAACTCAGTGAGCAAATCGCCGCGTGGAGCGATGAAGTCTTTTTGAATAAAGCAAAAATTTGCATCAAGGGAAAAGTCACGCGTGCCGCCATCTTACTCTTGGGCAAGCCCGAATCCGAACACTTTATCAGTCCTGCTACGGCAAAAATTACGTGGATTTTGAAAGATAGAGACAACCTTGAAAAGGATTATCAGCATTTTTCTTGCCCCTTGCTCCTAACCGTTAGCGAAGTTGCCGTAAAAATACGCAATTTAAAGTATCGCTATATTAAAGATGGCACGCTATTCCCCGATGAAGCTGAACAATTTGACCCCTATATTATCCGCGAAGCCCTAAACAACTGCATCGCACATCAAGATTATTCGCTAGCAGGAAAAATCAATGTGGTTGAAAATGAAGATGGCGTACTAACTTTTGTTAACTCTGGTGCTTTTATTCCTGCCAGTGTAGAGCAAGTCATTCACAGCGATGCCCCCGAAACGGCCTATCGCAATCCCTTTTTAGCACAGGCCATGGTCAATTTGAATATGATTGACACCATTGGCAGCGGCATCAAAAAGATGTTTATCATACAGAAAAACAAATACTTTCCCCTTCCCGACTACGACATGAGCCACCAAAAAGTCAAGGTAAAAATTACGGGAAAAGTCATGGATCTGAACTATGCGCGCAAGCTGGCCGAGCTACGACAATTGGGGTTGTCCGATATTATTTTGTTAGATAAGGTAGCAAAAAATAAGCCAATAACCGATGATGAAGCCAAACAATTACGCAACAAACGCTTGATAGAAGGCAGAAAACCCAATTACATGATTTCAGCGAAAGTGGCCGCCGCCACCGGCGATAAAGCCGAGTACATAAAGCAGCGTGGCTTTGACGACGCCTACTACATGGCATTAATTGTTAACTATCTACGCAAATTTAATCAAGCCACGCGAACCGATATCGACAAAATTTTACTAGATAAATTACCCGATATCTTAGATGCCACTCAAAAAAGCAATAAGATAAAGAATTTATTACAAAAATTAAAAAAAGATAAAAAAATTAAATGGGCTAATAGGTGCTGGATTTTAGACGAGATTTAGACGAGATTTAGACGAGATTTAGACGAGATTTAGACGAGATTTAGACGAGATTTAGACGAGATTTAGACGAGATTTAGACGAGATTAAACAAAATAAAACATAATTACAAAGGGATAAAAACACCCTGCTAAAATTTATTAAATTATGCTTATACCCACTCCGAACAATAACCTATCAAGGCAAGCGAGCCTAACGAAGAGAGGTTATTTGGCAGGTTTGGTATCAATTTGTACAGCAGTAAAGGACAACAACCGTGAGAAAACCTAGAAACCCGATACTCAATTGGCTTTCCTTCAACCAACACCGCAAGCGCTTTGGCGCCGCGCGAGTTGTGGCGGATTTAGACAGCAATTATCAGCAGTTGAAAAATACGCTGATTACAGGCGATGCGCCGGAATATACCTATGGTTCGGAGAAAAATCTCAACCAGCATATCGACAACCTGCGCAAGGAATTTGTCGGGCAAAGCGAACTCAACTACCACCACGCCAAACTCATTGTGCTCATTCGCCGCGGCGTTGACGCGCGCAAACACTTTGCCGAGTTTGAGCGCCTGTGGTATCAAGAAAGTGATTTTCTTATCGAAGCACTAAATACCCGCTGGCTGATTTCGGCCTGCGATACTTTTATTGATTACAGCAGTGACGAAACGCTAAAAGCCTTGCTGATGAATGCTGTTATTCTCATCAACACCATCAAATTACAGGAAAGCGAGCGCTTTTTGCTGGCCACCGAAGCGGCCAAGATTGTCCCCGAACGTCAACAGTCCCTGCAAAACGAGCGGCTGGCATTGTTTGACGGCGTATCGGGCTTTGCCGTGGGCACGGACGACACCTTGCGCAATATGCGTTGGCGTTTGGATAAGTTAGCGCAAGCGCACGATTTGGGGCAAATCGTCATCAGTATTTTTGAGCGCGTGCAACAACCCGATGCCGACACCGTTTATTCGCGCTTTCGCGGCTGGCATCACCGCGACAAAACGGCGTGGTGGACAACGTGACGCTTACTCACAGCCAATAAAAACGCAGAAACAGGGCAACCCGTCTCTGCGTTTTTATTGTAATTACCTGCGATAATATACTGATTTATATTGTCTTTATTGCAGCTTCGCTTCGGCTTCGGCGCGAACTTCTTTAATGCAACTGACAAAGCGGTTGAGCGTGTTCGATAGCACTTCTTTCTCGATGCGAATGTCGATAACGTGATAGTTAGCTTCATCGGCCAAAGCGCTATCAAAGGCTTGCTTCAACTCGGCGCGGGTATCGGCGCTGTAGCCTTTGCCACCCAAGCTGTCGCCAACGGCTTTGAAATCGACGCGTGGCAAGTTGTTGAACTCCGATTCCGGCTGGAAGGTGCGCAGCATCTCCCACGAGGCATTGTTGAACACCAAAATAATCGGGTTCAAGCCGTAGCGCGGCATATTGAGCATTTCCCAGCCCGTCATTTGATAAGCACCGTCGCCCACCAAAATAATCGGCCGCTCTCCCGAAGCCGCTTGCAAACCAAAGCCGGCCGGCACACCGTAACCCATAGTAGCGTAAAACGCCGGTGCAACTAAATGCGTGTTGTGAATATCCAAGGTGGTGAAGAAACAATCGCCAATGTCAGACGCAATCCACATATCACCGCGTTCTTTAAAAACATCGTTCAACAAAACCGCAACATCATTGGGGGTGCAAACCGCGTCATCGGCAGTGAAGCCGTATTCGTAATTTTGGGCGTTGTGATAAGTTTTTTCGGCTTGTTTTTCACATTTGGAGAGCAAGTGCTTCATCAAGTGTGGCAACGGCACGTCATCAAAACCAAAGTAGCCCAGCGAACAACTCTCGTCACTGGTCATAATCGCGTGGTTAAAGTCAATCGAACCGGCTGACAAGCTGAAATTATTGTCGTTATACAACACGCCAAACAATACCGGCAGGTCGGAAGCATTCACCAAGTCAAAGACCTTACGATTGCCGCCTTTGCCGACATAGGTGCCGCGAAAATCGACGTTTTCCGACTCGCTGAACATGCCGCGCGCCATCAAGGTTGTCACCACTGGTAAATCGAGGCGACGCGCCAGCTCGGCAAGCTCGGCCTCGACGCCAAAGCGCTTGACTTCGATGCCGGCAATAATCACCGGATTGTCGGCGGCGCGAATTTTTTCCAATACCGCTTCGGCACAGGCATCGACTTTCTCTTCATCGACTGTCCACAGGGATTTGGGCGGTGGCGGTACGGCGTCACACGGCTCAAAGACTTGGTCGCGCGGAATTTCGATATACACCGGCCGCGAATGGCGGATACAGTTGGTGAGCACGCGCGCGATTTGTTCGGGGGCTTTTTTCGGGTCACTCAAAATGACTTGGTCAACGGTGACCTCTTTATAGACGTTGAGTTGCGAGTTTAAATCCTTGGCTTGGTGGTGTAGCAAAAAGCCGTTGATTTTTTCCGACTCACCCGGCCCACCTGAAACAACCACAACCGGCGTTTTTTCAGCGTAAGCCGAAGCAATCGGGTTGACCATGTTAAAGCCGCCAGCGCCGTAAGTCACCGCCGCCACCGAAGGCTTGCCGTGATAGCGCGCCGCCGCATCGGCAGCAAAGCCAACCCCCGGTTCGTGGCTCATATAATAGGCCGGTAGAATGTTAGATTCTTCAATCACCTTAAAAAATGGCAAGGCGAAATCGCCGGGAATGCCAAAAATTTCCGATACCCCATAGGCTTTTAGCCCGTTTAATAGCTGTTGTGCTAAATTACTCATTACTGAGACTCCTAGTTAATTTTACCGGCAAAGAATATCATAAAAGCCATCACACTGCTGGGCAAAATGGGAGGAATTATCAACTTTTTGGATAATGATTGAATACCCCCTTTCCCTAACCCTCTTCTTTAGAGAGCGGGAAGACGAAATCTCGCCGCCGCCAAGGTGGCACTGTCCGCCCCTCGCACAAGGCTAAATAATCGGGATGCGAAGCATCAATCGCACCGTGACGAATGGCAAAATCAATAATGACCACCGCGCAGTTGAATTTAAAGTCTTGCGTTTCGGCCACGCGCGCTAGCAAATCGGCTAAGGCCAGCAACTCGAAGGAATCGACTTCGTCATCGTTCACTTGCGGCGTAAAATCCGCCGGCAGACGCAAATCGTAATTAAAAATCACATCGGGACGCAAGCCAACCGGCAAATCATACGCATAGCTGATGGCCGATACCGGCCGCGCCCGTTGCGCCAATTGCCTTGGGATACTGGCTTCCTCTTCGCACTCTTTGATGACGTTTTCCATCGGGCTGATGCCGTGCGGAATGCCACCGGCAACGATTTGGTCGAGCTTCCCCGGTTCGGTCGGCTTACTGAGGGAACGCTTGGCCACCCAAACGTGCAAACCATCGGCTTTTTCGACATAGCCGTTGACGTGCACGCCGTGACCGCGAATCCCTAAATACGACAGCGCCGCGCGCTCGATTAAAAACTGTGGCGCGGCCGTGAACGATGGCGCAACGGCGTAGCGCTCATCGCGCCAGCCGCTAAGTTGTTGGCTGGCAAAATAGTCGCGGAAGAACGCCTCGACCCGCGCTTCAAATTCAAGGCGTTGGTCGGGGGAAAAGTGACAATCCACGCGCCGTTGCACTTGATTAACGCTAAATAAATCGGCCGGCAAAGCCGACAGAAATTGCGTATCGACAAACCCGACAGCTACACCATTGGCATAAAAGCGATAATACTGCCGGTCGGGTAAACGCCGGTTAACGTCGGCAATGCGGTCAATTAACGCCATAATGACAACCTATTCGGGGGATTCGGTTTCGTAAAGCCAGTCATTTAAGACCTGCGCCAAGGTGTCACTGCCGTAGCGCTTGCTAGCGGAAAACAACTGGGCGCTGGCAAACGGCCATTCATTTTTGAGATTCTTTTGCAGTATCTGCAAAGTTTTCATCTGTTGATTGCGCGACAATTTATCGGCTTTGGTCAAAATAATGTGCGCCAATAATTGCGTATCCGCGCAAAAATCCAACATCATGGTATCAATAGGTTGCAGCGGGTGCCGGCAGTCCATCACAATCACGATGCCGACCAATTCTTGGCGGTTGCTGAGGTAATCGGCGATAAATTCTTGCCATTTTTCGCGCGTGTCGCGTGCCACTCTGGCATAACCGTAACCCGGCAAATCGACCAAAAAGCGCTCTTCTTGCTCATCGACGGCAAAGAAATTTAGCAACTGCGTACGACCCGGCGTCTTACTGGTTTTGGCAATTTTTTGGCCGGTTAAGTAATTTAAGGCGCTAGATTTTCCGGCATTTGAGCGCCCCGCGAAGGCGACTTCGGCAACGGCTGGCGGACAATCGGTTAACGCCGCGGCACTTTTAATAAAGCGGCATTGACGATAATTAGCTTTTTTCATTTTGATTGGGGGGTTGTCATTAGTGGCGCTTATCATACGGCAAAACGGCACAATGTGCCACGTTGCCGTGGTGATTGACGGGAGCGTTTAGGGCGCGACCTCAATTCAAACAAGTTTAGGGCGTGTCCTCGCGTGATGTCAGGGCTATCGACACCGCCAGCGCCTGCTCACTATTCTGCCACAGCGCTTTGGACAAGGTTTCGAGGGGGATTTGCCGCAACGCCGCAAAGTGTTCGGCAATTCGCGGCAAGTGATAGCTATAGTTAGTCGCTTTATCTATTGTTGAGTATAGCCATGCCGGCGGCATATCGGGCGCATCGGTTTCTAGCACAAAGGCATCCAACGGCAAATCCACCACTAACCGGCGCAGTTGTTTGGCGCGCTCATAAGTAAACGCGCCACCAAAGCCCAATTTAAAACCTTGCGCCAAAAATTGATCGGCCTGTTGGTGACTGCCGTTAAAAGCGTGAGCGATGCCTTGCCCGATGCCAAACTGCCGGCAGTATTTCAGCACCTTGTCTTGGGCCTTGCGAACGTGCATAAAAACCGGCAAGTCAAATTCGCACGCCAATCGCAATTGGGCGCTAAAAAAACGCACCTGCCGATCAAAACTGGCGGATTGATTGCTCGGCGCAATAAAACCATCTAAGCCAATTTCCCCAATGCCGACAAATTGCGGATTATCACGTTGTGCTATTACTGACTGCCTGAGTTGCGCCATTGCCTGAGCTTCATCTAAGGCATCTATATAATGTGGGTGAATGCCTAGGGCAAAGTAGGTCGCGGGAAACTGTGCCGCCAACTGCGCCACCGTTTGGAAATTGTGGGGCGCAACGCTCATGACTAGCTGCGCCGACACGCCTAGGGCTTGGGCTTTTTCCCAATCTTGGGGGCGCGTGGCGTCAAAAACGCTAAAATCAAAATGGTTGTGTGTGTCTATCCACATATTGGTCACCCATTTTTATACAGTAGTCGAGCCAAAAATAAATCGTTACAAGGCGCATCGGTGAAAGCAGTATTGCAATACGGTGAGACGATGCAACGCCGTAACGGTTTATTTTTGGCACGACTACACATCCAAATACAAAGCCGCATCGCCTACCCAACGTGCGACAATTTCGTCGGCAAAGGCCGGATTATTGACAATCAATTGCTCCGCCAACGTATAGGCGACTTCTAGCCACTCGCTATCGCGCTCCAAATCGGCGATGCGCAAGCTCATGTCACCCGTTTGTTTGGTGCCCAAAATTTCGCCGGCACCGCGAATTTTTAAGTCTTCTTGGGCAATTTCAAAACCGTCTTGACTGTTGCGAATGACTTGTAAACGCTGACGCGCCATTTGCGACAACGGCGATTGGTACAACAGCACGCAATACGACTTCTCGGCGCCGCGCCCGACCCGACCGCGCAATTGGTGCAACTGCGCCAAGCCAAAGCGCTCGGCATTTTCAATCACCATAAGCGTGGCGTTGGGGACATCAACGCCGACTTCAATCACGGTGGTGGAGACCAACAAATGGACTTTGTTGCTAGCAAAATCGGCGATAATCTGGGCTTTTTCATCGCTTTTTTGCCGGCCGTGCAAAAGCGCAATGGTTAATTCTGGTAGCGCCGTTTGCAGATGCTCGAAAATATCTTGTGCCGCTTGCGCTTGTAGCACTTCAGACTCCTCAATCAACGGGCAGACCCAATAGACTTGCTGACCTTTCTCGGCCAAGACTTTGATGCGCGCAATCAGCTCCTCACGCCGGCTGTCAGCGAGCAACACCGTATCAATAGCCTGCCGGTTCGGCGGCAATTCATCAATAATCGAGGTATCCAAATCGGCGTAAAAGCTCATCGCCAATGTGCGCGGAATCGGCGTGGCCGTCATCACCAACATGTGTGGCGTTTTGCCGGTGTTTTCGGCTTTTTCCTTTAATAACAGCCGTTGATGCACGCCAAAGCGGTGTTGTTCGTCAATCACCGCCAATCCTAGCCGGCTAAATTGCACATCGGTTTGAAACAGGGCGTGCGTGCCAATCAGCACTTGCGCCGTGCCGTCGGCAATTTGTGTCAGCAAGTCGCGGCGCTTTTTCCCCGTTAGCTTGCCCGACAGCCAACCGCAAGCAATGCCTAGCGGTTGTAATAGCTTTTGCGCTTGCCGAAAATGCTGTTCCGACAGCACTTCGGTCGGCGCCATAATCACCGCTTGCAAGCCATTATTCACCGCTTGAATCACCGCCGAAAACGCCACCAAGGTTTTGCCGGAGCCGACATCACCCTGCACTAGCCGGTGCATAGGTTTGGGTTGTTCGAGGTCGGCAAAAATTTCGCCAATCACTCGCGCCTGCGCCGTCGTCAGTGTAAACGGCAACTGGCGAAGCAAAGCCGTTTGCTGTTGATTGTCTATGGCCAAGGCAAAAGCATCGGTCTGTTTAGCCAAGGCTTTTTTGCGCAACATGCCGATTTGTTTGGCCAGTAATTCATCGAGCACCACGCGCCGCAAATGCGGATTGTCGGGGCTGAGAATGTCGCTCTCGCGCTGGCCGACTTGTGGTTGATGAATGGCAAACAAAGCCGCTTTTAGGGTGCTGAGGTGTTGCGCGCGCAAAAAATCGTCGGGAAAATCGTTTAGTGGCGCATCGCGTAGCACGTCCAAGGCTTTTGCCACCCAATCCACCAAACGCGCCGAGCCGATGCCCAAGGTCGAAGGATAAACTGGCGTCAGCTTGTCGGTGAGTTGGACTTTTTCGCCGGCTTTCAGCACCTTGGTTTCGGGGTGCATCATCGCCCAACAGCCTTGCCCCTCAACCGCTTGCCCATAAGCCAACAGCCGCATATGCGGTTTAAACAGCTTGATTTGCGCTTGGGAAAAATGGAACAAGCGAATGGTCAGCCGGCCGGTGTCGTCTTGGCACTCAATCACTAGCATGCGTTGGCGGCCGTATTTGACTTGTGCCGACACCACGGTGACTAGCACCTGCGCGCTTTCGCCGTAAACGAGGTCGGCCACCGGCGTAATCGCGGTGCGGTCTTGGAATTTATAAGGCAATAAAAACAGCAAATCACCCAAGGTGTGCAGGTGACGTTTGGCAAATTTTTCAGCAACCGCCGGCCCAATGCCGGCCAAAGCCGTTAACGGTGCTTGTAAAGTCAATGTCATGGCTATCAATAAAAAGTCTAGCGTTTGGCTATTCTACGCTATCTCAACAGAAAATCTAAGCCTCAGCGACGCGCCAGTTGTACATTGCCGGCAATCACGGTAAACTGCTCGCCGATGTTAACCACGGTATTTAAGAAACGATGCAAAGCCTTATCCTTTATAAACGCTTGTTAAAATACGCCAAGCCGCACTGGAAGCTAATTGTTGTTATGCTGATAGCGGCGGCGATATATTCTTCTAGCAATGCCGCCTATGTCGCCCAACTCAAAGGCATTATCGACGAAGGCTTTGTCAACAAAGACATGCAAATCATCTACCACACGGTGGGCATTGTCGTTTTGGTGACTTTTTTCCGTGGCCTCGGCTTTTTTGTCAGCAAGTATTTGTCCACGCGAGTTTCCAGCGATATTGTTTTAGTTATTCGGCAGGAAATGTTTGCCAAATTGCAGCAGTTGCCGGCCAAATACTACGACCGCGAAAACTCAGGGCAAACGCTATCGCTGTTTAACTACCACGTTTCGCAAGTCACTACCGCCGCCACGGGTGCCGCCATCACCTTGGCGCGCGAAGGCGTGATGGTTATCGTGGCCTTGGTGTATTTATTCTATCAAAACTGGAAGTTAACCCTGCTGATTTTCGCTCTCACCCCGATTATGGCCGTGGTTATTCGCGTCATTAGCAAGCGTCTGCGCCTGCTCGCCAAGCGCATTCAAGGCAATGTCGGCACCATGAACCACATCCTCGACGAAAACATCAAAGGGCAAAAAATCGTCAAAATTTACAACGGCAGCGCCCACGAACAGCGCAAATTCCAACACGCCGTGCGCCAAATCCGCAATTCCTCCATCAAAAGCGTGGTCGCCACCGCCAGCAGCACGCCAATTATTGAGCTGCTGATTGTCTGCATGATTTGCTTTATTATCGTTCTGATGGCGTGGCAAGCCAAAGACGGCGCGCTCACCCCCGGCGAATTTCTCACCTATACGATTATGATGGGTTTGTTGCCCAGCCCCATTAAAAAACTCATGGGAATAAACGCCGCTCTGCAAAGCGGCCTCGCCGCCAGTGAGGAGATTTTTGCCTTTTTGGACGAAGCGGCCGAGCCGGTAGCAAAAGTAACCGAGCCAACACCAGCCGCAACACGTTTTCGCGGCGATTTGCGCTTTGAGCGGGTGTTTTTTAGCTATTTAGAAGACAACGAAGACGCCGCCGTGCTGCACGATTTCAGCCTGCACATTCGCGCTGGCGAAACCGTGGCTTTGGTCGGTGCTTCCGGCAGTGGCAAGTCGTCAGTGGCGGCTTTAATTCCACGTTTTTACGAGCCGACCCAAGGCCAAATCTATTTAGACGACCAGCCGATTGCCGCCCTAGATTTAGCGCTACTGCGCCAGCAAATCGCCTTTGTTAACCAAGACACCATTTTGTTTGACGACAGCGTTGCCCACAATATCGCTTACGGTGCAGAAGCCGATAGCGAGCGCGTCAAACGCGCGGCGCAATTGGCACAAGCAGAGAGCTTTATCCTAGACATGGACGAGGGCTACGACAGCCCCATTGGCGAGGCCGGCCAACGCCTGTCGGGCGGACAAAAACAGCGGCTAGCCATTGCGCGGGCGCTGTATAAAGATGCGCCGATTTTGATTTTGGACGAAGCCACTTCGGCACTAGACAGCCAGTCCGAGCGCTTGGTGCAACAGGCCTTAGACGAATTAATGCACGACCGCACCGCCATCGTTATCGCTCACCGGCTGTCCACCGTTAGAAATGCCGACCGCATTGTAGTCTTGGATAAAGGCCGCATTATCGAATCCGGCAGCCACGATGAATTGATGGCGAAAAAAGGCCGGTTTTATTATTTAAATCAGTCGATGAAGGGCACAACAGCGCAATAATACCCAAAAGAAAACCCGCTCGGATAAGCGGGTTTTGCAATCCGGCACAGCCGGTATCAGCGCGGTAGAGACGCAATTAGCGCCTCTACTTTTTGATTTAGTCAATTAAGCGCCGGCACTTTTGGCTTGTGCCATGACTTCTTCAACGAAGTTTTCTTCTTTCTTCTCGATGCCTTCGCCGAGTTCAAAGCGAATGTAGTCAACGATTTCGATAGACTCGTGAACGGCGGCAATGGCTTGCTCGACGGTTTTCTTGTCGTCCATAACGAAAGTTTGCGACAACAAAGCGTGCTCTTGGTCAAGCTGGGTGTTGTCTTTGATGTAGCGCTCCAATTGACCGGGGATAATTTTGTCCCAAATCTTTTCAGGCTTACCTTGCGCTTTTAGCTCTTCGCGCATTTCTTCTTCTTTCTTAGCGAGCACTTCAGCAGTTAACTGGTGACGGCTAACGAAGTCGGGAATGCGCTTGAGTGGCTTGCCTAGACGCTCTAACTCGTCGTTGCCATTTTCGATTTCAGCGCGGATAGCAGCCGTTTCTTTTTCAACAAAATCAACATCCAATTCCTTGTATGAAATCGCTTGTGGCTTCATAGCTGCGGCGTGCATAGCCAAGTTGCGCATCAACTCTTCGGCCTTGTCGCGAACGCTGTCGTCACAAGTGGCAGAGATGATAACGCCAACTTTACCACCGCCGTGAACGTAACCGTTCACCACGCCAGTGGTGTTAATGGCGGCCAAACGACGGACATTCATGTTCTCACCTAACTTGGTGATGAGACCGCGGCGCACGTTATCAACGGTTTCGCCGTCGATTTCGGCTTCATTAGCGGCTTCTAAGTTGTCAATTTTGCCAGCGGCGGCGGCATTGGCGACGTTTTGCGCGAAATCGCCGAAGATATCGCCTTTAGAAACGAAGTCGGTTTCACAGTTGACTTCAACGATAGACGCAAATTGCTTGTCGTCGGAAATGGCGTAAGCGACACGGCCTTCGGCGGCAACGCGGTCAGCTTTTTTCTCGGCTTTGGCCAAGCCGGCTTTACGCATCAACTCGGCGGCGGCTTCTAAATCACCGTTTGTTTCAACGAGTGCTTTTTTACACTCCATCATGCCCGCTGAAGTTTTTTCGCGGAGCTCTTTAACTAATGCTGCTGTAATAGCCATAAGTATTAAACCTTTTGTATTTTGATTTTTGATTAAAGTAAGAAAATGCGAAAACCGCTGATTTCCTCTTGAAAATCAGCGGCTAAAAAACGCAAACAGAACAAATTATTCTGCAGGCGCTTCCGCTGGTGTTTCAGTGCCTTCTGCTGCTGGCGCGGCTTCTTCCGCTGCTGCCGGCGCTTCTTCTGCTAAAGAAACATCGCCAGAAGCGATTTTCGCTGACTTAATACCATCAGCAACAGCGTTAATAATCAACTGCAACGCACGAACAGAATCGTCATTTGACGGGATGATATAGTCAACGCCATCCGGTGAGTTATTGGTATCGACAATACCGACGATAGGAATACCCAATACGCGTGCTTCTTGTAGCGCGATATGCTCGTAACCGACATCAGCGACGAACAATACGTCTGGAAGGCGTCTCATGTCGGCGATACCACCCAATGAAGCCTCTAATTTAACTTGTTCTTTGCGCAAGTTAATGACTTCTTTTTTAGTCATTTTTTCGTAAGAACCATCTTCTTCGGCCTTACGCATGTTTTGTAATTTGCGAACTGATTGACGAACCGTTTTGTAGTTAGTCATCATGCCACCCAACCAACGGTGGTTGACGTAAGGCATACCACAGCTTTCGGCAGCTGATTTAATGGTTTCGTTAGCGCTGCGCTTAGTACCGACAAACATGATGTTACCGCCGTTAGCAGCGATAGTGCCTAGGAAGTTAATCGCTTCCTCCAACATAGGAACGGTTTTTTCCAAGTTGATAATGTGGATACCACCACGCGCACCGAAAATGTAAGGTGCCATTTTGGGGTTCCAGTAACGAGTGCGGTGACCAAAGTGAGCGCCGGCTTCGAATAAGTCACGCATTGAGACGTTTGACATAAAATAATACTCCTAATTTTAGGGTTAATTAACTAAACAGTGATTAAAACAGCCGACTTCCCGCCTTTGTTATGGGAAGCACCCCGACTGCCTTGTTAATGACTGCGGTTTTTGCAAAAAATGCGAGCGCGATTATAGCACGGCAACCCCACAAGTAAAGCGGCAAATGCAATTATTTACCTATTGGGGTTCGATAAATTTTCTGAAAAATCAGTGTATTTTAATGACAAATCAAACGCCGGTGTAGCTCAGTTGGTAGAGCAACTGACTTGTAATCAGTAGGTCGTAAGTTCGATTCTTATCGCCGGCTCCAAACATAAAAATCACCCCGTAAAAAGGGTGATTTTTTTTGCCTAAAATTTTTGCCTAAAATTTATTCATTGAAATCTTGAAGCAAAGACTATTTCCCACCAAGGGCGAACACAAGGGTTCACCCCTACAAAAAGTCCAGCTGCCGTTTTGAGGTTGATAGTTTATTTTTAAAACCCCAAATCCACCCGCTGCTGTGGTGTCAAAGCCGGCAATAGCCAATCTTTGTCGCGGTGGTGCTCAAGCACGCTAACGAGGTTTTGCTTTAGCTGTTCGGCGCGCGACTTATCCCCAAGGTTGTCATCGTTATCCACAAGCGCTGGCGCATTGTCGATTAGACATTGATAATGCGGCAGATAACGTGTGGAAAAATAGCGAATATGACGCGCGCACAGGGTGTGACAGCGCTTGGCGAGGCGCTCGGCAGTCGGATTGAGGCCTTTTAGCATCAACACGGCGTATTCATTATTGGCCTTATTCGGGTATAGTCCGATGCGCGCCGGCGTGAGTTGTTGAGCCTGCCAAAACGCGAGGTTAACCGCCGAACCACTGAATGAAGTGCTTATAAAATCATAACCTTGCTCGGAAAGCATTGTGGATAACTGTGTGAGTAACTGACTGGCCAAACCGCGCCGACGGTGCGATGCCGCCGTGGCAATGCGGCTAATGCGCAAGGCGCGGCTACCCAGCAACGCAAAGTTATCCACAGAAGCACTCACAGCGTTATCCACAGGGTTATCCCCAGTTTTACCCACAACCAACTCGGCATAAGCGTGAATTAATGACTGCTGCGTCAAGGCATTTCGAGCGCGCCGCGTACCGTACAAAATCGACAAGCCATCGACATCGGCCGGTAGTTTTTCTGGCAGTCCATAGGCCGCCGCAACCAACTCATCCCCCTCAATACACAGACAAAAAATTGCCTCATCACTATAAAAACGCGCCAAGTCATTAGGTGTAGTTTTGTAGTGTGCTTCGCGCAACAGTGCAAAGCAAGCCGGTGTCCAGCCGCGTTCGCGCAGGGCTCTTTGGTCGAGAACGAGGTAATGATAACGCGCCTGTCCTGTGGATAACTTGTGGACAATTTCTGAGGAACAACATAAATCGCCTTCGCTAATGGCAATATACGTTGTCGGCCGGTACAGAGATTGGCACAAGCAATACAGTGGATCGTCGGCACTGAAGCGTTTGGGACTGCCCAGCCGAATGACATTATCGCCGGCCTCGGCGCTTGAGCCGGCCAAATAGTTGAGACGATAACTTTGCCCCGTGCCTTCGTAGCCTTCTATGGTTGTTGATAAAATCAATTTTTTACCGTGGCCGGTGGCGTGGTCAATCGCCGCCGTCAGCAAGGATTTCGGCAAGGTAGCGGCCTCGTCAATGACGCCTAGTGTCGCTGATTGCAAGGCCTTGAGAAAGTTGGCCGGCGCACAATAGGTCAAGGTTTCACGTGAAACCTTGCTCTGTTCGATGACTTTTAAGCTATTTTTCGAAGCCGCCGGCAACGGTGAAGTCAATACGATGTTCTCGCGACCGGCCGGTTCAGGCTCGACCAATACCGCCTGTAAAAAATGGCCTAACAACGTCGATTTACCACTGCCGCGCTCGCCGATAAGGTGAACAATGCCGGTGGCGCGGTGAAGTTTTTCTAGTGCGTTGAATTCCACGCCGGCCGGCTGTTGGTGATTTTCGGCGTTTGATACAACGGTGGGAGAACACTTCCCCCTTTTAGAAAGGGAGGCGATTAAGTCATTGGTCGCTTGTTCGGCTACGGGAGCTGTGTTCGCCTGTTTTGATAGGTTATTTTTCGGAATTGATATTAATTCTAAAAACATCGCTGATTTTTTTTGTAGGGGCGAACCCATGTGTTCGCCCTTGGCAGGAGATAGCTTTTGTGTCAAATCATCATTGAGATGATACTGAAACAATACAGACATTGGTTTCTCCGACCAAGGGCAGACACACGGGTCTGCCCCTACCAGATTAATTGCGGCCTCTTGATTGCCCTGCGCCTCACTCAAAGCCTGCAAACGCGGCAATAAAATCTGGCGCTTAAAATAGTCACTAAGCCGGCTGTGCTGACAGGCGAGAAACAGTCGCTGTCCGCCCTTAACACAACCCCAGACTGCAAGCAAGCCATTGATTTTGCTTTTATCGCCAAAATAAATCAGCGTATCGCCCAACTCCTGCCCCAACCATTGATTTTGGTTAAAATCGCGCGTCATATCGATGACAGTGATTGACGGTTCGCCGCTTTCTACCTCACTGGGGGAGAAATCTTGTGCTATTTGGGTTAGCGCCTGCTCGGCCGAGTCGGCATCTAAGACGTAAACCCGACGGTGATTGTTAGCGTTCATCGCGCTGGCTCGCCGGCTGGGGTGGCAAGTGCTGACGCTCAACGACTTGCACGTGGCTATCTTGCGGCTGAAAAATCTCGCGGCAAATATCGAACAGCTGCTCGGCTTTGGCGCTGTTGTCTCGCTCGACATTGCAGACGTAAATATCTAGGGTCACCGCCGCCTGCTCGCCCCACGTGTGCAGGCAACAATGCGACTCGGCTAGCAATAAACTAATCGTCACGCCACTGGTTTGTGGGCTGACCGGCTCATCGCTTTGGCCGGTAGTGAAAGCCGAAAACTCGTGCACGCTGTGGCCGACTTGCGTTAGGCCGACGCTAGCCACGGCTGCACTCAAGCGCGTTAACAGCGGCTCGGCGCTACACAACCATTGCGGGTCGCACTGACAATGCCAAAACTCGGCCAAAATGTGTTTGCCGTTGCTCATTAACTTATTCATCGCGCCAGTCCTCTTGGTAATAGCGCACTAACGGCTGCTTGTCTAGGGTGTTGGCTTGCACCTCTGGCCGCGCCATATCGGGGGGAAAATCGAACATGGCGGCACTCACCGCTGGCGATAAAAAGCGCATCGGCTTATCGTAGTGCGCCGGTGGTTGGAACTGGCCGGCCTGCGGCGACCGCGCCACGATAAAACCCCACTCACCAAAACTGGGCACGTAGGCATGATACGGCGTGGTGGCAAAACCGGCCGCTTTTAACGTCTCATTAATTGACCAGAACGACTGCGGCGCGTAATACGGCGACGTCGCCTGCACCACCACGTGGCCGCCGGCGGCCAAATGCATTTTGACCAAGCGGTACATGGAAACGCTGTAGAGCTTGGCCAAGCTGTATTGTGACGGGTCGGGCAAATCGATAATCACCACGTCAAACAGCCGATCGCCGGCGCGTTTCTCCAACCATTGATAGGCGTCTTGATTGATGACGCGGACTTTTTTGTCGCTAAGTGCACCGTGATTTAGGGTACTAAAACGCGGCTCATGCGTGAAAACATCGGTGATTTTTTTGTCCAAATCGACTAAGGTTATATCGCTGACGCGGTCGTATTTTAACACTTCGCGCGCCGCCATGCCGTCGCCACCACCCAAAATCAGCACACTGATAGTGGGGCGCATGGCGCTGACTTGTTGGCTTTGCGTTTGCATTACGGGGTGGACTAAGGCCTCGTGATAGCGGTGCTCGTCGCGCGTAGAAAATTGCAAATTGCCATTTAAAAATAGCTGTAAATGCCGGTGGCGCTTGGTAACCACCAAGCGTTGATACGGCGAAGAAGCGGCATAGATAATCGGCGCGCGAAAGCGCTTTTGCTCCGACAACTGTACCAGCCGGTCGGCAAAAATCATCGCTAGACAGAGCGTCGCCAAGACAATCACCACACGTATCAACAAATACTTACGCACGTCTTGTTCGTTGGCGTCGTTATTGTCGTTATCGTTGCGGTAAAAATGCAAAGTCGTCCAACCGGCCACCAAAACATTGGCGATGCCAAACAACACCGCCGAGCGCGCCAAACCCAACAGCGGCGCTAGCACAATCGGAAACAGCAACGACACCACCAACGCCCCTAAGTAATCAAAGGTCAATACGCGGCTAACCAGTTGCTCAAAGGCTTGCCCGCGCCGGTTCAAAATCCGCATGACCAAAGGAATTTCCATGCCCACCAAGGTGCCAATCACCAACACCAAGGCGTAGAGCAAGGCTTTAAACTCTGGCAACCACGCAAAACCGACGAACAACACGATGCCGGACAAGCCGCCCAGCAAGCCCACCAACAATTCAATATCGATGAAGCGCTGCAACAAGCGGCGCTCCGGCACATACTGCGACAAGTGCGAGCCGATGCCCATAGCAAATAAATACGTGCCAATCACCGTGGAAAATTGCAACACCGAATCACCCAAAACGTAGCTCGCCAACGCGCCGGCAATCAGCTCGTAAGCCAAGCCGCAAGAGGCAATCACCAACACCGATAAAATCAGCAACGCGTCGGAAGTATTGTATTTAAAGCGCTGGCTAAAGCCGTCATTAACAGACTGTAGCCGCCGGCGTATAAAGCCGACAAAAGGTTTCACGTGAAACATAGGTAACTAACTCACAGGAGGGATAAGGGGCGTAGCGATAATTCGTTGAAAAGTCTAAGCCAGTCTTTAGCTAAATTCAAGGCATTGGTTCTATTTATCTTTATTTTTTCTCACAACCATCTATTTTTTCTTAAAAATCAAATAAAAAAAGACAGCAAATTTCGCAACCAGCGGGCTTTAAAGCCGGTGCAATGCTATGTTACAATAGCGCCCAAGCTGATCGTAGGGCATGTCCTCATGCAATCGGCGATAATTTACAACAATCCAAAAACAATCTAAAACATAGGAAAAACCATGAGCAATATTAAAAACATCAATGCCCAACAACTCAAAGACTGGTTGGCCGCCGGCGACACCGTTTTAATTGATGTCAGAGAACCCAGCGAATTTACCGAGTGGCGCATTCCACAGGCAATATCTATGCCGCTGACCAATATCGAAGCGCACCTGCCCAACCTCGAAGGCGAAAAGCGCAAAGTCGTTTTCCAATGCTTAAAAGGCAAGCGTGGCGAAATGGGTGCTAACGCCGCCGTCGAAAAATTCGGGGCGAGCTTAGAAGTTTACAACCTCGATGGCGGTATTGAAGCGTGGAACGCGGCCGGCTTTGCCATCACCCGCGATGCCGCAAACGATGATGCCGCACAATGTGGCAAATGCCTACCGATTGCTCGCCAAGTGCAAGTGGCCGCTGGTGGCTTGATCATTTTCTTCTCACTGTTGGCCTTGGCTGGTTCTACAATAGGGGCAATTATGACGGTATTAATCGGCGGTGGCTTATTGTTTGCCGGTTTCACTGGTTCGTGCATGTTAGCGTCTTTGTTGATGAAAATGCCTTGGAATAAAAAAGGAAAATAGCGATGCTAACCCAATCAACACTCAAAAAATCTCTCGCACTAGCGGCCGGCTTATTTGCACTTACCACAGCCAATGCACACGGCGTGCAAGGTGGTGGCTTAATCAACGGCTTGATACACCCCGTTTTTGGCCCTGACCACTTGTTGGCGATGGTCGCCGTGGGTATTCTCAGCGTACAAATCGGCGGCAGAGCCATTTGGACGGTGCCCAGTGCTTTCTTAACTTTTATGTTGGTCGGCGGTATCTTGGGCATGAACGACGTGCCGTTTCCTGCGGTAGAACTGGGCATCGCGGCCTCTGTGCTCGTGCTGGGTATTGCCATTGCTTTGGTGGGAAAACACATGCCTAGCATTGTCGCTATGCTATTTGTCGGCATTTTTGGCATGTTCCACGGCTACGCCCACGGCATGGAAATGCCTAGCGTCGCCGAGCCGGCCTTGTACGCCACCGGCTTTATCCTCTCAACAGCTGGCTTACACATTGCCGGTGTGTTAATCGGCTTTGTGTCGCACCGCATTCCCAAAGGCGATATCGTATTGCGCGTGCTCGGTGCGATCATTGCCGTTGTCGGGTTGTATATACTCGGTGTTTTGTTGTTTGTCGAGTAAATTCTATTCTCATAACAACTAGATATAGTAAACGCCGGCAGCCCAACTGCCGGCGTTTTAATTTAACTTGATTTAACTAAATAGTAATTGAGAATGAGTTACAAATAGTTAACAACTTGGGCATAAATTATTGTGCCAAATGACAGGTTTAATTTACACGGCCGTATGTTAAAATTGACACAGTGGTGAGCTTTACCAAACAGCTCCCTGTCTATTCTAATCACGCTTTGTGGAGAAACTTTATGTCTTACTTACATGACCAAGCGATTAATCAGCTGGCGACGACGCAACTGTCTGCCAAAGAAAATCAATTAATAGCCCCCGTGTTGACGACCTACTACGGTATGGCCGATGATGATGATTTAAGCGAATATACCCCTGAGGCGTTATTTGCTCGAATTTATCAACATTTCAACTTATTAAAAAAATACAACGGCGATGAATTACTGATCAACGCCTACAACCCCACCGACAAAGCCCACGGCTACGAAGCCGATTGTAGCGTCATCGACATTATCACTAAAGACCGGCCCTTTTTGATTGACTCACTACAAATGGCCTTTGTGCGCGAAAACTTATCAATTCACTTTTTTACTCACCCCATTTATCATCTAGCTTATCAAGAAGATAACGTCGTTTCAATAAAGAATGCCCAAGAAAGCAATTCGGAAAACACCTCGGTGATTCACATCGAGTTTGACCGGCTACCCAAAGACAAACTCGCGGAAGTGGCTGAAAAAATCACCCACGTATTGACGCAGTTACGCCTCGCCACCGATGATTGGCAAGCCATGGGCAGCAAAATCGAAGATGTCATTAAAGACATCCAAAGCACCCGAAACTTGCCGCAAACGGTTGAAGAAGTGATGGAAACCATGCGCTTCTTGGAATGGCTGAAAAACCGCCACTTCACCTTCCTAGGCTACCGCGAATACGAGTTAAAAGACGACAAACTCTACACCGTGGCTAAATCTGGCTTGGGCGTGTTGCGCGATGACGGCAAAGGCGACGTATCCAAACACTTTGCCAACCTGCCGGCGCATTTAAAAGACGAAGCCTTGCGCCCCAATCTATTATTACTCTCCAAATCCAATAGCTTATCCGTCATTCACCGTCCAACTTACATGGACTTTGTCGGCGTGAAAAAATTTGACGACGACGGCAATGTCGTCGGCGAACACCGCTTCTTGGGATTGTTGACGGCCGAGGCTTATCGCTTGTTGCCCAGCGAAATCCCCTTGTTATCGCACAAAATCGCCACGGTCGTTAGCGAAGCTAATTTGCCGGCCAACTCACACGCCGCCAAGTTGTTTAACAACGTCTTAGAACAGCTGCCACGCGACGAGTTGTTCCAATCCGACGTCGAACAAATTCGCGATATGGCCTTGACGGTTTTCCATATGCAAGAGCGCGACGTGTTGCGTTTCTTTGCCCGCAAAGACACCTTTGAAACCTTTGTCAATTGCTATATTTATGTGCCCAAAGACCGCTACAGCACCAAGCTGCGTCAGCGCTTTGAAGACTATTTGATGAAAATCTTGGGCGGCTACGAAAGCCAATTTAGCACCCACTTTACCGAAAGTCTGCACGTGCGCGTCAACATCTTAATCCGCACCACTGCCGGCCAAGTCGGCGACATCGACCGCAAACAAATCGAAGCCGATTTAACGCCGATGATGCTCGATTGGGGCGACGAAGTGGCGCGTTTGATGCGCGAACAGCTAGGGCGCTCGGCCGGCAACAGCTTGTATAAGCGCTTTGAAAAACAAATTCCTAGCGCCTATAAAGACGACTTCTTGCCACAAACGGCGATTAGCGATTTCCAAATTGTCGAAACCTTACTAGACGGCGAAGAAACGCTGAAACTGAATTTATATCAACGTGATATTGACGAAGAAAATCAACTGCGCCTAAAACTCTACGGCACGGGCGATCTCGCCATGCTATCCGACATTATGCCGGTGTTGGAAAACTTCGGCTTTACCGTTAAATCGGCTAGCCCCTATCAGTTTGAAAGTCATGATGAAAAGCCGTTTTGGTTGGTAAACTTTAAACTCAGCTTGCCGCAAGCCTTGGACAAATCGTTGGACGACATTGCCCCATACTTTATCGAAGCCTTTACGCGCACGTGGAACGGCATTGACGAGTCCGACAGCTTCGACCAATTGGTACTTAGCCAAGCCCTGTCGCCACGCGACATCGGCGTATTGCGCGCCATTTCCAAATACATGGTGCAGGCCAAAGCGCCGTTTTCCAATCAATACATGCAACAAGCGATTAATCACAATGCCGAAATCGCGCATTTATTGGTCGATTTATTCCACGCGCGCATGGCGTTAGAAACCGCCGACCGCGACGAAGCCGTTGCCAAGGTGCAAAAAGCCATTGAAGACAAATTGGCCGGCGTTGCCAGCCTTGATGAAGATCGCATTTTGCGTTGGTTTATGATTGTTATCAACGCCATGGTGCGCACCAACTTCTTCCAACAAGACGCCGAGGGCAACTTCAAGCCGTATTTGTCGTTCAAAATCGAATCGGCGAAAATTCCCGACTTGCCACTGCCTAAACCGCTGTTTGAAATCTTTGTCTATTCTAACGATGTCGAAGCCATTCACCTGCGCGGCGGCAAAGTCGCACGCGGCGGCTTGCGTTGGTCAGACCGCGTCGAAGACTTCCGCACCGAGATTTTGGGCTTAGTCAAAGCGCAAATCGTTAAAAACTCGGTGATTGTGCCGGTGGGCTCAAAAGGCGGCTTTATCGTCAAACACCCCGACCATTCCAGCCGCGAAGCCTTTGTTAACGAGGGCATTCGTTGCTACAAAATCTTTATGCGCGGCTTGCTAGACATCACCGACAACATTGTCGCGGGCAAAATCGTGCCGCCTCAAGGCGTCTATCGCCACGATGCCGACGACCCATACCTCGTGGTTGCCGCAGACAAAGGCACAGCCACCTTCTCCGACATCGCCAACGGCATGGCGGCAGAATACGGCTTCTGGTTGGGCGATGCCTTTGCCTCTGGCGGCTCGGTCGGCTATGACCACAAAGGCATGGGCATCACTGCCAAAGGCGCGTGGGAATCGGTGAAACGCCACTTCCGCCACCTCGGCAAAGACATTCAAAAAGAAGAATTTACCGTGGTCGGCATCGGCGACATGGGCGGTGACGTGTTCGGTAACGGCATGTTGTTGTCGGAGAAAATTCAGCTCACCGCCGCCTTCAACCACTTGCACATTTTCATTGACCCAACGCCTGACGCGGCCAAAACCTTTGTCGAGCGCAAGCGCCTGTTTGAAACGCCGCGCACCACTTGGGACGATTTCGACAAGTCGTTGATTTCTAAAGGTGGTGGTGTATTCTCTCGCGCCGAGAAATCCATTGCCATTACGCCAGAGATGAAAGCCGTCTTCGACATCGAAGAAGACGAATTATCGCCTAACCAATTGATTAACCGCTTGTTAAAAGCGCCAGTCGAATTGTTGTGGAACGGCGGTATCGGCACTTATGTCAAAGCCGAAAGCGAAAGCCACGACCAAGTCGGCGACAAAGCCAACGACGTGCTACGCATCAACGGCAAAGAATTGCGCTGTAAAGTCATTGGCGAGGGCGGCAACCTCGGCATGACCCAGCTTGGCCGTGTCGAATTTGCCAAAAACGGCGGCATGGTGCTCACCGATGCCATTGACAACTCGGCCGGCGTTAACTGCTCCGACCACGAGGTTAATATTAAAATCCTACTCAATCAATTGGTTGAAAAAGGCGATATGACTGTCGAGGCGCGCAATGAATTGCTTGAAAGCATGACCGAAGAAGTCGGGCGTTTGGTGTTGCGTCAAAACTACCAACAACCGCAAGCCATTAGCATGGGCGTGTCGAATCGCTCGATGTTTATCGACCACATTCGCATTATTCGCCAGTTGGAAAAATCGGGGCGCTTGAACCGCGAGTTGGAATTCTTGCCAAGCGACGAGGAGATGAAACAGCGCCTAGAGCACGGTGGCGGCTTGTACGCGCCTGAATTGGCAGTGATGTTGGCGTATTCAAAAATTCAGCTTTTTGAAGAACTTATCGACTCAGAATTGCCGGACGCTAGCGTATTCCAATCCGAGTTGTCGATGTACTTCCCAAGCGCCCTGCGCGAGAAATACTTAGACGCCATGCAAACGCACCGCCTACGTCGCGAAATTATCGCTACCTTTGTCACCAACTCAGTACTCAACCACATGGGCTCGGTGTTTATTCACCGCACCAAGGAATCGACCGGCCAAAGTAGCGCCCAAATCGTGTTGGCCTACTGCGCCTCACGCGATATTTTGGGGGCGCGGCATTATTGGAATAGCATTGATGCCTTGGATAACGTGGTGGCGGCTGATTTGCAAAATGACCTGCATATTCGCGTGCGTCGCACCTTGGATAAGTTCTCCAACTGGTTCTTAAGCCACCGTCGCGACCATATCGACATCGGTGCTTTGCAAAAAGAATTCAAGGCCTTGCCTGAAGTCGCCAAGCTGTTGCCGGCGCACCTTGCCCAAGCCACGGTTAGCGTGTGCGAAAAAGAGGCGAAATCGCTGATTGAGCAGGGAGTTCCCGAGGCGCTTGCCCACGAGTTGGCCTATATGCCGCACTTGGAATACGCTTTGGATATCATTGCCATAGCTAGCCGCAAAGGCATTGCCGTTGACAAGGCCACAACGCTGTATTTCAGCATCGCCAACGTCTTAGACGCGCGCTGGTTGAAGCACCATATCGAGTCGCTAGACGACAACGATTACTGGCGTCGTCGCGCTTGCTATTCGTTGACCGACAATTTGAAATCGACGATTGTCGCCGTCACCGAACAAGCCACCAAACTCGACAAAACACCGGCTAAGGCCTTGGAAAAATGGCAAGCTAAGTTTGCCAACCATTTGGAAGGCTATCACAATTGCCTCAGCGAAATCCGCCAAGGCGACGTTGACCTGTCTCGCCTCTCGGTAGCAATTGGGGAGATGTCGGCGCTCGCTCGCGAGGAGTGATTCATTTCTCCATGTAATAAAAAATCCCTGTTGGCCTTGGCTGACAGGGATTTTTTGTTTCTCATAGTATTTTCTTAATATTGTCCAACGCATATAACGGCACATTAACTAACCAATCTTGCGCCCTGTAGTCAGACATCGAAAACCGCAAGGCGATTGGGGGCTTAAATTTGTCGCTGTAAACTATAACGATTGGCGAAAAATATCATTGGACAGCTGTGCCATCTATAACCCCCGATGATAGCAATGGCATTGCGCCACCGGATTTTTTTCAGTAACTCAGGAACAGACGGGGACAAACCAAAATCGCTCTTAAGTTTAGAATTACAGGCATAACAAAACAAAATGGCGCTCTATGCCTTTTTGCCGTATAATTCCCACCACTTAAACTATTATCTGTTCACTATTTACGAGGACAACCATGTCAAAAATTATTTACACCAAAACCGACGAAGCCCCAGCATTAGCCACCTATTCGTTTTTACCGATTGTCAAAGCTTTCACCAAAACCGCAGGGATTGAGATCGAAACCAGCGATATTTCATTGGCTGGCCGTATTATCGCCACTTTCCCAGAGTTTTTAGAAGAATCACAACGCATCCCTGACGCGCTTGCCGAGTTGGGCGAATTGGTCAAACAACCCGATGCCAACGTCATCAAATTGCCGAATATCAGTGCCTCTGTGCCTCAATTAAAAGCCGCGATTGCTGAACTGCAAGCCAAAGGCTATAAACTCCCCAACTACCCAGACGAGCCAAGCAGCGACGAAGAGAAAAATATCCGCGCCCGCTACGACAAAATCAAAGGCTCGGCGGTAAACCCAGTTCTTCGCGAAGGTAACTCTGACAGACGCGCACCCAACGCGGTGAAAAACTTTGCCAAAGCCAACCCACACTCAATGGGCGCGTGGAGCAAGGACTCTAAATCGCACGTTGCCACCATGACTCACGGCGATTTTGCCGCCAACGAAAAGTCGGTCACCATTGAAAAAGCCACCGACTACCGCATTGAATTCACTGGCGAAGACGGTAGCGTGACAGAGCTAAAATCAGCATCTCCACTACAAGCTGGCGAAATCATTGATGCTACGGTTCTTAGCCGCAAAGCCTTAGTTGAGTTTTTAGACGCACAAGTCGCCGATGCCAAAGCCCAAGGCATCTTGTTCTCACTGCACATGAAAGCCACGATGATGAAGGTCTCCGACCCGATTATTTTCGGCGAGGCGGTGAAAGTGTTCTTCAAAGACTTATTCGCCAAACACCAAGCCACCTTTGACGAAATCGGCGTTAACGTCAACAACGGTTTTGGCAACTTAGTCGGCGCGTTAGAAAAATTGCCCGCCGATAAAAAAGCTGAAATTGAAGCCGATATTCAAGCCATTTACGCAGCCAACCCAGACCTCGCCATGGTCGATTCGGACAACGGCATCACCAACCTACACGTGCCAAGTGACGTGATTGTTGACGCGTCAATGCCTGCGATGATTCGCAGCTCGGGGCAAATGTGGAACAAAGACGGCAAATTACAAGACACCAAAGCCGTTATCCCCGACAGCAGCTACGCCGGATTATACGAAGAAACCATTAATTTCTGTAAAGAACATGGCGCTTTCGACCCAACGACTATGGGCACGTCGCCAAACGTCGGTTTGATGGCACAAAAAGCCGAAGAATACGGCTCGCACGACAAGACTTTCCAAATGGACGCCGCCGGTACGGTTCGCGTAGTTGACGCAGACGGCAACGTGTTGACCGAGCACAGCGTAGAAGCCGGCGACATCTGGCGCATGTGCCAAGTCAAAGACGCACCAATCCAAGATTGGGTGAAATTGGCAGTCACGCGCGCTCGCGCCAGTAGCACGCCTGCGGTTTTCTGGTTAGATGAAAAGCGTCCACACCACGCCGAGTTAATCAAAAAAGTCGAGCGTTATTTACAAGACCACGACACCAACGGCTTAGACATTCGCATTATGTCAGTAGAAGACGCCACGCGTTTCACTTTGGAGCGTTTGAAAGCCGGCGAAGACACCATTTCAGTAACCGGCAACGTCTTGCGCGACTACTTGACCGACTTGTTCCCGATTTTAGAGTTGGGCACCAGTGCGAAAATGTTGTCTATCGTACCGTTGATGAACGGCGGTGGCTTGTTCGAGACGGGCGCCGGCGGTTCAGCCCCGAAACACGTTCAGCAGTTTAATAAAGAAAACCACTTGCGTTGGGATTCTTTGGGTGAGTTCTTGGCGTTGGCGGTATCGCTTGAGCACCTCGCCACAGCCGATAACAACAGCAAAGCCCAAGTGCTTGCCGACACCCTAGACAAAGCCACCGAGCAGTTGTTATTAAACAATAAATCTCCATCGCGCAAAGCGGGCGAGTTAGACAACCGCGGTAGCCATTTCTACCTAGCGATGTACTGGGCGCAAGCACTTGCCGCGCAAGACAAAGATGCTGAGTTAAAAGCGCAATTCGCGCCAATCGCCGAGAAATTAACTGCCAACGAAGCGGAAATCGTCAAAGTACTCAACGACGTTCAAGGCGCTACCAAGGATATTGATGGCTACTACTTTGCCGATGAAAAATTGGCTGAGGCGGCTATGCGTCCTTGTGCGTTGTTTAATGAGGTTTTGAATAAGGTTTAATCCGAAGTGATTATGGCATTGGTATTTAGTATCAATGCCATAATGTAAATTCCTCACAAATGAGAAGGGAGTGATAAATGGGTATTATTGATGTAAAGGTGTGGTTTCCTGAGTTTCAAGTTTCAGCAGAAACTGACTCTGATTTGCAGAATTATTTTTTTAAATTACCAGAAATACAGGAAATAATCAGTAGCCGAGCTTGGCTTGTTCTCGGGCGCAAAGGAATGGGGAAAACAGCTATTTATGAATACCTTAAAAAAGCTGATAGTAATGAGTTAAATGGGTATGAAACAATATGTATAAACTTTAATGATTACCCTTGGCCTGCACATCAGCTTTATAAGGAAGCATTAGCAGGAGAATTGTCTGCATATCAAAAAAGTTGGCGTTATCTTTTTTTTGTAAAAGCGCTGTCTAAATTAATTGATATTAAAGAAAGAAACAGCGAATCATTAAATAGAGAGCTGAAATGGGCCAAGAATTATATAGAAAAAATTTATGGTAATCCAGACCCTAGCTTAAAAGAAGTAATTTTGTCAAAATTAAGTAGGTTATCGGCAGTCGAGGGACCTAGTATTGAGTTTGATGAGCTGTCTTTTGAGGTAGGAGAGGTGTCTTTTGAAGATATAGCCGAAGATAAACAACTCCAAGTAAAGTTAAGGTCAAATGCGTTTACCTTACTTGGTTACTTTGAAAAAATTTTTAAGAATAACTGCGGTCAAAATAAATTTTTGATTGCCCTTGATCAGCTTGATGAGAACTGGTTAGAAGGTGAAATTGAAGAGTATAGCAAGGTTCTCATAAACTTAGTTAATGTGTGCAGAAACATTACAGGAGACTCATCTCTCTCAAAAAATCTAAAAGTAGTACCATTTTTAAGGACTGATATTTATCACTCATTAAAATTTAATGATAAGAATAAATTGTTACAAGATAGCTCAATTACAATAGCTTGGGACACAGAAAGTCTTGATGATATGTATTTTGAACGTATTAAAAAGTATGCTCCAGATGATTTTAATCTTGATATGCAAAAAAAGAGTGGGAACCTTTTTGAGTTTTCCTTTGCCAGACAGGGAACACCAGCCTTCAAGTACATCACTCGTAGATCATTTTTTAGACCTAGAGATATTATAGTTTATTTTAATAAAATTCGAGCCTGCCACACTGCCAATAAATCTGGTTTGTATACATCGGCTGAGTTATACAGTGCGGACCGAGAGGCTTCCGCAAATGTTTATAATGAACTGATTGATGAATGGTCTAATCAATTTCCAGACATTGAAAAGTTACTAACTGTACTTCAGATGATACAAGTGGAAACGTTCACATATTCAGATTTTTCTGAAAAATATGGTAGTGAATTTTTAGACTCGTCGGAAGGAAAAAGACGAGAACACTTAGAATTTTTATTTAAAAATTCAATAATTGGCCAAAAAAAGCAAGGAAGATGGGAGTACATTAGCAGTATACCTAATTTGAAAATGAACCTAGAAAAAAGTTTCCGAACTCACCATGCATTAAAATATCGTTTACATCTTGTGGAGAGTAGACCAAATCAGAACGTATAAAATTAACCAACGCCTAGCAAGCGTAGGGTGCGCACCGCGCACTAACTGAAATGCCCTAACGATTCGGTGATATTTCTACTCTGCCTCTGCTCGGTTGTTTCGCCTTTTTTCTTGATTTGACTATCGTGTAGGTGCGCGACGCGCACCCTGCCGCATACTCAACCCCAAAGCCCACGCCAATCCCCCACACGTGGGCTTTCTTCGTTCCCGCTTATTCGTGCTGTCAGCGCAATTTGCAAAGCTAACCAATTCATATTAAAATCGTTACTCATTATTCGCGACTAAACGCCAAAGCCAGTAACATGTTAACATTACAATTACCCCATGAAATGGAAAGCCAATTATCTCAACTGGCTAAACACGCAGGAAAATCGACAGGCGATTATATTAAGGAGACTCTGTTAAAGCATCTAGCCAACACGCAACCTCGCAATCTCGAGCAACAAGAAATTGACGACTGGGTTCAACAGCATTACGGCATGATTAAGGTCAACACGAAAGGGCAGAATTTTGATTTAATGCGATTTAATTAGCCACCTATAACCAAGGAGTTAACCATGTACATGACCAGCCAAGAATTCAACCACAATCTAGCTAAAGCCAAAAGAGAAAGTCTCATCGACCCTGTTATCATTACTGATAGAGGAGAACCCAAGCATGTTTTAATGAGCTTTGAACGCTTTGAGCGCGTGCTAGAGAAGCAACAGAAGGAAAAGAAAAGTGCGTTAGATGTGTTTATGAATTTACAACACGCTGATGTTGCTGATATTGATTTGGAGATTCCGCCGCGTTCGGCTACTTCCTTTTGTGTTAGCTCAAGATGCTCTCGCCACGCCTGAGGAGGCTGATGCCTTTATCGAAAACAGCATCAACAATTGCGCTAGGTACGGCATTACTTGCGTCAATGGTTCTTTGTAAGAAAATGCTTGCATCTTGGCTATTATGATTATAGAGTTACGCACTTATTTATATTTAATTAAGGACATAATAATGAGTGATGTAAAACCCCCTCTCTTTTTTGGTATCTTACTGACCCTACTTGGAGCAGTTATGATTTTTGGAAGCCTATCCCTAATGAAAACAGCAGGCGTAGATTTATATTTTCTTTCTATTGGTCTTGGCGTGACATGCTCTGGCATATTGATAGCCATAGGTAAAAAAGTCGGTGCATATTTATACGCTTTAACTTTAGCTGTAATTATCATTTGGTCTATTATTGAAGTTGGGGGTAATAGTGCATTATTACCACGCATTTTTATGCCAATTGTTTTTGGACTATACATATTTTCAGATAAAATTCAGTCTCGTTTAAGCTAATCAACCAGCAGAACGCGTGGGGTGGATGGAGCGAAACAATATCCACCTTTGCTAGCTAAAAATTCAACTGTTCCGCATACAACCTCAAAGCCCACGCCAATTGCTCACGCGTGGGCTTTCTTCATTCCTGCTCATACTGTCGGCGCAGGTGTGCACCAACTGAGATACCCTAACAACTCGATGCTATTTTTGCTCTGCTTCACCTTCTAAAAAGTCATGCTTTTTTAATGATACTTTTTACCTCTCATTTGCCAAGTGAAAAGAGTAATGGGCTAATAATTAATAATTTTTTCATAGTATCACCTCGTTTTAGATATAATAATGTGAGCGCTATAAAGCTCACCCTATCCGATTTTTTATCAACCTTAAATTCAAGGAATTTGCCATGAAAATTCTACTCGCAGAAGACGATTTGCATATCCGGCAAGGACTGACCGATATGCTCACTACCGACGGCTACGACGTGCTAGCCTGCGAAAATGGCCAAGTTGCCGTCGAACAGTTCGACAGCCAGCCGGTGGATTTTGTGATTTTAGATGTCATGATGCCGGTGTTGGACGGCTACAGCGTTTGTCGGCACATTCGCCAAGCCAACGCCGATATTCCCATTTTGTTTTTGACCGCCAAAAGCGAAGAAATCGACACCGTGTTAGGGTTGGAACTGGGTGCTGACGATTATTTGCACAAGCCCTTTAGCGTCGCCGAATTACGGGCGCGCATACGGGCTATCGCACGGCGCTGTCAGCCGGCCACCAATCATCATAGTAGCCACGCCTTTGCCTTCGGTGATTTGATGATTTACCCTGACGAACTGTGTGCCAAACGCGGGGATGAGCGCATGGAGTTATCCTTGCGAGAAATCAGCTTGTTAAGCTGTCTGTACCAGCACCGCGGCGAAGTGGTGACCCGCGACACCCTGTTCGATGTCGCGTGGGGACAAGATTATTTGCCCAACTCCCGCACCTTGGATCAGCATATTTCTAAACTGCGCAAGCATATCGGCAATGCCGGCCTTATTCAAACCGTGCACGGCCGCGGTTACCGCTATGCCGGTTAGTTAGGACACTATTGCATGTACCGTTGTACCAGCCCTTATTTAGGGGAGACCAATTTTAACCCAATAATGCCGGCAACGATTAACAGCAAGCATAACATCCTCAATATATCGCGCGACTCGTCGAATAGCAGCATACCCAAGGCCGCTACTCCAACTGCGCCAATGCCCGTCCATACCGCGTAAGCCGTGCCAATCGGTATACTTTTCATCGCCAACGACAATAACCACACGCTCATCACCATTGCCCACAGCGTCAGCACTGAAGGCACAAGTTTTGTAAACGAATGTGTGTATTTGATGCCAATTGCCCAGCCACATTCGAATAACCCTGCAATAAATAAATAAATCCAAGCCATAAAATTTTACTCCGTTATCTTGTCACACTCTGCAAAAAAAAAAGCCCAGCCGAAGCCGAGCTTTCGTATTTTATCCATTAGGATAAGTTAGTAATCAGTCATCGCCCATAAAAGCCATCATGAATTGCAACACATACCAGAACAACATGCCAACTGACGCGAACAAGCTGAGTGATGCGCCAACGTATTGGCTTTCGTGGTAGTGGTATTGGATTTGTGACGTTTCGTACAAAATCGATGCCGCCGCAAATAACACCATACCACCAGCGAAGAACATGCCTAACTGGAAGCCAAATAGTGTGCCGGCAATGATAATGCCAGCAGCGACGAAAAAGCCGATAGTTAGCGCAGGACGCAAGAACGAGAAATCCTTACCGGTAGTGAAGACAACCGCAGTCAAACCAACCACTAGCGTCAAAGTAACGACAGCGGCTTGTTGTAACAAAACAGCACTTCCGCCGGCAAAAGCCCACGCTAGACCAATCATTGGCAAGAAAATCAAGGCTTCTAGGAAGATGCCAATGCCCCAAGCCGTATACTGGCTAGATAATGAGAAGCTAGTCAATGCCTTGTTGTATATGACGTTGGAGGCAAAGCCGTAAACCAACAATACACCCAACCAGCCCCATTGGCCGATGGCGCTAAGTAGTTGCACGGCTTTGACGTGTAAGCCCATGGCGACCATAATGGTCTCCAAAATCGCAAACAAGGCAATGGCAGCCGCCAAATGCGCGTAAGTTTTGCGAATAAATTGTTGTCGGGTGTTGGCGTCGGCTTGACCGATGACTTGCCCTGAATTGATATCCATGTAATCCATAAGGTTTTCCTCTTTATTATAGTCTAAGTTGAAAGTTTGGTAATAATAGCAACGAATGCTCGTTATGGCAACTAACAAAGCTGTTAAAAGCCGTTAATTGCCGGTCAAAAAATCTTCTCTGGCAGTGTCATCTTTGGATTGAGGACACGTCCTAGTTTATTGTATCAAGCAATTAAGCCGAAGCATCAATCACTGAAAAATCCGCCACCTGCATAAACAAGCCGCGAATTTCAGCCAGTAGCGCCAAACGGTTAGCTTTTATCGCTGCATCATCGGCCATGACCATGACGTTATCAAAGAAATCGTCCAACGGCTGACGCAACGTCGCCAAGGCCGATAGGGCGCTGTCGTAATCGCTGTCGGCAACGGCTTGTGAGACTTGGGTTTTCACCGCTTGGCCGGCTTCGTAAACAGCGCGTTCTTGGGCTTCGGCAAACAAGCCGGCATCGACCGCGCCGATGTTATCGGCTTTTTTCAAAATGTTGCTGATACGCTTATTGGCGGCAAAGAGGTTGCTGGCCGCTTCGTGGCCAACAAAAGCGCTGAGGGCGCGCATTCTGGCACTGAAATCGCTGAGTTTGGCCGGCTTAACCAACATCACGGCCTCGAAAACATCGTGGCGGTTGCCTTGCTCAAGGTAGTAGCCTTTGAGACGTTCGTGAATGTAGGTTTTGATTTCATCCACTTGCGACACGGCTTCTAAGTCGCTGACCTTGTTAAAGGCTTCAACGGCGTAATCCAAAATGACTTCTAACGATAAATCCAATTTGGTCTCATTGAGCAAGCGAATTACCCCCAAACTGGCGCGGCGTAGCGCGTAAGGGTCTTTGGTGCCGGTGGGTTTAGCGCCAACGGCAAAGCCACCGACGATATTTTCAATTTTATCCGCTAGGGAAACTACCAAGCCGGTGTCGCTTTCGGGCAATTTATCGCCGGCAAATTTCGGCAAGTATTGTTCGCGAATGGCGGCGGCGACTTCGGCGTTTTCACCGTCATTTTTGGCGTAGTATTCGCCGATAACGCCTTG
>PDWI01001252.1_pt1 | contig 40486 bp, 32 predicted proteins | sample 1430891 | NCBI WGS metagenome assembly PDWI01 (sample SAMN01162508, study PRJNA174530) | Oral metagenome, whole genome shotgun sequencing project. | biome: Marine environment; feature: Marine mammal; material: Swab sample of the gingival sulcus; isolation source: swab sample of gingival sulcus... | reverse complement strand
TGTAACTCTAATACTATTTGTTATTTCTTTAGTTGATAAATAACGAACAAAAACCAATGCAAAAACAGGCATAATTAATCCAAGTAGTCCTGCTTGTGCCCAAGGCTTAATCTCTCCACCGTTCAAAACTGCTACTATACATCCCATTGCTACTAAAAGCGTCAAGGCATATCCTAAAATAACCAATGGCATTTCTGCTTTATGTCTAAATTCTTTAATACTAGGTTCTTTTTTCATCTTTTTCTCCTTTATTATATACGATTATCTAATTACTAAAATTTTATTTTTTAGGTAAAAGTCTCATTTTCGTCTTCTGCTCAAAGCTATATGCTATTTTTATTAATTCAATATCTTCATCTACCCTAGTACAGAAAGTCGCTCCAATAGGCTGTTTTTCATTTTTTCCAAAAGGAACAGTTAATTCGGGAGCCCCTGCAACGGCAGTTAATAATGCGCCATTATTATCTTGATATACCAAAGCATCTAGTTTGTTATCATCCATTGTTTTATTTAATAGCTCTTTTGCTATATTTACAATCTGTTTAACTTTTTCATCATCACGCTTAAAACCTAATGAATCTTCTAAATGACTCTGTCCATATCTCATTCTTACTTTTTTATCTTTTTTGTTATATTCAATTAGTTCTTTTAAAGACTTAATAGGTGTATTATACTTTTCAAAATAAGCATTTAAATCTTTTTCATAATCGTTGTTTAGTATAAATTTAGCATCAATTTTAGAAGTATCTACATTATCTAAAAGGACAACTTCTGCACCCATTTCCTTTAATTTGTTTTCTAAATCTTTCTTAAAAGAATCATCTGAATCTTTTAAGATTCCAATTTTTTTACCCTTAATATAATTTTCATCTAGTTTAACATCTAAAATCTTCTTAGTAGATGCATTATATGTTAAAAGTGCATCATCTACAGTTTTAGTAATAACGCCAACTGTATCTAGTGTCAATGAAATCGGAATTACGCCCTCGCCGCTAATATAATCTCTAGTTGGTTTATAACCTACAGTCGAATTTATAGATGCAGGTGCTATAATTGAACCCGCCGTCTCTGTACCAAGTGTTACTGTCGCTAAATCTGTTGCCATAGCTACGGCACTACCTGAACTAGAACCAAGTGGTGATATTTTAATTGGATCAAACGGATTATGTGTCTGACCTTTTTTAGCAGTGTATCCACTAGGACATTTTTGGCTCATAAAATAAGAAAGTTCTGATAAATTAGCCTTACCTAATATAATTGCACCATTATCTTTAAGTTCTTTTATAACGGGTGCATCTTCTTCAGGAATAAAATCTTTTAACGCATAAGTACCCGAACTAGTCGGCATATCTTTAGTATTAATATTTTCTTTTGCAAGCACACATATCCCTTTAAGCGGCATATCTTTTGTCATATTATCGTATTTTTTAGCCTCTTTTATAGCGTTAGGATTAACTTCACTAACAGCATTATTTCCATTCTCACTTTGATCTACTTCCTTAATATTAATTAAATAATATGCAACAAGTTCTTCATAAGTGAACTCTTTATTTTTTATTGATTTTTGAATTTCGTTTATAGTCTTATGTTTCATCAATTTAGCCTTTGATTTTACTTTTTCAATATCAACACCCTCAAGCTGTTTGTCAATAGACTTTATAATCTCTTCATTTCTAAAAGAAATTCTTTCTTCCTCTGCTGGAAGCATTGAATTTAACCAATATAAAAAACCACCTCCAGCTAACGCTACAATTCCTACAAATACACCAAGTCCTATAAGTATCTTTTTCTTCATTTACATACCCTTTCTTTTTTAAAATAGTTATTTAACTATCAGTTATATTTAGTATAACATTTTAATAAAAAAATTAAAACCATAATTCTTGTAAAAAAATTATGGTTTTATTCTTATTTAATTTACAGCTATATATACTTTAACAAAAGTATTTTTAAAATCTAAATTAGGTTTATTTAAACAACAAAATCTTCTAGTGCTATAATTTTGATATTTATTTCCTAAAAGAAGTTGATTTAAAATATACTCCATAGTTTCTTCAAAACATAATTTACCAGCTAAAATGACTGTTTCAATTACTGTATATTTCCCGCCTTTTAATTCAAACATATTAAGATTTAAGTCTTCAGCAAGCTTCTTTGAAAGCTTTTCAGTCGCTAAATAAAATATTGCATCGCCTTTATCATCTATATCAATAATTTCATACACATCTATAGTTCCAAGCAGGTTTTTACTACCTAGAATTTTCATAAAATCTTCCCTAATAACATCTTCATTAATATTATTGTTAATCATATCTTTATAATTACCAATTTTAATAGCACTTACTGCAAAGCTTGAAATTTCTTCTATTTTTATTTTTATACTTTCATTTATATCTTCTTTCAATCGTCCATTAAACGGCTTCATAACTTTATAACTTTTTCCACGCTTAACGGCCTTAGGAGTATTTTCGTGATACTTCTTAAAAGCATAAGAAAAAGACTTAGTTGACGAATATCCATACTTAAATGCCATATCACACACTTTTGCATTAGATAAGGAAAGTTCATTTGCTGCTAAAGTTAATCTTCTTAACCTAATATATTTATATAAAGTCATTCCCGTATACATATTACAAATTCTTGAAAGTTTATCATAAGATATGCCAAAATTATTACTAATATAATCTACATCTATATCCTTTTTTACATCTTTTTCTATATAACAAATTATATCATTAAGCAGTTTTAAATATTCCATATATTCTATCTCCCCCCCCGAATAATAAGGGACAATTTATACTATAAATTATACATAAAAATCAATATTTAGTAAAGACCCAAAATCTATTTATACGCTTAAATCTTTATAACTAAATAACATTATCGCGGTTTAAAAACATTAACTATCTTGGTATAAGAATAATGGTTTGATAAATTATAACCGAACATTTAGGACGCAATTTTTATAAAAAAAAGAAATGCCAAAACTATAAAGTGTTTCAAACTCACTAGTTATCATCGCTTTATTATTTTGTTTTGTAATCTCCATAATACAGTTGATAAAAAATGAATAATGGATTAATTTTAAAAAATAAAAAAATAGCACCTAAATATAGATACTATTTTTTCAAGCCTATGCACTAACAATTAAAATAAACAATTTTACAAAAAAGGATTACATAAATAATATTATACTTTTTTTTAATTAAACACCATTATTTTATACGAACAAATCTTCCATTTAAGATGCGTAACGCAAATTCTCATAAAGACATTCATCAGCCGCAAAATATTGGACTATGTCCATAATTCCAAAATAATCTGCTGTAGAGATTACTATATTATTTTCTGCTAAAGCAAGGCAAAACTCTTCAATCACAGTATCGTGCTCATCTTCTTCAATAAGTTCATATAAATTTTTTTGAATATTTGTTGGCAACTTTTGTTGATATTTTTCAACATATATTTCTATTGATTTAAAAACTAACAATTGTAATTTTTCTTCGATTTTTACCCTCTCTTTTCTAAAACCTTCTGGATCATCAACAAGTTCTACAGAATATAAAAGAGCCGCTGCATCACTATAAAAATTACATTCAGCTAAAGCCTGAGCACACATCATTTTATGCCAATTAATTAAATGTGGATGATAACTTCTTGTTTCAATTGCTAACAGTTTATTAAGCCATATTAACGCGTTTTTGTCCTTAGAATATTGGCTTGTAGCAGCATTTGTAGCATCTCTAAAGGCTTTATCTTCTTGTTTAGAAATTCTTTTAGCACTTGAAGACTCTACAAAAAGAAAAATTAGATATAGACCTACAGAGGAAGGTATATAAGTTAAGTAGCTAATGTTTAAAAGATTAGCTAACGCTATAAATAACACAACTAACAAAACGCCAGGTCCATAAGTTAATAAAGTTCTAACTAGGTCATTTTCTCCGTTATAAAAATAGATTTTTCTGTATTTTTTGTAATTGTCCCAAAAACGATTTATAAGTTCATTTATTTCATAATCTGGCATATTTTTATCTCCCTTTAAATATTTACCTATATTATATCTTTTTTTATACTTTTTTTCAAACTATTTGTACTGTTTACTAATCTATAACTCAAAAAGCCCATACATTTTTTATTTCAAGATAAAAAATAAATTTAAAATTTTTAGTTCCAAATAGAGATTTTTTAGCTGAATAGAAAATAAACTTTTTTTAAAAAGTAATAGATAATAATATATAAACTGTTATCATAAAAATATTAATATAAAATCTGTTATGCTAAGTTTTTAAAAAATATTACCTAAATTAGGTAATATTTTTTACTAAACTACTATTTTTTGTAAACTTCTACTAGATTTTCAGCAGTAAATCCAAACTTTTTAAGTACATCTTTTGCAGGTGCAGATACTCCAAATGTATCCATAGATATTATTTTGCTAGTACTTGTCATATAATCGTAAAGTCCAAGTTTATGACCCGCTTCAACTATAACTCTATTTTCTACACCTCTCTGCAAGATTTCTTCAATATACTCACTATCTTGCGCCGCAAATACTTCTTTAGAAAGTACGCTCACTACATTTACTTTTATATTTTCTTTTTCAAGTAGTTCCTGCGCATTAACCGCAAGATGCACTTCACTACCAGTAGCTATAAATAGACCGTCTACATTATCGCCATTATCTTTTCCAACTCTGTAAGCCCCTTTTGAAAAATCAATGTTTTCATTTGCCACAGTAGGTAAATTTTGTCTTGATAAAACTATTACGCTAGGTCCTGTTGTATGTTTTAAAGCGCTTAAATATGCTGCTGCTGTTTCATATTTATCACAAGGTCTATAAACTCTAACATTAGGAATACTTCTAAACATTAGTAAATGCTCTATAGGTTGATGAGTAGGTCCGTCCTCTCCAACAGCTATACTATCGTGAGTAAATATGTATATAACAGGATTATTCATAATAGCTGAAAGTCTTACAGCACTCTTCATATAATCCGAAAATACAAAGAATGTAGAGCAATAAGACCTTAATCCGCCGTGTAAAGTTATACCATTACATATAGCAGCCATTGCAAATTCTCTTATACCAAAGAATATATTATCTCCACTTCTATTATCTTTTGAATAGTCGCTATAATTAGTCAAATAAGTTTTAGTTGATCCATTTAAGTCAGCTGAACCACCCAATATGTTTTCAACTATATCTTTTGCATTATTTAAAACTTTGCCACCTATAGATCTAGTAGCATCATTATCTTTTGTATCCTTTAACAAATCACTTATTGTTAGTTTTGAAGTGAAATCTCCAGATAACCAGCTATTAAATCTTTCATACTCTTTTTTATCACTATTTTTAAATGAATTTAACTTATCATTCCACTTTGAAAGCTCACTACTTTTTTTAGCTATTATTTCGTTCATATAGCTGTAAACTTCATCTGAAACATAAAAACTCTTATCAGTATCAGCGCCTAAAAACTCTTTAGTTTTAACGATTTCATCCACTCCAAGAGGCGCTCCGTGAACACAAGATTTTCCAGATTTATTAGGACTGCCATATCCTATAACAGTTTCAATCTCTATAAGAGTTGGCTTATTTTTTTCTTCTTTTGCAAGACATATAGCTTTATCTATAGCCTCTAAATCGTTACCGTCTTCTACAACTAAAGTCTGCCAACCATAAGCCTCATATCTCTTTTTAACATCTTCTGTGAAAGTAAGGTCTGTAGAGCCGTCAATAGTTATTTTGTTGCTATCATATAAAACAATTAATTTCCCAAGTCCAAGGTGCCCAGCTAAAGATGCAGCCTCTGAACTTATTCCCTCTTGGAAACAACCGTCCCCTGCTATAGCGTAAGTATAGTGGTCTATAATATTTTCTTTATTATTAAATTCAGCTGCAAGTCTTGTTTCAGCAATAGCAAAACCTACAGCAGTTGATATACCTTGTCCTAAAGGCCCTGTAGTCATATCTACGCCGTCCGTATCTAAAACTTCTGGATGCCCAGGAGTGTTTGAACTTAACTGTCTAAAACTTTTTATATCGTCTAAACTAACTTTATATCCAAACAAATGAAGTAATGCATATTGTAGCATAGAACCGTGTCCTGCTGATAATATGAACCTATCTCTGTCTATCCAATTAGAATTATCCCTACTAGCTTTTAAATGATTTTTCCAAAGCACATAAGCCATTGGAGCCGCTCCCATAGGCATACCTGGATGCCCTGACTTTGCTTTTTCTATAGCATCCATTGATAAAGTTCTAATTGTATTTATTACTTGATTGTCAATGTTTTTCATTTTTCCTCCCTTATAACTTATACCTAACAAAATTATCCTATATTATAATACCCTAGTATGACCCAAATAAACAATTCCGTTATCACTATCTATGGTAATTTTTTGTCCAGTTTTTATTATACTTGTGGCACGCTCCGCTCCAACTATTGTAGGTTTATCTAAATTCAAACCAACTATTGCTGCGTGAGATGTGTAACCGCCTTCTTCAACTATTATAGCAGATGCTTTCTCTATAGCAGGCATAATCTCTTTATTAGTAGTTTTTACAACTAATACTTCATCTTCTTTTAACATTAAATTAGCAGAATCTATATTTTCAACTACTCTAGCTATACCTGTAACCACCTTGTGTCCAACGCCTACAGCTTTTAAAAGAATATCTCCAACTAGGTGTATTCTCATAAGGTTTGTAGCACCCGCTACTCCTACAGGAACGCCCGCTGTAAATATAATCATATCTCCCCTATCTACAAATCCACCATTTATAGCTTCATTTAAAGAATAATCAAATATTTGCTCTATATTATTATGATTTTCTGCAGGTATTGTTGTAACTCCCCAATATAAAGCAAGTTTTCGCCTTACTGAATCTTTGGTACAAGACGCTATTATATTTGCCTTTGGTCTTAAATTACTAATTTTTTTAGCAGTAAATCCACTAGCTGTTGCAGTTATTATAGCTTTTGCATCTAAATTATTTGCACTAGAAACAGTAGAATGAGAAACTGCAAAAGTTACATCTTTTCTAAGTACTTTTTCTCTTTCATTTAAAATACGGTCGTGATCTAAAGTTTTTTCAGTAGTTTTAGCAATTGTAGCCATTATTTTAACTGCTGAAACAGGATATTCGCCCGCAGCTGTTTCTCCAGATAACATTATAGCATCTGTACCGTCTAAAATAGCATTGGCAACATCTGTAGATTCTGCCCTTGTAGGTCTTGGGTTTCTAATCATAGAATCTAACATTTGAGTCGCAGTAACTACAGGTTTTCCCTTTGCATTACACTTTGCTATTATTTCTTTTTGTACCATAGGAACTTTTTCTATAGGTATCTCAACGCCTAAATCGCCTCTTGCAACCATAATAGCATCAGATACTCTTATTATCTCATCTATATTTTTTACGCCTTCTTCATTTTCAATTTTAGAAATAATTCCTATCTCTTTACCACCATTTTTCTCTAAAATATTTCTTATAGCCAAAACGTCTTCCGCTTTACGAATGAAAGATGCCGCTATATAATCGACGCCATTTTTAGCACCGAATATTATATCATCTTTATCTTGGTCAGTCATAGCAGGTAAATTTACACTAACTCCAGGTAAATTTACCCCCTTATGATTTTTTATTATACCGTCATTTTTTATGGAAACTTTTACATCTGTTTCAGAGATTTTTTCTTCAACAACCATTTCAACTAGACCGTCATCAATTAAAACTCTATCTCCTATATTAATGTCTTTTACAAAGTCCTTATAATTTACAGAACAAATTTTGTCATCGCCAACTACATCTCTAGTTGTAAGTATGTAATTTGAACCCTTAATAAGTTCTACATATTCAACTCCAAAATTTCCTGTCCTTATTTCAGGCCCCTTTGTATCTAGCATAATAGCTATTGGCTTATTTAAATCTTTTCTAACTTTTTTTACCATATCTATTACTTTTTGATGCGATTCGTGATTGCCGTGAGAAAAGTTTAATCTAGCTATATTTAAGCCTTCTCTAACAAGTTCTGCAAACACTTCAGGACTGCTACTTGCAGGTCCCAAAGTACAAATTATTTTAGTTTTTTTCATAAATCACCTCTCCCTATAACTCTTCTATAATTTTAACATTTTCTTTTTTATACCTATCTATAAACTTACTTAAAATTCTATCATCTACATATATTTTATCTTTATATACAATTTTAACTCCGCTACTATCGACTATACAAACTTTATGCCCTAAACCATAAACTTTTTGCGATTTTAAAAACTTTTTATCATCATTAGAAAGTTTATCTAATAAAATCCAAATAGTTTTATTTACCTTAAATTTAGAAGTTCCAAGAAGTTCCTTTTCTATATTTCTAAGATAAATTTTATCATATTCTTTATAATAATTAAACTTATAACTTTCTACACTTACATCTAAATTTTCCATATCAAAAAATGTGAGCTGATTTTTAGGAATATTATTTTTCTTGCTATACATAATTATATCATCTAAATTTAAAACCATACTATTTCTATTTAAGCCAAACACATCTAAAACCCCAGCAGTTATAAGACTTTCAAAGCATTTTTTATTAATTCCATTATCTGCACAGAGTTTTATAAACTCAACAAAGGATTCGCTAGATTTTTCAAAATTAAAACTTTCAGCTATTTTAACTAAAATTTCAGCAGATTTAATTCCAACATTTTTTATACAATAAAGTCCATATCTTACATCGCCATTTTCCGGAGAAAATTTTACCTTACTCTTATTAATACAAGGTCTTAACATACCCACCGAAAAAACTTTCATTTCATCTATGTAAGACTCTATACTAGACTTTTTATCAAAATTAGAAAATAAAGCACTAAAAAACTCACTTGAGAAATTAGCTTTTAAATATGCAGTTTTATAAGACGTATAAGCGTAACCCACTGCGTGAGATTTATTAAAAGCATACTTTGAAAATTTAAGCATTTCTTCAAAAAGTTCATTCGCATTATCTTTGCTAACAGAATTTTTTAATGCACCATTTATAAAATCTGACCGTTCATTTTCTAAAACGGATTCATTTTTATCACTCATTGCCCTTCTAATAATATCTGCCTTTGCATAAGAAAATCCTGCAAGTTCTGTAGCAATTTGCATAACTTGTTCCTGATAAATCATACAACCATAAGTCGGTTTTAATATATCATCTACAATTTTTATTCCACGCTTTTTATAAACTCCATTATATCTATTTTTTAAATATATAGGTATAGAATCCATAGGACCCGGTCTATATATAGAAAGCGCAACAACTATGTCTTCCACAGATTTAGGTTTTAATTTCTTTAAAAAATTAGTTAAACCGTCGGACTCAAGCTGAAAAACACCTTTAGTATAGCCCCTAGAAAGCATTTCAAAGGTTTTTTTGTCATTCATATCTAAAATAAATGCTTTTTCATCTAAATTCTTACCATTTTTTTCAATAAACTTTATACAATCCGAGATAACAGTTAAATTTGTAAGCCCTAAAAAGTCCATTTTTAAAAAACCTAATTTTTCTATCGGCTTTTTTTCAAATTGTGTTATATAATTCCCCGACTGAACATAAGTAGGCGTAAGTTCTGATACAGGATTTTCAGTTATTATAAGCCCCGCTGCGTGGGTAGATAAATTCCTAGGCATACCTTCAATTTTTTTAGCCAAATTTATTAAATTATAGCTATTTACGTCATTATCATATAATTCTTTTAAATTTTTGGATTTTAAAAGCGCATCATCTAAAGTTATATTTAATTCATTTGGAATAAATTTTTTAATGCTATCTATTACTTTTTTTTCTTCTGCAAGGACTCTACCTACATCATCTATAGCACTTCTAGCGCCCAAAGTTATAAAAGTTCCTACATTTGACACATTTTGCTTTCCGTATTTATCTACAACAAAATTTATAACTTCTTTCCTTCTTGTATGTTCAAAATCAATATCAATATCGGGCATACTAACCCTTTCAGGATTCAAAAACCTTTCAAAAATAAGGTTATACTTTACGGGGTCTATCTCCGTTATATAAAGTACATAAGAAACTATACTTCCCCCTGCAGACCCCCTGCCGTCGCCAACTTCAATATTATTATTTTTAGCAAATCTTACAAAATCAGAAACTATTAAAAAATAATGAATAAAATCCATTTTTTTTATTATACCCATTTCTAATTCTAACCGATTTACTAATTTAGAATTTTTAAGAGCGTCTTTACCATACCTTTTAGAAAAACCATTATAACAAAGAGCTTTAAAATGATTATATACATTATCATTTATATCCAAAAATTTTGGCAAATAGTTCTTTGTAAAGTCAAAATCAAAATTACATTTATTAGAAATTTCTAAAGTATTTTTAATTAAATATTCCCTACCTTTAAATAATTCTAATATCTCATCTTTATCTCTAAGATAAAACTCTCCATTATATAAATCAGAATTTTTTCTTTCATTAATATTTACACCATTTTTTATACAGTGTAATATTTCCAAAAATTTTAAATCTTCACTATCTATATAATAGACTTCATTTGATGCAACGGTAGTTATATTATGCTTTTTTGCATAATCTTCTAAAATAAGTGATATTGCATCTCTAGTTGCAGTAAGCCCACTAGAAATAGCTATATAATAATCATTTTTAAAAAATTTAGCCATACTTTCTAAATAATTTTTAACTTTAAACTCTGGATTTTGAGATATAGAAAAAAGCTTTGTTCCAAAATATCCATCTATTAAAATCAAACCATCTTTATATTTCAAAAGATTTTCAAAAGTAATATATGGCTTTGTTTCAGAATTTTTATAAGAAACAGAATTTAATTTTAAAAAATTTTTATAACCGTTCTCATTTTTAATTATTATGGGTAAAATAAAAGATTCATCACTAGAATTTATAACAAACTTCATACCATATATAAGTTTTATATCAAATTTTTTTGCTAAATTGTGAGCGTGCATCATTCCAAAAGAAGTTTTATAATCAAGTATAGCTACAGAGGTATATCCATATTTTTTTAACCTCTCAAACAGTTCTTCGAGTTTAACATAACTGTTTAAAAGACTATATTCAGATTCAACCATAAGATGTACAAAATCCATACTATACCTCCACAAACACATATTAATTATAACACAAATCAAGGTATTTTTATATAAAAAACATTGAAAGTTCAGTATATTTTAAAAATTTAGTCAAGAAAATAATATTTTACTAATAAAAATTTACGCAATCTACATATAATTAAATACTTATCTTTATATAAATTTTATGTTATAATTACCGAAAGGAGATTTTTATGAACTTTTTAAAAAAAATTATACAAAGCAATAACAAAATAATAACTTTTTTTAGAACGCTTATTCAGAGAATTATAAAACACGATGTAAATTCTTACTCTGCAAAATGTGCATATTATTTATTACTTGGAATTTTCCCATTTATAATACTACTAATAATGTTTATAACAGCACTTGGCGCTAGTCAGATTGACAATATAGATAAATTTTTAGAACTTTTCCCAGGCGGAACATCAAACATAGTAAAGGACTATCTAGTATATTCATCTCAATTTAAGACAGATATGTTTTCCCCATTACTAATAACCACAATTCTTTTGAGTTCAGGTGCAATTTCTGCACTAATTACAGCATTTAATATAGCTAACGACAATAAAAACACGAGAAACTTTATCGTAGACCAAATAATATCAATATTATTTTTAGTATTTATAGTTAGTGTAGTAACAATATCATTATCAATATCAGCATTAGGTCTTCCAATAATCAATTCTATATTTACGAAAATAAAACTACCACCTATAGATGCCTATACATTTAACATAATAACAAATATTATAAACTTTATAATATACACATTTATAATTGGGCTTATGTATTATATACTACCTTGCAAAAAAACAACCTTTAAACACATAGTTCCAGGAACCGTTTTTGCAGCAAGTTCAATAGTTATAAGCGTATATCTATTTGGTCATATAGTTAAAAACTACACAAAATACTCACTAGTATATGGCTCGCTTTCATCTATAATAATACTTTTAATATGGCTCTTTTTATGTTCATTCATACTAATAATCGGAGAAGAAATAAATGCCATCTGCCAAAAATAAATGTTACTTATGATACTTATATCCACTAATTATAGTATATGCTCTGTAAATTTGTTCGCTCAATAAAGATAACAAGATTTCTTCACTAAAATCATATGAAGACACAGCTAACCTAACCAAATTTTCAGGGTTAATCTCCACAAAGTCATAGTAATTTTTACATAATATAAAATTTATAGTCCTAAAATCAGGACTATTTTTTATAGAATTAAAATAATCAGCAAATTCAGTAGAACAAAAGTTTTTGCCACTACTATCCACAAGTATATTTATAGTTTTAGGATTATCTATTTTTACTTTTTTTATGAATTTTACATCCATATTAAAATTTTTTGACACCCTTTTTTTATATTCATTAAATATACTTTTATATTCTTTATCAATATTTTTTTTACATATATATATATTTATATTCATAACCACTCCTATTATAAATACTAACACATAGGATTTATTATTACAACATTTTTTTACTTGCCATTTCGTGATAAAAATATTATAATAAGCTGTGGGGGTAATATTATGAATCGTAAATCTTATAATAATTTAATAGATTGGAAAAATAAAGATGAAACCAATGTACTATTTATATACGGCGTAAGACAAGTCGGAAAAACAAAACTTGCAGAAAAATTGGCAAAAAATGAATTTAAATCTTATATAAGGATTGATTTTAGAAATATAAATAGAGAAATAAAAAAACTTTTTAAAACCGAAATTCACGATTTAGATTTATTTTTCATAAAATTATCAGCTTTTTATAAAACAAAACTATATGAAAATAAAAGTTTAATAATACTAGATGAAATAAAAGATATTAAAAATATAGACTCCATAATAAAATTTATATCCGATGATGATAGATATAAAGTAATAGCAATATGTTCAAATAAAGAAAGAAAAAATACATCAAATATAAATTATAAATATAGCACATTAAATTTAAGTCCATTAGACTTTTTTGAGTTTTTATCTGTAAATGGCGATAATACAACAGAAGCAATGATAAAAACTGCATTTTTAGAAAAAAGAAAGCTAGGCGAAAGTCTTCACAATAAAATTTTAAATGATTACGCACTTTACACCCTAATCGGCGGTATGCCACAAGTCGTAAATAAATACATAGAAACAAAAAAGCTAGACAAAGTTGAAAAATTGAAAAAAGAAATTTTATCTACTTATGAAAATGAAATGAAATTATTATCAAAAAATAAATGGGAAAAAACTTTTGCAATATATAATAAAATAGCTAAAGAATTAGAAAATAAAAATAAAATTTTCAAAATATCAACCATAGATAAAAAAGCTAGGTTTAGAGAATATGAAAAACATTTTTCTATACTAGAAAACCACGGCTTTATAAATATTTCATACAACTGTGATGACGAAAATTTCAAAAATCAAAGTCATAATCACTTTACACGAAGATGCTATATGAACGACACTGGGTTATTAATTACTAAATATCTAATTGATACAAACTCTAAAAATTTATACAATGAACTTTTATTTGGAAATCTATTCATTAATAACGGAATGTTTATGCAAAATTCTATATCACAAATTTTACATACAAACAACTTTACTGACTTTTTCTTTTCAAGAATAGACAAAAACAAGAGAAAAAATCATATAGAAATCGACTTCATAGTTAAGGTAAGAGAAAAAATTATTGCACTAAATGCTCAAACCTCAAAATTTAGAAAATCATCTGCAATAGATAAATTTTCTGAAAAATATCATAAAAAAATAGATGACTTTTACATACTCAACCTTAGTGATATAAACGTAAATAAAACAAGCAAAAATATAGATATTATAGAACTACCTATATATATGCTTCCTTGCATACTTAATAACGATTTTTAAAATAAGCTCTAAAAGTTAAACTTTTAGAGCTTATTTTACTATACAAAAGTACATATATCGGTCAAATCATTTTTACTAGGACTAACCGTATCGCCTACTTCCTTACCTATAGAAATCATAGATGATAAAAAATAATTTTCCTTATCAAAAATATTATTTTCTTTTAGATAACTCTCTATTTCTTTAGCCGCTATATTAACACTACTTATAAAACAAGTTCCATAGCCAAGCTCAACCCCTCTTAGTATAATATTTTCAGCAACAGCACCTACACTTAGCATAGTTGCATTTCTCTTATACATAAGTTCAAAATATGGCTTTGAATTTTTGTCCATATACTTGTACTCATTAAAACCATAATTTTGATATTCATCCGCCATTATCAAAACAAATACAGGGGCATCTTTATAAAAAACAGCAAACTTATTTGCAAATTTAACGATTTTCGCTGACAAAACTTCATCACTTTTACTAGTTTCTTCCGCAAACTTTAAATATTTTGATTTTACTATATCTGCTATATCATTTTTTATAGCATCTTTTTCAATTACTACAAAATGAAAACTTTGAGCATTTTTAGCAAATGGTGCAAGTCTTCCTGCATCTAATATACTTAAAATATCATCTCTATCAATCTTTTTATTTTCATACTTTCTTACACTTTTACGCATCTCTATTGCATCTTCAACATTCATAATCTTTTCCCTTTCACAATATAATTGCAAATTCTGTTATTTTTTACAACTACTTCACTTTTACTTTTTATATTTAAACATAATCTTCTTTTAACAATATAGTGACATTACTTTCTTCTTTTCCAGTTGCAGCATCTATGGTATATTGACTTAAAAATTTAAATCCACATTTTTCTTGAACTCTTTGAGACTGCTTATTATAAGTAAAATAACCACACATAATAAAGTCTAACTTTTCAACATCAAATAAATATTTAATTACCCTATTAACGGCTTCAGGCATAATACCAAGCCCCCAATAATCTTTAGATAATACAAAGCCAAGCTGTCTTCCCCTTAAATTTTTATACTCCATAAAATAATCTTCATCGTACTTTTCAATCCCTATAGAACCTATAACTTTTCCAAAGTGTTCTATGGCAAACGTTTTTTTATTATTTATAAAACCATTTAATATTTTTCTACTTTCATCAATATTTTTATGCGGTAGCCAGCCCGCTTTTTGCCCTACTCCGTCTACCTTTGCATACTCATAAAAATCATTTAAATCATCATAGTTAAAAGAACGCAAAACAAGTCTTTTACTTTCTAACACTACATTTGATATATCTATTTTTACATTCATAACTTACTCCTTATAAGTTTCGCCTATTAAAATACTTTTATTAAAATAAGTTTCATCAAGATACTTGTGTTCTATAACAATAACAGTTTTAGAACTTAAAAACTTCATTACATCATCAAAAATATCATAGAAAAGCTTTTCATCAAGTCCCGTACTTATTTCATCAAAAATATAAAGTTCACTATCATTACAAAGGGCTCTTGCTAGCAATACCCTAGTTTTTTCTCCACCAGATAATGTACTAAAATCAAATCCAATTGGAACATCTTTGTATTTCTCTATAACATCATTAACTCTTGTAATACCAATAATTTTCTGCAATCTTTCACTTGATACATTTCTCTTAAAACAAATATTATCTATAATTGATAGATTAAAAAGTTTGTTATCTTGAAAAACTACAGAAGACTTTAAACATACATTTTCTTTATCATCTACAAGAACACTTCCCTTTAACGGTTTACGCATATTGATAATAAGTTTAGCAATAGTTGATTTTCCCGAACCTGTTTTACCATTAATTTTAACTTTATCTCCATTATCAATATCTAAATTAAATTTATCAAAAATTAGATTATCATTAAACATAACCGAAACATTTTTAAGACTTATAGTATTAAAAATATCTACAAATTTAAGATCATCTATCTTTATAAAATTAAAGACATTATCAAGTCTTTTTATAGAATTTTTAAAATCTACAATTTCTTTTTGCCTTTCCAAAATATTAAAAATTGGGTCTGTAATCATAGAAACATACATCATTATAGCAACTAAAGCACCAACTGAAAGTTCTCCATTTATCACCCTAAAAGCACCAACTACAACAATTACAGCTAAAATAATATTAAACAGTAAAGTAATCATTGTTTGCGAAAAATTCTTGATATTTATAATTTTTAAATCACTATTTGATAAGCTTTCATTTTCATTTACAAATTCGTTATAAAAAGCTTTTTCATTATTAAAAAGTTTTATATCCCTAACTCCAGTTATTATATCATAAAACTTATTTAAAACCGCAAGTCTTTGCATTTGACTTTTACAACTAGCTGTTTCAGATTTAATAAGTATCATATTTATTAAAAATGCTACAATAATTGATATAATAATCATAACAATTAACATAACATAATCATAAAAAAATACTATAATAGAACCTATTAGAAAACTTGAAAATGAAAATCCCGCTTCAAAAACTAAAGGAATTAACTTGCCTTCTAACACTTTTAAATCATCTACAACAATATTAAAAGTATTGCTTTTCCCATATCTTTCGAGCAAATCTATTTTTGTACCTAAAACTCTAAAAACTATATTTTCTCTTATAATCTTATTTAATTTTATTTCAAACCTAGAGCCAAAATTAACAAAAAAAATCTTAACTAATCCTGCACAAAGATACATAGCAACATATAATATAATATACTTTACAAATTCATAGTCTTTTTTTACTGACAAAAAATCAATTGTTTTTTGTAAATACTTCATAGGTAAAACGCTAAGTATTCCCGTTATTAAACCAGAAACAAATAATAAAGCTATTTTATACTTATGTTTTCCATACTCATTTTTAATCATTTAACACTCCAAAAATATATTATTTAACTTTTTTAAGCAATAAACCAACTAAACTACCTATAATAGATGCGAAAGCATATATTATTGAATAAAAGAATGCTGACTCATTATAAAAGATATATGCTACAAATAAAAACGATAAACCTGACATAATAGGTAGAATAAAGGTAAGTCCATTCTTTTTTGAATATAATAGAGTTAAAACAAAATTTATTAATGAATAAATAAATAAAAAACACAGAAAAGTTACAGAACAAATTATATCATAATTAACAATTTTTAAAAGAGAAATAATTGGAATAAAAATATAAATTAGTAAAAATATCAAACCATACTTAAATTCATCAATAAATTCTGATTTTTCTAAACTCTTTCTCATATATATTCCCCCTTTCACTATAAAATATTTTATAAATTTTGTTAGATTTAAAATTATAAAATAAATAATTGAACTTTTAAATTTTTATGTTAAAATACTTAATAAAAACAATTTAAAAATAGATTAATTCATACAAAATAATAAATCTTATAGCAGTAAGCAAAGTTTAATAGTATTATACGTTTAAATTTTAAACTTGCAAAATAAAAATGTCAACAAAAAATTGCTAAATTTGAGTAATTCAAAATTCCAACTTAATAAAAATATCACTAAACTACTCAATTTACTCCTTTTGTATAAAAAATGCTTTATTACTAAATATTACATTGTTAAAATTTAGTAATAAAGCATTAATTTTTATAAATTTATATGGTATAATAAAAACAAAGTCCAATATACAAAAGGAGGTAGTATGGTTTCTTCAGTTAAATCGGCAGTAATTAGCGGAATCGAAGGTAGAACAATAAAAGTTGAAGTAGACCTAGCTTTTGGTATGCCTAGCTTTCACATAGTAGGGTTAGCTGATACAGTTGTAAAAGAGGCTAGAGATAGAACTAGATCAGCAATAATAAATTCTGGCTTTAAGTTTCCCGATAAAAGAATTACTATAAATTTTGTGCCTGCAGATATTAAAAAGGAAGGTTCACATCTTGACCTAGCAATTGGAATATCAGTTGTAAAAGGTATAAATAAAGCTCCAATTTATAAAAATGTAGGTGTAATAGGAGAATTAGGACTAGACGGACAAGTAGTAGAAATAAGCGGTTTACTACCACTATTAATAGCTTTACAAGAAGAAGGTATAGACAAAATAATAATACCAAAAGGTAATCTTGAGCAAGCCAAACTTCTAAAAAATATTACAGTATATCCCGTAAATAATCTAAAAGAAGGCATAGAAACTTACATAAATATAGAAAATATAGAGGGGGTAAAATGCGAAGGAACTTATAACAACTTTTTAAATTTTGCCCAAGATTTTAAAGATGTATCCGGTCAAAAAGAGGCAAAAAGAGCACTCGAAATAGCAGCATCAGGCGGTCACAATATAATAATGATGGGACCTCCCGGTTCAGGGAAAACAATGTTAGCAAGAAGACTTCCATCTATAATGCCACAGTTAAACTATGAAGAAATAATAGAATTAACTAAAATTTACAGTCTAGCAAAAATAGAAAACAAAAACCAAATAGTTACTGATAGACCTTTTAGAAGCCCTCATCACACAAGCTCTGCGGCTGCAATATGTGGTGGTGGTAATAAAATAAGACCTGGAGAAATCACTTTAGCAAATAGAGGAGTTTTATTTTTAGATGAATTTCCTGAATTTTCAAGAAGTACATTAGAAAGCATAAGGCAACCTTTAGAAGATAAAAAAATTCAAATAACTAGAGCTAATGGTTCTATAATATATCCTTGTAATTTTATTTTAATTGCAGCATTTAATCCTTGCCCCTGTGGTTATATAAGTGATAAATCTCAAGAGTGTATATGTTCTCCACAAAGTATAAAAAGATACCAAAGTAAAATTTCGGGGCCAATTATAGACAGAATCGATTTACAAATAGTTTTAAACAAAGTAGACTATGACGATTTAAGAAAGAAAGCAAATGAAGAATCTTCTGCTGAAATTAGAGAAAGAGTTAAAAACGCAAGAAAAATACAAGAAAATAGATACAACTCAAAATTCAAATTAAATTCGGATTTATCTAGTTCAGAAATAAAAACATATTGCAAAATAAATGATACTACAGAAAAAATACTAGAAAAAGCGTACCATAAAAGAGGGTTTTCAGCTAGAAGTTTAAATAATATTTTAAAAACTGCATTAACTATAAAAGATTTAGAAGAAAGCGAAAACATAGAAACAAAACACATACTAGAAGCTTTAAACTATAGAAGAATAGATTTAGAAATAGGGTAAATATATGAAAATACAAGATATTCTACTTTTATTATCAATAGCAGAAACCGAAAGCATCCTAAATAAAGCTAGAGATATAATAAATAATAGAAAAGAAAATATAGAAATTGAGCTATATAACATAATTCCTTTTAAAAATAAAATAGAAGTCTTAAATAATTATAAAGAAAAAATGGCAAAAGAAAAAATGCAATATGTAAGCGTTTTAGAAGATGATTATCCCGAATTATTAAGACAGATACACGACTATCCGTTAGGCTTATTTATTAAAGGCAATAGAAAAATACTAAATAGAAAACATTTATCTATAGTCGGAACTCGTAAACCTACTTATGACGGAATAAAAATGTGTAATATGATAATGAACCACCTACAAAATGAAGATGTAACGATAATTAGTGGACTAGCATTTGGAATAGATATAGAAGCTCACAAAGCTGCAATTAAATATAAGATACCTACAATATCAGTTTTGCCATCATCTATAGAAAACCCCGTACCAAAAACAAATATTAAAATCTCTAAATCTATAATAGAAACGGGCGGACTATTAATAAGCGAAAAACCAATAGGCTACATAGTAAAAAATTATTCTTATGTCCAAAGAAACAGAATTATTGCGGGTATGAGCGATAGATTATTAATAGTTGAAGCATCTATAAAAAGCGGAACTATGACCACTGCTAAATTTGCAATAGAACAAAATAGAGATGTTTATGCAATGCCAGGTTCTATAACTAATCCCGTTTCAGAAGCGCCAAACTATTTAATATATAATGGAGCTACTCCCGTATATAAGCCTGAACATTTCTATGAAATAAAAAATAATAAAGCACCTTCTATAAACACAAAATTTTTAAACAATCCAGTATATATGTACTTAAAAACTAAAAAGATAGCTAGTATAGAAGATATAAGTATAGACTTAAACATTAACATAAACGATATACAAGTAAATCTTATGGAGCTAGAATTAGATGATATTATAAGTAGAAATAACGGTTTGATAATTTTAAATGAATAAAATTTTTTGTATTTTCTAGCTAAAACTAAATATGAACTCCATTATTAATACTCATTATTATATAATATTTGATTATTTTACAATAAAGCATTTACATAAAAAATGCGTATATGAAATTCATATACGCATTTTTTATTAACTTTACAATTAAGAAGTAATCAAATAAATATTATTTAAAAACCTGTTTTTGTTAAAAGTTTAGCTTCTGTTTCAGTAACAAGCTTTTCAAAATACACTATTTTTTCTTTTAAATCGTTAACATAACTTTCATCTTTAACTGATTTCATATTAATTTTAACATTTAAAAGCGCAACAAAAACCCCAGTTTTAAGGCACATAATAGCTGCCAAAGCATCTGTTACAACATTTTTATTACCATTATCAATAATATATTCTATGTCGCCTATCAAAGATACAAGTAAGTCACAAATTTCTATAGGTACCGCTATAGCTAGTTTATAACCGGCTTGTATAGCGTTTTTTCTAACCATCTTTTCTTCTTCCGTTTCTTTAGGAAGTTTCAAAGCTGATATAACTCCGTCAAAACTTGTAGCATCTTTATCCATAAGTTCATTAAATTTAGAAATTTTAACTTTCATATTTTCTATAACTTTTTCTGAACCCTGCCAAGCATCTTCACAGCCCTTTTTTCCGACAGTAAGACTAGCCATCATAGAACAAAGCGCTGCTGAAAGCCCTCCCAAAAGGGCAGATACAGCTCCACCCCCTGGTGCAGGAGAATTAGATGCTAAATCATCTAAAAACTCATTTATTTTATTTTCTACTAACATACTTAAACTACTTTTTTCTAATTGCTGTTATCATTTCTTCTGTCATTTTATCCATATCAAATTTTGGATTCCAGCCCCACTCTTCTCTAGCCGCTGAATCGTCCAAACTATTAGGCCAGCTGTTAGCTATCGCTTGTCTTACAGGGTCTACATCATAATCAAGTTTAAATTCAGGTATAATTTTCTTAATTGATTTTTCAAGAAGCTCAGGCGCAACACTCATAGCTGTTATATTATAAGCATTTCTATTTTTAAGTTTACTTGGGTCTGCATCCATAAGTTGTATCATACTATCAATAGCGTCGTCCATATAAAGCATATCCATATAAGTTCCTTCACCTATATATGATGTATATGCAGCTTTTTTAACCGCTTCAAAATATATATGTACAGCATAATCAGTTGTTCCACCACCCGGTAACTGCTTGTGTGAAATAAGACCTGGGAATCTAACACCTCTTGCATCTACTCCATATTTTTCGTAGTAATAATCACAAAGTAATTCGCCTGCAACTTTAGAAATACCATACATTGTAGTTGGTCTTTGAATAGTTGTCTGTGGAGTTTTATCAAAAGGAGTACTTGGTCCAAAAGCAGCTATTGAACTAGGTACAAATAATTTTAATTTTTCTTCTTTTGCTATATCCAATATATTTTTAAGACCATTTATATTGATATTCCAAAGTAAATCAGGATTCTTTTCTCCTGTAGCAGACAATATAGCTGCTAAATGATATACATCAGTAATACCGTGCTTTTTAATCACATCATAAAAAGTCTTTCCATCTGCTACGTCAAAACTCTCATAAGCGTATTTAAGGTCTGGAAATTCTCTTCTTCCAGATAAAACAACGTTTTCAGCTCCATAAATACCAGCTAGTCTTTCAACTAAATCTGTTCCTATTTGTCCCATAGCGCCCGTTACAAGTATTTTTTTCATATCTACTCCTCCGTATATATTACTTTTAAACTACAAATTGTATGAACCTTACATACAATTAACTACATAACCTAATAATTTATTTTTTTTTCTTTTTAATAAGATTTAAGTCTTGATTAAAACTTTCATCAAGTTTTTCAACTTCTTTTATATTATAAAATGCCCTTACTTTTTCTTCTATTTCACTCATAATTTCAGGGTTTTCTTTAATATAATCTTTAGCTTTTTCTCTACCTTGACCCAATTTTTGATCGCCATAACTATACCAAGCGCCTGATTTTTTAACTATATCAGCCTCAATAGATGCATCAAGCAAGCTGCCTATTTTAGAAATACCTTCTCCATACATTATATCAAATTCAATTGTTTTAAATGGAGGCGCTATTTTATTTTTAACTACCTTTAGTCTTGCTCTATTACCAATAAGTTCATCATCCTGCTTTATAACTTCACCTTTTCTTATATCAAGTCGAAGTGATGCATAAAATTTAAGTGCATTACCACCTGTTGTAGTTTCAGGACTACCAAACATTACACCAATTTTACTTCTAAGCTGATTTATGAATATAACTGCAGTTTTTGATTTATTAACTATTCCCGTTAATTTTCTCAAAGCCTGCGACATAAGTCTAGCTTGTAAACCCATATGACTATCGCCCATATCTCCAACTATTTCAGCTTTTGGAACAAGTGCTGCTACAGAGTCTATAACTATAATATCCATCGCACCACTTCTAACTAAAGCATCTAGTATGTCAAGCGCTTGCTCTCCCGTATCCGGTTGAGAAACTATAAGTTCACCTATATTAACGCCAATTTTCGCCGCATAAACAGGGTCTAATGCGTGCTCTGCATCAATAAAAGCAGCAGTTCCACCAGCCTTTTGGGCTTCAGCTATTGCGTGCAAAGTAACAGTTGTCTTACCCGAAGACTCAGGTCCATAAATTTCTGTAATACGACCCCTTGGAATACCACCTGCACCTATCGCAACATCAAGACCAATACAGCCCGTAGGAATAGTGCTGATATTCATTTTCATAGAATCATCGCCAAGTCTCATTATCGAGCCTTTACCAAACTGCTTTTCTATATGTGCTAATACATCATCAATTGCCTTTTTTTTACCGTCCATTTTTTTCTCCTTTTTTATAAAAAGAGTATAATAAACCATCAATTTATTATATATTTTTTCTGCTTTTTATTCAAGTTTAATTTGTCATTTTTTTATTTTTTTCTATATATGTAGTAGTACATCACAGGTATTATAATCGAACCAGCTACAACATTACCTAAACACACAGGTATTAAATTCATAATTAATTCACTAATACCTACATTTGCACCAAGAGCCATTCCCATTGGTATATAAAACATATTTGCAACTACGTGTTCAAATCCGCTCACTATAAACGCTACTATCGGGAAAAACATAGTCAAAACTTTGCCCGAAACTTCTTTACTAGATGCTTGCATCCAAACGGCACCGGCAACTAGCATATTACACATTATACCACGCATAAAAGCTTCTAAGAATGTTAAATTTGCTTTAGCCTCGGCAATCTTAACTATTTTATGAGATAAATCTGTGGCCTCGGCAGAATAACCAAAACCGCCACCATAATAATTTATAAGCACCATAGTTAGACAGCCTACCAAATTTCCCAAAAATACAAAAAAGAAATTCTTTAATACTAAATTCATCTTATATTTTTTTTCAAGATAACCAAGTGTTATTAAATTATTTCCTGTAAAAAATTCTCCCCCAGCAAGCACTACAAACATAAGAGCAACAGAGAATACTGAACCTGCTAAAAATTTCCCAAGTGCATGATCTGATGCTTTAGCATACATAACAATAGATGCTATAGCAGCAAGTGATATAAAAAGACCACCCGAAAACCCTAATAAAAATGTCTTATATGCTTTTTTGTTAGCTTTCTTTTCTCCTTGTTTTATAATTAATTCTGATATTTCCATTGGCGTATTATACATTATATTCTCCCACTTAATTGCTCTAACTTATCCATACTTTCAAGAGAAAGACCTGTACCTATCGCTACGCAATCTAAAGCATTTTCAGCTATATGAGTAGTTACCCCTGTTTTTTCAGTTATAAATCTTCCCAAGCCATCTAGTAAAGCTCCGCCGCCAGTAAGCCATATTCCATTTATACTAATATCTGCTATAAGTTCAGGCATAGTACCCTCAAGAACATTATGGACTACTTGCGCAATAACATCAGCATCATCTTGCAAAGCCTCTATCATATTTACATTAGTTATCTCTACACTTTTAGGTAACCCTGTAACCAAATCCCTACCTTTACATTGAACTGCTACAGTTTCTCCATTATAATGAACAGAACCAATCATAATTTTTAAATCTTCAGCTGTTTTTTCACCTATAAGTAAATTAAATTTCTTTCTTACATATCTAGTTATAGACTCATTAAAAGCATCCCCTGCAATTTTAACAGTCTGTCCATTAACTATACCGCCCAAAGATATTACAGCTACATCGGTAGTTCCACCACCAATATCTATTATCATATTTCCGTTTGCACTAAATATATCTAATCCTGCACCAATTGCCGCAGCTATAGGCTCTTCTATAACTTGTATTCTTGAGCCGCCCGCCTCCATAGATGCATCTATTGCAGCTCTCTTTTCAACTTCAGTTACAGAACTTGGTACACAAACCATAATTCTAGGTCTTACAAAACGTCTTCTACCACAAGTTTTGTCTATAAAATACTTAAGCATTTCAAGAGTAGTTTTATAATCAGAAATTACTCCTGCCTGCAAGGGTCTTATAATTTTTATGTTTTCGTGATTTCTTCCTAGCATCTCTTTTGCGCTATTACCAACGGCAATAACTTTCCCCGTCTTAGTTTCAATAGCAACTATAGATGGTTCTTGCAATACTATACCCTTGCCTTTTACATAAATTAAAACATTTGCAGTTCCTAAATCAATCCCTATATCTTGCTTCATATTCATATACATAGTATCAATCCTATTCCCTTACTATATCTATTCCAAGTTTTTGAAGTCTTTCTTCTAAATTATCATAACCTCTATCTATATGATGTATATCGTGTATAACGCTATCACTATCTGCAGCTAAAGCAGCTAAAAGCAGAGCAGCACCCGCTCTAAGGTCAGTAGCTTTTACCTCTGCACCTTGTAATTTTGCAGAACCCGGTATATATGCAGAATGTCCTTCAACTTTTATCTTGGCATTCATTCTATTTAATTCAGACACATGCATAAATCTATTTTCAAAAATAGTTTCCATAATAGAACTTTCGCCTTCTGCTATACTCATCATACTCATAAAAGGTGCTTGCATGTCTGTAGGGAACCCCGGATAAGGTAGAGTTGTTATATCTATACCCTTTAATTTACCCGTGCTCTTTACTCTTATAGTTTCATCTGCATTTATTATAAGTTCTGCGCCAGCCTCTCTAAGTGCTGATATAACAGGTTTTATATGATGAGAAACTACATTTTTAACCAACAAATCACTGTCATTCATAGCACCCATTACCAAAAATGTACCCGCTTCTATTCTATCAGGTATTACTCTATGTACAGCCCCTTTGGTTTTGCTTATATCACTTAAACCCCTAATTATAGGTGTTTCAGTAGTAGAAACATCAAAACCTATAATTCTCAAGAAATTACCTAAATCTGTTATTTCAGGCTCTTTAGCAGCATTTTCAATCACTGTTTCCCCATCTGCATAAGTAGCTGCCATCATTATATTTTTAGTAGCACCTACACTAGGAAAATCTAGAAAAACTTTATTTCCCTTTAATTTATCACATCTAGCCTCTATAAATCCATGACCAACTTCAATAGTCGCTCCCAATGCTTTAAAACCTTTTAAGTGAAGATCTATAGGTCTTTCTCCTATAGCACATCCGCCTGGAAGTGGCACTCTTGCTATACCTGTTCTTGCAAGAAGTGGCCCCATAACATCAAAAGATGACCTCATCTGACTAACATACTCATAAGGCGCCTCTGATCTTAAAATTTTAGGCACTTGAATTTTTAAATTTTTACCTTGTCTTTCAACTTTTGCGCCAATAACCCTAAGAATTTCTATCATTATATTAACATCTTTTAATTGTGGAACATCTTCTATTATACAAACCTTATCAGTAAGAAGTGTAGCTGCCATAAGCGGTAAAACTCCGTTTTTTGCACCACTTACAGTTATCTCTCCACGTATTTTGTCTATCGGTTTAATTAAATATTTAGCCAAATTTTCCTCCTTCTAAATACATTATTATATTATTATACCACAAAAATTGTAGGAATAAAATATTTTATAACTTATATTTTGATAATTATTCAGCCAAAATTATAGTTCCATCTTCTCCATTAATCGCTTTACCTGCATTTTGTAAAGATGTTATTAAACATTTTCTACCATTTTTACTGTTTACAAATTTCATTGCAGCCTTTATTTTAGGTAGCATAGAGCCTTCTCCAAATTGCTTTTCATTTATATACTTTTCACAATCTTTAATAGTAATTTCAGATAAATTTTCTTGATTTTCTTTTCCAAAATTAATAGCAACTTTATCTACAGCTGTCAAAATTATAAGCATATCTGCATCAACAATTTCAGCTAGTTTTTCACTAGCAAAATCCTTATCTATAACCGCAGGTACTCCTACTAGTGAATTACCTTTTTTATAAACAGGAATCCCGCCTCCACCTACTGCTATAACTAAATGTCCTTGTTCTACTAATAGAGAAATACTATTCTTTTCAACTACATCTATAGGCATAGGAGATGCTACAACTCTTCTATATCCCCTACCAGAATCTTCCTTAAATACATAGCCCTTTTCTTTTTGTATGTCTTCCGCTTCAGCTTTACTATAAAAAGCTCCTATAGGTTTTGTAGGGTTTTTAAATGCACTATCATTTTCATCAACAACCACCTGCGTAACTATAGTTGCAATAGATTTTTCTATATTTCTAGTTCTAAGTTCTTCTCCTATAGCATTTTGAAGATGATATCCTATATACCCTTGACTCATTGCGCCACATTCAGGAAAGGGCATTTCCGCAATATTTTCATCATTATTACTAGCTATATTCATGGCTAAATTTATCATTCCAACTTGAGGCCCATTTCCGTGACTAAGTATTACGTCTTTCCCCTCTTGAATTAAATCTACAATTGTCTTTGCTGTATGTTTAACTAATTCTCTCTGCTCTTTTGGTGTTTTCCCAAGCGCATTTCCACCTAAAGCAACAACTATTTTTTCTCTTTTCATAAAATCCCCTTAAAAAAAATTAAACCATTAAAACATAATGGTTTACAAATCAATTTATTTAATATAAGCCATTTTAATTTATATATACTAAATACAAATAGACTAATTTTCACCTATATAGCCTAAAACTACACAAATGAAATTAGTCTATTATAATATATAAATTCTATAAATTACCAATAGAGGCAACCATAACCGCCTTTATAGTATGCATTCTATTTTCAGCCTCATCAAAAACTTTAGAATGTTTACTTCTAAATACTTCATCAGTTACTTCCATAGCATCTAAACCAAATTTTTGATATATGTCCTCTCCTACAACTGTTTCTCTATCGTGGAATGAAGGTAAACAATGTAAAAATACAACATCATCATTTTCAGTCTTTTTAATCATATCCATATTAACTTGGTAAGGTTTAAGTAAGTTAATTCTCTCTTCAAACATAGCCTCTTCGCCCATAGAAACCCAAACGTCTGTATAGATTACGTCCGCACCTTTTACAGCATTTATGTCTTCTGTCAATTCTATTACAGCTCCTGTTTCTTTAGCTACTTCCTGCATTTCAGCTACTAACTCTTTTGATGGGAATAATTCTTTTGGAGCAAGCGCTACAAAGTGCATACCCATTTTTGCTGCACCTATCATAAGTGAATTACCCATATTATTTCTTGCATCTCCAACATAAACAAACTTAACTTTATTTAAAGGTTTAAATACGTGCTCTTTAATAGTTAAAAAATCTGCTAATATTTGAGTAGGATGATATAAATCTGTAAGACCATTCCAAACAGGAACTCCTGCATATTTAGCTAAAGTTTCAACAGTTTCTTGTTTAAATCCTCTAAACTCTATTCCGTCATAATATCTACCTAAAACTTTTGCAGTATCTTCCATTGACTCTTTTTTACCCATTTGAGAGTTTGATAAGAACGTAACATTCGCTCCTTCATCAAAACAAGCTACTTCAAAAGCACATCTAGTTCTAGTAGAAGTTTTTTCGAAAATTAAAACAACATTTTTACCTTTTAGTAAATCACCCTTTATACCTGCTCTTTTTTTAGCTTTCAAATCTGCAGATAAGTTTAAAAGGTAATGTATCTGCTCTGGTGTAAAATCCTTTAAAGTAATTAAATTTGCATTTCTTAAATTAACTGACATAATAGTCCTCCTTTATTTTTTACTTATAACATTTATTCTCTTATTAATGGCATAGACATACATCTAGGGCCGCCTCTTCCACGTGAAAGCTCACTAGAAGATATAATATGCGTCTTTATGCCCGCCTCTTCTAATTTTTTGTTTGTTACAAAGTTTCTTGAATAAACAATAACTTCTCCAGGTGCAACAGCTAATGTATTTGAGCCGTCATTCCACTGCTCTCTAGCAGCATCAACTAAATCTCCACCACCACACCTTATTATTTGTATATCTTCTTTTTCAAGATATTTGCCCAATATTGTTTCTATACTTCCAACTTCTTTTTTATAACAAAGTTTGCCGTCAACTTTAGTAATAGCATATACATTCAAAGGTCCTTCAACTTCTGGATGCATAGTAAATTTATTATGATCTATCATAGTAAAGACAGTATCTAAATGCATAAACGCTCTTTTTGATGGAATTTCAAAAGCTAAAACAGTTGTAAAACTTTCGCCGCTACCCAAAACTCTATCTGCTACAAGTTCTATAGCAGCAGCCTCTGTCCTTTCTGATATACCTATTGCAATAACCTTATCTGACAAAATAAGTTCATCTCCACCTTCAATAGTGTATTTATCACTTCTATCATAGTATCTAGGAAGTTCTTTAGAATTGAAATCTTTATGATGAGATAACACATACTTACCTATCAATGTTTCTCTTTTTCTAGTAACTGTATTCATATTATTGAGAGTTACTCCATTACCCATAGTAGCAAAAGGATCTCTTGCAAAATATAAATTTGGCATAGGGTCAATAACAAACGGATAATTACTACTTACCATATCTGAAAGAGTTGTCTTTTGTAAAACACTTAATTCTGTTTTTCTAATACCAGACATAATTTTTTCTACCAACAAATTAGTATCTGTAAAATTTAAAAAATAATCTTTAACACTAGCTTTTGTACCACTACCTATTATTCTAGTTTCAGAAATAAACTCATCAATAAATGCTAACTTTATATTTTCATCTTTTAAAACATCAGCAAGCATATTTTCTAAATATACCACTTCGACACCTAGATTTTTTAATACTGATGCAAACTCATCATGCTCTTGTTTAGCTATTTCTAAATAAGGAATATCATCAAAAAGAAGTCTTTCCATTATATCGGGAGTAAGCTCTTCAACTTCTCTACCCGGTTTTTTTAATAAAACTTTTTTTAGTCTACCTATCTCTGAATAAACATTTACCCCTGTAAACATATAAACGCTCCTTTTCCAATTAACATTACTATTTTATACTTAAACCACTTTTTTTACAAGATATTATATAATTTTTCTATAGTTTTATTATAACAATTTCTTTATAAAGTAAACAATTATTAAAATATCGTTATAACTTAGACCTTTGTTATATTTCTCTCTTAAAAAAGACATAAATCTAAAATAGTACTTATGAACCATAAGTTAATATACATTGTTTTGGTAAATTTATTGATTTTTCAATAAATTTGTGTTATACTGTATTTGACGTTATCGTACATAAAAAAGAATAAATAAAAGGAGGAAATTTATGAACGAAATTAATGAAATGTTAGAAGTGTTAAAAATAAAAGGCACAAACGGGCTTATAAACATCATTTCAGCATTACTATTTACACTTTTAGCACTATACATAGCTAAATTTGTTAAAAACCTTATTATAAAAGGTGGCAAAAAAGGTAAATTGCCAAACAAAATGGTTAAGTTCCACATGGCAAAAGATGAACAGGGCGGATTAAAACTATTAGAAACACTAGCTTTATTAGTATATGTTCTAGTTTTAATGCTTATGCTTACACCAGTATTCACAGCATTAGGAATGAAAAATGTTGCAGACCCTATATCAGGTATGATTAGCTTAACACTTAACTTTATTCCAAACATTATAGGCGCAGGACTTATATTATTTATAGGTTTCTTAATTGCAAAAGTTATTAAAGAAATTATAATAAACCTTGGAACATCTTTCAAACTAGATAATATAACTAAAAAAATTAAAGCTTTAAAAGACGAATATCCTATAACAAACACTATAGCAAATATAGCATACGTTTTAATGATAATACCTGTAGTTATAACTGCTCTTGAAACATTAAAATTATATGTTATTTCTAAACCTGCTATAAATGTTATAAATGTAGTATTTGAATTTGTACCAAACATAATAGTTTGCCTAGTAATAATAAGTGTTGGCGCATTTTTAGCTAAAATCGTTGGAGATTTGGTTAAAAACCTTATAAATGCATTCAAATTTGAAGAAAAAATCAAGTGCGAACAGCTAAATAAAATGCTAGGCGGAAAGAAAATTGGCGATGTAGTAGCAATAATAGTTAAAGCATTCATAATGATAGTATTCGTTATGGAAGCTATAAACTTACTAAAATTAGCAGTTCTTTCAAGCATAGCTAATGCATTCCTTGGCTACTTACCAAGTCTAATATCTGCTATGTTAATATTAATAATAGCACATACTATAGCATCTATGCTTGCACCAATAATAGAAAAATTAGCTACAAAAGTTATTGCAATAATCTTTAAAGCAGCCGTTTATACATTCGCTGTATTTATGGTATTAAGTCAATTAGCAATAGCTCCACAAATAGTAACAATAGCTTTTATTTGCTTTATGGGCGCATTATCAGTTGCATTTATAATTGCAGCAGGAGTTGGCGGAATCGACTTTATGAAAGCACAATTTGATAAGCTAAACAAAAAATTATAGTAATAATGTTATTATAAAAATTAAAGGATTACCTAGTTTAGGTAATCCTTTTTTTGTCTTTTAATAATCTACTTCTATTCAAACGATAAACAAAATTTGTTACCTGAAAATTTACGTAAAGTTTTAAACATATCTATTATAAATTTTACCAATACTTTATTTTATAACAAAAAAATACTTATAAAATTAAAGTATTGATACAAAACAAAAAACTACTTGACAAACACAAAATATAAATATAAACTAATTTCTATACCAATTATACAAATATCCAAAATTATATTTTGAGAGGTGATTATGAAAATTGGAATTGATGCAAGTGGCGGCGATAATGCTCCTTATTCTATAATTGATGGAATAATTGAAGCAAGTAAAAACGATGATGTAAGCGAATTCATAATATATTGTAATGAAGAAACTTTAAAAAAAATAGATACTGATAAACTACCTAAAAATGCTAGTATAATAAAATGTACAGAAACTATTTCTGCGGATGATAAACCTGTACAAGCAATAAGAAAGAAAAAAGATTCTGAAATAGTAAAAGCTTGTAACGATTTAAAAGAAATGAAAATTGATGTATTTATAAGCGCGGGAAATACTGGCGCATTACTTGCGGCAGGCACGCTTATATCGGGTAGAATTCAAGGAATAAGACGCCCTGCTTTAACAACAGTTTTTCCTACAGAAGACGGAAAAATAGTGATGTTAGATGTAGGTGCAAACGCTGAATGTTCTGCTGAAAACTTAAATCAATTTGCAATAATGGGAAGTCTTTATTCTGAAATGATATTAAACACACAAAACCCATCTGTTTCACTTGTAAATATAGGCGTAGAAAAAACAAAGGGTACGCCTCTTTACCAAGAAACATATAAATTATTAGAGAAAAATTCTTACATAAATTTTAAAGGAAATATAGAGGCTAGGGATGTAACAAGTGGTATATCTGACGTTGTAATAGCAGACGGATTTACAGGAAACATAATTCTCAAAACTACAGAGGGAGTTTCAAAATCAATATTTAATATAATAAAAAAAGCTCTTTCTTCATCTCTAAAAAGTAAATTCGGTGCATTTTTAGCAAAAGATTCATTTCTAAATATGAAAAAAGAATTAGATTATTCAAGTTATGGTGGAGCGCCTTTACTTGGGTTAAAATACCCACTTGTAAAAGCCCACGGTAGTTCAAACGCAAAAACAATTAAAAATGCGATACTTTATGCCAAAAAATACGCATCTAGCAATTTAATAGAAACACTTACAGAAAACACAAGTAAAATTTCAAACTAAAAGGAGATAAAAATGTATTTTGATAAAATTAAAGAGATAGTTACAGAAAAATTAAACTTATCGCCAAATGTAGACTTAACAGAAGATACTTCATTAAGAAATGATTTAAATGCAGACTCTGTAGATGCTGTAGAAATTGTAATAGCTATAGAAGATGAATTTGGAATCGAAATTTCAGAAGAAATAGTAAATACAGTTGATACATTAGGCGAACTAGATAACTACTTAAATAAGATTATAAATGAGTAAACCAGATGATTGCGCATATTTAATGTGAGGAAAGTCCGAGCTTCACAGAGCAAAAGTGCTGGATAACCCCCAGTGGAGGCGACTCCAAGGATAGTGCAACAGAGATATACCGGCAATTTATTGCCAAGGGTGGAAAGGCGAGGTAAGAGCTCACCAGCGTATATGGCGACAATACGGCTATGTAAACCCCACTTGAAGCAAGACCAAGTAGAGATACAAAAGAAAGCTGCTCGTTTTCATCTCGTAGGTAGGTCGCATGAGCGTGCTGGCAACAGTTCGCCTAGATAGATAATCATCAAATACAGAACTCGGCTTATAGATTTACTCATTATTATAGCACGTCATTTTGGCGTGCTATAACTTTAACTGCACACTGTAAAATATTTAATAACTAAAACGGAGAAAATAATGAAAAATAATTCTATTGAAATCGGTAATAAAATACACGGATTTATAGTTAAACAAATAGAAAATGCACCTTTAATAGCATCTCAAAATATAATATTTGAACACGAACGCACGGGAGCTAAACTTTTATTTATGAAAAATAAAGATGAAAATAAAAGTTTTAGTATAAGTTTTAAAACCCCTGCATTAGACGATAAAGGAAAACCACATATATTTGAACACATAACTCTAAGCGGCTCTAAAAAATACCCAGAACCAGAATTATTTACGCCACTTGCAAACAAAAGTTTCAATACTTATATGAACGCATTTACAGCTAACACTATAACATCTTACCCCTTGGCATCACTCTCTGAAAAACAGCTATTATCTCTAGCTGAATTTTATATGTCTGGATTATTTGAGCCATTAATATATCAAGAACCTAAACTCCTAGATAGAGAAGGGTTTCGCTATGAACTAAAAGATAAAGATGATGATTTAAAAATATCAGGTATAGTTTATAGCGAAATGAAAGGTGCTTATACTCATTTAAGAGAAACATACCTTAATACTTTGCGTTCGTCTTTTGAAAATAGTCTTGTAGCCCATGATTCAGGCGGAATTCCGGATGAAATCACAAAACTAGAATACAAAGAAATATTAGAGTTCCATAAAACATACTACCACCCATCAAATTCTTTTATACAATTATACGGAAATTTAGATTATACCAAATTTTTAAAATTCATAGATGATGAATACTTTTCAAAATACAAAAAAAAAGAAATATTTATTGAAAAAGGTAAAATAAAACCCTACACAAAAACTAAAAACTTTAGATATGAATTTCCCGCAGAAAAAAGTCAAGAACCAAGAAAAAATACAAACATAACATATACATTTGTATTAAATGAAATAACAAAAGAAAATACTATGAATTTAATGATTTTATCGGAACTATTAAATTCTAAAAATCTTCCGTTTATGCAAAATATGGAGAAAAAATTAAACGGTTACACAGCTTATTCTTATGTGGATTTGGATAAGCCGACTCCAATATTAGTTTTTGCATTATATTCTGCTGATGAAAAAGATGAAAATATTTTCAAAAAAATAGTTGATGAAAGTATTGAAACAATAATTGATAACGGTATAGAAAAAGATATATTTGATGCAACTATAAATGAAATAAAACTTCAAACACTACTTCAACTAGAAGATAAAGATTTAGGTGTAAACTCATCAACTTCAAATGCAATATTTTGGTCAACCTTTGATAGCTTAAATTACTATAAAATATTTGAAGAAGTTTTAGAAAAAATAAATGAAAAAACGCTTAAAAATCTATGCAAAAAATATTTAAATAAAAATAAACATAGGGCAATAGCTAGCACAGTATTAATTGCAGGAAAGGCAGAAAAAAACTTAAAAAAAGAAAAAGAAACGTTAAAAAATTTAAAAAACAATCTTAACTACTACAAAACAAATAAACTTATTGCCAAAACGAAAGACTTTGAAAATTGGTGTTCTAAACCCGCATCAGAGGAAATAATAAACAAGTTCTTAAATGTAAAAATTAAAGATTTAGAAAATATAGAATCTAAATTAATAATTAATGAAGAAATAATAAATAATACAAAAATTATTTCTACACCACTTAACATTGGAAAATTAAGCAGTGTAAAAATAATACTAGATATTTCTACGCTACCTATCAAACACCTACAAGCTAGCAGTTTGTATTTAGACCTTTTAGGCGAATTAGATACAGAGAACCTAAATAAAGAAGAACTATCTATAAAAAATAAAATGTATAATAGCAATAGTAGTATATATCTAAATCAAGAATACGATATAAATGGAAAAGCTATGTACCAACTTGTTATTAGCTGGATTGGAGAACATAAGTATATAAAAAATGCCTTTGAAATTATAAAAGAAACCCTACTAAAAACTAAAACCTCAGACATATCAGCTATAAAAAATGAACTCCAAAAATTAATAGCAAAGCTTAAAATTTCATTTAAAACAGATAGTTTAAATTACCAAAAAATTAGATGCCAAGCGAATTTTGACGAAATCTCTGCATATAAAAATCACATAAATGGCGTAAGTATGAATGATTTTATAACTTATATGCTAAATTTGTGTGAAGATGAACCCTACTCTATTACAGATATATTTAATAAAACGCTTAAAAACCTTCTAAATAGTAACAATGCAATTATACAAATAATAAGCGATGAAAAAAACATAAAAAAAGCACAAAATGAATGTTTAAGCTTTTTAAAAACTTTAGATGATACGAAAAATGAAAAAGTAAACTATAAACAGCTATTACTACATAATAAAAGCGAAGCATATATAAATGGTTCAGACGTTCATCACAACATAATATCTGCAAAAACGCCAAATTATTCGGGCAAAAATATAGTAATAAGTAACCTTATAAATGATATGTTTCTACTCCCTGAATTAAGACTTGCAAAAGGGGCTTATGGAGCTTATAGTTCACTACAAAGATTTACTAGCACAATTTATACATATAGAGACCCAAACATAGAAGAAAGTTTTAATATTATAAATAAACTTCCTGAATTTTTAGAAAACTTAAATCTAACTCAAAAAGAAATAGACAACTATATAATAGGTGCATATAGCAGTCTAATACCAAGGGGTGGCGCTATAACGTTGGCTAGAACTTACCAAAATTTTTACATAAAAAATATATTAAATGCCGATATAGTAAAAATGCAAACCGAAGCAAAAGCAACAACTTTACAAGATGTAAAAGATTTTTCTAAAGTAATACAAGAAATATTAGATAACTCAAATAAATCATCATCGGGTCAACTAGAAAAACTCAAAAAATCAAATTTATTTGAATCATTTGTAAGTATAGATTAAATTTATTTGTATTTAATTACAAATAAAAAAGTCGATAATTAGTCTTAATAAACTAATTACCGACTTTTTTTATAAAAATTTTCTAAAAAAAAAATTCTAAATTATTAATTATTTTATCTGCCTTACTTTCAAAATCTTTATCCTGTATTTTCATAGTATATGAATATATACCGACCGCAGTATGAAATTCCAATACTTTTATTAAAAGTTCACTTGGAATATTTAGCGGGTAAATACTATTATAGCCATTTATAAAACTATTTATATCACTACTTTTTAAATTCTCTGTATGAAAAAATTTGATAAAATCCATATATGCTATGGTAATTTTTACAAAGTCAAAATCTATTAATTCAAGATTTTCGCCTATAACCTTAATATTTCTAAAACCAAAATCTCCGTGTATAATCTTTTTAGGTAAATTATTATATTCAGTTGAATACTGATTTTCACGTCTTTTAATTAAATCATATACATTTTTTATTCGTTTATATTTATCTCTAAAAACAATTTTACTCATCATTCTATCTATATCTTTAGTTAAATCAATACTTTTAAAAGAGTTATATCTATTTTCTAAAAACATTGACTTATGAAATTTTGCAATAAGTTTGCCATATTCATACATACTATAAGTAGTTTTATCAACATCTTTCATATCAATGTATTTAAAACAAATTATATAATAATAATTATAAATAAAATTATCCAAAATAATATTTGGTCTAACGTCTTTTAATACATTTATCTCATTATAATACTTATCTATAGCATTATAACTTTTTACAAAAATTTTTTGATTAAAATACTCACTATAACCCACATAATGTTTGTTTTTAGAAATATGATTATACCTTGTTAAATCTGCCAAATATTTTTTATTTATATATTCTAAAATCAAGTTCCACCTCCCTTTTTTCTATATTAATAAAATACGCTTAATTTTTCAAATATTATAATAACATACATATTAAAATTAATCACTATAAACTTTGTTACTTATATAATAAAAAAACAAGTATATAGTCTTAAAATATAAGATATATACTTGCCATTAACTTTTTACAATACAAAAGTTATTAAAACTATTGAGATATGCGAAAATATATGTGATATCATTGAACTCTCTAACCCTTTTTTCCAATAAACATATCCAAAAACAATTCCCCCTATAGAATTAGCTAATAATATATAGGATAATAATAAAATACTAGGCTTTGGTATTAAATTTAATATTATTCCAAAATGCCCAAATCCAAATATAATAGAAGATATAATAATACCTGTCCAATAAATTATATTATTTTTAGTTTTAAATACTTTATATATGCTCCAAACTATAAAAGACATAATACCAAACCTAATTAAAAGTTCTTCTGTAATTCCACCATATAAAATTCTAGTAATAAAACTAGGTATAAACTCTTTTGATATTTTAGCATACTCATTTCCCAGTATATACAATGAAAGAACGCTAATTAATGATAAAATTATGCCACTTAAAATCCCTGAAAAAATTCCATATTTAATAATTTCTTTAGTATTAATTTTATCCTTATTTATACCAACAATTTTTTCAAAAATAGGTAATTTAAAATCTACTTTTTTATAAAAAATAATCCCCATTATAATAGATATTAAAAGAAATATAGTTGGATTAATAAGAATCAATAATTTAATTTGAATAATAGAAAACTTTTTATATAAATTGTTTAAAATTTCTGTCGGTAACGGTATATTAGTAAAAAGTAGAGAAACAATGCCAGCAAATCCAACCATAAATAATAAACTGCCTAACTTTATTTTTTTAATCATAAACACTAACCTTTCTTTTTATTTAAACTTTCTATTATATAAAAGTCTATATCACAGATAATTCGTTTTAAACTTTATCTATTTTGAAATTTACGATAGTTTAAAGTATTATAGACTTGTTCTGTTTCTTTTGATGTCTTTTCGCTATAAAAAATATTTCCTTTTTCCGATTTTATTAAAATAAATAAATTAGAAGATTTATAAATACATAAAAAGCAATTACCAAAATTTTTAACATTATAATATCCCCTACTATATTTTTCAGTACCTATGCCATTTGTTTTAAGTAAAATATCTATCTCATAGCTACTAATAAGCTCAATGCTTTTAATTTCGCTAAAATCTACTGATTTACTATAATCTAAACTACTTATGTGAACTACATCATTACTAATCACTAATTTTGAATCTACTATATCATTTCCTATAATTGTATATGTCATATATGAATATAGAAAAATCACAAGGCAAACACTTGATATACCAATAAGTTTCCCCATAGGTCTTGCCATATTTATAGTCGTACCTACGCCAAATCTCTGTGGTACCATTAACTTTGTATTAGCCTTATTGTAATAGAAAATCCCATATACCCAGCTACCTAAGGTATCTTCTTCCATATAAGAATTATTCTTCATTTTTTTATAAATATATAGTATCAAAAATAAAGTAAACACACTTACTAATATTAACACTGCTATCGACAAAGATACGCTTTTAATAAACATCAATGCAAATATAAAATTACCTATTATATTTATATTGTTTATAAGGTATATTGCATTTATTGCACTATTCTTTCTATTAAAGTTAATTACAATATTCTCTTCGGTATTTTCAGTAAATTGAATCTGTCTAATATTCTTAACATATCTGGTAGCAAAAATAGATGCTATAAGAAAAACAACATTTATAGATAACATTACAATATATAAAAACTTAATAGAATATTCTATACTACTTGGATTAGATATATTTATAACTTTAAAAAGCATATAAATACAAATAGCTAAAGGAAAAAATAAATTATAAGCTAAGTTAGTGAATTTATAATCATCCGCTCTACTAGATAAATACAAATCAACTTTTCTAGTTTTCCTAATCTCTATATTAGAAATAATTTCATCATTATTTAAAATTAAGTCATCAAATTTCATAGTGTATTTAATCATATTTTGATAAAATCCTATAAGTCCACCTATGAAAACAATTATATGCGTTAATAATATATAGGTACTACTTGTATAAAAAAACGATATTAAAACTAAGAATAAAAACAAATATAATATTTTTTTATTAGAAAGCTTGTATTTTTCAACTAATTTAGAAATTTCACTATTAGTGCTAATATCTATCGAAACACCAAAATATCTATTATGTCTCTTGTCCACCGCCGGTGAGGTAACATAATAAAACGATAATATTAAAATTATATTTGTTATACCCATAATTATTTTTATAGCCATACAATCACCACTTCCTTTCGTTTAAAATTTTTAAAAGTTCTTTTTTATCTATATTTAAACTTATAGCTTTTTCAATTATATTATCTAAATCTCTATTAAACTCTTCTAATAATAAAGCTCTAATATCTTTTTTACATATTACCTTTGCGCCAATTCTTCTATCTATTTCTATAAAACCTTCATCCTTTAAAAGTCTATATGTCTTTGCAACCGTCATATGATTAATATTTAAATCGTTTGCCAATCGTCTAACTGACGGTAAACTCTCACTTGCTTTAAAATCGCCAGAAACAATTAGTCTAACTATTTCATTTCTAAGTTGCATATAAATAGGAATATCTGCAGTAAAATCTATCTCTATAATCATAATTTCTCCTTGTTTCTTAATTAATCAATTTTCTATACTATATTTGTATTATATCATATAATACAAATATAGTATAGAAAAATGCCTACTAAAAAAACATAGTAAACATAATCTGTAATTTTTATGGAATATTTTTTACTATTTTGATGTTATCATATTTCAGTTAACATAAGAATAAATAAATATTCATAAAATTTATTAGTAGCTAACTCTTATAAAAACTAGTTTTAGCTAAATCATTTCTAAAATTCTCCATAATACAATAAATAATAAAAACAATAAAATCTACATAAACAAGATAGCTTTCAAAATTTTATATTTTTAAATTCTTTCTTTAGTTAAATTAGAATATAATATCACAAAAGTTATAAAAAAATGTGTAAAAAAATGTGTAATTTCATAAAATAAAAAAAAGCCCACATAAATACCTGCATAAAATCCCCGCTCCTTAAATTTACATAAAAAATTAAATATAATATTAAAATAAAAATTTTCATAAAATTTATTAGTAGCTAACTCTTATAAAAATTGATTTAAGCTAAATCATCTCTAAAATTCTTCATAATACAATAAATAATGAAAACAATAAAATTTACACAAAAAAAAGTAGATAAATCATATTGACTTATCTACTTTTTATATCCATTTAAGAATATTAAATGGGCAATGTTCTATTTTCCCAGCCAGCTGCCCAGCAAGTATCTTCGACGCTGAAAGACTTTACTTCTGTGTTCGATATGGGTACAGGTGTTTCCCTTTCGCTATTATCACCCAATTTGGTGTTCTTTCTTTTG
>PDWI01001251.1_pt1 | contig 40495 bp, 52 predicted proteins | sample 1430891 | NCBI WGS metagenome assembly PDWI01 (sample SAMN01162508, study PRJNA174530) | Oral metagenome, whole genome shotgun sequencing project. | biome: Marine environment; feature: Marine mammal; material: Swab sample of the gingival sulcus; isolation source: swab sample of gingival sulcus... | reverse complement strand
GAAATCCTTTCGCAGAGGGTGATAATCCGCATCTTCAGGAAGAAGAAGAGGAACAAGGTGCGGGTGTCCTGTGAAGTTGATACCGAAAAATTCCGCCGTTTCCCGCTCATGCCAGTTGGCACCAGCGTAGATATTAGTAATGGTGGGGATTTCGGCATTATCTCTGTCAACCCTGGTGCGGATAACTAAGCGGCAGAGATCAAAATCATAGCGGCTGAAATCGTAGATTACTTCTAACTGGCCATCATCAATCCAGTCAACTCCAGTGATCGCCTCAATAAAAAACTGGTGGGAATCAACAATTTTTACCGCCTCACAGAGCTGTTCCGGGTCAAGCTGCACATCAAGATGATACCCACATGCAGCATAATCGGTTGTGATAACGCCATTAGCGCGAGGCTGCTCTTCCTCCTTAACTGCGGCTTCTTCAGTTTCGTCTTCAGCACTGCTCTCTTCTACAGGCGGAGTAACTTTTGCCGGAAACAGTTTTTCTAAGTCAGCTTTTATTTCATCCAGGATCATTGCTCCTCCTCCGCTACAACTTTGGGCTGCTTCTTACGCTGATTAAGCCGTGCTTTCTCCGGGTCTTTAAACCGCTTCCAGTCGGAAACCAGCTCTTCCAGCTGGATGATACCCTGCAGCAGTGCTTCCGGGCGGGGAGGACAGCCAGGAATATAGATGTCTACCGGGAGGAACTGATCGGCACCAAGAACAATATTATATTGTCCCTCAAAGGCAAAAGGCCCGCCGGAAATAGCGCAGTTACCGAGAGCCATAACCCATTTGGGTTCAGGCATCTGGTCATAGAGGGTTTTTATCCCTGGCTGCATCTTTTTGGTAACGGTTCCGGCAATGATTAATACATCACTTTGTCGGGCAGAAGGTCGAAAAACCTCTGCGCCAAAGCGGGACATATCAAATCGTGACCCACCTGTTGCCATCATTTCAATGGCACAGCAGGCGATACCAAAGGTGAGCGGCCAGAGAGAGTTTGCCCTGCCGATATTGATAATGTCGTCAGCGATAGCCAGCTGGACTATCGATTCTGGTATTGTTTCCTTTCCCACTTGAAAACTCCCTTGCTCCATGGATAGATAACTGCAAGACTTAAAATCCCAACAAAAAGAACCACTTCAATAAAATCTCGCCACGATGATGCAAAAAGTGCCGTATCGTAAGCCTGTACTACGGGAAAAAGAAAGAGGGTATCAACATCAAAGGCGAGAAAGATAAGAGCGTAGAGGTAAAAAACCACGTTGTAGCGGATCCAGCTCTCCCCGATCGGCTCCATGCCGCACTCTATTAACTGTTTTGTTTTTCCAACTAAATTCCTAGTTTTTTTGGAGGGCATAAACAAATAAACGATGGCAATAGGGCCAAGGGCGAAGGCGAGACCGCCAAGGACAAACCCGGTTATCCAGAGAACTTCCTGATGGTAGATAAAGGCCGCTGTCTGAGGTTCCATTCTCTCACTCCAGCAAAAGTTAATAGTGCAGAATTTTTTCTTTTTAAGAAAACATAATTTGGCTCATAGTATTTGAAATTGTTAACAAAACGGAAGTGAGGATATAAAATTGCAGCTTTTGTGTCAAGCGGATAAATGGTGGCAGTTTCTGCTGTATGGATGGCCGTTTATTGTAACATTTTGATTTTGTTTTAGAATTATAAAAATATTGAGAAAAGAGATCTGATTGCGTATACTTTTTCAGTGAAAGAGATGGAAGGTATAATAAAAGATGAATAATGGGAGAACGCATGTCTATTACATTTCGTCAGCTGGAGATCTTTATTGCTGTTGCAGAGACGGCGCAGGTAACAAAGGCGAGTAAAAAACTCTTTGTTACTCAATCTGCGGTGAGCATGGCTTTGGCCGAGTTGGAAAATCAGCTGGGTGGCGAGTTGTTTGATCGCCATGGGCGGAGCCTGTTGCTTAATGAGCGTGGCCGCTATCTCCTGCCCCTTGCCAAAGAGGTTACGACAAAGGTGGGCAATATCGAAGCCGCAATGTCAGAGAGAAGTGAATCGCTGGAAGGGGAGTTGAATATAGTTGCCAGCACCACCCTTGGCAACTATATCATGCCCTATCTCATTGGTGCATTTAAGCGGATGCAGCCTGGAGTGCATGTCAATCTGCTTGTTTTTAACACCAAGGCTGCAGAAAAACTGGTTTTACAGAAGAAGATGGATGTTGGCTTTGTTGAAGGGGTAATCTCTGAGAGCGATGATCTCTCCTGGCGGCCCTGGTTTCAGGATGAACTGGTGGTGCTTTGCGGTGCAACCGACCCACTGGTTAATAATGATACTTTTAGTATGAAAAAAGATCTTAAGGGGCGGAAATGGATTATGCGGGAGAGAGGTTCTGGCACCATGGCTACCATCAAGGAACGTTTTGGTAACCATATGAAAGATGTTAATGTGGTGATGGAGGTTGGCCACCCGGAAGGGGTAAAACGCGCCGTTGAATCGGGGGCAGGTATTGCCTGTCTTTCTTCTTTAAGTATTTGTCGGGAAGTGGAGTATGGCTGGCTCAAGGCATTGAAGATTTCCGGGCTTGATATGCGCCGGCAGCTGCGGATTATCCAGCGTAAAGGCTGGCAGGCCTCTGATGCCATGACTGAATTCCTGAACTTTTGCGATGTGATGACCAATTGTGGCGATTCGCAAGTTTGCCTTTCCAGCCCATGGAAACTACAGTCTCTTCTGGCACGGTATTCGGCAGGGAAGAAAAAGGGGTGAGATGATTCTGTATGGAATGGTGGACGGGGCGGGATTCGAACCCGCGGCCTTCGGCTTCGGAGGCCGTCAGTTTGAACCTCGCTTTCACCACAACGATAAAAGCCACGTCTCAACATAAACCACTTTATCAAAATTAACAAACAATGTAATTAAAAAGGGTTTTACCTTTTATAAATTTTTCTGACTATTAAAATTCTCCTAAAAAAAAGGAGAAAAAATGTTAAAGAATGCTTGGGAATTGTATCAGTTAGCGGTCTTGTCAACTTGCAGTAAACATAGTCAGGTTACAGAAAAAGGGCGTTGGGAAAAGCATATAATGCCTTTTTTAGTGGATAAAAGAGTAATAGAAATAGATGGTTATGAGCTTCTTCTGATTCGCAAGAAGCTGGAAGATAAGGGGCTCAGCCCTCAAAGTGTGAAACATTGTTTATCTTTGATTCTTCGGGTCGTGCGTAAATACGCTGAATGGAAAAAACTCAATATTTATATCCCAAATTTCAAAGAGATAATGCCAAAATTTGACAACAGAAGTACTAGGTATCTCTCTAAATCAGAATTTATGCGCTTGGCACGGCATCTGTCTCTAGTAGAAGCCACAGGGAATTGGAAAGAAATAGCCATTTTTGCCGTTAACACAGGGCTTCGAAGAGGTGAGATTTTTAAGATAACAGTATCGGATATCAATTTCCGTGATGGTTTTTTGTTTGTAAAAGACACCAAGTCAAAAAAGAACCGTATCGTACCTCTCAACGACATAGCACTTGGGATTTTATCAAATCTTGCAACGTATCGTAATAATTATATTTTTGTTTTAAAAAATGAAAAGGTCTTTTCACGGGCTGTTAAACAGTCCGGGTTAAATGAAAATGTTACTGATAGAAGGAATAAGGTTGTTTTTCACACGCTAAGACATACTTTCGCCAGCTGGCTTGTTCAAGAGGGCGTGCCACTGGCTGTTGTTTCTGATCTTCTGGGGCATAGTAATATCAGCATGACAATGAGATATGCTCACTTGGCTCCATCTCAAAACAGGTATGCAGTGGAGATTATCAGTCAGAAGTTAAGAGACAATTATAACTGACGTGCATTGCAAGCAGTGTTGTTTGAAGCCTCTACGAAGGTCTTTAGACCAATTCCGTCAGTTTTATGAAGGGTATGAAAAGATTTGGCAGACACTGCCTGCCAAATCTCAAAATCAATCGAACTTCCTGATAGAACGGTATATTTCATCTCCTGAAACCGACGCTCAAACAATGCCACTGACATCAAAAAATGAAGCAGCTACCAATATCCACGCCTCCGTTTACCCTGTGTTATTTTTTATATAAATAACGATATAAAGTTGGTTTAGATATACCAATAGTTTCACATATTTCCTTTATTGTATGCTGCTTGCTGTCATACATTTTTTTTAGAGTATTTATCTGATTTTTACAGAGCTTTTCATGCCGTCCTCCGAACTTCCCTCTTGCTCTAGCAGCTTGCAGCCCGGCATTGGTTCTCTCTTTTATGAGGTTTCTTTCAAATTCCGCCAGTGCACCGAAAATATGAAAGATAAGTTTGCCGCCACTAGTGGTTGTATCAAACCCCTCTTGCAAAGAGATAAACCCAACTTTGTTTTTTTCAAGGCTTTCTATAATTTCAATTAAATCTTTCAAACTTCGACCAAGCCGATCAAGTCTCCAGACAACCAAACAGTCGCCAGCTCTCATAAAGTCGATTGCTTCTTTTAGAGCAGGTCTTTCTTTAGTAGCCCCTGAGATTTTATCTTGGAATATTTTTTCACAACCGGCAGCAGTCAGAGCATCTAACTGTAACCCTAAATTTTGCTCAACCGTACTTACTCTGGCATATCCAATTTTCATCTCATCCCCCCCCCTTTTTTTTTTGGTAAAAAAACTCGTTATATAGAAGAAAAACTTTACTTTGATTTATTTACTTAATTTATTTACCAATTTAGAGCCAAAAAAGCAAGTAATTTAAGAAAGCGTCTTTGAGTAAAGAAAACCTCCGTTTACTTTACCGCAAAAGTGAGCTCCGCCATCCGGCAGGTTCGAGTGAAGGTTCCCCAAAAAAGCCGAAGCGAGAATTTGTCGGATGGGAAAAGGAGCGGTTGAAATATTTTATGCTGCAACTCTTGCTGTTTCTGCCATTTATTGACACCTGAACCGTTATAGGTTACAATAAGGGTATGATAAAAATATTCAGACATAAGGGATTGGAGAAGCTATACAAGACTGGAGCAATAAAAGGCGTTCGTTCAGACCATGTTAAAAGACTGCAGGTTATCCTTGCACGCTTGGATGCAAGTCAAACGCCAGAGGACATGAACTTGCCGGGATTAAGATTGCGCTCGCTCAAAGGAGATAAGAAAGGATTTTGGGCTGTTGATGTTTCAGGAGGCTGGCGGGTATTTTTTCGATTTGAAGATAATCATGTTACTGATGTCAGCTATGAAAATTATCATTAGGAGATTATTATGACCATGCACAATCCACCCCACCCAGGAGAAACTATCAAAGAATTATGCCTTGTTCCTCTGGAATTAACGGTAACAAAAGCTGCTCAAGGTCTAGGTGTAACCCGCAAAACCTTGTCAGCGTTAATCAATGGAAAAGCGGGTATTTCTCCAGAGATGGCGATTCGTCTTTCAAGGTTATTTGGTGGAAGCCCTGAAAGTTGGCTCATTCAGCAAGCACAGTATGATTTATGGCAAACAATGAAAAAAATGGATGATATAAAAATTGATATGTCAATAATAAAACAAAAGCCTATCCATACAACTGTTTAGGAGGAATTATATATGAAAGTCTTTGGAAATCTATAATAAATTCATTTGCTATGAATACAATTGCTACAGATAAAACTGGCAAGGAAGTTTTTCTGCAAAAAGAGATATTACCTCCTGCTCAACTTGAAATATGGAACCAATTGACAGATACACCATCAAATTTTGTTTTATATGGAGGGACAGCGATAGCTCTGTACTTGGGACATAGAGAATCTGTTGATTTTGATTTTTTTTCTCATCAACGATTTAACCCAAATGAATTATTACAAAAAATATCATATCTCCAAGGAGGAGAAGTTTTACAGAACATCAGTAGCACATTAACTGTTTCAGTTCCGTGTGAAAAATATAATTCTAATGTCAAATTCTCTTTTTTTGGAGTCGAATTAAATCAAGTTTTTCCGCCATTAAAAGCTCAAGATAACAAAATAAATATAGCTTCTATGACTGATTTGTTCGGAATGAAATGTGCTACAGTATGCCAACGAGCAGAAACGAAGGATTATATAGACATAGATGCCATAATGAAATCCGGGATGAGCTTAGAAAAAGGATTGGCAGCTGCACAAGCTATTTACAAAGAGGTATATGACCCATTTTTAACATTGAAAGCTTTATCATATACGGATGACATAAGAAATTTGCCAACCGAAATAAAAGAAAGGCTTTTTCAGTCAATTAAAAAAGTTAACCTAGATAAAATGCCTAATTATCAAGCTCTCCGTCCAATAGGTGAGGAGTGTAAATTAGAAAAGAGATATAAGTAATGAAATGTCCCGACATTGTTGAAATCAGAAAAAGTGCTGAACGTTTATCATGGTGTTGGTCTATTGATGAAATTCTGGAAGATAAAAATTTCTATCTTAGATTAGTCATGCAGTACGGAGGAGAAAGTCAGCTCAAAGTTGCGGAACGCTATTTTTCAAAAGATGACTTTATAGAAGCAATAGAGACAGCTCCGCCAGGATTTTTTTGGTCTGAAGTATGGCATAGCTGGAGGACTAAACTTAATATTCCCTCAAAACGAATGCCAGCAAGATTTCCAGAGCTAGAAAACATGCCGGAAGACTGGTGGAAAGGGAGATGATTTCAGCAAAAGATAATGGCTTTCTACAAAAACAGAAAGCCATTATCTTTTATCTGTCTTGGGGTTTACTCTCCCTTTTTTTCAACTTTCACGTACTCACTAATTTCTTTAGGCGTATAGTATCTAAACCGTACTCGTTTACAAAGTTTCTCCGTATAGTCAGAGAACGAAATAAGAATATCCCTTCCCTCAGCCATCAGGAGTTCTCCTTCCTGATGGGATATGCCGTCCAGCTCGCCAAGTCTGGTCTTGAAATGGGTATAAGCCATATCGAATTGACGCAGAACATTGAACATGCTTGAGCCAAGAGGAGAATTGACCTTCATTACCCGGCTTCCTCTCTCTTTAACCATATTGATTTTACGCTCTTCTCTCTCTTGGCGAGAAATCTTTTTAGTTTGCGGTTGTTTTGCTTGTCTGGTCTCTTTTTCTGCCATAATTTAACTCCCTTAATCTTCTGTTGAGTGGATTGAGTTGATATTTTTCTCCAACCGTTTTCGCCTCAAAATATCTAAAAGAAAAACTACCCCGTAAGGGATGGTTGCTGCAGCACACATAATAAGAGCACTCTCTGTCGCAACAGGCATGAGATGGGGCTTTATCTCGAAGAATCCATAGTATATATTTTGAGCATTGTTCTTAAAAAATTTACTTGCAAAAGCCCAAATATATTCAGGAGTGCCCAATCGGTCAACGAAGGTATAAAAAACATAAACGATAAAAGCCTTGGCTATCAAAGAGACACCTCTTCCTGAAAACAGGGAGTTGATGGATTTTCTGGTTATATTCCCTATGTAGTAACTGCTTATGTAGCAGCAGAGACCGGTGTTTATTACGACAATCATATATGGGATTGCCCCGAAGATAATATGAGTAAAAATATCCGCCTTTTCAAAGACAAAAGGGAAGAGGTAAAATCGGAATACCGGGAAGAGGAGAATAAGCAAGAATCCTTCGTTGAATCCACTTTTTAGCCCAATCTTGAAATAATTAAGAGTTCCTTCAATGGTTAGAAATTCGGGTGGTATTGTCTGTCCCTTTGATTCTATAACGTAGAATTGCTGTATCCCGGAGATTGCCCCAAGCAAAGTGGTTGGCTGGTTATGAGAGCCGCTTCCTGTGGTTATTATTTGAGCGTTGGTGGAGTTGTTAGCCATTGCTTCCTCCTGATAATTGAACAGATGTGATGTTTTTCAGCATCTTGGGCTTTGCTGCCTCCATTTCCGCTATTGAACCAAAGGTTTCCGCATGAAATGGAGTATAATACCCTTTCAAAAGCCTGCCTCCCCTCATAACATCGAAATAGCTGCCAAAGTATCCTGGTTTAACATATTCATCAGCAATACATCCTTTTACCTTAAAAGCGTCAACAATGGCAAGCAGCACCCCTCGCATATCATCACTGTTTTTTTTCAGTGTTGCAAGCTCCGTGCTTCCTGCATTTTCAGCCATCTCCCGAGCAGTAGTCTCAAGTAATTTTGTTTGAAAATAGACGTAACCGTCTGGCATAGAGAATGCCACGAAGTTGCGGCCAGACATCTTGTTGATGGCAGGCTTGAGGTTATTGAGGAAATCATCTGCATTGAACCACGAAGATATGTCTGCGGTTTCGACCGCCTCCTTCTCCTTTGTTGGAGAGGAAACACTCTCCTCTGTTTCAAAAATATCGGTGTGTGCCTGTTTGAAGGCACCAGGGGCAGTTTCTATCCTTGAGCCTTCCTCTGATTCAATAGAGAGATTATTGCCCGGAACGTTTGGCAAATCAGGTTCAGAATGCTCTTCTTGTTGCGGGGGCGTTTCGTGCGGAATAAATTTGCCGGAGGAGTATTCTGCCAGCTCCTTCTGTCTGGCTTTCTGGTCTGCCAGCTTCAATGTTTTGCCTAAGAGGTCGTCTGGCTGTTTATGATGAAGCCTGATTGCTTTCAGAATATCGTCTTTTTTCTTCAATTCGTTGAACCCCGGAGTGCTCTCCAAGATTCTGCCAGCTGCCAAAGGATGTTCACCCAAAGAGTAGAGGTATCCTCTGTTTGCCTCCAGCTTGCCAATATCATGCCCCAAAGCGGCAACGAGGGCATCCGGGATGATATGCTTGCTGTTTTTATCACTCAGCTCATCAATAATCTGTTCTGCTACATTTAGTGTATGGTGCAAGAGGTTTGTCTGCCCAAGGATATTAAAAGTATTTTCGTCCCAGTAGCCCTCAATGTCGCCCTGAACATTGACAACAGAAGGGGAGCCACCCTCTTTATCGAGGAGGTCGAGTAGGCTGGAACAGACCTTCCCATGAACATTATATTTGCCAAACCATTCCCAGCTTTTTAGCTTCTCCAGGAAAAGGATAGCACGCTTGTCTTGCAACTGGAGGTTGCACTCAAAAAAATCTTTTGCAGGTTCATCACACCACAACGTGGAAAGAGCGTTGAGTTCAATACGTCTCAACTCTTTTTTTTCTTCTCTCTCCCATAGCCTGGAAAGCTCTTCCAACGTAATCTGTCGAACCGTGGTATCGTTCCCTTTGGGTACGACCTTGTCGGTATTCGCCGTTGCCTTTTTATCCTTGGCAGTAACCAGGACAAAAAGAGCCGTTGCAATTAGTAGGAGGGAGAGAGCTACCAGTAAAAGATTCAGGTCAATTTGCTGAGGCATAGTCTTTCATCGCAAAATCTGGGAAAACAACCTCTAATGTGCCATCTGATACGGTTTTTGTCCTTCCTCGATACATCCCGGAATAGGTACTTAAAAATATTTCACGAGCTTTCATCTCTAAGATTTCAGTGTGCTTTACTCGTTGCTCTTCTGTTTCGCGGATAGATAACCCGCCACCAACCGATATTATCGGAGAAAATTTGTTGGTATCTCCAAGGTGTGTAGCTATGTATTTTGCGGTTGTTGCATCTGTTACTCTCATGAACAATTTAGAGTTGCAGTTATCCATAATGATGTTTGCCTGGTCTTTTCCCACTGTGCCGTAGAGTTGACTTACTGATTGACAGTAGCCGTGTAAATAAACATCAGCTCCACCGGCTTTAGCAAAAAGCTCATCAATTCCCTGGTAGAGAACGGACTGTGCTTCATCGATATGAATAACAAGTCGTGGAGATACTTTCTTTCCGCTTGAAAAAACCCTTCCCACGAACGCCTGAATCATCGATAAAATAACCTTTCCTACCGTATAGGAAGCTCTTTTGGTTAAGAGAGACCCTAGCTGGACAACCAGAATAACTCCTTTATTCTTTTCCAGATTAGCAAGGAAACGGTTTTCATTCGCTTTACCTATGATTTGCCCGATACTGCCTACGGTCATCTCTGTGAGCGTTACTCGAAGTGAATTTGCAACCTTGGAGAAATAATCAGGAGGAGTGGCAAGTATTTTGTCCATATCCTTGCAGAGCTGCTCTGCTTCAGGGTGGTCAACATGTTCCAATTTCTCCTTGAGTTCTTTAATGTCCTTCCAACCAATGTAGTTTTTTATATCATTGAGGTTGAAAGAGGGTGTTTCTCCGTTGTGCTCTGCTAGAAAAATCAAGGCATATACAATCACAAGACTTATCTCATAAGCTACTCCATAAAAAAAGGGGTCACGGCCACCGGTAACACCAGCAGTGATATGAGCGACTAGCTCTTCTGGCATATAATACGATGACAAAGGGTCAATGATGGCACTAAGCTCTGGAAAAACCGGGGAGATTAACATTAAATCATTTAATCTCCCCGTTTCTGCAGCAACCTGTGTGATTTTTGAAAAAAGCTCAACATCTCCTTTCGGGTCGATAGCTACAACGGAATACCCTTTGCGAATATCTTGCTCAATGATATTCTCGATGATTCTTGTCTTACCAACCCTTGTTGTTCCAAAACACCACAAATGCCCTTTTCTGTCATCATCTAACAGACCAAGCTCTATCACCTTATCAGGCTTATCAAGATTGATGCCTGTTCCGATGCTTGTCCAGGCAGCAGGCTTTTTGGTCTTTTTGCTAAAGAGCATCAAGTTATTCTTCTTTGAAATCGTCGGTTAAAAAGCCCCGTTCCTCTAGTAACCTAACGATTTTCTCTCCATCAATTCTGGGATTTTCCCAACTGTGGTCATAGATAGTCATCTCATCTAGCAGCAGCTTTTCCTGGTCGTTTAACGCTTCATCCTCAAAGCCGTGCATATCAGTCTTTTCACCCATTTTTTACCTCACAAGTTGTTGTTAATCTTAACGTCAAGGTGTTCTCCAAGCTCTTTTTTTACGGCAAGAATAGCCTCCTTGGGTATCCTTGCCGATACTTCGATAAAGCTCTTTTTGCCAACAAACCTCTTTATGCAGCGAACCTTAATGCTATCGCAATATCCTTCAATATGCTTTTTGATTAGCCCTGTTGCAAGATTTTTCGATACCCTGTCGACAACAACGCTTAGTCTTGGAGTATCTCCCAGCATAACAGGATTAACCTTACGGATATGAAAGATTTTTTTTGTCCCTATTCTGAATTGGCTCCGCTCATGAGTACCGATGAGATGGGCAGGGCAGGAAGCTATAACCATTTCTCCGGGGACGAGTTCAATTTCTACGAGAAAAACGAGGTCATCACCAAGCTTAACAACCTCTCCCTCCCGAATTTCATGTTCATACCCCTTATACTCCCTGATTTGTTTCATCAGGGAATATCGTGCAAGGCTAACTTCAAGCTGCTTTTTCAAGTGATTCCAGCCCCGCATCTTTGCAATATCAATGCTCTGTTGAGACAATACCCCATCAACCTTGTGGTAGGAAACAGCCTCAAGCGTGGCATCCTGAACAATGACAATCACTTCTGTTTGGTGCCATTTACTCAAGATACGAGAAAAGACATTTTCAATCTCTGATATTACTTCACTATTGGTGAGATAATATTTCTTAGAAAAATTTGAAATAATGTCTTTTATCAGCATGTTAGATATTTATTTGTATAGCATTTTATATATAAAAAATTATATATAAAGTGCTATCATTTTTTATATAGTTTCTCTTAGGGATTTTATCAGTTTCGTACCAGATGTTTTTGCTCCCAGTACCAATAAAGCCCGGATTGCCGCTGTCTCACTGATGTGTCGCTGGCTTTCCTCGTTCATCTTCTCGACAATCTTCTGTAGTCGCCGCAGGTCGCTATCGTACATACGAAATGGTTTAAGCGTACTGCTCTTTTTTGCTTTAATCAGATTTAACGGCTCTTTCTCCTTTGTCGGCTTCTTTGCCAGTTTTGATGAGCCTGTTATCTTACCAGCCATATTTCAAAACCTCTTCTGTCAGCATTGTGAAATCATGAGCACCTGTTGACCTTGGGTCAAAAACCGCAACCGGCTGACCATTCATCTGTGCCTGATTTATAGGCTCATTGCGCCTAATTACAGTATGAAAGAGATTTGCCCTATATGGTGCCAGCTGCTCTTCTATAAAACTGTTGGATAGTTTTGTCCTGGAATCACGATTGTTTCGCAAAATACGATAATCAAATGTCTCTGTTTCCTTAACAGCTTCAATCGAATCAAAAAGGTCGGCTATACCATCCAGTGAGTATCTGCCATAGGTTGTAGGGATAAGTACCAAGTCGCCAGTGTAGATGGCGTTGATGGTCAGTACATTGATAGATGGAGGGCAATCAAGGATAATAAAATCAAACTCTTCTTCGATTCTATCAAGATGTTTATGCAGGATTTTTTCGCGATGAATCTTGCTGCCAATCTGCTCGGCAACCATAGCCAGATGAATATTTGAGGGTAAAATCCAAAGATTTTCAATCTCTCTTGTTTCATCATCGCCCTGTAGCAATGCAGGGTAAATAGCACTTTTTATGTCGTAGGATTTTTTCAGAAGTAAGTCTCCCACGGTGTTCTCTCTGAAAGTGTCAGAAGAGAAGATGACTGTGCTGTGTGCCTGCGGGTCTAAATCCACAAGCAAGACCTTTTTGCCTGCTGCTGCCAGCCCAAAGGCGAGGTTTGTTGACACCGTTGATTTGCCAACGCCGCCTTTTTGATTCAAGACCACTATCTTTTTCATTGCCTTAATCCTGCTGTTCTTTGTTGTTTGCTTGGTGAATCTCCCCGGAGAAGATGCACCTTTCTTGTATAGCTTTTTATATATATAAAAAAATATACTTTATGCAATACTTTTGTATATCTTTTTTTATATATTTTTGTTATATTTTATGATATACAAAAAATTAACAAAAATAAGTAAAAGCAAATAATTAAAAATATTTTTTTATTAAAAAAATGATTATTTCTGATAGAAAATATCTTGAGTGTGTTTGCAAGGAGAGGGGGAGAAAAGCCTTCTACGAAATCATTGTCGGCACAGACCTCTTCGGCGATATCCTTCTAAGGAGATGGGGGAGAATTGGAAGCCGGGGCTGCTCGATGACAAAAAGATACTCCTCACCAGAAGAGGCTGAAAATGCCTCCAGGAAAGTGTTGGCAAAACGCTTGTCGAGAAGGTACACGTTGATAAATTGATTTTATAATTACTATCAAATTGTCCGATGCTGTTTTGTGGCTAATAAATAATTATATAGTACGATATAGTAAATACTATGAACGCAACACCAACACAAAAATTTTACAACTCGCTGGAAAAAGCCTACTCTTTTTTTAACGCCACACTCTTTGGTAGCTCTCTTCCTGATAGCATCATCGTAATAACAAGAAAAAAAAGAGTGTTCGGTCATTTGTCGTATAAAAAGTGGGTGTGCCTTGACAATCGGGAAAATTATTGTTCCGAATTGGCGATAAATCCAAGCTATATCGGAAATTTCCCCCTTATAGAACTCTTTCAGACCATCGTCCATGAACAAAGTCATCTATGGCAGGCTGTTTATGGCCATCCCTCCCAACGGAGTTATCACAATAAGGAGTGGGGTGATAAGATGGAAAGTTTAGGGTTGATGCCAAGCTCTACAGGAGAGCCGGGAGGGAAGCGAACTGGCCAATATATGGGAGAATATGTTATACCGGGGGGGATTTTTGAAAAAGAGGCTAGAGAACTTATACAAACCTTTGATTTGGGTTGGCTTGACCTCGTACAGTACTCCTCTTTAAGAGAAAATGGTGCTGCTGATTATTCCTTGTCTGTAGAGAATTTAACTCCTGATAAAATTTTGACGTGCCCTGTATCCTTGTTGTATCCAGAGGCAAGTTTTGTTGAATCACAACAGGGCAGCAAACGCTCAGAAAGCAAACTAAAATATACCTGCTCCTGTAAAAATAACATCTGGGGTAAGCCCGGGTTGAGCATAACTTGCAACACCTGTAATGGGGTGTTTGTGGCTAATAACAATAATGACTAGCTGTCCTCGATGACGGCAGCCCTGATTTTAACAAGGAGTAATTATGGCTGATTTTAGACTGCCAAAACTCACCCTCGCAGACCTTGCTCGCTCCGGCCATGTAACCAGGTGGCACAGCGTGAGGACACAACGAGACCAGACCCTGGCTGAACATCATTATATGGTTGCGAGAATATCCCATACGCTGGCGAAAGGAATACTTAAAAATGTAGTTGATGCTGAAGGGTTATTGCAAATCATGGATTATTCATTACTGCATGACACCCCTGAACTCTTGACAGGAGACTTGCCAAGTCCATTAAAGAGGCATATTGAGCAGCTTTGTGGTGAGGGTAACCCTCTTGACGCAATTGAAAAAGAAATTGCTCCCTGGCTTTACGAGAAGAAAGCTGCGATGCAGAAATCTCATCCTGAATATCTTTTAATTATCAAGCTGGCCGATATCCTTGATGCTTTGGTTTTTATTTCAGCAGAGGGGCTGGGGGTTCATGCAGAGCAGGTGTTTTCTACATTGAATGATTTTTTCTCAGAAAAACTAGGCGAAGCAGAAAAACGTTTTCCAGAATATGATTGGAAGATTGCAGCTGTTGTTTACTCTGAACTGTTGGAGAAAAGAGAAAATAGCAAACTCGCTTTTGAGTTATCACATTCTCCAGGACGCTAGTATTCACTGTTGTGTAACGGTAAAAAGACTATCGCTAGGAGGAGAAATATGACTATTCAACAACACAATCCAATGCATCCCGGTAAATTCATAAAAAGAGTGTACTTAGAGCCATTTAACATCGCATCAAATGAACTGGCAAGACGGTTAAAAGTGAGCCCTGGGCTGGTCAGCCGCCTGCTTAACGGGAAAACTGACCTTTCTCCAGCGATGGCGTTAAAGCTCTCTGCTGTTCTTGGTCGCTCTCCTGAAAGCTGGCTTGCCATGCAGGACAACTATAATCTTTGGAAAGCCCGGCAAAAAATCGTTTTGGATGATTATCAAGCTATGGCTTTTGCTTAGGATGTCTTTTAGATAGGAGTAAAAAATGAGTTTTTTTGAGAAAAAGAAAAGGGAAGAGCTTAGGCAGCCTACCGAGGTATCATCTCCAGATGAAAACGAAATAAAAATGATTATGAATAAACTAGCTCCTTATTTTTCCGAAAAAATGGTCTTGTCTTTAGAAGGGGTCAAACGACGAGGAGAACGAATTGAGGAAGGAAAGTTTAAGAGATTGACGGTAAGAGCAAAGGAGCAATAGATTCACGATTACACGCCAAAAAAAAAGCCGCTCCCCGGAGGGAACGGCTGTGGTCTTATCACAAAAAAGTTTTCACAACTCCTATAACAACAGAAACTGCTGCGACAATTAGTACAACTTCATGCCATCTTAACCCTCTATTTTTCTTAAAAGCTTCGAGCTGCAACTTGTACATCTCTGTTTCTAGCTTTTGTCTTTCTAGTCGCTCTTTCTCCATTTCTAATCTTATAGCATCAAGAGCTTCTCTTGTCGCTCTCTCTTCAGCTAGAGCTTCTAATCTGGAGCGTGAAATTCTTAAAGCAATATCATCAATTTCATCAGACGTTTTTTTTTCTTCCATGCTATTATTCTCCTATAAGCGAACCCGCATAGAACTCTGTCAATGACAACCTACACATTATAGTGTATAGAATTTACCACAGACAACTATTTTCGCAAACTGCAATTATTGAAAAAAATCAGTGAGATAAATTTGTTCGTTTGATAGATTCACGATTACACGCCAAAAAAACAAAAAAAAGCCGCTCCCCGGAGGGAACGGCTGTGGTCTTATCGCATTTAGAGTTTAGAAGAAAGCCTTTACAATACCGGTAACGGCGAGTGTTGCGCTCACTGCTATTGAAACAATGACTACAACTTCATACCATTTAAGCTCTTTATAGGTCTTTAAGGCTTCAATTTGTAACTTTGCGGCTTCTGCCTGCAATTTCGTTGTTTCAGCTTGATGCTTTGAGGCTTCCCTAGCAGCTTTCAGAGCATTTTCTTGTGCTAAGAAACTTTCCATTCTTGAACGGGAAATTTCCTCAACAAGTTTTTCCAGTTCTAATCTTTCCTTACTATTGGCAACATTTTCCATATATAACCTCTTTATGAAATTCCTTATCGCAAAACATTCTCAATCTTTGAGGCAAGAGCGTAGGTCGTCTTGCTCTCCAGACCGCTGATGTTATGATTGGGAAGAGTATTGAATACAAACAGTGCCTCTTTGAGCAATGCCCGACTCTCATCTGTCTGTACTATTGACAAAAGATCATCCCACTCATCGGGAGTAGCATTGTATCTTGACAAAATTTTCTTGCAAAATTCATATAACATTAGTTTTCCTCCTTAAAAAAAGGGGAAACCAATGCTCCCTAGGGGAGACGGTTTCCCCTGATGGGATATGCTGCAGCTGGGGTATTAGGCAGCTTTTTTTCTTAATTCTGCAAGAACATAATGCCTTGCATTCTTGGGGCGGTATATCTTTCTGCAGTTAGCATAGCTCACCCCCTCTTCCTTCTTTTAAATCTGCCATTCTTTCGGTAAGATACCAGAGTGATTGGTTCAATTTGATGTCTTGAGATACCGATTTAACTGGTCTGGTTTTTAACCTTCTCATTCGACCATCCCTGCCAATTTTTACTCCTCTCAAACCGCCTTTAATCATGTTTTCCTGAACAACATTGAATGTTGTCCATAAAGAGCGGTCAGAATCGTCATTACGCCTTACATCCAACAATTGACTGGCTCTGACAGGAGCTTCCTCTGGATTATCGTACCTAAGCCTCAAGGCAGATTCAGCATATATCTCCGTTTCCTGAGGAGATAGAGAGATGTCTCTCATTTCATCTACACGGTCAGCAACGTCTCCTGCAAGTTGACTTACATTCTCTACACTGCGAAGAAAATCATCAGGAGAAAATCCGATGTGTTTGTGGCGATAATTGGCATACTCTGAACCAACAATCAGTCCATTTGAGCAGACAACCCTGAAAATGCCAAACATCAACCTGAAAGAACTCCCCCTATCGTGAGAATTAAGCAAGACAAGCTCCATTTTCTCTCCTGACGACAGAGAAAAGCCTTCTCGCTGAAAACGAATCACATGCCTTTGGAATCCATCTTTTTCTGCAATGCGTACAGAGCTTTGCATACCATTTACGGGCAACCAACCTGCATCACGAATAAGGTCAACTGCTTTTAAGGTAGGTACAAAGCTGTACTTATCAGAAACATCTCCATACGGTTCTTTTGCACCAACCGCAGGAACCATTTCAATCAGTTGTTCATTGCTTAAACCTGTATCAATTCTTCTTGTCATGACTTGTCTCCTTATAAATAAAAAACGGAGACAAGACACAACTCCCCTCCGGGGTTGGTTTGTCCCCGTCAGGGTTGTTATCCTAAAAAAAAATGACAGTACCCAAAAAGGGCACTGTCATTTTGTTGTGTTGTTATTGAATCTGAAAATTAGAAAGGAACGTATTCAGAATCTGAATTATCACTTGATGCGGGAGGGGGGCTACCGGCGTTCTTCGTTGAACTACCGAGCATCTCAATGCTGGAAGCTATAATTTCGGTAACGTATACCTTCCTGCCATTGTCTTCCCAGCTGCGAGTTGAGAGTTTACCTTCTACGCAAACTTTCGACCCTTTTTTCAGAAATTCTTCAACGATTTCAGCAAGTTTATTCCAAGTAACAATTCTATGCCACTCTGTTTTTTCCTGCTTTTCGCCTTGAGAATCTCTGTAACGCTCTGTTGTTGCCAAAGAAAAATTGGCGACCAACAGCCCTTCGGTTGTTCGAGTGATAATCGGGTCTTTTCCTAAATTTCCAATCAATATTACCTTATTCATGATATTCTCCTAAAATTTGACCAGGAGAATCCCTTTCAGGGGATTTCCCCTGGCAGGGTTTGTTGTAAAAAAGCCTAATTCCTTGAATCTAGCCACCTATGGAATGAAGCAGAACATTCACCAGATGCTCGTCCCTCAATAATTCCTTCAAGACTGATGTCTTCATCAAGTGATGCCCAATGAAGTCCTTGACCATTGCCAATAAAACTCCATTTACTACGCTCCTCGATAGAGACAGCTGCTAACCGTGGATACCAAGACAAGGGAATGTGGAAAAAATCTTCTCCAATCCGTACTATTAAAGTATCATCAGTCAACTCAACATCATTTATCCTGCTCATTCTAAACCTCTATCTCTTCATTGGTTTGACTTCCAAAAAGCTGTACTTCGTTTCTTTCTGGAACTCCTCTAAACTACTGCCACTTGAGGTCAAAAACTCCTCAATCGCCTTTTGGTCAAGGCTTTTTCTGGTTCTTGTTATCTTGTTAAAGTAACAATTACCGGAGGTAATCGCTCCACCTTTCTCCTCAACCATTTCAAGAAACATCTTCTTGTGATGGTCGATATGCCCTTTGAGTTCCTTCTCCTCCTTTTGCAGGTGGACAAGGTTCTCAGCAAATGAATGCAGCTCAAAGACTTCCTCTGATGCAAATTTAGGGCATGATTTCATGTGGTGGCAATATGCACAAAGAGGACTGACCTCCATTTTCATGGCGGGTTCAGATTCGTTTAGCATTGCCTGGTAGTCACTCCAAATCGATTTTGCTCTAACCATCAGAGCTGCCAAAAGTGTTTCTTCCGGCTGATAGCCATCAAAAAAACAAATCTCTCCAGCTGTAACATCCATAGCAATAATGCCGCCACGAATGACATGCTCTGGATAATCCTTTTGGAGCAAGCCCATCTGGACGAAGAGCTGTGTTTCCCAAGAACTATACGGTTCACTGGGAAGTTTGGATACAGTCTTAACTTCCAGGACATTCTTCACTTTTGATTTCTCTGAAGAAAAAACGAAGTCAATATGTGCTTTAACGGGCACTTCATCATCGCTTTTTACTTCAACTTGCTGCTCAAAACGATAGCCCATAAACGCCATTGCCTGCGCAATAATCTCTTCCGCTAAATGCCCTCTTTCAAACCTGATTAAGGTCTGCAAGTCAGGCTTGGACGGGTTCAGCTTTTCAAGGACGACCTTTCTCGGGCATCCTCCAATCTCGGATGCTCCAAGATAAAGAGTTCTGTCTCCAAGAGTAGCTTGAGTTTTTTCCTCTGCTAATCCTCTCAAACCTTCTTCAATGATTTCTTTCATCGTTGCTTTCATTGTTGCTTTCATAATGTTTCTCCTTATTGAGTTAAAAAACAGGGAGAAACACTACTCCCACAGGGAGTTTGTTCTCCCTGTCGGGTTGAAAAAAATAACAAGATTTTTACGCAGCCATACACCAGGCTTTTTCTCTATTATCCCAATGGAATCCTGCCGCTTTCAAGAAATCCTTTCTTTCGTAGGATTTACCTAGGGCAAAAATATTCCGACCCCTCTGCTGATACTCAATGCCAGGGATTTTGGGTAAAGAGTTTTGGTTTTGTGTATTCTCTTTTGGACAAACAGTTTTAGGACTGTTTTCGGTTGGCTTCCTGAAGAGGACGTTTTTCTGTGGTTTTTGACCGCTATGAAAAACTGTTTTCAGGTCGCCCTTGTAAGCATCACTTCCAATAGAGAGCAGAGAAAAGCACTTCTGGAGAGCATCTGTAATAGCTCCCTTGTAAGCATCGCCTACATTGCCCTTAACCACTGTCATTTGACCGACTTGAGAACCTTTTACAAACCAATCTGCATCGTTGAATCTAAGCATGAGCTTGACTTCGACGACAGCTTGGTGGTCAAACAGCTCTTTAGATAGAACCTCATATTTCCAGTTCTCTGCTCCAAGATGGTTATTAACCGCATCAAATACATATTGTGGACGATAACCGTATCGAGGTGGTATTCCTCCTACCTTGATTTCTTGTACAGCTGCGGAACCGTGATTTCGAAGCTCTTTGTTGATTTTACTGATAATTTCTTGCATTTGTGTTTCCTCCTTTAATGATTGAGAGCAAGAACAGGAAGAAACAAGTATCCCTTATGGGAAAAAATGTTCTTCCCATTCGGGTTGGCAAAAAAATAAGTATATTTAAGGACTAGATGAAAGCGGCACAAACCTTCTGTGAACTGTTTCAAATAGTACCTAGGAAATTGGGGGATACAGACGATACAACACTGTCTGTAAAAGAGTAGCTGCAACAGCACCACAAGAGGAAGTTCACAACCGTGATTAAACTGTCAAGTGCTATGCAGTGATACCTTGGTTTCAAGGATTGAAGAACAATCCAGCTAGTTCCCTAGAGAGGGATTACTTACGACGTAAGTAGAATATATCTTGTATTTTCTACTGTTGAGAGGGAAAAATCAAGTCTTTTTTGCAGCGGGCGGCCATCATGTTGCGGGGGGGGATCTGCGAGTGAAAAGGCAGCTTTAAAAAAACAGTTGAGGGCTGATGTTAAACCGCCTGGAAAGATTTTTGATATGATTTTTGGTCAGCTCTTTGGTGCCTTTAAGGATTTGTGAGACAAGAGATTTAGACCCAATCTCATGCTCCAGGTCTTTATAGGTCAAGTTATACTGGTCAATCAAAACCCGCAGGGTTGCAACACCAGAATCAACGGAATCTATCTCTTTCACATAACTTTGGATGCTCTCAAGGCTGTTTTCATACTCTTCGATAGAATCGGCAACAATATCTATCAGATGAAGCAATGGCTCTCCTTCTTGGTCTTCGGCTTTACTCATCAACTGCTCAAGAAGCTCCAGGGCAAATTGATAGTCTTCATCCGTTTTGATTTCTACTGCTGGCTGGATGTCTTCGTAAAAAGACAGAAATGAGTTTTCAATTTTTACAGCTGTTGCAGCATTCATCGCTTCTCCTTTCTGTATTTCTCACAGAGCTTGTCATATTCTGCATGGGTAACAATGTGTTTTACATAAAATTTTTGATTTCTAAAGAAGATAAGAGCCATAAGGCGTAACTTGTTGCCGCCAATATCGATGACATACCACTTGTCTCGGTACTTAAAATTGTCCAGGCTTGGAAAAAGTTGCTTCAGTTCTTCCGGTGTTGCAAACACTCCCTTCCTTAAAACCCGAAAAGCGGCATCAATGGCACTCTTTTCCTTGGGGAATTTTTTCCCTGCCTCATCAAAAACGGCTTTCTTGATAATGTGCATTTTTCTCCCTTACGTGCTTTGTACAAAGTGTAACACACACCAATACGGTTTACAATAAGTAAACTTGCAGAAAGAGAGGTGATTATCTTATTTCAAGAGAGGTCTTTATCTGGTATCTTTCTTCCCCAAGTGAGCTGCCTGTAGCTGTTTTCTGTGCCTTTGTGCATGGGAACCTCCGGTTTTGTTTGGTAGCTTGACCATGCCGGTAGTTCACTCGTTTGAAAAACCTCTATCTGTTGCACCTATTATTACAACTCAGCTTATATTTGCTAAATGTAGAAAAACTGATTGTAGCTATCATCAGCTAACAAGTCGTTTCTCTCGCCGGTGAACTCTGCGTTATGTGCAAATAAAAAAAGGATGTGTCGTGCAAGAAGAATCTGTAATACATTTTATGCCTACAGGAGCAATAAAAAAAGAAGGTGTCGTGCATGGCACTGTAAAATGGTTCAGCTCAGAGAAGGGGTATGGCTTCATTACCCCTGAAGGCGGAGAAGACCATTATTTCAATGTTCGAGGTATCAATGGAGCATCGCTGCCATCAAATGGTGATTTTGTTCAATTTGAGTCAAAGCCTGGACGTAAAGGGCCAAGAGCAATCAATGTTACAATTATTGCGAAAGCATCCTCGCAAAATACTCGGTCTACTGATGACAGAATCAATTGCCCAAGTTGTGGTAAAAAGATTGTTCCTAGAATGATTACTTATTATGGAGAGCCAAGCTATTCGGTTTGTCCCTATTGTGCGGCAACAGTAGCAAGATTCCGTGAGAGTAATTGCTTCATTGCTACTGCTGTTTATGGCGACCCTTCGTGTTACCAAGTAAGAGAGTTGCGCAAATATCGAGATAATACGTTATTAAAAAGTGTTGCGGGCAGAGCCTTTGTGAAGACCTATTACAAAATATCACCAGCAATAGCCAGCTGGCTAGTAACCAAGCCTGCTTTGTCAAGCCATGTACGGGCTATCCTAAACTTTGTGGTAGAGCACATAACAAACGCCAAAGGTGTTCGCCGCTGAGGCGGAGCATTATGGTGTTGGAGAAAAAAGATGAAAAAGATAATTTTATCTGGTATTTTCTAGGAAAGTTACTGTTACACCGTTATAATTTAGCTTATGGTCATCCTTTGGTTTTGAATTAGGGATTCAGTATTATTTCCAAAGGTTATTGAAAAAAAAGCAAGAATTACAGATATAACGTATGGTTCTTTCTGGATAGAAAAAGGAGGAGAAGGAAATGAACATTCTTAACATAGAAGAGTTGATAGGTTCTTCTCAAAGAACAACGGAATCCACTAGCCCTTGGCAAGCATTAAAAAGATTTACCCTTAAAAAGGATATAAACCACACCACCTTCACGAAGGAAGAGGTGGAGGAGCTCAAGGAGCTCTATTCCAAGAATGCGGGAATATTTGGCTCGCTGACGCCTATGAATAGTGGACCTGTCTACATCCTTGACCCCGTCCTTGGTTTTAGATTAGGGGGTGATGTTTTTTGGGGGATAGATGATTGAATATTTATGAGACTGGCGTAAGCATCCAGTCCTTACACCAGTCTCATGATTTACTTTTTAATACCTTCTTCTTCCAGCTTTCTAAAAAAATCTTTGTTGGCTTTGTATAGTATAGAGTTTTTCTGTTCCTTATTGAATTTATTTATGGCCAGTCCGGCGATATCCGTTGCCAATTCTCCCTCACCGTCTTTCATTTTTTGATGTTCGGCTTTTCTTTGACTAACGGTATCAGTAATATCCTTTCCTCCATCAGGATTAGTTTGGATGGGCTGATTGAGCAAATCTTTTTGCTCCTCCATTGCCTCAGAGATTCCGCCTGTGGTACCAGCTGCTTGAGCTGCAGCGGCATTTCCCCTGTCAGCTAGTCCAGATTGCTCCTTGATATGTTGAGAGTAGTCAGAAATTGTGCTATCCACTGCTCCACCGGTTGCACCAAGATTATAGCCGCCACCTTTCATAAAATTATCCACGATTCCATGGAGTTTATCGATACCTTGACTGCCCTGCGTTGTTAAGCTATTAAGGTCATTGATAGTTCTTCTAATGCTATAGGGTGAAATATCTCCATACTGTTCCATTGCATAATTTTTGACCAAGGCTGTTTCAAGGTCAGCCCCATAGCTGCTTGAAGCCACATCAAAATTTTGTGCATTAGTAAGCGACTGGTAGGCATCTGACAAGCCAACATTTTTCGCCAAACCTGCCGCATAATCAAGGCTTTGTGTTTCCGTAATCGTTTTAGCCATAGCCTCGGAACTTACTTCAGAAACAACTTTTGACAGGTCTGCAGCGGTCTTTTGATCCATATCAATAGAGACCTGCTTTCCATCTTCTTTCTGTAACTGAAAATCTATATCACCCCGTGCTCCTAGTAGTTTCCCTACATATGCAAGTAATCCTTTGTCATCATCTTTTTTGTTAGAAATACCAAGACCAAACCTTAAAGTTGACATATCCTTATTACTCAAAGTTTCAGAGAACCTTGAACTATCACTAAAAGCTTGAGTTAAGCCTTCTTTCAGATTTTTGCTATATTCATCTCTAAACGTTTTTGCCTCTTGGTTTCCAATCGAATCTTTTTCCATCTGATTCCATGTTTCATTGAAGTTATCAGAGCTTCCAAGGCTCCTTGATGCAGAGGAGACAAGCTGTTTTCTGGCTGCTTGGGTGAGTGTAACGGGGTTGAGATTTTTAATATTTGCACTCTTGAGGTCTGTCTGTCCATTATTCACAGAATAAACAGCCTGACCGGACGGGAGGTCATCCGTCTGAATGCCGCTGCCTTCAGCGTTAGTTGTGGTTCTGACATGAGCCTCATCTTCCATGCCTTCAGCAGTGTTAAAGGCAACCTGACCACTGCTGATAGTCATGGTGTTTTTCCCGTTATCTCCTGCCACACTAACGTTGGCACCTGCCACAGCTTGCCCCAGCTGACCGTCTGTCATTCCTGCCGGAAGGTTGCCACTGCCCTGTAGATGCTGTTGGGCGGTTTTCGCTACATTGTATGCACCGATATTTTTGTGCATATCAAAAGCCCTTGCACTGCCAATATTGGTGAAACGATGTTCTGCAAATACATCCATTGACGCAAAGGCGGAAAGCTCTTTAGACATCTCCGTTGTTGCACCATCAACATCTAGCATCCTTCCTCCTTGTGCACCGCCGCCTTGTACCATGGAAGTAAGGTTGCTTGCCATCATCGCCAGGGCATGGCCGCCGAACTTGATAAGCATCATTGAGAAGAAGCTGGCAAGCATTAGACCCGCTGACCTTATCACGCCAAACATTGTCATCTGCTTAACAGCAAGTTCCGGCATGGCTATCATGCCATATACGCCAAGAGCAGACTGTTTCATATCCTCAAAAGCGTATGAGGCATAATCCATTGCTGCTCCATGAATAATCGCATCGGTAATCCCCCATGTGGTGAGAAAGACAAAAAAGCCGAACATTACAGAGAGAGCCTTGCCCGATACCGGGGTAAACATAAAGATAACGAGAAAAGGAATTATTCCGATTGCAATGGCCGTCATGATTGCCCGGATAATCGGAATCCACTCATTCATCATAAGACCGATACCAATACCCTTGGAGACAATCTCCTTGTTGCCCAAAACAAGAGCATTCATCTCTGGGTCATGAGTGAAAAAATATTTATAGAGCATTTCAGCAATCTGCTGTTGCTGCACAATTAGTTCTGGTTCAGTATCAGTTCCTGTAAGTCTGGTCAGTGTGCTTCGTATTAACTCCTTGCACTGATTCATCTCCGATGTTTCATCCGGGTTAAAATGAGTTTTTCCGCAAATTTTTTTGAGAGATTCCTTGTAATTGTCGCCGCCATAGTTGTTATAGATTGTTCGTAAAGATGTCCACGCCTCTTTGCATGTTACTGTCTTTCCCTCTTTTGTTGTATCATCGTAATAGACTGTGAAAAGGGCAGGGGTGCTTGCCTCTTCGAGGTCATCGAGGAAGTTTGAGGTACTATTTCTGAGAGTGTCTAAAGAGAGGTCTGTTCCGGGGCGATGCAGCTCAAAAGCAACACAATCCTTGATGTAGCGATTGGTGGAATTTTTTACATTGGCATTTTTGGGCAAGGAGCTGCGAATATTTTGCAAAGCCTTAAAGCCCAACCCTCCCGCCGTTTTTTGATAAGAATCTGGAGCACCGGCTGTATCAACAATATCAATAAATCCTCTCTCTATTGTGTTGAGAAACCCTGCGGTGAAGATGATGCCGTCAGGAACATTACCAACCGTTTCAAAGCGGTTATATACCGTGTCATATATGGTTATTTTCCCTTTTGGAACAAAGAGAGCCAGATAGACAACAGCTCCCAGAATAACCGGCACCGCCCAGACCAGAGGAACAATTTTGGCACCGGTGGCCGCTCGAAGGATAAAGGCTGTGCAACCGGCAATGAGCCCCAGCACCATAACGACAAATAACAAGCCGTTGTACTCGGGGTCGCTAAAAATGAGTGCTACTTTGGTGAATGCCTGGACAATGGGTCGAAAGCCTCCATAAGTATAGTATTCCATCTCCAGACCGAATGCTGGCGTAGCAATGAAGATGAAGGGAAGCAGTATAGCAGGAAGAGTAAAAGCCCATCTGATTTTTCTCATTTTTGGCTCTCTGGTTTCTATTCGTCTGTCGGATTGCTTAGCGATGCCTGTAATTGCCTGTCAATCTTGCGTATATGGTCAATGTAGTTATAGATGATGGTCATCTCTTGAGCTGATTGGACGTAGTTCTGATGGGCTTTATCCTGCAATACAGCGATGCGGCTAGCCATTTTTGATATGTTTTGTGCTACCTGGTCTCCAAATACAAGAGAACATTCATCAGAACCGGCTCCACTTCTGGCATCCGCTTTCTTCTCCAAAATCTCATACGCTCTGTCTGTGATTGCACTTGCCCGGCTATAGAGGTCTGTAAGCATTTGGTAAGAATAGGCGTTTGAGGTAATACCAGCCAGAGAATCAATGGTTGCCTCGGCAATATCGGTGGCTACTGCTGTTTTTAGTACGGGTAAAATTGGCAATGGGTTCACTTTCAAAAATTCTTTCTCGCCAACGGTCAACGTTCCTTGATTTTCAATTTTATCAGCAATGTTTACCAATTCTTCTTTGACAAACTCCTTTAGATTCCCGTTGCTGTCTGTTATCAGCTGACAGTTGCCCGTAGCTGTTTTTTCAAAGAGATTCCCCGTAGAAGCGGCTGAAAAGTCGTCAACATTGTTTTGTGGGCAGGGTGGAATATACGATATTTTATACGCTGATGCTGGACCACTCAGCTTAATATCGCCAACCAATCCTCTTATGAGATTGATATAGTTTGGTGAGACATTTGCCCCATTGCTGACATTGCTAAGCAGGGAATCTCCCCGGAGAAAAACTTGCTGCAAATCGGAGTTACAGCCTTGGGTAATCCGTTGTACATCTCCTGCTTGAGGGACATTGTTACGAGAAATATCTTCTTTTGTTACCATATCCCACATCTCTGACACCCCCTTGCTCAGCTTGTTCTCTTTGATAGCTGTGCTCAGGTTTGATTTCATCACCTCCGATGAATGGAACCCTCCTTCATCCATCATGATACCAACCAGCTCTTTTCCGGCAGCACACTCATCAATCTGCATTGAGTTAAGTTTGTCTGAAATCGCTTCAAAATTCTTGATTGTCTGCGAACACTGTTCACAAAGCGTTTTCAGTCCGAGGTCAAAAGCAACGGCAGCGGCATTGGATAAAATGCCTTGCAGCTTATCAACCAGATACTCTTTGTTCATAAAAGAAAAACCGCCAACAAAGACATCAATACCACCACATCCAGCTTTAAGACGAGGTGGTTCAATTGTTACGGGGTATGCTGTTTTTGACGGCCATCGGGTGCTAAATCCTCCCGCAGTATAATATCCTCTTTGCTGTCCGGAGAGGTAATCGGGGGATGTCATTGTTCTCTGCTCCAGCCAGTCGTCAACCCAACCTGCATGAGCAGAGACGGCAGAAATCATTAAAAACGATAAAATACCAGTCGTTATTTTTTTCGTTATCATGGCTTTATCTCCCTGTTTTGGCAGTTTTTCTGCGATTGATAACTGATTTCGGGTCAAAGGCTGACCCCTTTTGAAAATCATACCTCAAAAAGTCTGATGGCGAGGTTTCACCATTCATTATCCTTACTGCTCGATAGAGCTTCCTTTCAATCTCTGTTAAAGATGCAACGCCAACAGAGATTGGCATGGATTCTTTTTCTCCTCTTTTTACAAGGAGCAGAGTTGGGGTTGTCTGGATATTAAAACGTGCTGCAGCTGTAATGTTTTTCCTGATGTCAATGGGCTTAATCTCCCAGCGATACTTCTCTTGAAAATATGCAAGGATAGATGCTTGCTGAATACAGAACCGACAGCCCTCTGAAGTAAAAAAGAGCAGGGCATGGTCATTTCTTGCTCTGAGAATCGTGTTGTTTATCTCTTCATTTTGTATCTGTTCCCGAGCTGTCATTCCGGGTTTCGATGTAGGGTAAACACTGGCAACGCTAAATTTGTCAGCGTATTTTTGGGTAACGTACATGGCCGCATTGGTGTAGGCTAACGCTTTACGCCGGGCAATATCCTGCATTGTCAGATATTCAACCAGATTGGCTTCTGTTGGTTGCTGTACCGCTTTTTTCTGGATAACATTGAGCAGCTCCTGAAAATCGTCTGGATACATTGACCACAACTCTTCGGTACTGTATGACTGCAGAGAAGGGAGAACTCTCTTTTTTTTCTCTTTCTTCTCTTTCTCTTCTTCGGGAGGCGGGTCTTCGTACCAGAACCAGCCATGGCCGGTATCTGCGTAAAAATCGCTTGTCTGCACATCTCCTGCCTGTGCAGACAACACTCCAGCTAAAGAGAGGGCAATCCCTGCCAGCAAACCGCTACCAAATCGGCAAGCCCTTATAAATAAATTCTTTTTCATGAATGAAACCATAGTAGCGTGAATCAAAACTTCTCTCATCTGTTCCTGCCATAAAGTAACTTCCATCAGGGATAACCCCGTTAAAGTTAAATTGGGGAAGTTTCTTGCCCGTGCTTGTTGTTTCAATGGCAGTGTTTAACAGCTTATCGTTGCAGAAAAAATCATCACCTTTTCTCTCAAGTTTATCTCCTGGCTTACAGGCAACTATCTTGATGGCAACATCTGATTTCCCAAGCCCTTTTTTGATATATTCCTCCCATCTATTGGTAAAGAGCAGGTAATCTCCTCTCTTGATATTTGTTGGAACAGGAATTTTGATAAAAAATCGATGGTCAACAGAGGCACTGGTGGAAATAATCAACCAATGAGGAAGAAGCATTCCAAAGGCACCCGCTATGACAAGCAGTAAGAGAGCACTCTTTTTTTTCTTGCTTAAAAATTCTTTATTTTTTTCCATTTTCCTCTCCCGTTTCTGGATTCTCTGTGATTTTAATAACCTTTCCATTGGAAAGGACGACATCTTGATTCAAGAAGACAAGATTTGGATGAGCTTCAACAAAATCTCTCATTGCTTTGAGATTACGTTGATGATTCTCTTCGCTATACTTTCCTTTAAGATACAGCTGCCCCTGCTGCTTTTTGTAGTCTTTCTCGTCAAATACAGCTATTTTCTGGGCAAAATATGTATCGTAGATGAAGAGGCAGCATATTGAGACCAGAACGCTGATAGCAAAGACTTCTATAAAGGAGGGGTATATTTTTTCTTTACTCTTTTGGGTCGATTCCATAGCAATCACCTCTCTTGCCGCATTCTCTCAACAAGGGCAGCCAGTTTCTCGCTTTTTGCTTCCTTGTTGATTTGCTCTATAAGATAATCAAGGCTTGCATCACCATAGACCACATAGTTTGCAGCTGCCGTTTCAATTGCAACAGCAGGAACGGCAGTAATCTCAAACTTATTAAAATAGTAAGGGTTTATGGCAATATCTGCCTTGATATGCTCACACCTCTCCTTAAAAGGATTACATTTTTTATCTACCCGGTAAATCCTCTCAAACCACTCATTGTCTGTCTTGTTCAATCCTCCGGGCACACCTCTCATGACCACTGTTATCTGGTCGCTTCCTATCTCTTTTACCACCTGTATCCATCTTCTTATTGTTTCCTCTGGAACTGATTGAGAAATGAAGATGTAGAGCGGTTCATGGTCTAAAGGGCTATTCTCTTCGCTTTTTGCTTCTTGCCGCTTTTTCGAGAGATTAAAAACTTCACTTTGTAATTTCTCCTTATAGCCTTCCACCTTGCGTTGAAAGGCTTTGGACTGATAAAGCTGAAATGTCTCTTGTGCAGCTTTTTTGCCTTGTTCTGTATGCTTATTTGCCGGAAGAGACATTTGCTGTCCTTTCTTCTCAGCTTTTTCCAATAAAAGCTCTATCTCTGCTGGTGAGAGTTCTGCCCCGCAAAGAAAAGAAGCATAAAAAAGAGAGACAGCTACTACCCCTGTTAATCGCAGCATGTGCAGCAAAGCTGTTTTCTGTAAACTATCCATAAGAACTCGTCGTTTGACCCCTTAGCACCATGATATGGGATGTTAAGTTTCTGCTCATAGAATTTTGATGTTACGCCGAACGGACGGGCAGGAGCCCGCTGATCCGGTCGTGCAACATGTGTCTTATAATGACTTTTTATCCAGGTGTTTGTAACGACACATCCGCAGAGAGATTCAGCGGGGTCGCAAATCATGTTTACCCGGTTTAATTTTGCCAGCATCCTTGCAGCAACAGTATTGTTTGCCTGGATATAGTTCTCGTCCCCAACGGTACCGGTCAAAGGATAAATGGAGCCGCCACTGCCAACACACCAGTGCATTGCATCAATTGGATGCCCAAGATTGGTTGATGCGGCATCAGCCATACAAGCTTTCTGCATTACTGGATTTGCATATAGCGAGGCGTCTGGCATAAGGACTGCTGCAAGCTCATCACTCTGCCAAAGTGAATCCTTCTCTGTCCACCAGCCCCCAGACGCTCTGCTTTTGCACGGTGATGAGAGCATAGAGAACATAAAGGCATGTGATTGGGCAAAGCTCGAATCGTTGGCAATTTCTGCAGAGTTTGAGCTTTGGTTCTTACCGCTTAAAGTCCGGGAAACAGACCCCTGTTCCTTGCCCATAAAAGGAGAAAAATTTGCCGTTTTTACCGTATCAATATAGAGAAATGGCTCCCAATACGAAAAGACACTTCCGTAGCGAACATAAACCGGCGGGGGAGCAGGGCATACACAAATGCCGTGATATTTCATCTCTATTTCATCCCAGTGAATATCATTGGGAGTAAAGCGAGTTCCATCTGCTGCTCGTACTACGGAAATGTTCTGTAGAATAAGAAACAGTGCGGCAATGAAAATTTTACTTGTTTTCATTTTTACCCTCTTGCCTGGCGTTGATTTCATATACCCGTAGGCTCCCTCCATCCCGTAGCACGATGGAGGGGACAGAGCGTAAATTAAAGCGTTCTGCCATAAGTTTTGACAGATAGTAAACGGGTTGTTTCAGTTCCAAACTTGCATCAGAGGCGTATCCATCAGAGAGCATGACAAAGACGTTGCTCTTATCCTTGTAGGAGGATTTCTTGTACCACTGTATTTGATATGGGTCTGTTGCATCGAGGACGACAATAATCAAGGAGAAGGGTACATAGTCCAAAGGATTGAAGCGGTATCCGGCGGGATAGATGGTGCGACCTTCACCATCTTTTATGTCTTCTGTGATGGTTTGGGTCATATCGACCAGAAAAGAGCCTTTTTTCTTGCAAGCCGGTAAACGGTACACCCCCTCCTCTGGCTGGTATTTTTTCAACTTCTGCTCTATCTCTTTAATCGCTGTGTCAAAATTCTTCTCAGCTGCTGCCTGCATTTCTGCAGTTACATCTTTTTCCATTACAGCCCATGTCTTGCCCAGCTGACCAAGGTGGATGAGTGTTTTGCTATACACAGTGCTAGCAGAAAAGATATAAAAAAATATAGTTAAAATGATATACAAACAGATATACAAAAATGTTTTATCCATTTGATTTTCCATCTCTATATTTCTCCATTTTTTCGATAAATAACCATCTGCTCTATTGCCTCATGATAGCTCATGCCATCCTTTACCATCCCCTCTATCATTGCTATCTCTTTGGGGTGTGATGTATAGATGAAATATGCGTAGGGGTTGACTACCAATCGGGCGACCCCTACAGAAAAAGGTGTATCAAAGAAAAGTTCCGAATACTTTGGCGGATTCGACCGTACAGATTTAAGCAGCTGCATGGTGAAAGAATCGTAATCAATCAAACCAAAGCTTTTTGCCTGCTCAAAATCATCTGATGCCAACAAAATCTTGAAAGCAGAGTTCGATTTGATAACATCGCCAACTTCACCAAAAGCTTTCAAATCAAGAAGCGATTGGGTAATAATCATAAAGCTACCGTGATATTTTCTCGCTCGACGATAGCCTTCATTGATAACCGGGGCAAACATGCTCCCCTTATCCAGAAACTGCCATGCCTCATCAAAGATAACCAGACGGGGACGAGACCTATCGGAGAGGTAGAGGTCTTGTGTTACCGAATTGATTATCAGTAAGGTTACAACCCGATACAAATCTGGCTGTACCCGTAGATTCTCAAGCTCAAGCACAACAAATTCATCCCGCCTTATATCAAAGGTAGATGGGCCGACAAAAAAACGGCCATGGAACCCGTTACTGGTAAATTCCCGAATGTTAAATGCCAGTTTACGAGCAATGGAGATGAGTTCAGGATTGTCGCCCATCTCTTCCATATTTGCATTTTCAACGTCAGGAAATTTAAGTAAAAACTCATATACCGTATCAGAATCCGCTTGCTGTCCTTTCTGTTCCCATGCCCATCTAACAGCATTTCTTATTAAGTTCAGCTCGGTATTGCTGCACTGCTCTCTATCCGAATTGGAATATGCCATCTGCGCAAAAACAGCAGTAACGCTTTTGAGTTCCTCCACCGGCTCCTGAATGTAGGAAAAGGGATTCAGGCAGATATTTGTCTGAGGGTCAAAGTCGAGATATTTACCTCCAACCATACTGGCAATTTTCTTATACGACCCTCCTATATCGATGATTCGTATAAGTGCACCACAAGAGTAGTAGTTGAACGCTATAAAGTTGACTTGAAAAGATTTTCCCGACCCCGATGCGGCACAACACAGTACGTTATGGTTATTGGCACCTCTATCAAAGAAGTCAAGTGAGACCAACTGCCCTTTCCGACCCGTAAATATCAGCTTGGGGTTGCTCCCCAGCCCTGAAAAATCACTTTGTACAGGTATCAACGGTGCTATTGCTGAAACAGAGGAGACAAAATCACGCTCTAAATTCTCGATATTGTTTCCTGTCGTGTAAAGACCAAAGGGAAGCGATGACAAAAAAAGTATCTTGGTTATCATCGTCTCCCGCTGCATAACATAGCCGTTATTCTCCCAAATCCTTTGCACACGAGCACAAGAATCCCTGGCAACTTCAACATCATCGCTCCACACCCACATAATGGGCACGATTTTGGCGTATTTTACGCCCCGCTCAAGGTCATCTGCTGCCGCTAAGAATTCAGACTGCTTGCGGCGTAGACTTGGCGACAACGAGCCAACTGCCTGCTGATTGAGGATAATGTTGCACTTTGCGTGGAGCTTGACCTCAAGACCTTTCTCGAAAAAAATATTAAAAGTGTAGAGGAAATCGGTCTTAATCTGGTCAGCATCAGAGATAACTCCCCAGATACCCCCAAAAAGAGAGTTCGTCTTTAGGGGGTCAATATCTGTAGCAATCGCTTTTGGTGTCGTGCAGCAGAAATAATTATTATCAATTTTGATATAGTCCGATTCCTCTTTAATAGTGGTGTTACTATTGATAATCTGCTTACGCAGCGGTACACTGTCGTACCACGTCCCGATGTTGTCTTCGGGGTACCCATCGGGGTAACTGTTGAACAAACGCCTGCTCCACTCAAGCAAGCTCTCGGGCTGCATGATAACAGGGTGTATCATTGCTGCCTTAAAAGTCTCTGCAAGCTGCCTCTTAATATCTGTTAAGATGTTTGTCTTTGATGGATTTGACAGCTCATCAAGTTTTGGCATCCCCTGTGCATCTTTAGGAATCTTAACCGCTACAAAAAGGCGAAAGTTACGCACGGGTATATCAGCACAAGCAGATAAGCCCCTCCTGCCGTCGGAAAGAAATTGTACGGTCGAATCCACGCTCTCATCAATCATCTCGGAGTGTTTCGTGCGGTTCTCCTTGTATAATCTAAGAATAGGGTCAATGTGTGAATCTGCATGAAAGATGAACTGCACCACAGCGTTATGCGGAAGACCTGCCCGGAAAACCCCTTCGAGAGCTGTTAGTGTTTTTTTTCCTGCAAAAATAGCAGGTGAACACTCCCAAAGAAAACCGTATGTCTCATCCTGATTGAGATACATCTCCAAATCAGAATCGTAAGCGATATAGTTGAGATAGGCAGAAAAAGGGTTTCGCCTGGTCATCTCCTTTAAGTCGCTGTGTTTAAGAAAATTCTCTGTCCCCAAAAGCCTCTCTTTAAGACGCGAAAGTGGCATTATTTCTCCTCCACATCTGTCAAAATCCATGATGAATCTTTAACTTTCAGATAGACATAACGGCTCATGAACAACTCCTCTTTTGCACCCTTGTAGGGTAAGAAAAGAACCCTTACAACCTTGGGAGGATGCAAAATCGGAACTTTTTCATCAGATAAAAGCTCACCCACAGTCTTGTAGCGTTTCTCTGCAACAGCTTTCTCCATAGCCTGAATTGATGCAGGTTTTTCTCGTAAAGACCATGCATTGCGAGCCTCTTGATACGCTGATGGTGTGTCAATGCACTTGCCCGTTTCATCTTTTGCCCGGCATCTAAAATTCTCCTCATAAGGATTAAGAATTTTCCCCACCGTGGAGCAGGCTGGTATCATTGAGACCAATATCAATAAAAGATGTGCTTTCTTAAAAATCTTCATCAATTTCTCCCTTAAAAGTTAAAAATCTTCAGTGGGAATATCCCTGATTTCCAGCTCCTTACCCTCGGAAACGATAACCGTAATTTTTTTTGCCGCTCCGACTTCAATGACCGGTGTTGCCTGTTTCGCTAAATCCAGATAAAACTCCCGCAAAGTGTCTGCACCCTCGGCAAGCCCTCCCCCAAGACCATACTGTACGACATCATCGCTTTTAATTGTTGAGACCGTACCAAAAGCCGATGTTGACTTGGTTGTTGATGCTTCTCGAAACATATCGCCCATACCTCCAAAAAAGCCTGCTACAACCGCTCTGGCTGTCGATGCACCCATTTTGGATACCACACGTCCTGCCAGACCAACTTTGCTGTCAGAATCCGTTACAAAGCCTTTTACGGGGGTGTCGATTATCGCCTTGCCCTTATCCGTTAAACAAGAAAGAGAGACCAGTCGTACATCGGCTCGCTCCTTATCCAGCCGTCCAACCGCTTCGGCGATGACAAAGCATCCTGCAAGCCCTGCTTTTACGTCATTTGGCAACACTGCAGGGGTCTGTATCCGCAGCAGCAGCGGTTCAGGATTCTTTTTACCTCTGCCTGATGTAGAAGCATCGAAACCTGTCAGGAGTTGAGCCTCCATGAAAGAGGGTGGAAGATAGACGCTTCTCCCTTTTTTTTTATTCCCATTCTTCTCTTCAAGAGCTTCTTTATTGCTCAGCACGCCAATATCTCCAATCATTTTGCGTTGCTGTTGTTGTCGCTGCTGTTGCTGTGGATTAAAAGCAGCTGGTGGAGGCGGCGGATAATTCATGTTTGCATCATCCTCTCTTATCCCCCCTGCCTCTGCTTTCTTGTTGGCTTCTTCCTCCTGTTGCTTTGCAATCAGCTCCTCCGGTGTCGGAATATGCAACTCTGTTGTCTCTTCTTCCTCTCCTACAGGAGCTAACGAGCCGTTGAGATTCCTTTGCTTTTCTAGTTTGGCAACGGCTTCTTGCAAAAGTCTTATTTGGCGGCGTTGCTCTTTCAGCATCGTTTTTTCTATCAAGTCTCGGTCTAAAACAATGTCTCTTTCCCGGCTGCTTGATGCTATAACGGCTCTCTCACCTCTTGAGTTGTAGCCAAGGGTGGCAATAAGCAGAACGACACCCCCAATAAATGCCCAGACAACAATTTTCTTCTTGCCCTGATCAAGTTTGTTGAAACGTTCCTTTAGGTTCATCAGCTTTCCTTTTTACTCACAATGAATAATCTCGTACTCTCCCCAGGGGAGAGATTATGGTCTTCTAATGAAACTGCTAAAATGGATGTCGGGCTCAAATGAGTAAGAAGGAAATCCTTCTCTTTGAGTTCCAGCTTATCCGTGGCATTTGAGGTAACCAGAAAGCTCCTCATCTCAATGCCAATCCCGTCAACCTGTACAATCTCCGATAATGCAACCGTATAACCTACCCCCTCAAAAACATCGCTTTTAGCCAGTATCTTGTAGCCTTCGGGGTAGGATTCGTTATAGCCCTCTTCTATCAGCTGGAGTGCCTGTCTTTCGAGAGGCAGCCCTTTGTAATGCTCTATGTTTTTCTTTATCCCTCCTGTAGATGGGGAAGATAGCCTCAAGGTTACAGAAGGGATTTCAGAAGGTTTTGCAATCAGCGTGTAAACAGAGCCATCACAGACGATGAAAAGCTCACTGGATTCTTCCGGGTAGAGATAGTCCCCATTCCCCAAATCCTCAATCTGAAACTTTATAAAGGCGTTATTCCCTGAAAAATGCCCGGTAATCCCTTTTTCTTTCGAGAAAATCAAATCGGACATCTTCCCTGGGCAAACTATCCGGTTCACATCGGTGTTAGAAAGATTTACTGGCGTTGTTACTTCTGGAGATATGGTTCCGTATGCGTTTTTCCCCATAAGCAAAACGAGCGATAAAAATACCACTGTTCTTTTGTTCATCGGGTTGGCTCCTCTTGGTTTTCATGGTTTGCGGGTCTCTCTTTCTCCTTAAAGTCGAGCAGATAGAAGCGTCCGTTATCAACTCGATAAGACATGACAAAGGTTTTCCCTTGACGGAAAATAGAGGTGTCTCCAACGAATTGCCTCATCTCTCCAAAAATCTCGACAGTCCCGTCTTTTTTTAACTTGATGTTTTCAAGGTAAAAGATTGAACACGCTTGGGTCTCTTCGATTCTACTGGCAAGCGAGTACCATCTCTCAGACGCTTTGGGAAATTTGTCAGGGGAATAATATTCAAGCAGCTCATTGAACTGTGCTCTTGCCGTTGCCGGAGAATATGTTACGGCAAGATTTGTTATAACCCTTGTCATATCCCAAACGTACTTGTCTGTAGGCACCCCGTTGACGAACTCAATCGTCCCTGTCATCTTTGGAGGGATTAGAATAGTCGTTTCGTAGGAGACAGCTCTATAAACCATGAATGAGTTAAATATTTGTGCCACCCCAATAACAATTACAATGAATTTAAGTAATCTGTTATCTGCAAAGATATTACTTGATGCTTGCACATACTTTTTTGATTTCATTCATGGAACTCCCTTTCAAAGTATTCTGGATAGTTTTTCATCTTCAAAAAACCGAAAATATACAAAGAGTGTCTTAAAAAACCTCTCGCTTTTGTTTTTTTCGTTTTTGTATAAAGATATTGAAAAACAAAAAAGAATATCCACATAAATTTCCCAAACATTAAAGCAAGCGTTAATGAGAAGAAAAATACTATCAACTCATCAGTTTCAAACCACAAAACTTGCAAGGGCTTTGATAAATATTGAGGGAATTTATATGAAAAATTTCCTTCAGACATATTTTCCTCATTAGAAAATTAGTGCACCAACACTCTCTACAACACTATCAGCTTTTAATAAAAACGCTCCTCCAAGAACTGCCCCAGCCGCAGGAAGTAATACCTGCTTAACAGCAAAAATAGCTCCAATAACCATACATGCACATCCGCCGACAAAACCAATCGGGCCGAGCAGTATCTGATTAACTCCAATGTCATACAAGTCGTATGCAAAAGAACCTGCTGCTGGTCTTGTCATTCCAAACGCTTGTCCTGCAACAAAGATGCTAAAAATAACAAGTGCCAAAACTACTTTTGTTGATTGTTTGCTTGATTCCATTTCTGTTCTCCTTTTGTTCTGTTTTTTAGTTAAGAGGACGTGTTGTCCTCAAGTAAAAATATTTCAACCCTTCTGTTCAAATAAAATTTATCCCTTTTATTTGTTAATGGCTCGTCAATCCCTTTCCCTTCTATCGCTTTAACAGTAAATCCTTTCTCTGATAAAAATTCATAAACCCTCTTGGCACGTCGTAATGAGAGCAGATAGTTCTTATCCTTGTTCCCTAAAGCGCAAGCATGACCAACAACCCAAAGTTTACTCCTCTTCCCTGTGAAGTTATTTGACAAGGCTGTAAGGATTTCTTCCTTTCTCTTACTATCAATTAAATCTGAACCAATTGTAAAAAAAGTCGTGTGTATTTTTGTTAAAGAGGAAAAAGAAGAGTTGCTCGCTTTCTTATCAATAACAAAGGTATCAATCTCTATCTGTTTTGTTAACGGTGCCCCCCAAGTGCATCTATCCTGCCTGATTTCTACTGCATCAATATTGCTCCCACTATCCAGCAACAATACAATCGTCAGAATGAAGACCGTCCTAAAAAATTTCATGGCTTGCTGCTTCCTCCCATTTTTTTTGTCGTTCAAGGTTGCAAGATTGTAACAGCACAATAAATAATTTCTTTTTTTTGTTTCTCACTTTGTAACACTTCTTAGGGTATGCGAACAATATTGTTAAACAGTCTTTTTTTCACGGTGCAAAGCCACTCTTACAGCTGTTCTTATCTGTTTAACCCGATGCTCAACTTCCCCAGTTGGATGAAAACAAAATAGCTCTTCAATCTCTCTAAGCACTTTTTTGGTTGATAAACTAATTCCAGCAGGAAGGTTATAAAATCTGGTATAAACATACCTCTCCCATTTTGAAGCATAGACCACCGTTCTGATAAAACTCTCCCTTTCTTTCCTTGGAAATTTTGAGATTTGTGCTCGTACTAATTCACGATTTCCCCATATCATTTCAAGAAACTCAAGGTTCTTTAAGTCAGCATCACTTAACGGGTTATTGATAAATCCCTTCTCGACAAAATGTCTAATAACCTTGTTGGGTATAACCTTCTTTGTTTTTAAGTATTCTGTGAGTTCCATGTCGTCATCTGTCGTTAGCTCAATATGTTCATAATAAGGGTTCCCTTATTATGAACATATTGACAAGAGTTTCCTTGTCAACCATGTTGCCAGTCTGAAAAGTTAATGTTTTCAGGGTCGATTGTTTTCTTGAAACCAACCTTAATGTTCATTTTTTTTAGATATATATAAAAAGAGACCTGCCCAAAGTTGAATTTTCCGCTATCTTTCAAATATTCATAAATTGCTAATGCGGGGTATCCTTTCTTGAGAAGATACACAATTTCATTTTTATTCTTCATCATCTCTTTCATGACTTTTGACATATTGTCTTTGTCATAACAATCAGGGTCTATCTTTTCACCATAGGCAAAGTGGAAATAATAAAAACTGTCATAATTCATTGTTGTCTTGTTGTTCTTAACAAGACTTTCATGTATCTGTCTGGGGTTATATCCGAGAGCAGAAAGTTGTTTTATCTCTTCGATATTTTCCATATATCTTTCTATAGACCTTTTTCTGCTATTCTCTTTACTCTCGTTACTCATAATCAAGCCACCTTTTCTCGTTTAACCATCGATGAAGGCTAGGTACAAAACGTCCATTTTCTCTCTGCCAACTATCAGTTCTACGAGCCTTTTCTATGAGTTTTATCATATCGAAAACAAGAGGTGTTCCCTCTTGTTTTTTTGCTTTTCTAAACTCAAGAAAAGCCCTCCATTTACCCGATTTATTCGGATAGATTTTCCAGATACAGTTGAACTGCTCTTTTACTGATTTTTCCTCTAAACCACATCGTTCAACCTGCTGTTTATGCACTGCTTGCTTTTGTTTCAAAGCAAGTAATTGCCTTCTCTTTTGCTCCTGTTCTTCTATCCGTCTATCAAGGTTTTCTTTTGGTTGAACCCCAAAAGATACGCCTGAAAAACCATGTTTTATTGCCTCTTCTTCAATCTCTTTTCTGTAGTTCTTAACCCTGTGCAGGAAGAAATCTGTTGGAGCCTCAACGGTGAAAACGGTGCCGTTTTCACCGACAGTAAAACTCTGCAAAATGGGTTGTGGAACAAAACAGTATTCAAAATCAAGAACCTCACACACCCTCTCCCAGACAGCCTTGGGCTTCGTCTCCTCAGCGGAATTTTCAGCTTCAACCTCCGGGGGATTTATAGGGGGTTCTCCATTATTCTCCCTATTAGTTAGTATGGATGACAAGTTGTCCCCAACTTGTCGTTCTTGCTCGAGGTCTTCACCGGCTGATTTTTCTTCAAAATCAGCCTCAAATTCTTGTTTGCCTCGATGCTCATCTGGTAGCACATCTCCCTCGGGAGGATTTCCTCTCTTGCGACTAAGATTGTTTTTACTCGCCAGCATCTCCTCAATCACTTTGTGCTTGAGGAAGTAGTAAACTTTTACCTTCCAGCCCTTGACCCACTCTTCAACGACATCAATCACCTCAATTTTTTTCAGGATTGCGATATGCCGCTGAATCGTTCGTACTGACTGCTGTGTCCTCCTTGCCAAGGTATCAATTCCGACAAAAGTGTGGTCATTACCACAAGCGCATTTAATCATCTCTAAAAAGGTCATTCTGACCCCTGATGATATTTTTTTTCCCTCAATTTCTAAAAGGGGCAGCCAACGATTAACGTCTTTTCCATAACCATGTGAAATTGTTTCCATTTTTTATACCTTCTCCTTACAGCCCAGTAAGCAAAAAGTATCCTGTACACTTGACAAACACTGATTTTTTTCTTACAATCAGTGCCATAATGTTTCTGTACTTTTGAGTGTACGACGTATTGGTATTTGTCGTGTGTACGGGAGTTTTAATCGACTGGCATCGATTAAAACTTATGCTTTGGTAGCTTTTTGCTTACCGCCGGTTTTGCTTACCGGGCTGGTAGAACTTTTTGCTTACCGGGCTGTTTGTTTTACTTCATGGGATAACTCCTAGAAGCGTTAATAAGAAAACCCCCTTGGAATTGTGATGTTCCAAGGGGGTTTTCTTATTTGCACTGAAACTTCAAAGGAGGCAGAAGGATTCAGAGAAAAAAGAAACCCTCCTGGAACAATCGTTCCAAGAGGGCTTTTATCGTTCCAGCAACTACTACGAGTAAGCTACTGGCGGCGCGAGGCGGGTATTTCTTCCGCATCTACGCCTGATTTTAGTGGTGGACAAGGCGGGATTCGAACCCGCGACCTTCGGCTTCGGAGGCCGACACTCTATCCAGCTGAGCTAC
>PDWI01001250.1_pt1 | contig 40503 bp, 33 predicted proteins | sample 1430891 | NCBI WGS metagenome assembly PDWI01 (sample SAMN01162508, study PRJNA174530) | Oral metagenome, whole genome shotgun sequencing project. | biome: Marine environment; feature: Marine mammal; material: Swab sample of the gingival sulcus; isolation source: swab sample of gingival sulcus... | reverse complement strand
ATTTTGCACAAAAAATTATTGTGCAAAATGTATCCGCGTTACATGTTTTTTAAAAAACATGTAACGCGTTCCTACAATCGCTAACGCAAGGGCGGTAAACTAATTGTTTTATCCTCGCTCGATAAAAAATAGAGCAAGTGAATTTGTAGCAAATGTTTTGTGAATGATGAAAAAACTTGTAGCTTTTGTTATGTTAATGTGTTTATTGATGGGGTATTAAAATTATGAAAAACATGGGAAAATTCATCTTATTTGCGCTTTTTGTATTACAGGCTTTTTCAGTCTTTGCACAAGAGCGAAACGGAACTGTATCCGGCGACTATGTTATATACAAAGACAACAGCTTTGTTTCAGATACTTGGGTTGGTTTTTTGTATTATGACGAAAACACCTACGGAGCTGTTCTTTATACTCCTGCGGACAAAAGGCGCGTGGCAATCCTTTTTTCCGTTGAAGTGAAAAACGGCAAACTTGAAACTACGGGGCAAAACATTATTTCCGACATCGACCAGCGAAATTTGCAGGACATTGAAGCGGTAAACTACCTTATGCGGTTACTGCCCGATATGTATTCATGGAGTACTGACCCGAAAAATTTTACCCAAAATGCCGAAAACAATACAATCGTAAAAATCAATAAAAAGCAGTTTGCCGACATTGATTATTTTAACGGAGCCGTTGACATAAAATACGCATCTTATATCCCTGTGTTTTGCATTGACAGTATTTCAAGTGCGGACGGTAAAAATTTTCTCGAAATCGAAAGGATAGGGCGGGTAGGGCAAAACACCGACCCGGAATTTTTTAACTTCTTAATACCGTTTCCGAAAAAGCAAGAATCTAAATTCAATCCGGCGGAAAACGGCGAAAATAAAACCATACAGTTCGGCGATGTAAAACTTGCTTTGAATAATCGCTGGAAGCCTGTTGCCGATAATTATTTTTTGCTTGACAACACTGCAGTATTAGCTTTCGTTGACATTCCTCTTTCGGCTGTAACTTCCGAGCTCGACAATGCTCCTCTTTCTTCACTTGTGAAACGCCTTTGTTTATCCGGCAAAGACAGAACTGTGATGCTTTCTCAAATGCTGCTTACCGGTAACGAAACCCGGTTTACGCTTACAAACGAGGTGTACGACAAAAAAACTCAAACCGTCAACATTGACATAAAAACTTTGATAAAAAATGAAAACTCGTACACAATGATTAGCCTGACCGTGAACAAGGCGGATTACGAAACGCATAAAGATTACTTTAATAAATTGTATTAGGGCGAATTTTTGCATTGCGAATTTATAAAAAACAATAAATGTTAAAAAAAAATTACGCAATGCAAAAAACGGGCTATTCGCGGCTACGCTATCGCTCCGACTAAAATTGTGGCTTAAAATTTACGCCACAATTTTATTTGAAGTATGTGTTTTTTAAAAACACATACTTCACCGCTACTATCCCTTTCGCGGGTGCTTCATCTTTTTTAGATTACAGCGATTGAAATTCTTATTTTTCGGGGGGTTTACTAAACGCTAAAAAAATATTATACTCATCAAAACATGAAGAAATTCAATTTTGAGGAGTTTATAATATGAGTGAACAGCACTTAATGGAAGTAATAAAACTTCATCAGGAAAGACTAAAGCCGTTTATAAAAGAAGGTTTTGAAGTTACACCCGATAAAGTTTTTAAAAAAGGTTCGCTTGAGCTTTTTAAAATTTTAGACGAAATGGTTAGCAAGGTTTTACTTGAAGGCTCTGTATTTAAAAATATACAGAATTTACAAGAGCTTTTAGAAAAAGCAGAAGCAGGAAAAAGATGCATCATACTTCCTGAGCATTACAGTAATTTCGATTACCCTTGTATGCAACATTTAATGAGAAAAGCCGGAATGACTGAGCTGGCAGAAAGATGTATCGCCATTGCAGGATTGAAACTTGCCGAAGAAAATCCTTACATTTCTATTTTAACGGATTCTTACGACATGATATATGTTTACCCGGGAAGATCGATATATGCAATACAAGATCCTGAAAAAAAAGCAAGTGAAGTAAAACGATGTAAGGCCATTAACATAGCATCTATGAGGCTTTTAAACGAAGTGCGAGATGAAGGAAGAATAGTGGTTGTCTTTCCTACCGGCACTCGATACAGACCCGGCAAGCCTGAAACAAAAAAAGGCATGCGCGAAATAGATTCTTACATTAAAAGCTCTGATTATATGATGCTCGTTTCAATTAACGGGAATTGCCTTGAAATAAGTCAATCCGGTGATATGGGTCAGGATATTGTAAAAAAAGACAAAATCATACTGGATGCAAGCCCTGTTATTGATTGCGCCGAATTTAGAAAAAACATTATTGCCGGTGTTCCTGACGGCGAAGACAGAAAGCAAGCTATAGTAGATGCCGTAATGGACGAGCTGGAAACAATGCACATTAAAAATGAAGCAGAGCAAAAACGAGAGGGAAAATAATGGCTTGGTCAACAGAAGTGGAAGTTAGAACATACGAATTAGATTCATATAATCATGTAAATAATGCGGTTTATCTAAACTATCTTGAATATGCCAGAATGCAATTTTTGCGGGCAATCAATTTTGATTATACCCGTCTTATAGAAGACGGCTATATGCTGTTTGTTACCAGAGCAGATATAAAGTATAAGTATTCTGCACGCCTTTATGATAAACTGACTGTTGAAGTAGAGTCTATAAAGCTAAAAAAAGTTTCAGGAGTGTTTTTTCAGCGCATAATAAATCAGGACGGAATTGTTTGCGCAGAAGCTGAAATTACATGGGCTTGCGTTTCAAAAGAAACCGGCAGACCGACAAAGTTGCCTGAAAAATACGGGATTGAAGGTCTGGTGCCACGCGAAACTAAAGAATAGCCGAAAACAAGCCGAAAATTAAACATGTTAATTTCTGAAGTTTGGTCAATAATAAAGGCTGTATTTGCATCACCTATTACAATCATGCTAACGGTGGCTCTCGGCTTATATATTTGGCTTTTAAATTATGTAACATATTACAGGCGTAAACCTGCCGGTAAAAAACGCAAAAAGAAAGAAAAGCAAACATATCGTCCCACTATTCGTGTACCAAAAAATCAGCCGTCTAAAAAAGAGCCGGATACTGATGATAATGAAGAATATGTAGAGTAAGTTAAAAAATGTTTATCATTTTCTAATTCGCTTAGTGGAGCGTTCGTTTTGTATGTGCAGCCTTCACTTACATTGGGGGGTAGCGTAAAAAAAATAGGTTGCTTATATTAAGCAACCTATTTTTTTGAAGCGAGGGGGAGACACCCCCTTTGTAAATAATTTTAATCAAACTTTTGACATCTTGATTTTTTTCCGGTTTTGGTATAATATTGGGCTACCATGAAAAACTTGCTTAAAATTTTTGTTATTGCATTTTGTTTAATGATTTTTTCCTGCTCCGGCGGTATTATAGGTTATGGCGTTGTTAATTGGTCTTTGCCGGAATATAATCTTGTTGCAGGAGATATAGTTCCGGTTTATGTTAAGTCAAATGTGTCTAAGGCTTATATTGCCCGGGTTGGAGAAAGCGAAGACAGCAAGAAGGAAATACCTTTATGGCAATTGTCTTTTTTTAAATCGAAAACAGAAGCCGAGCATTTTAAGACCAAGATGAGCGATACACTTTTTCAGTATGCTAAAGTTACATTTGACGGTTTACCGATGCGAAGCGAGCCTGAAAATACTTCCAAGCAGATTTATAGATTACGCGAAGGGCAGACCATTAAGGTATTATGGAAAGGAGACGGTGTTCCTGTTTTAAGAAACGGCAAGGCAATTCCCGGAGATTGGTATGAGGTTATTACCGAAGACGGGACACGAGGTTGGTGTTTTTCGTTGAACTTGTCTATTTATGACGAGCGTGAAAAAAAAGAAGAAAATACAGAGCCGAGTATTGTGCAGAGCGATAATATTTTGGCAGATGTTTTGAGTAAAAATTGGTATCCTGAAAACTATGCCAAAATGATTGCAGTCAATAGAATTGATATTGAAAATATTTCTCAAGAACACGGATTTTTGCCCGGATTAAAATCCGGGATTGCCCGCATTGTTTTACCCGAATTGGAGCTTGATTTTCCGTATTCTCGTATTTCAAAAAGCGACGGGAATGTGTATAAGTTTGAAGGGTCAAATCTTTCGATGCAGGTTCGCGGGGCAAACAGAATTTCTGTTCAGTTTACCGATACTAAAGGCTCTCCCGATGTGGAGTATTTTGTTACCTTGAAAACATCACCCGAAGAGCTTATAGAAAAAGAATTACAGCGAAGAAAAAGCATAATTAAAGGCATTGCAAATCGAGGTCCTAATTTTAATTCCGAAAGTTACGGTAAATTACAAATTTTAGAAAATGGTGTTTTTTTGTGGAGCGGGTATAAGGTAATTTCGCCTTCGATTATTCCTGCCGGTGCAGGTTCTTCGGGTAAGGTTTCAATTCGTTTTTTTGTATCGCCTAAAATGTCTTCAAACTATGACGGAGTGCTTTCTTTCAAGTTTGACGAAACCCAAGATGAAGTGCATTTTCTGTATGCTCTTTCGCCAAACGGGCTACAGCTTGAATTTATAGATACACAAAATATAGAAGAGAGTGTGGCGAAAAAGAGAAATCTAAATCCCGTAATTTTATTTTTTGCACCTGAGGGTAAGTAATGCCTTTTGTACAGCTTTCAAAAATATCTCTTAGTTTTGGTGCGAGGGATATTTTACAGGATGTTACACTGACCCTTTCGGAAGGAACAAAAGCGGCTCTTACGGGTGCAAACGGCTCGGGTAAATCAACATTGATGAAAATCATCGCAAACCTTATTCCTTCGGATGCAGGTGATATTTCAACGGAAAAGGGTACTAAAGTCGCTTATCTGCCTCAAAGTGGAGTTGAGTTTTCAAATACGAGCCTTTATGATGAAACAGAAAAAGCCTTCTGCGACTGTGTTTTGGTTTTAGAAGAGTTGGAAGCACTTGGAGACAGGCTGAAAGGCATAACTGACGAATCCGAGTTAAAAAGGCTTTCAAACGATTATCATAATTTGCAAACAAGTTTAGACGATATGGGCTGGTATCGCCGCGAGGGATTAATTGACTCTGTGCTGACAGGTTTGGGATTTTTAAAACAGGACTTTACGCGCAAGGTTGCCGAATTCTCAGGCGGGTGGCAAATGCGAATTGCATTGGCGAAGGTTTTGCTTTCGGGTGCCGACATAGTGATATTGGACGAGCCTACAAACTATCTTGATTTTGAGGCTAGAAGATGGCTTGAAGAATTTTTGAAAAATTTTAAAGGCGGGTTTTTGCTTGTAAGCCATGACCGATATTTTTTGGATTCCTGTATAAAAGAAACTTACGAGCTTTTTAACGGAAAACTGACTAAATACGCCGGCACATATAGTCAATACGAAAAAAAACGCTCTGAAGAGCTTGCGGCATTGCTAAAGGCTCACGAAAAGCAAAGAGAAGAAATCGAAAAAACCGAAGATTTTATCCGCCGTTTTAGATACAACAAAAGCAAGGCCGCCATGGTGCAGGATAGAATTAGACGGCTTGAAAAACTTGAAATAATCCAAATTCCCGAACACCTAAAAAAGATACGCTTTAATTTCCCGCCCGCACCTCATTCGGGTAATATAGTTTTGCAGGCAAAAAACATATCCAAGTCTTACGGAAATCATGCCGTACTGAAAAACATTGACCTGTTGATAGAAAGGCGAGAAAAAATCGTTCTGGTAGGAAAAAACGGAGCCGGTAAAACAACCCTCTTGAAAATTCTTGCAGGCGAAGATTTAAACTTCACAGGCTCCGTAACTGAGGGTGCCGGTGTTTCCATGGGATACTTTTCGCAAGATGCTTCCGAGCTTATAACCGGAAACGATAAAATCATAGATGTACTCGAAAAAGAAGCCCCGAATGAGCTTGTTCCTAAACTGCGCGATATGCTTGCGGCATTTTTGTTCCGCGGAGATGATATATACAAACCTCTTTCGGTACTCTCAGGCGGCGAAAAAAGTCGCCTTGCATTGTTGAGACTCTTGCTCAAACCGCATAACCTTCTAATACTTGATGAGCCTACAAACCATCTTGACTTACATTCAAAAGATGCCTTACTTAATGCCCTAAATCGCTTTGACGGCACAGTAATTTTTGTTTCGCACGATAAAGGGTTTATTCAAGGTCTTGCAACTCGAGTGCTTGAACTCCAAACTCCCGATGACTGCAACAGGGAGAATCCGTCTAAAATGCGTAATTTTCCCGGCACTTACGACTATTACCTTTACCGATTGCAGTGCGAAGAAAACACCGCATCAAGTGACACAAAGCCCAAGCCTGCCAAAAAAAAGTCCGGCGCCGAGCAATACGAAGAGCAAAAACAGCGCCGATGTGAGCTTCGCAAATTGGAAAAAGAAGAGCAACGCCTGATGGCGGAAATAGAAAAAAACGATTCCGAGCTTGCCGAGGCCGAAAATAACTTTGCCAACCCCGATATTTACTCCGACCCCGTGAAGAGCAAAGAAGCGGCGAGCATTGTCTCGAGTCTCAAAGAAAAGTCCGCCGATTTGGTGCAAAAATGGGAAATGGCCGCCAAAAAGCTGGAAGACTTTAATAGACAACTTTAAAAAACAAGATTAAAAAAAAAATGACTTGGGCACATTTTTAAGCCTGAATTTATTAAATTCAAAATTAATAGTAAATCACTACAGGCTTAAAAACCGCTCATTACACGGCTACGCTATCGCTTCGACTAATTCGCCACTTAAAATATCGTGGCGAATGGATTTGTGGGCAGGTTTTGAAAAACCCGCCCACACCATTCCAATCGCTTGTGCCGGGTTAATGTAACAAATATTATTTAAAAAAAGAAGTTGAGCCGGTTGCAAAAGTTGTTTACTTTAGCAACCGGCTCCAAATAAGCTCATTTCATTACCTTTTGGTATATTTTAAGAAGAAATTACAAAACTCGCCTGACTTTTGTAATCTCCTCAGTTGTTTTTTTTTATGTTTTGTGGTATATTAAAGCTTGTACTAAATACGAATATAGCAATTTTAGGAGGCTTTATGAAAAAAGTACTTACATCAGTTTTAGCAATTTTTTGCTTTGTATCTTTATCTGCCTTAGGTGTAGGGATTGACATTTCCGGCTCCGTAAATCCTGTAGGTTATATGAACCATACAATTACTACGGTTTACAAAGATGGTGCTTTGAGTGCTGAGCTTGAAGATGCGTTTTCCGCTTTGGGCTCTGGAACCTTAACGGTTGGTGATAAAAAATCTAAGCAGGTTTATAATGCTTATGCTTTAGGTTTGGATCTTCATATAAGCTATTTTTACATGGGGCTTGTTGTTGGACTTCCTTCCAAGCAAATCAATGAAGGCTTGGATATTGCGAAGATTACCACTAAAAAACCTGTTCAAAGTAAAATTGGCGGCTCAGTAATTGTTGACGGTCAATTTGGTGGTGGTATTACATTATTGAAAGGTAAGCCTTTTAATGTGTTTGTTGGTGCAGGTGTAACCGTAAATTATATTTATTTCAAACGAAAAATGCCTGAAGGTTTTTTGTTATCAGGTCTTAAATTAACAGAATACAGACATATAATGCAAGGTGGTGTGGGTGTTAATGTAGCATTGAATTACTTTTTTACAAAAAACATCGGTGTAGCCTTTACAATGAGCGATTCAGTTCTCTTTTTAAGATTGATGAACCAGCATTATTTTGCAGGAACAACTGCAACAGGACGCTCTGTAAGATATACTTTGAACAAAAATGGTGTTAGCGCAAGAGATAATATTAAACGCCAATGGGCAAATAACTTTACTGCAAGACTTGGTGTTGCACTTAAACTCTAACGAAAAGTCTTTATTTTAACTAAAACCCCTTGAAAGAAATCTTTCAAGGGGTTTTAGTTTTGACTTACTATAGGCAAATTTTATAAATTTCCCGGCTTTTTCGGGTTGACATAAAACTTGAAATTTGCTAATATGAGCGTCTAAAGGGCCTATAGCTCAGTTGGTTAGAGCAGCGGACTCATAATCCGCGGGTCGCCGGTTCAAGTCCAGCTGGGCCCAATTCTACTTTTCTTTTTTGAATGCAAACAAGTTTGGAATTTTAAATTGTGTTTCCATTAGTACCTTTTCTTGGACGGATTTTTCGCTGTTTACACCTATTTCAAAAGAATACTTTATGTCCTCATAGTCGTCATGCACGGCAAACAGCTCAAACTGAAATAATTTTTTTTCGGAATCGCTTTTTGACGATATAAACTTTGGCCAGAATGTAAATGTTCCCGAAGTGTTTTTTGAGATAATGTAGGGGTTAGCCCAGAGATTGCTCATTTGAAGAACATTGTTTCCCTCTGTTTTTAAGTAAACAGTAAAATTGTTTATGGGAACGAAACTGTCAGAATCTAAGATTCGACCTGTAATTACGGGGAAATTGAAAACCGGCTTGTCGGTTTCAATTGTTTTCTTACCTTTAGAGTGAGGCCGTCTGTTTTTCTGTACTTGTTTTAGACCTTTTACGGCTAATGCAGAAATATCCGCAATTAGCTGTGCTCTTTCATCGCGCCTGAATTGAACAAAATGAGCAAGTCCTTTTCCTGATTTTATATAATGTGGCTTTATTCTGTTTAAGACATAGCATATCGTATCAAGTTTACATTGCTCGCAGTTGCATTTAAACCAGCTTTCTTTATTATTATTTAATTTTTGAAAAATATTATCCACTTCAGTAAAGACTAAGTCTTCCATTACATTATGAACAGCCATAATTTCCTCCACCCTTTTTAAAATTATACCGTATTTGAAGAGATTAAGCAAGGGAAAAATTGATTTAGATAATCAAATAAGCGCTATTTTTGTATATAAACAGGTTCTTTTAAGGTTAAGTCGGCAAAAAATTTAATCCTATCAGGTATGTTTCAAAGCTGGTTGAACGGCAGGCTTTTGGCTTGAATGTTTTTACGGTTTTAAATAATTTTCGTAAGGTTTTTAATAATTCCTGCTCTTCACCTCCTTGAAAAATTTTTACAACAAAATTACCGTTTGGTTTTAGATAGTTTTGTGCATAAAAAATTGCAAGCTCTACCAATGCGGCGGAGCGAGTTGTATCAACCCCTTTATTCCCTGTAGTTGCCGGAGCGGCATCACAAATGAGGGTATCAAACGGAGATTCGTTTTTTACTTCCGACATGATATTTTTATCGTACATATTGCCTTGAAAAAAACTAAGCCTTTTATCATATATTTTTGAGTCCAGTGGTTGTAAATCGACCGAGCATACTCGTCCGGTTTCGTCTAAAAATTTTAACACAAAAAGTGTCCAACTGCCCGGCGCCGCTCCTAAATCCAGTACATTTGAGTTTTTTGTAAACAGGTTAAATTTTTCGTTCATTTCTGCGAGTTTATAAACAGATCTTGCGGGATACCCTTCAAAAATAGCTTTTTTTGTCCAGTAATCTGCTTGTTTGTATTTATCCATACACCCCCTCTTGAAGTTCAAAATTAAAATAGTGTATCATACTATCATGAAAAATGAAATTGTTCAACGACTTAAAAAAATAGAGGCAACCTTGAATGAGGCTCTTCCTAAAACGGAGGATTGGTCAAAAAAAAGTTTTTTTGACACTCCTTACCATGTATCAAATCAACATTTTGCACCTTTACTGGAAATCAACAGAGATTTAATGTTGCGAGGCGGGAAGCGATGGCGTCCGCTTTTATTGATACTTTCGGCTGAGCTTGAAAACGCAAGCACAAAGAAGGCATATCAGCTTATACCGCTGATTGAGTTTATACATACGGCAAGTTTAATACACGATGATATAGAAGACAATTCACAGATGAGGCGAGGTGATTTGTCAGTCCATTTGAAATACGGTGTTGATTCTGCACTTAATGCCGGAGCTTGGTTGTATTTTCACGCATTATCGATTATAAACAGATATGACGGAACAGAACTCGAAAAAGCTCAAATTTACAGGTTTGCAATTTCAACAATTTCGGCACTGCACTTGGGGCAGGCTATGGATATAAAATGGCACAGAGAGCCGGATTATATTCCAAGTGCTTGTGAGTATGAAGCGATGATTTCGCTAAAAACAGGGGCTTTGTCGGAACTTGCCGGGAAGTTGGGTGTTTTTTGCGAAACTCAAGATTATAAAAAAGCGATTCAGCTCGGTAAGATTTTGCAAAATCTGGGGATAGCATTTCAGGTACTTGATGATATAACAAACATTACCGATGGCAATAAGGGCAAAAACAGAGGTGATGATATAGTAGAGGGGAAAAAGAGTTTGCCTGTAATACTGCATTTGGAAGAAAACCCTTCGGATATCCTGCGTATTACCAAGTATTTTGCAGATGCAAAAATGGCAGGAGTTGATTCAGATGCAGTGAAAGACTGTATCACATTGCTTCAATCAGGTGTAGGCATTGAAAAAGCAAGGGATTATGCGAAAAAACGGCTTTCGTTTGTAAGCACAGGTATACAGGATATGTACGGTAACTCAGCGGCCGTAAAAACACTCATTGAGTTTATAGAATATTTAAATAAGGTTTAATCAGCGAAAGGGATAGTAGCTATGCAGGGGGAATTTTTAAAAAATTACCCCTGCAAATAAAATTATGGCGTTAATTATTAGCCATAATTTTAGTCGGAGCCGATAGGCGTAGTAGCGTATAGCCCGTTTTTTGCATTGCGTAAAGTAAGTTGATTTAAATTTAATTTGTTTAATTCGCAATGCAAAAATTCGCCCTAAAATTTTAAAACGGTGAGCCGAATTTTATCCAACCGATAATTAATAAGTGAGTCGGATAGAATATATAGAAGAAGTATTTTAATGCGGTGCTTTGTTTTCCGGCTTTGCCGTTGTAAAAAAATAGGAGCGGGGGGACGAGTAAAAGGCCGGCGAAGAACAGTTGGTAATGGTAGTATCGGGTGAATTGGGTTACGGTGGTTTTGATTGAGCCGTTAAACATTGTGAGTATGCCGTTTTGGCTTAAATCTGCCACGACTTGAGCCCAATTGTGCAGGGCAATCCAAACGGGTATGGTGAGTATGTAAGCCGGAAGTTTTAAAATCGCAAACGGGCGAAGATAATAAAAAATTAGTGCAAGGATAATGGGGTAGAATGACCAGTCGCAAAACCACGAAAGAATTAAGAGTAATAGCGTTATGAAGGCTTTTGTGAGATTTGGCAGTTTGGTCTTGGCGTCAATCGACAGGGTAAGTAATGCCAAGAATAAATTGGCTATGATGCTTGTTCTAAAGTGTCGAATTGTCGATATGTTAAATCCGAAATTACCGAGATGAAAAAAGACATAGGGGAAATGCGAGACCAGTGCAAACAAAAATAATCTAATTAGGTATTTTCTAAGATTGCTCGTGTAGCAAAAGCCTTCAACTAAGCAAAAAACCATGAGAGGCATTGTAAGTCTGCCTATTGCGCGCAATATTGTATAAAGCAAAAATATGTTTGAGGTTACGGGGCTTTCGATTGCCATTGGTCTTAAACATGCAAAAGCGATATGGTCAATAACCATTGCTATAATTGCAATGTTTTTTAGCTGTAAAGATGAAAATCGGTTAGCATTACCGTAATATGTCGGTTTTTGGGGAATTGTTGTCTTTTTTTTCACAAAGCGGATACCTTAATGGGATTTTACAATAAATTTGAGGGAAAATCAATAAAAAAGTTGTTTTTGGCTAAATTTGCTTGATTTTAGCTTGTTTTTTTTTTCATTTGTGGTATGATATAATTATGGGAATTTCTAAAAATTCGGCTAAATTTGAGCCTATAAAAAAAGATAAGCCTCTTAATATTGCTCAGAAGAATAGAGTTATAGCCAAAATTTTAGATATTATCATGAATAATGATTCTTTTTTTATGTTGGGTCATTCTTGTCCTGATGAGGATTGTGTTTCATCTTTAGTTGCACTTGGGCTTTTGTTAAAAAAATTCGGTAAGCAGGTCTGCTTTTTTTTGGAGCAACCTATAACGGAGCAGCTTGATTTTTTGGAAAAGATTGTCGAGTACAACGATATTAAGATGTATATTGGAGATCCTGATTTGACTTGCCGGCCTGATGTGCTTTTTGTGCTGGATACTCCCAAAAAGGAAATGGTTGCGGCAAAGGGCAGGGCTTTGGAATTTTTAAATGACGATTCCATTCCAAGAATTGAGATTGACCATCACTTTAATTCAGATGCAGATGTTTCCGGTATGCCTGAATTGAGTTTGTTGCTCAGAGCATCAAGCACTTGTGAGATTCTGGCTCAGATATGCTATAAACTTGAAAAAAGACCCGATATTTTGGAAAAATATAATATTGATGAGCTTTATTCCAGAAATATTGTACTTGCAATGCTGACCGGCATGATTGGTGATGCAAAATTGGGGAATTATCTGTTTAAGCAAAGAGATAAAAGGGTATTTGATTATTTTTTGAATAAGCTGAATAAAATATTAAGTGAGCAACAAAAGAACAAATCTAATATAGCTTCTATTCATGAGATTCTTAATATTCTTGAACAGCTGTCTGTTGGTGAATATAATATTTTTAGTAAAATTTTGAGTTATGCGAAATATTCTGATGAAGTCGGTTCAATAGTTATAAACAAAGCAAATTCGGAAAATATATTTAGAGAGAATGAATATGAAAAAACCGTTTCGGTAGTTAAAACAGCGACTAATGTTATAGCAGAAAATGCGGGGAAGGTTGGAATTTCGGTTTTTTTCGATCCTCCTGAAATATCCGATAAGATTCAATTTAGGGTTAGGGCATCTGAAAGAGCAAATAATTTAAATTTGCTTTCGATTTTGCTTGATATGAAGATAGAAAACGGCGGAGGACACCCGGGTGCAATAGCCTTTAGAATATCTAATTCAAATGAAAAAAAACTGAATACTATAATGGATACAATATTTGAAAAGGTGCAAAAAGTTATTCAAAATGCAAAACAACCAAAAGCTAAATTATAATAAACATTGCAATTCTTTATTGCAAGACATTATTGAAGGCTATCCACAGAAATCACAGGATATATTGCTTCACGCATGTTGTGCTCCCTGTAGCTCGGCGGTACTGTTTAAATTGAAAGATGTTTTTAAAATAACATTGTTTTTTTATAATCCAAATATTGACACTTCAGGCGAATATAAAAAAAGAGAGCAGGAATTGAAAAAACTGGCGGTTGATATGCACAGGGATTATGGTGCGACTATCGATGTTATTGCAAGCCCTTACACTCCCGAGGAGTTTTACTGCATAGCCAAGGGAAAAGAAACTTGTCCTGAAGGCGGACGGAGGTGTAAAGACTGTTACAAACTTAGAATAAAAAGAACCGCCGATGAGGCAAACGAAAGCGGTTTTAAGTATTTTTGTTCAACACTTTCGCTAAGTCCTTTAAAGAATGCGGGGCTTTTGAATACCATAGGCTTTGAAAACCAAACACAAAAGGCTCTTTGGCTTCCAAGCGATTTTAAAAAAGAAAACGGTTATCTTAAATCAATAGAGCTTTCAAAAAAATATGAATTGTATCGTCAGGATTACTGCGGTTGCTCTTTTTCCAAGCCGGAAAATATGTGAAACTTTTTAATCTGTGCTGTCGGGTTTTGCCGGTTTTTCATCTAACAATTGCTCGGCAAATTCGTTAAAGGCTTTGTTAAATTCTTTTTCGTTTTGTTTGGCGAAAATATCTTGCAGGATTTTTGCGGATTTGATTTTATCGTTGAGCTTTTTGGTTTTATCATAGTCGATTAAGATTTTTCTGCCGTCTTTGAATTTTAGCATTATTTCGGTAAATGTGCCCAGTTTGTAATTGCGATTAAATTCGCTTATATCGATACTTGCCACTTCAGAAAAATTGTATTCAGTTTTTTTTGGGAAAAGCAAAAAGCCTTTTTTTCGGTGGATTTTTTCGGTTGTGATGTTAAAAATCCATGTATCATCGGAAAGACCTAAAAACACAAAAAAAACGCCTAAGCTCATCAATATGACAGATATTACACTAAGTTTAAACGCCATCAAATTTGCAATTAATAACATTGCACCGAAAATTAGAGCCATAACCCTTAAAGGAATTGAAATAGGGAGAAATGTGATTGTGCTGTCTTCTTGTTTTTCTGTCATGTTTTAATTCCTTTTTTATCTTGCTTTTGCGATAAATTGTGTTGGTTGGAGATGGGGGGAATTGAACCCCCGTCCCGCAAGGTAAACCATAAGCCTCTACATGCTTATCAGTACGAGGTAGTTGTCGGAATCAGGTAGCAGTACTGCAAGCGTCTGATTCTTAGCGTAATAAGGGTCTTGCCTGCACATCACGCCTAACAGGCAACAAGCCCCGATCTTCGTCAGGAGGTCGTATCGCTCGGAGCAGGGCAATACGGCTCCCGCGGTTATGCGGCTAAGGCGTAACCGAAACTGTCGTTTTCTTCGCCAGTTAAGTTTTTTGCCGAATCAGGAGGACGGCACCTCCGCATGCAACTTAGAGTCTAAATCCTTACGGTCGAAACCAAAGACACCCCCAAGTTTTGCCATTTTACACTAAATGAAACAAATTAGTCAATAGGTTTGAATTTATCGGCTCTTTTTACTTTTGCAAGTGGCTCGGCTCAACAGTTATACCCTATTTTTTGTTATTGCTTTACTTTTATGACGGCTGCGTTAGATACATTAAAAGTTTTACCTTGTGTTTCAAGCACAAGGTAAAAAATAAAAATGCGGCGTAAATTTTTAGCCGTATTTTTAGTCGAAGCGAAAGCGGAGCTTTTAATACATCGGCGGTTTGCTTTCGGTAATTCAATCTGCTATGTGCCTGTCTCAAACCGAAACGCCCTTGTTTAAATTTTTTAAAAAAATTTGCAGTTGACATATCCGTTTTTTTATAGTAAACTTTGGAGCCTTGATTTTAAGGTTTGGAGTTTATTATGGCAATTGTTTTACCTAAGTCAGAAAAGTTGGATAAGATGAGACATAGTCTTGCGCATATTATGGCTTATGCTGTTACCGATTTGTTTCCCGGCACTAAGGTCGGAATTGGCCCCGCGATTGAGAATGGTTTTTATTACGATTTTAAATTTCCGAAAGATGTTAAAATAACTTTTGATGATTTTGCGACAATCGAAAAAAAGATGCGTCAATTTTTGAATGAGCAGATAAGTTTTGATAAAGAGGTTGTAAGCAGGGAGTATGCTTTGGATTTTTTTCAGGACGAGCCGTTTAAGATTGAGCTTATAAAAGATTTTCCGGATGATGTTGAAATCAGTATTTATAAGTCAGGTGGTTTTTCCGATCTTTGTCGAGGTCCACATGTGGATACGGTAAAGGAAATAAATGCACAAGGTTTTAAATTGATGAAACTGGCAGGTGCTTATTGGCGCGGTGATGAAAAGCGAGAGATGCTTACCCGAATTTATGCGACCGCTTGGGAAAAGCCGCAAGATTTGAAAACTTATCTTAAGATGCTCGAAGATGCGGAAAAAAACGACCATCGTAAATTGGGTACCTCATTGGATTTGTTTCATATTGCCGAAGAAAATCCGGGCAATATTTTTTGGCATCCAAACGGTTGGACAATATATTTGACAATTAAAGAATATATGAGAAAGCGACTGAAGGAGTTCGGCTATAAAGAAGTAAACACGCCGGCGGTAATGCCTCAATCTCTTTGGGAGCGCTCGGGGCATTGGGCTAAGTACAAAAAGAATATGTTTGTAACCGAAAGCGAAAAACGCCTTTTTGCCTTAAAGCCCATGAATTGCCCCGGTCATGTTGAGATTTTTAAAAAAGGTATAACCAGTTATAAAGACTTGCCTTTACGACTTGCGGAATTCGGCTCGTGTACCCGTAATGAGCCTTCAGGTTCTTTGCACGGTATTTTTCGGGTAAGGGGTTTTGTTCAAGATGATGCTCATATTTTCTGTACACCTGAACAGATTACTTCGGAGGTTGCCGATTTTTGCGAGTTATTAAAGGTCGTGTACACAGATTTCGGCTTTGATATACACGAGCCGGGTACGCTGCTTGTTATGCTTTCAACCCGTCCTGAACTCAGAGTCGGTGATGATGAAACATGGGATAAGGCTGAAAAAAATCTTGCAGAGGCTTGTAAACTCGCAGGTTTTGATTATGAGATTGCCGAAGGCGAAGGCGCTTTTTACGGACCTAAACTTGAGTTCACCCTTGTTGACTCTATGGGCAGACCTTGGCAATGCGGCACTATTCAGCTTGATTATCAGCTTCCGTCAAAAGACAGATTAAATGCGGAGTACATTGGTGAAGACAACGAAAAGCATACTCCGGTTATGTTACACAGAGCTGTTTTAGGCTCGCTTGAAAGATTTATCGGGGTTTTGATAGAAACTTACGGCGGAGCTTTACCGCCTTGGCTTTCGCCGACACAGGTTGTAGTTGTTCCCGTTGCTCCTACATTTAACGAGTATGCGGATAAAATAGCAGATGAGCTTAATGCGTTGGGAATTCGTGTTTTTGCCGACACCGATAACGACAGAATGAACGCAAAAATTCGAAAATGGCAGGGACAGAAAGTTCCGTATCAGTTGATTGTGGGACAAAAAGAATTAGACTCTAATTCAGTGAATGTTCGCTTTAGAAGCAGCAAAAACCAAAAATCAATGCAGTTAAATGAGTTCATAGACTTTTTGCAAAATAAATTGGACAGCTATTCAAAAGAAGTTCAGTAGGAAAAAGTTCAGTAAAATGAAAGTAATAAAAGTGCTTGGTAAAACACCACCAAGCACTTTTGTACACTGTTTTTTCGGCTTATTTTTTAATCTTTTTCAAAGCGGCTTCAAAGGCGGCTTCAAACTGAGCCTTGTTTCTGCCTCCCAAAAGCGGCTCTCCTATTATATTACCGTCTTTATCTACAAAAAAAGTTGTCGGAAAACCTTGAATATCTTGAAAAATAGGGTCAAAGGAAGTATTGTTTACAAGCGTAACATAATCGCAATTTGCATCGTTTAGCATGTTTTTGACAAGAACCTGCCTTTCTTTAACATCATCCATGTTCATGTGAGCATCGTGGATAATGCTTATGACTTGTCCGTTCTTTGATTTAATTGACTTTGCGACCTCCCCGATTTCGGGTAATTCACCCCTACATGGCCCGCACCAAGTTGCCCAAACATTAATCATCGTAATATCTGCTTTTTTAAAAATGCTTTCGTTCTGCTTGTTGCCGTCCAAATCTATTGTGCTAAATTTAATCGGTGCACCGAAAAGACTGCTTTTAACAACCGAAGCGGCAATCTCTGTATTTTCAGCCGGCACGGTTTCTGTTTCTGCTGCAACCTTTTTTTCGCAACCTGCCAAAATCAATAATCCCATCAAAACAGGCAAAATAATTTTTTCAAATTTCATATTAACCTCCATATAAGTGAAGTTAATATAACGCTATTCGTTATACAAGTCAATAGTATTATTTATTTTATTTGTCGCTGTAAAATGTTGCGAAAAACTTGATTTTTAAAAGTCGAGTTAGTATCTACACAACATTTTACGCTCCCAACCCTCGCTTGCCTTTTATCTTTTGTCCTTTTTTTAATTGATTTAATCGCCGTCTCATAAGAGCCGGCTTTTCTTTAATAACAATCGGACAAAAGGATATTCGGCAAGCTCAAAATCAGGCAAGTCTTCTGTATTACACTCCGGTATTTTGCCAACCTCACACAAAGCCGTAAAAGTTATGTGCTTGTTACTTGTCAAATAAAATTTGCGGTAAAGTTTTTTTAGCATCCTTAATCGGATGGTAGCGTACCGGTAAATCAAACAGCTTCCATTTGGACAACACTGATTTTTTATGCGAAAATGTGTCAAACCCGTATTTACCGTGATAATGACCGATACCGCTGTTCCCGACACCTCCAAACGGAAGTGAATGCGATGCCAGATGTATTACCGTATCGTTTATACAACCGCCACCGTATGAAATTTCCTTTGTAACCCTGTGTTTTAATGGACGACTATCCGTGAATAAATACAATGCGAGTGGCTTTGGGCGTTTTTTAATAAAAGCAAAAGCCTCATCAATGTTTTTGTATGTAATCACCGGTAATACAGGGCCAAATATCTCTTCCTGCATTACAGGACTGTTTTCGTCGGGGTTTTTTATAATTGTAAAGGGTATCTGTCCTTTTTCCGGATCAAAAAAATCGGTTTGATATGTTGGAGAAGATGCCTCAATTAAACCTAATATTCTTTTTCTGTGTTTTTCGTTTATAATTTTTGGAAAACATTTGCTTGCGTATTCTTTACTTTTAAGCATACTCTGCTCGGCTTTGATAAGCTCAGCGATAAATAAATCTGCAATATTTTCGCTTATTAAGGCATAATCCGGGGCTACACAAATTTGCCCTGAGTTAAGTATTTTACCGAAGGCAATACGTTTTGCCGCAACCTTTATGTCGGCATCTTCTGCTATAATACACGGAGACTTGCCTCCAAGCTCCAAAGTAAAGGGTGTCATATTGTTTGCCGCTTTTTGCATGACAAGTTTACCCACAGTCGGACTGCCGGTAAAGAATATATAATCAAAAACGCCGTTTAAAAGTTGTGAATTTTCTTCTCTGCCTCCGAGTATAACAGATACATGACCTTCGTTAAAAGCCTGTTTTACAATTTCTGCAATTATATCTGAAGTGTGTTTACTGTATGCAGATGGTTTTACTATTACTGTATTACCGGCCGCTATTGCCGCTATCAATGGAATTATACATAATTGAAACGGGTAATTCCACGGAGACATAATAAGAACAAGTCCGTATGGCTCGGAATAAAGCTTTGCACTTGCAGGCATTTGACTTAAAGCCGGCATTTTCCGTTGCGGTTTCATCCATTTACGCAACTTTTTTATCGCCAGAGAAAGCTCTGACATAACCAAAGCATATTCTGTCATAAAACCCTCGTAGTGGGTTTTATTTAAGTCCTTTTGTAGAGCGTCCAATATTTGTGTTTTATTGTTTTTAAGCACTTCTCTAAATTTTAAAAGAGCTTTTTTTCTGTAAGCATAGTTTAAACTTGCCCCTGTATTAAAAAAACTGCGTCCTTTTTCTATATTTTCTTGGATTAAACTAGACATATTTTCTCCTTAATTTTATATACTTTAAAGTTATCACAAAATATCAATATTGTCAATTCTTGAGTTTCAGGCTTATTACAACTTTGACTGTCAAGATATAGGTTAAATTATATGTCCTGTCTGTTAGTTTTAATTTTCTTCAAGCTTGTTTTTTTCCAGCATCCGCTCACATACAAATTTGATATAATGATCTTCAAGCGTGTTTTTTGGCCCGTCTATATTTAACCGTTTTCTGGCTATGGCATTATTACGCCTCTGTGAATAGGAAGCGTAAAAAATGCGAGGGTCTCTTTCTTCAAACTCCTGTTTTTTTCCCAGTAGCCTGCTTACTTCATATCTTCCTATAGAATGAATCCCCTTACGCCTCAATTCTTTTCTTAAAAAACAGATGTTTTCGTATGAAATACCAAAAAGAAATTCCTCAAGAGCCATACCAATATCCGGTATGTGCATTTTTGCAATCATAAATTTTTGCCAGCTTTCATCGAGAGCCATAGATAAAAGAAACAGCTCACTTGTACCCAGCATAGTTCCAAACACAGGCGCTATTTTGTTTCTGGCACGCCAAACCTTGCTAAGAACATTTGCAAACTGCTCGATATTGCTGTCCAGTCTGTATTCCCATAAATTAGCCAGATTTTTTGAAATAAGCAGTTTAATATCTTTATTTGCTTCGGTGTTTTCCAAAATAGCGATGTAAACATCTTCAGCCATAATTGTAAACATAACATTACGGATTAAATTGCGCAATTTTTCGGTTAAATCTGTTGGCAGTAAATAATTTTCTGCAATTTTTAAAACGGCGCCAAAAAAATGAAATTTGGCAACTACAAAACTCTTTCCTAAAATTGCTTTGGTCGGAAAATTGAGCAAACTTATGTCGGGGCTCATCTTACACATTTTTTCAAGCAATGTTTGCTCAGAGCGCATTTCACCGGCAAAAACAGAACTCTGATTTATAGAAGGATATTCTGACATTGCTTCGGACAAATTTTGTAATTGCAGTAACTTTGCTGAAATTTCTGAAACAACTTCTTCCGACTCATCTGCTAATCTTGCATAAATTTCTTCAATCAGCGGTTTTTCTTTTTCGTTTAAGACCACAATTGTTTTTGGAAGAAGATTTTTGTATTCCCCCGTGCTTTGAAGTTTTGGTGCTGCACTCATAGATATATTATACTGTAAATTTTCGGAATTTGCAAATTTTTTTTTCTGTTTTATAAATTTAATATTAAAACCACTTTCAAAACTCAATTTCCTGAGCCTGCCGAGTCGTTGTAGACTGTCGAAATGCTCTTGTTTTTCTTTATTTATATTCTTTTAGTTAGCCTGATTTAGAGCCGGACGGTATCCTTTTTTCCGTTAATATCCGATAAGTAAAAAAGGCTCTTTTTAGAGACTTTGTTTAATTTAATGCAATAAAGGAAAAAAGATTTAAGTCCGGCGAGGGTTGAATAGCAAAAGCGTAAGCGTTGCATAAAATATATATAAGCCTTTTATAAAATTTATGTTGCTATTGCATTGCCAATATACAAATTATAAAAAACCTAATATAATATAATTTACAGGAAGGTTTATATACTTATGGAATTATCCTTTTTAGCGACAGGCATTCTTTGCTTTTTTGTTTTTCTGGCCGGATTTATTGATGCAGCGGCAGGTGGTGGCGGGTTGATTTCTTTGCCTGCATATTTGATTGTAGGGCTACCGGCACATTTTGCAATTGGGTGCAATAAATTTTCTGCAACTTCAGGGACGACTTTTTCGGCAATACGCTTTTTTAAGCACGGTGCTGTTTCAAAAAAAATTGCGACTATTTCTGCTGTTTTTGCTTTTGTTTCATCTTATTTTGGAATGAAATTGGCTCTTTCAATAAACCAGAATATTTTAAAAACAGCATTGATTGTAGCCCTCCCATTTCTAGCAATAATACTTTTTTTAAAACAAGACTTTGGAAGCGTAGATACCTCACTGAATATGTCCAATAAAAAAGCGGGGCTTCTAGCCGCGTCAGTAGGGTGCGGGATTGGTTTTTATGACGGTTTAATCGGGCCCGGTACCGGAACTTTTGCTATAATAGCATATTCTGCATTGATGAATTTTGACTTAAAAACTGCATCGGGTAATTCTAAAATATTGAATTTAGCCTCAGGATACGCTTCGGTCATTGCAGCTATTACTAGTGGTAAAGTTATCTATAAAATAGCTATTCCTGCGGCTGTTTTTGGAATTTTGGGCAATTTTTTAGGCTCAGGACTTGCAATAAAAAAAGGCTCAAAATTTATCCGACCGCTTATTTTATTTGTAATACTGTTACTTTGCTTAAAACTTATATACGACATTTTCAGCGTAGGTCGCAGTTTGTAGCAAAATGCCCAAACTTAAATTTAGTTTGCTTTTGAAAATTTCAGCAAATAAAAAAGCCTTGCATAATACAAGGCATTTGGTTTAAATCATTCCCTCAACAGCAAGTCTTGTCATAAAAAGGAACTTTTCAACGGTTACTGTTACATCACCGGGACATTCTACCCCGGCTTGAAGATAAACAGTAATCTCGTTATCTTCAAATTTATCGTAATCACCCGGATTACTTGGTACACCAACATATACGGTCGGCGTAACTGTTGTACCTCCTCATGTGGAGCAAACCTCTAAAACACAAAAAACAGTATCAGAATTCTGCTCTTTAATTTTAGCTTTTGCCGCATCATCAACTCTTACATTCATATAGAGCCTCCTATCTTAAAATAGCCGGATTACCGACTGTATGCTTAATTTAATCAAATTCGAGGCAAAGGTCAAGCTATTTTGAAAAAGAGTCCTTTATTTACTCTATTATAACTTAAAATATAAATTTAGGGCGTCCCCCTATCGGGTCGGGCTAACCGCTACTCCGCTATCGCTTCGACTAAAAAAACGGCTTATAATTGACGCCGTTTTTTTATTTGCAGGGGTATTTTTTAAAAAATTACCCCTGCATAGCTAATATCCCTGACGCAACTTTTATTGTAAACTTTCTGATTTAAAAAAAAGCGGGAAGAAAATTCTTCCCGCTTGGTTAGTCTATTTTTTACTAGAAAGGTCTGTCAGACAGATATTTGTATTCCTGCCATCTTCTTCTAACCACTGCCTCTGCTTTTTCGAGGAGCTTTGCCGCCTGCTCAGGCTTTGAATTCTTCAAAGTTTTAAAACGAACCTGTTTATACATAAAGTCTGCAATATTGTAATTAGGCTCTCTGCTGTCAAGCTGGAACGGATTTTTTTCTTCCGCAACTCGGCGTGGATCGAAGCGATAAAGAGGCCAAAGCCCACAAGTAACAGCTTCTTTCTGTATCTTCATACCCATAGTCATATTGATACCATGGCTTATACAATGACTGTAAGCAATTACGATAGAAGGTCCGTCATAACTTTCAGCTTCACGCATTGCTTTTATTACTTGGTTCATATTTGCACCCATAGCAATTTGTGCAACATATACATAGCCGTAACTCATGGCTATCATACCAAGGTCTTTTTTGCTTATTTCTTTACCCGATGCGGCAAATTTTGCAACAGCACCAATAGGAGTTGCCTTAGACATCTGCCCGCCTGTGTTTGAATAAACTTCAGTGTCCATAACAAGCACATTAACATTTTTGCCGGACGCAAGAACATGGTCTAAACCGCCGTAACCAATATCATAAGCCCAACCGTCTCCACCTAAAATCCAAACAGAGCGTTTGATAAAGTGGTCTTTAAGTGAAAGAAGCTCTTCGGCTATACTGTCTTTTGAAGATGCAAGCTCTTTTTCTAATTCTTCAATATTTCTGCGTTGCTCTTCAATCTGAGCATCATCTTCCTGTGCGTTATTTAAAATCTTGTCGATAGTTGCGACAGCAATTCCTTTTTCCTTTGCCTTTACTGCAACTTCACGAGCGTATTCTGCAAGTTTATCGCTTGTTAAACGCATACCGTAGCCGAACTCTGCGGCATCTTCAAACAGTGAATTAGACCAAGCCGGTCCTCTGCCGTCAGTTCGTTTAGCATAAGGTGTTGTAGGCAAGTTACCGCCATAGATTGATGAACAACCTGTTGCATTGGCAATTATCGCCCTGTCGCCGAACAGCTGAGAAAGCAACCTTACATAAGGTGTTTCACCACAACCTGCACAAGCACCGGAAAATTCAAACAACGGTTGTTTCATAACAATACCCTTAGGGGCATTTAAGTTTAGCTTGCTTGCATCAGGATTAGGCAGTTTGAAAAAATGCTTCCAGTTTTCTGCTTCAACTTTTCTGTTAGCAACAAAGTCTTGCATATTGATTGCTTTAACTGTTGGGTCTTCTTTTGATTTTGCAGGACACTGCTCAACACAAAGTCCACAGCCTGTACAGTCTTCAGCGGAAACCTGTATTGTAAATTTCGCCGAATCGAATTCCTTGCCCTTATAATCGCAACTGTGGAAGTTTTCGGGAGCGTCTTTTAAGCCTTCAGCCGGATACGCCTTCATACGGATTGCCGCATGAGGACAAACGAAAGCACATTGTCCACACTGAATACAAATATCGGACTTCCAAATTGGTATTTTTTCCGCAATTGCTCTTTTTTCATACTGTGTGGTGGCAGTCGGGAACGAGCCGTCTATTGGCATTTCGCTAACTTTAACACCGTCTCCTTCGTTTAATGCCATTTTTCCGAGTACATCTTTAACATATTTAGGTGCATCTGAAGTCATTGCGGCGTGTTTATGAATTGAGCTTGACGCTGTCTTTGGATAATCAACCTGCTGAATTCCGTCCAACGCCATATCAATTGTTACAATGTTCTTTTGAACGATTTCAGGTCCTTTTTTGCCGTATGTTTTTTCGATGAATTTCTTGATGAGCGAAACCGCTTCATCTTCAGGTAGAATACCGAAAATTTTGAAAAAGGCTGTTTGCATTATAACATTGATTCTTGTACCCATCTGGGCTTTTTCCGCAATGTCCATAGCATCAATAACATAGAACTTAGCTTCTTTTTCGATAATCTCTTTTTGAAGCTCAACAGGAATTTTGTCCCAAATTTCATCTTTACCGAATGGAGCGTTCAAAAGGAATGTTCCGCCTTTTTTCAATGTTTTAAGCATGTCGTAAGTTTCTACATAAGTGAATTTATGACAGGCTACAAAGTCCGCTTGCGTAATCAAATAAGGTTTGCGGATTGGCTTTTTGCCGAACCTCAAGTGAGAAATAGTGATACCGCCTGATTTCTTACTGTCATAAGAGAAGTAAGCCTGTACCTTGTTCTCTGTTGCTTCACCAATAATTTTGATTGAGTTTTTGTTTGCACCGACAGTTCCGTCCGAGCCCAAACCATAGAACATGGCTTGGTGCATATCTTTGTCTTCTAGTCCGAAACTTGTATCGATTTTTAAACTCTTATTTGAAACATCGTCTTCGATACCAACCGTAAAGCTGTCTTTCTTTTCGCCTTCAAGGTTAGCAAAAACAGCTCTTACCATAGCCGGTGTGAACTCTTTGGAGCCCAAGCCGTAGCGACCGCCGACTACAACAGGATAGCCTTTAAATGGGCATTTTCCTGTGGCTTGCATTTCACCGATTGCTGTTCTTACATCTAAATAAAGCGGTTCACCTAGCGAGCCGGGTTCTTTTGTTCTGTCAAGTACTGCTATGCCTTTAACTGTGGCAGGCAATGCCTTAACAAATGTTTCTGCAGAAAATGGTCTGTAAAGTCTGACTTTTATCATACCGTATTTTCCGCCGTTTGCATTTAGGTATTCAACCGTTTCGGCAACCGTATCTGCTCCTGAACCCATCAAAATAATAACATTTTCTGCATCCTCTGCACCGACATAGTCGAACAGATGGTACTGCCTGCCTGTAAGCTCGGCAAACTTATCCATTTTTTTCTGGACTATTTCCGGAGTTGCAACATATAGATTGTTTCTGGTTTCAATACCCTGGAAATAAACATCGGGATTTTGCGCAGTGCCGCGTACCAGAGGGGCTTCAGGGGTCAACCCTCGCTTTCTGTGCTCTCGAACATATTTATCGTCAACCATTTCGCCCATAGTTTCATATGAAACTTCTTCTATCTTTTGAATTTCGTGCGAAGTTCTAAATCCGTCAAAGAAGTGTAAAAACGGCACTCTTGCTTCGAGCGTTGCCGCATGCGCAATAGTCGCGAAATCCATAACTTCCTGAACACTGTTTGAAGCCAGCATAGCCCAACCTGTTTGTCTACAGGCCATAACATCTTGATGATCACCGAAAATTGAAAGAGCACTGGTTGCAAGTGAGCGTGCGGCAACATGAAATACCGTGCTGGTTGCTTCACCGGCAATTTTGTACATATTTGGAATCATCAACAGCAATCCTTGAGATGCCGTAAAAGTACTGGACAAAGCACCTGTTGTCAATGCGCCGTGTACCGCACCTGAGGCTCCTCCCTCGGATTGTAATTCAACAACATCGGGGACTGTTCCCCAAATGTTTTTTCTTCCTCGCGCTGAATACTCGTCTGCAATTTCACCCATTGGGCTTGAAGGGGTAATCGGATAAATCGCAATAACCTCACTTAAAGCATGAGCTACATGACCGGCAGCAGCGTTACCATCAATCATAACAAGATTTTTTTCTGACATATTTCCATCCTTTCGTTAAAAAAAAAGTCTCAATACTCAAATAAATAGAGCATACCCGATTGTATAATACTGCTAAACAGCATTTTATTCAAGCCCTTTTAAAATATTATTTAAACTATTAAATGAAGATTTTAGCAATAGTTGAGGTAATTGAGGCACTTGCAAAACTCGTCTGAGTTTTGCAAGTGCCTCAATTTTACAATATGCTCTCGTAAGATTTTACGACTTTGGATATTCCGAATTTTATGAGGAAAAATCAGGTTAATCTTCGTATTCGATATTTAAAGACATGCCGTCTTTTGACAAAACCGTTTGCGGAAAAATCTTCCTCGCCGATTCAAGCATTTTTTTGAGCTGGTAGTTGGTGTAACGTGGACTGTAATGAATTAAAGCCATTTTTTTTACGCAGGCATCTTTGGCAACTTGAGCCGCCTGAGTGCAAGTCATGTGCTTTTTTTCGGCGGCATCTTTTTCAAGCCCTTCTTCAAACATGCCCTCGCAGACTAAAAAGTCGGAATTTTTTACTTCCTCTGCAATACCGGGCAGATAAGCCGTATCGGTTACAAAGCTGAATTTTCGCCCCTTTCTCGCATGCCCCAAAACTTGCTCGGGCAGAACTGTCGAGCCGTCTTCTGCCTGCACGGATTGTCCCGATTGCAACTTTGCCCAAAGCGGCCCGCAAGGCACTCCAAGTCGCCTTGCTTCATCGGGATTAAACTCACCGGGTCTGGTATGCTCTTCAAAAGTGTACCCGTGGCAGGGTTTTGTGTGGTCAAGCTTAAAAGACCTGACAGTAAAATCCTTTCCTTCAAAAACAACACCCGGCTTAGAATCTTGCTTTACAATGATTTCGTAATTGATATACATATCCAAAACTTGCCGACTGCTTTCAACATAGTCTTTTACTTTCGGCGGCCCGATAATATAAAGCGGCTCGTCTCTGTCTACCTGCGATGATAGCATCAAAAGTCCGGGCAACCCCGTGATATGGTCGGCGTGGGTATGGCTGATAAAAATAGCGCTGATTTTTTTCCATTTTAGATTTAGCTTTCTAAGAGCAACCTGAGTCCCCTCTCCTGCATCGAACAAAAACAAATCGCCGTCTCGGCGCAACATTGCAGAAGTTAAATGCCTATGTGGCAGAGGCATCATTCCCCCGCATCCTAAAATAAATGCTTCCAAATTCATAGCCGCTAATTATATAGCAAAACAAAAAAACAAACAATACGGTTTAACTAATTTTTTTTAATGAGGGGGTGTCTCCCCCTCGCTTCAAAAAAATGGGCTCAGTTCTGAAACTGCCCCCATTTTTTTTTCGCTACCCCCCAACCCAACCTGAACGCTTAACATAAAACTTGAACGCCGGACTAAGCGGTTTTAAAACGGGAAGATTGAACAGAATACCGGACTGTTTTACCGCATCGGTTAAGCTGCGTTTGGCGAGCGCCGTTATCCTTTTGTTTGCTTTTTCTCGCAGTAGAAGCGACTCACTATGTGAGACGCTGATTATGTTTGGCGGCAAAAAACAAAAGATTTAAGGCGGGAGCGGGTTTCCAAGCCGGAAAGAAAATTGTTTTATAAAAAACAACTTTCTTTCCGGCTCATAAATTTATAAGCATTTTAAATTTTGCTTGACTTTTATGGAAAAAGCGTTTAAAATGGTCAGAAATTTTTGGGAGTTCGTATGGCTTTTTTTTATGATGAACCTTCACATACATTTAATGAATATCTTTTGGTACCCGGTTACAGTTCTTGCAGGCATACGCCGGAGAATGTGGATTTAAAGACTCCGCTTACGCGGTTTAAGGCGGGCGAGGAGGCAAAGATTAGTTTGAATACTCCGCTTGTTTCGGCGATTATGCAGTCTGTTTCAGATGATAAGATGGCGATTGCGTTGGCTCGTGAAGGTGGCGTTTCGTTTGTTTTTTGCTCGCAGTCAATTGAAAGTCAGGCCGCCATGATTTCGCGTGTGAAAAATTATAAGGCGGGTTTTGTTGAAAGTGATTCGAATGTTTGCGAGTCCGCAACTTTGCATGATGTTTTGGCGTTGCGTCAAAAAACGGGGCACACTACTGTTGCAGTTACAGATGACGGTAAGGCACACGGAAAGCTATTGGGTGTGATTACGGGGCGAGATTATCGTGAGGGCAAGACTCCTTTGTCGGCTAAGGTTTCTGATTTGATGACTCCTATATCACAGCTTAGCACCGCTTGCGAAGGGGTAACCTTAACTGAGGCTAATGACCGAATTTGGGAGCATAAACTTAATTCGCTTCCCGTTTTGGATAAAGCAGGAAATTTGGTTGCGTTTGTTTTCAGAAAGGATTACGAGAACAATCAGGAAAATCCGTTTGCTCTTTTAGATGACGAAAAACGATATGTAGTCGGTGCGGGTGTAAATACGCGTGATTACGAAAAGCGAATTCCTGCGTTGGTTGAAGCCGGCGTTGATGTTCTTTGTTTGGATTCTTCGGAAGGTTTTTCCGAATGGCAAAAAAAGACTATTGAGTTCGTAAAAGAAAAATACGGAGATTCGGTTCCTGTCGGTGCCGGTAATGTTGTTGATGCTGACGGTTTTAATTTTTTGGCAGATGCCGGAGCCGACTTTATAAAAGTCGGTATAGGCGGCGGCTCTATTTGTATAACGCGGGAAACAAAGGGTATAGGTCGCGGGCAGGCAACTTCCGTTATCGAGGTAGCAAAGGCTCGTGATGATTATTATAAAAAAACGGGCGTGTATATCCCGATTTGCTCTGACGGCGGTATTGTGTTCGATTATCATATTACGCTTGCGCTTGCAATGGGTGCAGACTTTTGTATGCTCGGCAGGTATTTTGCCCGCTTTGATGAAAGTCCGACAAACAGGTTTTTGGTTAATGGCAGTTATATGAAAGAGTATTGGGGTGAAGGCTCCGCGCGTGCAAGAAATTGGCAACGCTATGATTCAGGTGGCGCGCAAAAGCTGTCGTTTGAAGAGGGTGTTGATTCTTATGTTCCTTATGCCGGTAAATTACATGACAGTTTAAATGTTACTTTAAAAAAGATAAAGTCGACTATGTGCAATTGCGGTGTGCTGACTTTAAGCGAGTTACGCAATAATGCCAAACTTACCAGAGTTTCGGCTTCAAGTATTGCTGAAGGCGGTGCCCACGATGTTATTCTTAAAGATATAAACAATACCGAAAGACATGATTTTTAGGAGAGGTTGAGATGTCAAAAAAAGCATTGATTTTGTTCGGAAGTCCTTTATGCACTCATTGTACGCCGGCAAAAGAATATCTTGAAAGCAAAGGTGTTAAATTTGAGTATTTTAATATTACCGACAATTTATCGCACTTGAAATTTTTTTTGAAATTTCGAGATAACAATTCTGATTTTGATGAACTAAAAAATAGAGGTATTATAGGCATACCTTGTTTAATGTGCGATAACGGAAATAGATTTATTTTCGATATTGAAAATACCGACCTTTCCGAATTTTTGTAATATTTAAATTAGGTTTACTATGAGTAGAAGATTTTCTGACTATGATATAATCGTTGTAGGCGGCGGACATGCCGGAATTGAAGCCGCCCTTGCCGGAGCCAGAATGGGCGAAAGTGTTCTTTTGATTACGCAAACCCTTGACAGCATCGGAAGGCTTTCATGCAACCCGTCAATCGGCGGAATTGCAAAGGGAAACATAGTCAGAGAAATTGACGCGCTTGGCGGGCAGATGGGAAAGCTCGCCGATGCTTCGATGATACAGTATCGTCTTTTGAATAAAAGCAGAGGCCCTGCCGTTCAAGCTCCAAGGGTGCAGGCGGATAAGTTTTTGTATGCTCAGCTTGCAAAACACAGTTTAGAACTTCAAAAGGGTTTGCGTATTTTTCAAGACACGGTAGTTGATGTTGTATGCTCGAATACAAGCCCCTCCGGCATTGTAGAAAACGGGGCAGTGCAGGGGGTAAAAACCGAGCGCGGACATTTTTTTTCGGCAAAGGCTGTTATTATAGCATCGGGTACTTTTTTGGAAGGAAAGATATATATCGGTGAATACGAATCTTTAGATGGCAGACTCGGTGAGCGAGCCGCAGTAGGTCTTGGAACCGCTCTGGCAAATAAAGGCTTTAAAATGGGCAGACTTAAAACAGGTACTCCGTCCAGAGTACTCAGCTCATCGGCGGATTTTTCAAAAATGGAAGAGCAGGAAGCCGAGTCTGTGATGAGGCCGTTTTCATTTTCACACACTGAAATAAATCGTCCTGTGGCAAAGTGCTACATAACTTACACAAACGAAAAGACGCATCAAATTATCAGGGATAATATTGACCGCTCGCCTTTATTTGCTGGAAGAATAAAAGCAACAGGAGCCAGATACTGCCCTTCAATCGAAGACAAGGTTGTCAAATTTTCCGAGCGAAACCGTCACCAGCTTTTTATCGAGCCTGAGGGAATGAGTACCGAAGAGATTTACATTAACGGGCTTTCTTCATCTTTGCCGGAAGATGTTCAACAGGAATTTTTACACACAATACCCGGTCTTGAAAATGCGGTAATTACGCGCCCTGCCTATGCCGTTGACTACGCATATATATTCCCCGAGCAATTGACCGCCGGATTACAGACTAGACGCATTGCGGGGCTTTTTACAGCGGGTCAAATCAACGGAACATCAGGATATGAAGAAGCCGGCGGGCAGGGTATTATTGCCGGAATTAACGCCGCATTGTTTTCAAGAAGCATAAAACACCCAAGCGAAAAATACACACCCTTTACGCTTAACAGAAACGAAGCGTACATCGGCGTAATGATTGACGATTTAATTACGCAGGGTGTTGACGAGCCGTACAGAATGTTTACGGCACGAGCCGAATACAGACTCAAACTAAGACATAACAATGCAGACGAAAGGCTCACAAAAAAAGCGTATCAGGTGGGGCTTCAAACGCAAACCGCACTTGAGCGTTTTGAAGAAAAACAAAAAATTAAAGAAAGCATAATTTCAAAATGGCGAGAAACAAAAATAACTTCAGAAATTTGTTCTGATTATCCTGAGCTGAAAAAACATCTCGGAAAAACAATTGCACAAACACTCCATGACCCAAAGATACCGCTTGAAGCAATCTTAACCCCTGAAGACAGCAAACAGCCTGAACAAATACTCGCACTTGCCGAGCTTGAAATGCGCTATGAAGACTATATTATCGCACAAGAAAAACGAATCGACAAAGTAAAACGCATGGAAAACACCCGCATTCCCGATAACTTCGATTACACAAAAGTTTCAGGACTCTCAAACGAATCTCTGGCAAGACTAAAAGCCGTTTGCCCCGAAACACTGGGACAAGCCGGACGCATACAGGGGATACGTCCCTCGGATATTATGCTTTTGATGGTACATCTTTAAATTTATCGCTAATCGCTCTGTAACCCGCTCACGCCTTAAATCTTTTGTTTTTTTCTGCAAAACATAATCAGCGTCTCACATTGTGAGCCGCTTTTGCTGTCAATAAAAGCAAACAAAAGGATAACGGCGAAGAGCCACTACAGGTTAAACGAATCAGTATGTCAGGCCGGTGTTCTTTTTTATTTCCCGCAGATCACTTACTGTTGAGTGTTTTTCTCTAAAGGGTCTTGCATTGCTGTTGTTTAAAAAAATCATGCAAGAAATCCGCTTGCGAAAGGGATAGAAGCGGAATTTTAATGCCGATTTATACGGCAGTAGCAGTGGTTGAAGCGAGAGCGGAAAACACTGCTACTTAAAAAAAGGAGAGGCATTAAAATTAAAGCGGATAGCCCGTGTTTTGCATTGTGTAAATTAAGGCTATTTAATTTCTATATTTTCAAATCACAATGCAAAAATTCGCCCAAATGATTTTATAGTCCTTGAAAATTACCCGTTATTAACATATAATACAAAATCGCATTTTGGGGGTATTATGTTTTCGGACACGCATTGCCATATTTTTTCTAAATTTGATGAACAGGAATTGCAAAAATTAGCGAAAAAAATGGCGGACGAAAAATACAGGTTTGTTTTGGATATTGGAACGGAAGCGGGCGATTTACAGAGGCGCAAAAATGCGGCGAAAGATGCTTTTTCGACTATGCCTGATTTTGTTCATTTTTCAGCGGGTATTTGGCCGGATAAACAGAGCATTAAAAACCCTGAGCCGGCATTAAGGCTATTGGAAGCGGATATTAAGACTGCGTTAAAAGAAGGCGCCGAATTTTTTGCTTTGGGCGAATGCGGGCTTGACAGATATTGGAACGGAGAAAACGGGGTTAAAGACGAGGACGGAAATGCAATCGGTGCAATCGACACAGGGGCAGAAGAGTTTTTGTTTGAAAAGCAAATTGAGATGGCTCGAAAATTCGGTTTGCCGATGATAATACACAGCAGGGACGCTTTTGAAGAAACGATTTACTGTATGGATAAAGGCGCTTATCATCACGGCGTTATGCACTGTTATTCTTACGGGGAAGAAGAGCTTTTTGAGTTTACAAAAAGAGGTTGGTATATTTCGCTTTCGGGAACCTGCACCTTTCCAAAAACGAATATAAAAAAAGAAAAGACGGCAAGTTTAATTCGAAGCATTCCTTACGACAAGCTTCTTTTGGAAACGGATGCACCTTTTTTGACGCCTTCTCCGCATAGAGGTAAAGTCAACACCCCGCTTTATATTCGCCATACTTACGAGCTTGTTGCGGGTGTGTTGGGCTGTTCAATAGAAGAGCTTTGTTTACAAGTTTATAATAATGCGACAAAGCTCTTTAAATTTTAAAAACCGGTTTAACTAAATTGAGACGGCGGTACCGCTTGCGGTAACCATCATCATGTAGTTTCCGTTTGAGCCTATGGTTTCATAGTCGACTTTTACGCCGACTACGGCATTACAGCCCATATCTTCGGTGCGTTGTTTAAGCTCTTGTAAGGCTTCTTCTCTGGCGTTGATAATTTCTTTTTCATAGCTTCCTGAGCGACCTCCGAAGAAATTACTGAAGCCTGCAAAAAAGTCTTTGACAAAATTTACACCCGCAACGACTTCGCCAAAAACGAGTCCTTTGCACTCTCTGATTTCATGTCCGGGAATGTTCGGCGTTGTGCTTATAATCATATTAAAATGTCCTCCTCATAAAATAAAACAGCTCTGCCATTCATATGGATTATATCATAACAAAAACAATGTTTCAATCCTATCAAGATGAATCGGAACTTCGACAAGCGGTTATCAAGCTTGTCGAGATGCAGTAACAAGTCGAGGGGGTAGCGGAAAAACAATTGCCTCGATTTAATTAAAAGAAGTCGAGGTTGAAGGGACGAAAACTCGACTTAAAACGGTTTTAAGAAAAGAGGCAATTTTTTGCAAGCGAGGGGGAGACTTCCCCCTCATAATTTTAAATCGGTTATCTTGTTTTGATTTAAAAAAATGTCTTTTTATGCTCTTGCCATAATTTTAAAAATGTGGTATTATTTTGGTGTGTCGCAGTTATTTATTGTAGCAACTCCTATCGGGAATTTGGGGGACATGACTTTTAGGGCTGTCGATGTCTTGAAGGAAGTTGATGTTGTCGCTTGTGAAGATACGAGACATAGTTTGAAGTTGCTGAATCACTTCGGTATTCATAAGCCTTTGGTGTCTTGCAGGGCAAGGAATGAAGCAGATGCGGCAAAGAAGATTGTTGGTCTGCTTGATGACGGTAAAGATGTTGCCTATGTCAGTGATGCGGGAACACCGGCTGTAAGCGATCCCGGTGCCGTGTTGGTCAGGACGGTCAGAAATTCGGGGCATTCGGTTCTTCCGATACCGGGTGTTTCGGCGTTTGCCGCTATTTTGAGTGTAGCAGGTTTTTCCGATAAAGAGGTAATTTTTGCAGGGTTTTTACCGCAAAAAGGACTTAAGCGTAAGACGCGAATAAAAAAGTTGCTGGATACGGGTTGTGGGGTAGTTTTATACGAATCTCCGTATAGAATACTTAAGCTGCTCGGTGAGCTTGCCGAAATAGACTGTGAATTGAGGGTGGTTATAGCTCGAGAGCTTACAAAAATGCACGAAGAGGTGCTGGAGGGGAATGTGTCGGATTTGTTGCAAGATTTTTCCGGCAGAGTTTCAATAAAAGGCGAATTTTGTATTTTTATTACAGGAAACGCTTAATTTTTTTGGAAAATAGTCGATAAAAGACTAGAAGGCAGGTAGGTATGATGATAGATAAATTAAAAGGAATTGAACCGCTGGAAAATATAAGCAAGTCTCAAAAGGCGAGAAAACCTGAACAGGTTAAGCAGAGCGACTCTATAAGCATTTCTCCTGAGTCTCAGCGTCTTTCTGAAGCGTATCTTGCAAAAAAAGTGGCGATGGATGCTCCTGACATCAGAGAGGATAAGGTTCTGGAGATGACAAAAAAACTGGAAGACCCAAATTATGTTCAAAATGCTATCAGAAAACTTGCTGACCAATTTATAGATAATGGTCTTCAGTTTTAGATTGTGAGTATTTGAATTGAATTAGAAAGAGGCGGGTGAAAAACCCGCTTTTTTTGTAATAACTGAGCCGCTTGCAAAATTCCGGTATTTTTTACATGTAGCTCTAAAAAGCTCTTTTCATTGAGCTTTTTGGTATATTTTGAAAGAAATTACAAAACTCGTCTGATTTTTGTAATTTCCTCAACTGATTTTATTGGGCAGTAGGACGAAAGAATGGCAGATTTTAACTTTAAATTATCACCTGAGATTATTTTAGGAAATTATTCGCTGGCAAGACTCGGTGAAAAGATTTCACCTTTCGGCAGTAATTTTATGCTTATTACTACGCATATTTTGAAGGAAGCCGGAGTTATAGACAAGATAACCAAAGTGCTTGACGAAAGGGGAATTTCGCTTTTTGTTTTTGACGGTATTGGAGAAACCCCCGATTCAGATGTAGCTGACAGAGCCTTATCGCTTGCACGAGGTGCCCATATTGACGGTGTTATTTCTGTCGGTGGTATTACAGCATGTGCAATAGGTAAAGTTGTTGCGAGCTTGTACAATGAAACTACTTCTCTGTATGATTTTGTCGAAGGTTTAACTCCTTCTGCAAAACCGCTTCCTTTGGTTCAAGTCTCTACTATTTGCGGCGACCCGTATATTTTTATGAAGGCCTCTCCGGTTGTTGATTCGCGAAACAGGTCGGTGCAGTTAATAAAATTGCAAGAAGATTTATGTAAGCTTGTGGTTTTCGATCCGAATACATATTCGGGAATTAGCCCTAATATGCGAAATACAATGGTTTATTCCGGTGTTTTGGCGGCGTTTGAAGGCTATATTTCACAAAAGGCAGACTTTTTTTCAGGTACTATTTTGAAAAAGGCAATAGAGCTTTTTTTAATCACGGTAAACCCGAAAAAAGAAAAGCTCATCACCGGCTCAAAAGAGCAGATTTTGGCTGAGGCTTCGTGTTTAACATCAATGGGGTTGGAGGCATCGGCACCCGGTGTAGGTACGGCAATTGCGATCACATGCGGCGGGCGATATAATATTTCGCCTTCGCTAATTTCTACGATTTTGCTGCCTCATATTATGAGTGATGCAATAAGGTCTAATTTAGATAATGTTGTAGAAATTGCAAAGCTGTTGGATACGGATTTGGCGGCGGAAACGGATGCAATAGGAATTGCAAAATCGGGAATTCTTGAAATTAGAAGACAGCTTGCAGCCACAAATCTGCCTACGCGTCTAAAGGATGTTGACATTACAATTGAGTCGATGGTGCCTGTTGCAGAAAATACTTCCAAACTCGGGTTTATGAGTTATACTCCCCGACCTATGTCCGGCTCGGATGTGTTTGAATTGATAAAAGAGGCGTTTTAGGTTTAGACTCTCCTTTTTTATGAAACTTTTCTTGGGAGGGTGCATATGGCAACAGTGGAATTTTTTAAGTTAGCTAGTTTACCCAAGGGGCAAAAACATCGGAAGGTTTTACGCCTTTTGGAAAGACTTGAAAATTCTTGCATAAAACAGCGGAATGACGAGCTTTTAGACGAGTTTTATTTAAAGCAAATCTTTAACTTGGTTATAGATGACTTACCGTCTGAGACTTCTTTTCAAGTTAAACAGTGGCTTACTTCTCCAAAAAAAGATAAAACCTTGAATATAATCAATACCGTGAAACATAGCCTGTATAAACTGACAGGCTGTTTACCGTCTGAGTGGGATTTGATATTACCGAATGCGAATAAAGACAAAGCAGTAAATAAAAGAGTTTTTGAAAATATCTTTATTTATGCCGAAGACATACGCACGCCCTTTAATATAGGCTCAATTTTCAGAACTGCCGAGTCATTCGGGGTTGAAAAGATTTTTCTTTCGCCGGACTGTATTTCTCCTGAAAGCCCAAGAGCAAGGCGCAGTGCTATGGGCTGTGTTGATTATATTCCGTGGGAAAGACGGAGTATTGAAGAGCTTCCAAAAGATTTACCGATAATAGCTCTTGAAACAGGCGGCTCCCCTATAGGCTCATTTCAATTTCCGAATTCGGGTATACTAATGATTGGCTCGGAAGAGTTGGGTTTAAGTCCGCAGGCTCTTGCCCTTGCCAAAGAGAACATTGTTACAATTCCGATGTACGGTATAAAAGCCTCGATAAATGTCGGCGTTGCCTTCGGTATTTTCATGCAACGCTGGGTTGAAAATATAGCGAGATTGTAAAGCTTTTTGAAAAATGTCTTTTAGTCTTGTTCAAATCCGTTTGCAAGATTGGTGCAAATCTTTTTGAAGGCTTTTTCATCTTGTAATTTAAACATTTTTAGAAGCCCTTTGTGAATTTGAGAAAAATCCACGAGACCGATGCTGTAGTAGACCATAAAATTCGCCAGAGCCACGACTGCGGTAATTTCTAAATACTCTTTCGGCACCATTTCCAAATTGTTCTGGTATCTGATTGTTGCCGTAATTTGAGGCGGGAAGCTCCATTTTTCCGTGAGTGTCGCTCCTATTTCAGGGTGCTGTATATCGGAAGTTACCGTATCAATTACAGACTTTGGTATTTTCTTTTCGGTTTGAAGCTCCATGAGTTTTGAAAATATTTTTTCTTGAAGACCGGTGAAAACTATCTTGCCTAAATCATGTAACAGACCGCAGACATAGGCATCATCAATGATAGAGCGCATTTTAAAATTTTTCGCCAAATTATGAGCGAAATAGGCGACCTTGTAAGAATGCTCCCATATCTTCTTTTGCTCTTCTTTGGATTTGGGATCCGATACTGTTTCAACCGTTCCAAGCGAATAAAGCAAGTTTTGAATACCTCTAAGGCCTACAAGTTTTACGGCTTCTTCAATACTTATACATTTGGTTTTTAATCCGAAAGAAGCGGAATTAACAAACTTTAGTAAATCGGCAGTAAGCCCGACATCATCACTGATATGCTTTGCAATTTCAGGAATATCGGATTTTGGATCGTTGATTAAATTCTGAATTTGCAATATTTTTTCGGGGAATTGCGGAACAGTATCGATATAGTCAACGATTGTTTTTGTAAGACTTTTAAATTGCCCCTTATACTGACAATCAAACGGAATTATAACCCTGCATACGGTTTCGTCTTCTAAAACACCGATTTTGTATGTCTTGGTATCGACCCCTATTTTTTTCAGCATAAAAAGCATGATGGCAAGCCCGAGTCCGGCACCTTCCGTGTCGTCCATGATTTCAGGCATTGCTTCGTTTAAGTCGCTGTATTTATTTGCCGCCGAGAGTTTTTGTCCGACACGCTTTATTTCTTCAGGCGTCATTTTAGAGTTGTTTCTGACTTCAATTTTTACATCAGTGCCCAATTTTTGTATAAAAATCTTAATATAAAGACCGGCCTTTTTTTGCAAATCCAGATAATGCTCCAGATTACTCAGCATTTCTTTTTTGAAAATTTTCATGCCCTTTTCGTAGTCGGTCATACTGAAAATATCCAACTTATGCTCTTCAAAAAGAATACGTTTTGTGTTTGCTTTTTTTGCGTTTACGACAAGCTCATTTACACAGAAAAGCACATAGTCCTTAATGGCTCCCTGATTTAGCTTTTCCAGAAAATACGAAATGGTTGATTCAATATATTTTTGGGTATTTGCCGGCAAAGTATAAGTGGTGATAGATATAGGAACGCCCATGGCTATAGCCTTATCAATCTGGTCTTTTTTTAATTCCATTACATTTTCTTGTTCACTCATAACTATATGATATACGGTAAGAGATATTTTTGCAAGCGGTAAAGTCTTATTTTATTGTTTTTTTGTTAAAAAAATATGAAATATTTTTTTAAGCCCCCCCTCGCTTGCATAATCTTCCGACCTCTTCTTTAAAAACTTAATCGTTGTTTTTCGCTATCGCTTCAACCAACTTTTCAGTTTTAAAAATCGGACGGAAGGATAGACTAACGCTCGGTAAAATCAGGTGAACCGCTTTTGTACAACACTCCGGTTTTCTTATAAACTTCCCGTTTTAAAACCGCTTAGTCCGGCGTTCAAGTTTTATGTTAAGCGTTCATTTTAGGTTGGGGGGTAGCGAAGGATACTTGAAATATTTTTTTATTAAAAAAATATTTCAAGAGCCGAAGCGAGGGGGAGACACCCCCTCATTTATTAAAAATGTTTTGTTTCTTGAAGGAATTTTTTTATTGCCGTTATGCAGCAGTCGAGCCAGTTTTCCGGGGCTGTTTTTTGTTTTTTCCACGGGAAGGTTAGGCCGCTTGAGCTGTTTATTCTGATGTAGTTTAAGTTGTAGTCGAGGTTTTTTAAGGTTGCCAAGACATCGCAGGCGCTTCCGCCTTGAGAGCCGACACCGGGTATTAAAAGCGGGAGGGAATTTGAGGCCGAGTAAATTTTTGCGATTGCGGCAAGTTCGTCCATTCCGGTAGCTCCCACAACGGCACCGGTTCCGGGAAATTGATTTGAGTATTCTGCGATTTTTTTTGCGACTTCTTCGTATAGAAAGCCGCCGTTTTTGAGTTTTAAGTTTTGAAAGTCTGCACCGCCGGGGTTGCTGGTTCTGTTTAGAATGTACACTCCTTTGGTGATATATTTGTTTTCCAAAAAAGGCGTAATTGAGTCCGAGCCCATGTAGGGGCTTATTGTTACGGCATCGGCATTCCATCCGTCAAAACATTCCATTGCGTAGTGCAGGCTTGAGGTTGCTATGTCGCCTCGTTTTGCGTCCAGAATTACGGGAATGCCCGGAAACATGGGTTTAATTAAGTCAAGTGTTTCTGCAAGTGCAATATATCCGCTGAAATCTTTTTTTAAAGGGTTGTTCATTGCCGCATAATAGCAGATGTTGGGTTTGAAGGCAGACGGTGTTAATTTAAGGTCGAGCATTTTTTCAAAAATGGTTTTGAAAAAATCTGTAATGTCGTAATTCTTTGGCAGGTATTGTGTTTGAGGATCCAATCCCATACAGGCAAGGTTGCCGGCTTTTTTTGCAGATATATTCAATAGGTTGATATAATTCATTTTTTCGCTATTATTCTTTTCTTCATTACTCATGGTTTTAGTTTATGTTTTAAATATGATATTGTCTAGTGAGGTTATAATCTTTTTTTGGAGAATATTATATTTTATATTTCTGTAATTGACATATTGAAAAAAGCCGATATAATAGTATTAGAAATTTGCAATGGCATAGAAGCAACTCTAAAATAAAAATTTTCATGGGAGCGTAATAATGGGAAAAACTAATTTGAACGAGCAAAGAAAAAAAGATGAAAAGCTTTTTTCGATTAAACACAAGTTGATGATAGTTTTTGGGCTTTTGATAATAGCTTCGTTTACTATTTTGGTTTATTTTGCGGTTACTATAGCTCGTACTGTTGCTACCGAAAAGGTTGAGCACGATCTTGAAACGAAGGCAAATGATGTTGCAACTATTGTGGACGGCAAACTTAATTTGTTGTTTGAAAGGTTTAATTCAATTGCAGATGCAAGTATTTTAAAAGATAAAGGTATATCTGAAGAAGAAAAGCAGGCATTTCTTGCAAAAAAAACAAAGAAATATAATTTGGAGCAGTTTTTGTTGATTGCAAATCATCAAGGTGATGCAAAACTTCCAAACGGAAAGATATTGAATTTCAGCGAGAGAGAATGGTTTAAAAAAGCGATTTCCGGGAAGCCTTATATCAGCGAGCCGTTTATGACTAAGACTACAAAAAAATTGGGTGTTGTAATTGCAGTTCCTATTTATAATTATAATGATGAAATTATCGGTGTGTTGTCTGGTGGCCCGAGCGGGCTTATTTTAAGCGAATATATCAATAATATAGTAATCGGAAAAACAGGTTACTGCTATATGATAGACAATAAGGGGACTACAATTGCCCATCATGATAAAGAGCCTGTAGAAAATCAAGCCAACATTATAGAAGACAGTAAAGAAGATGACACTTTAACATCGCTTGCCTTATTTTTAGAAAATGCAATTAGGTCAAATGAAAGCAAGGTTGAATTTTATGATTATCACGGCGAGAGATTTATTGCCTCTTACGCAAAAATAAAAAGTACAAATTGGTCTATTATTATCAGGGCTCCTATTGATGAATTCATGGGCTCTATAGATGTTATGAGAAGAAAGCTCATAGCTATTGAGCTTGTGATTTTGTTTTCGGCTCTTGCAATTGTTTCACTCGTATCAAGAGGAATTGTAAGACCGCTTCAAAATGTTTCAAGAGCGTTAAAAAACATATCGCAGGGAGACGGAGACCTTACGGCACGGTTGCCAATTAAGGGGAATGATGAAGTAACGGAAGTGTCAAGA
>PDWI01001248.1_pt1 | contig 40505 bp, 27 predicted proteins | sample 1430891 | NCBI WGS metagenome assembly PDWI01 (sample SAMN01162508, study PRJNA174530) | Oral metagenome, whole genome shotgun sequencing project. | biome: Marine environment; feature: Marine mammal; material: Swab sample of the gingival sulcus; isolation source: swab sample of gingival sulcus... | reverse complement strand
TCTGTCATCAATGAAAATATCCTCTTTCTGCAAGAAAACAGGAAGCTGGGCGGAACCAACGAGATCCTGAGTGTTGCCAGGCTGAAAGAGGCTGCCATTTATTACAACGAAAGGCTCACCGAACTGAAGATCAGAGGCCTCGAAAGCCAGAAAAAGAAGAATGATCTGGAAGCAGAATTGAGACAGCTCCAAAAACAAATCTCGGGGCAGCAGACCAAAAAGAAATTCCCGGCCGGAGAGATTCTGCTAAAGCTTGAAGCCAAAGCAAACACCCAAATCAAGGTAGAACTCTCCTACCTGGTGGGCAATGCAGGCTGGCATCCGGGCTATGATATCCGGGCCAAAAGCATCACGGATCCACTTGAGCTCGTGTACAAGGCGAAGGTGCATCAGGACACCAAGGTACCCTGGGAAAATGTCCGGTTGCGCTTCTCCTCGAATAACCCCAGGTTAAGTTCCCAGGCCCCAAAGCTAAAAACCTACTACCTCTACAATGGCTCGATTCCCCCGAACTACGAGAATTGGGTCTCCAGCGTTTCCGGAAGGGTTATGGACCCGCAGGGCAATCCCCTCTCCGGCGCGACAGTTGCAGTGGCCAATACCAGTATAGCCACGGTGAGTGATATGGATGGAAATTATTCCATTACCCTGCCGCCCGATGGCGGAAACCTGAGCTTTTCCTTTCTGGGATTTCGTGAACAAACAGTCCCGGCCAGGAATGCCGTCCAGAATATCTACCTGGAAGAAGAAATGCAGGAATTGGATGAGCTGACGATTACTGGTTTTGATGTGGCAAAAGAAACAGCGGCTCCCATGAAAAAGCGGGCCATGGCAGTCCAGGACAAAGGCATAGCGCAGGAGATTAAGGTCATGGCCGGAACAAAGCTGTCCCCTCCCACCCAAACAGCTTCCAACCAGACCACCGTGGAGTTCGACATTGCCATGCCCTATAGTATTCCCTCCGATAACAAGAGCTACGCCGTTGAAATGGTGAGCTATGAGGTGCCGGCTGAATATGAATACTACTGCGTTCCACGCATCGATAAAGATGCCTTCCTCCTGGCCTATGTCACCGGTTGGGAAAAACTCAACCTGCTCGGGGGCGAGGCCAGCATCTATTTCGAGGACACCTATATTGGCAAATCCATCCTCGATGTCAGAAACATCAGTGACACCCTCACCCTTTCCCTGGGCCGCGACAGAAGCATTGCTGTAAGCCGGGAAAAGAACCGGGAGATGAGCGACTGGAAAACCATTGGAGCCCGTAAGGTGGACTCGCGCGCCTGGACCCTTTCGGTAAAAAACAACAAGCCCCAGGCCATCAAAATGGTCCTGCTCGACCAGGTACCTGTACCTACCCTGGAAGAGATCGAGCTCAATATCGAGAAGCTTTCCCGTGCCAAATGGAACAAGGAAAGCGGAGAAATCCGCTGGAAGCTTGAACTTGCACCCGGTGCACAGGAAGAACGGGAATTGGTATACAGACTTCGCTACCCAAAACACATGCAATTGATCATCGAATAAATTCCTGAGAATGAAAATCGTAAACCTCAGCCTGATCATCCTGATCGGAATCGGTTTGTCGGCCTGCCGGCAGACAGCTGATAGCAGTCCTGAAAACAAGCGGCAAATCAATTTCTGTGAGGGCTGGAAGTTTATCCTCGACGATTCGGCAGACTTTGCAAATCCGGAATTCGACGACAAGCATTGGTTAAATGTTGATCTGCCCCACGACTGGAGTGTAAGCGACCCCGCTTTGCAGGACAGCCTGCATGCAGGGCCCTTTGTGAAAGGACTGGACCGGGGTGAGGATGTCGCCTGGCTGGCCGGAGGAACAGCTTGGTATCGGAAGCGCTTTCGTCTCGCAGCAGAAGACACAGACAAGCTGGTTTATCTCCATTTCGATGGTGTCCAGACCGAGGCCGGGATCTGGATCAACGGTGAGCTTGCTGCCCATCATCTGAACGGTTACACCCCCTTCGACATCGACATCACCCCCTATCTCAAAGCAAAGGGTGAAGAAAACCTGATCGCGCTGAAGGTCCTTCAACGCGGCGAGCATTCGCGCTGGTTTACCGGTGCAGGCATCTATCGGGAGGTCAGCATGTCAATTGTTGATCCCCTGCACTTTGTTCCCCACGGACTGGCCATCACGACACCCTCAGTGAATGAAAATGAAGCCCTGGTGCAGCTGGATGTGGAGGTTCAGAATTTGCCGGGAAGCCCGTGTGAGGTTTTGCTTCGGGCCGAGATCACCGGCCCCGACAGCACAGTCCAGGGCTTTGAAAGCGAAGAGGCAATTGGTCTGCCAAGCGAGCTCTCCACGCTTGCACTCAAAGGGAAGATTAGTCGGCCCGATCGCTGGTCGCCCGATCACCCTGCGCTCTACCAGCTTAGATTAAGCCTGCTCCACGAGGGCAAAGAGGTGGATGTCCTGGTAAAGGACTTCGGCATCCGCAGCATAGCATACTCAGCCCAGAAGGGTTTTCTGCTCAACGATGAGCCTGTCCTGCTCAAGGGGACATGCATGCACCACGACAACGGGCTCCTTGGATCCATGGCCTTTCCCGATGCTGAGTTCAGGCGGGTACGCATCATGAAAGAGAACGGCTACAATGCCATCCGATGCAGCCATAATCCCCCCTCTGCGGCCTTCCTCAAGGCCTGCGACAAGCTGGGCATGCTGGTCATTGATGAGGCCTTCGACGCCTGGCAGAAGGCCAAACGGAAAAACGACTACCACCTCTATTTCGACAGTTGTTGGAGAAAGGATCTGCGGGCCATGATCCGGCGCGACCGGAACCACCCCTCGGTAATCATGTGGAGCTTCGGAAATGAGGTGCAGGAACGTGCCGATCCCGAAGGACTTGAGATCGCAAAGAAACTGATCGAAAGCATTCATAGTCTCGATCCTTCGCGTCCCGCCACCCAGGCCATCTGTAGTTTCTGGGACAATCCGGGATTGACCTGGAAGGATGCACAGCCGGCACTTGATTTGCTCGATGTGGCCGGCTACAATTACCAGTGGCAGCAGTATGAATCGGATCATGCTGAGCATCCCGAACGCATTATGTATAGCTCTGAATCATTTCCCATGGCGGCCTTCGAGAATTGGAACATGGTGAAAAAATGTCCCTATGTAATCGGCGATTTTGTGTGGACCGGGATGGATTACCTGGGAGAATCGGGTGTTGGGCGCAACATTTATGCTTTCGGGCCAGGCGAAAGACTCTATGGGCTTGCACCCTGGCCCTGGTACCTGAGCTGGTGCGGCGATATCGATATTACAGGGGAGAAAAAGCCCCAATCCTGGTTCAGAGACATCGTTTGGGATGAAAGCCAGATTGAAATGCTCGTACATGAGCCCGTGCCGAAAAACCAGGAGGAAAGCCTCTCCCTCTGGGGATGGCCGGGGGAAAGAAAATCCTGGACCTGGAGTGGCCATGAAGGAGAGATCCTGAAGGTGAAAGTTTACAGCTCCTGTGAGGAGGTGGTCCTGAGCCTCAACGGCGATACCATCGGCCGCAAAGCTGTCGGCCGCGACAAGCAGCTAACAGCAGAATTCGAGCTGACCTATACACCGGGCTTGCTCATTGCCTATGGTCTTAATCATGGAAAGGTCTCCTGCAGCGATACCCTGGTCACCACGGGCCCGCCGAAGCGTCTGAGCCTGAAACCCGAACAAAAAGTAATCAGGGCCGACCGCCAGTCCCTCATCTATTGCCGGGTCGAGGCCCTGGATGCCCGGGGACGAAGAATCCCCGATTCAAAACGGCCTTTTGAAGTCCAGGTCAGCGGTCCGGCCGAACTCCTGGCAGCAGGTAACGCCTCCCCCCTGCTTGAGGGCTCTTTACAGGATCAATCCGCAAGCCTGTTCAGGGGGGCTGCACTCCTGATCCTTCGCTCGACAGGCGAAGCCGGAAGCATAAACATAGCCGTCAGCTCGGCCGGACTGGCCGAAGGCGCAAACGCAACTGTGACTGCAAACTAAAGGCCGACCCGGGATGTTCTGCTCCCCCGGCCTCGTGTATCAAAGCTCCGCAAGGCAAGGGCTGTGGTTCCCTCCGGAAGCTCAACAGGCGCTGTGTACAAGGGAGAAGAAGGCCCTGGCTGGGAACCATCGGTGGTGTAGCGAATCTCAAGACCGGGAAAAGCTATATTGGCATGTAGTTTCCCGTCTTTAATCAGGGCTCCCGGAGGTGGCAAACGATAGTTATAGCCCCCGAACAGCCCATCCAGTCTCGGCATCTCACGCCCACCGAGGGCCCGGGCGAATCCGGCCCAATCCCGCTCGAAGGATGCACTCCGGTTCTTCTCATCCGCAAGACCTCCCCAGGCAGCTTCACCATGCCAGGCACGCTCGGCAAAACCAAGCAACTTGGGCAGATAGTAGTACTCGGCCATCTTGCCTCCCTTGACCGTTTCGCTCCAGAGTTGGGCCTGCAGGCCAGCAATGTTGTCTCTGGATTCCTCCTTCAGAAGTTCCCTTCCTTTTTCATTCAAACACATGTGATAAGGAGCCAGTTCAAAGGCCCGTTTGGTGTTTACAAAACCTCCCCAGTAGAGACCCGGCTCGGCCGGATGATGGCTGTAGGCCAAATCGAAGTAAAAATTTTTCACATTACAGAGAATAACCGGGTAACCGGCATTGGCCAGGCGGTTCCCCAGGTCGCTGAACCTGCCGATACTGTTCCAGATATAGGGGAGGACACCCTTGCCTGCAAAGGCCGGATTGGGCACCCATTTACCAGTCTCGTCCTTCATCATGGCAATCTCTTCCCAACCACCCATATTCAGGCCTTTTGAACGGATGATTTCATGTATCCTTCCCTCGAAGTAAGGTTGCAGGTTCTCGTAGCCTTCGATCTCCGGATGAGCTGCCAGAAATTCGGCACAGCTTGGTGAGGCAGTCCAAACCCCATGCGGCACTTCATCTCCGCCCGTATGAATGGTGCGAAGATGAACACCGGCCTCGGCATGCAGGGCCATGAGGGTTTCCAGCACAGTCGAAAACAAATTATAAGGACCATCGAGGCTTACACATACGACATTGTCATTAAAGTTCTGGGCCGAATTATAAACCGAAGCATCCTCGGTGTCGATCAGCCGGTAGCGCCAGGCTTCTTCTTCCTTTCCCTCTTCCATCAGCCTCCGAAAGCGATGTTCCATGGCCTTGATGGCTGCACGGGCATGACCGGGGAAATTGATCTCCGGAATAATCTCCACATGGCGATCGGCAGCAAAACTCAAAAGTTCCTTGTATTCTTCGGCCGTGATATAGCCATTCCCGTGATTGGCATCCCGACGGGCCAGGGGGCCCGATCCATAGGCAGGGATCAGGTAATTGGCCTCATCGGCGCTATGGCCGCGATAAGCCCCCACGTCGGTGAGTTCGGGCAGGGAAGGAATCTCAATGCGCCAACCCTCATCATCGGTCAGGTGAAGATGCAGGGTATTGAGTTTATAGAAGGCCATCACCTGGATGAGCCTCTTGATATCCTGTACGGGAATGAAATTCCGGGCAATGTCGAGGTGCATGCCCCGGTATGGAAAAGCAGGCGCATCATTGATCTGCACCAGCGGAAGGTCCAGGGAAGAAACAGAAGCTTTCCAGGCCTCAACCGGAATCAGCGAAAGCATCGTTTGTATCCCATAGAACACTCCGGCCGCACCTTCACCAATGATTTTGATGCCCTCCGTTTCGTCGATCAGCAGCTGATAGCCTTCACCACCCTTCTTTAGTTTACCTCCGGTCTGAAGACTGATCACCCCGGGGCCGGTCTCACTGCCCTCCTGAAGGGGAAAGGCCTTCCCAAAAATCGACTTCAGGATATCGGCCAGATAAACCGCTTCCTGAAACAAGCTCGATTCATGATAGATCGACAGACCTTCGTCGAGAAGCAGGCTCCCATCCTTAAAATGGCTTTCCACAACCTGGGGAACGATCCTGATGTCCTCCCCGGGCAGGGGGCCCGACCATCCCTCGTTCTGCCCGAAAACCCAGGCCGCATCGGGAAGGGGCATGCCACTGCCACTGGGAAAGATCTTTTCCAGCTCCGGAAAGGGCAGGATGCGATAGTCGGAAATCGGCATAACCTTTTCCTGGTCCTGCTCTGTACAAACCAGGTAGGGCCCCATCGGAGCCTGAGATTCCTTCAGGAGAGACAAGGGTGTTAGGTATTCGAGCCGAACACGTTCACCCGGCGGAAGTGAAAAGCCTGCACGGGGCGAGATCCTCAGTAAATCACCATTCACATGGACAATTTCGAGGGCCACCGATTCAGACCCCTCCACAATGCCGTGGCCCATCTGGCTCAGGTAGATAGCCCATCCGCTCTCACCCAGGGTTTCGTCCCCTTTGTTGCTTAGCTCAAAGGCCGCACTGTATTGCCTGTTGCCGGGATCATTCCCCAGGAAACTCCATTCAAGTGTGAGGGGAGCAAATGGATCGCTACCCGTTTTTTTTGTCGAATTACATGACATAATCAATGCGACAGCCATAAAGTATAAAACCGCTTTTTTCATAGTGCCTCTGACTTTCTTTTAGTAGATTAGCCGACTCCAAAACTACGAAAAGCATCCGACTATGACACAATCAAAGCGCCTGATCTCCTTAGATGCCCTGCGTGGCTTTACAATCGCTGCCATGGTGGTGGTAAATGATCCCGGATCGTGGCAACATGTTTACTGGCCACTGCTGCATGCCAAGTGGAACGGATGCACCCTCACCGACCTGGTTTTTCCCTTCTTCCTCTTCATGGTCGGCGTATCCATTGCCCTGGCTTACACCAAAAGACTGGAGGCAGGTGTGGAAAAGAAAAAACTCTATCAAAAAATCATTCTTCGTTCCTTCAACATCTACATCCTGGGCATCTTTCTGTATCTCTTTCCCTCATTCGATTTTCAGCACATCCGCTGGGTAGGTGTACTTCCCCGTATTGCCTTTGTCTTTCTGGCCTGTGCCCTCCTGTTCCTGAATACAAACTGGAAACAGCAAATCAAAATCGGAGCTGTCATCCTTGTGCTTTACTGGATCGTTGTCGCCTATCTGCCGGTGCCCGGACTTGGCAAACCCGATCTTTCGGTTCCGGATAAAAACTGGGCCAACTACCTCGACCAGCTTCTGGTTCCTGGTGTCCTCTATCGCAAAACCTGGGATCCGGAAGGCTTCCTTTCCACCTTCCCTGCCATCGTCAGCGGCATCATAGGCATGCTCGTCGGCACCCTCTACCTGAAAATCAGGGATGAATACAAGCGGCTGACCTGGCTCTATCTTGCCGGCTTTTCCATGTTCCTGGCCGGTGGCCTCTGGAACTGGTTTTTCCCGATCAACAAGCACATCTGGACCAGCTCCTACGTTCTCTACACTTCCGGCCTGGGAACCCTGAGCCTGGCCACCTGCATCCTGCTGGTCGATATGTTGGGCTATAAACGCTGGACCTTCCTTGGCAGGGTTTACGGGGCAAATGCCATTACCTCCTATGTGCTTGCCGGAATGCTTACCCTGGTTTTCTACCGAATGAAAATCGGAGAATATTCAATGAATCAGTGGTTTATGAACGGATTGAGCGCAGTGGGTTTCGATCCCCGCCTGGCTTCATTGTGCTATGCCCTGCTCTACATGCTGCTCATATTTATTCCGGCCCTCATCCTCTATCGTAAAAAAATCTTTATCCGGATTTAATTGCTTCCTGTTGGGGTAACTTTTTCGGCGCGTATCCGTATACCTTCTTCTATGCCATTCAGGGAAGCGGAAAAGGAGTCTAAGAAGTCGTCTCATGAGTGTATATGAACCCGTCAACGAAGCCATTGAGGCCCATTCACAGGTTTGTTCCTGCATTGAAATTGTGGGCTTCGACGACTGTATCGAAAAAGGAGAAACAGCAAAGATCCAGGTCTTTTTCGAGCGTGTAGCACAGGAAATCTACAATGCCCGGAAAAAGAACTACAGCTGGGGTTTCCGGGTTATCGAACCCGAATTCCTGAACCTTTCCGAGCATATGATTCTGATTTCCAAGCTCTACAAGGAGGAAAACCTCTACGATCTGAACAGTGTGGTCTTCAAGCTCTTTACCGAATTCAATAACATCATTCTTTCCACTGCCCTGAACATGCACATTCCGATTAAGGGCATTATACGCATGGGTGAAACCTACCGGGGCAGTTTAAAATCGCGCAAGCCTGCCCTGATCAGTAAAAAAGAACCGCTGATCCTAAGCGATCTGCTCAAGGTTTTTACCGTTGATGAAATCTTTCCGAATGGCTTTTACGAAGACCTGATTCCTGCCTTCGAGATGCCCTTCCACTTTGGTGCCAGCCTGAGCAGATCGGTCCGAGAGATGAGCGAAATCGATTCGGTCGGCATCTTCATGCCTGCCGAATACAACAAGGAACAGACAGCCGATGTCACCATCCTCTGCAACATGATGGCCGAAAGCCAACTCAGGGGAGAAGCCTGCCTGGCCTGCAACTGGAAGCAATGGATGCGGGAACATGAAGGCTACTCCATCGAAGACATCCTGGCTTTCGCAGAAGAAGAGGCCAAAACAGGGAATCCGCACAGCTTACTTTGGCAAGGCCTGCTTACTTACTCCACCAGCCTCTAATTGGGGCTACATTAGAATTATTCTAAATAAGGAGCCGGGCGCAGGCCCACTTGATATTACAAGTGAATTTTATCAATTTTATCTGCTGCTGATTATGCGACGAAAAAGACCTCCATTTCAGAAATTCCTCTTCCTTTCGGGCATGGTACTCATGGCTGTGCTTATTTATTTGAGTAACATTGCTGTACACAAGACTTCCACGGATGAATTCTGTGCCTCCTGCCACATCCATCCGCATGCTACCACCAAGTGGAAACGCTCCACGCATTACGACAATGAATTTGGCATCCGGGTTCATTGTGTGGACTGTCACCTTCCCCCACATGGAGAAGGTTACCTGGTGGAAAAGGCCAAAACCGGTATGCGCGATCTCTGGGGTAAACTCTTCAAGGACCCGGAAAGTTTCAACTGGGAAGTCAAGTCACAGGTCGAGCATGCAAAGCATCATGTCTTTGAGACTTCCTGTTTGCATTGCCACGTCAACCTCTTTCCCCTTGGCCTGAGCAAAGAAGGCAATGAAGCCCATCTCTACTACGAACAGCAGAAGGGTGAGCTGCACTGCATAAACTGCCATATTTCGGTGGGCCACTACGACCCGGATCGACTGCATGAAAAAAATGTTGATTTTGGAAAAGCAGAAGTCACAGCAGCAGAGCGCTATACCAAACCCGGCATCATGGACGGGCACAAAAGCTTCTGGGAGTACATCCCCGGATCAAGTGTAAGCTTCGAAATGCTGGCCATCCCCGGTGGAAGTTTCAAAATGGGAAGCCCGGCCGAAGAAGCGTTCAGAGCAGCCGATGAAGGCCCTGTACGGGAGGTCGAGATAAGCCCCTTCTTCATGTCCAGGACCGAGGTTAGCTGGGATGCCTACCTGGCCTTCTTTAAACAAACCGGTGCCCAGGGGAAAACCGCCGATGCTTACCTGAACGCCGACAACCAGGATGTAGATGCCATCTCGGGCCCCACTCCACCCTGGGGGGCACCGGATCAGGGATGGGGCAAGGGTGAGATGCCCGCCATTACCATGACCCACTACGCTGCCGAGGTCTATTGCCAATGGCTCAGCAAGATTACCGGGAAAAACTATCGCCTTCCCACTGAAGCTGAATGGGAATACGCAGCCCGGGCAGGCAGCAGCACCCCCTACTTTTTCGAAGGCGATCCCAAAGACTATGTACGCAGTGGAATCCGAAATAAACTCTTTGGTGCAGACACCACCACCATCAACAGCTACGTCACCTACATCGAGAACAGCCAGGCCAGGCCTCGCGTTCCATCGAGCGTAAATGAAAATCCCTATGGTTTGCTCAACATGCTGGGTAATGTAGCTGAATTTTGCAGCGACTATTACGCAGAAGATGCCTATGAAAACTATCCGGATGGTCTGGTAAGGAACCCCACCGGACCCGCCGATGGGAAAGAATATGTGGTCCGGGGAGGATCGTATCGCGACGATGCGGGGCTGGTCCGCTGTGCAGCCCGTTCTGCCACGCACAGTGCAGCCTGGCTAAAAACCGATCCCCAGATCCCCAAAAGCATCTGGTGGTATTCAGACTGCAGCCATGTTGGTTTCAGGGTGGTTTGCGACTATCCCGGAGATGCGCAAAAGCCCGAACAAAAAGATTAACACCTTTTTAATTAATAGACCTAAAGCAATACCAAAATGAAAGCTTCAAATCCTACCAGTCGCCGCCGTTTTCTTGGAAATACGGCCATGGGCGCCATTGGCGTCATTGGCGCAAGCCAGTTAATCAAATCATGTGCCGGGGAAGAAGGCACTGCAACTGTTGTTGAACCCGAATTTCTGAGCGCTGCTCCGGACGGGGAACCTATTAAGGCCGGTGTGGTCGGTTGCGGCGGGCGTGGCTCCGGTGCCGCAATTAATTTCCTGGATGCGGGCCCAAACCTGAGTGTCGTTGCTATTGGTGACGTTTTTCAGGACAGGGTAGATGGCATCCGAAAAAAGCTTAAGGAAAGCAAAAATGTTGAACTCGACGATGCCAATTGCTTTGTTGGATTTGATGCCTACAAGCGGGTCATTGAATCGGACGTCGATCTCGTCATTCTTGCCACCCCCCCCTATTTCCGTCCGGAACACTTCCAGGCCTGCGTGGAAGCCCGTAAGCATGTCTTTATGGAGAAGCCGGTAGCGGTTGACCCGGTCGGCGCCCGGGCCGTTATGGCTGCCTCGAAACAGGCAGAAGCAGCCGGCCTTTGCGTGGTAACCGGCACCCAGCGCCGACACTCCTGGAATTACAACAACCTGAAGGCCCGCGTAGATGCTGGTATGATTGGTAAGATTACCTCGACCAACGTGTACTGGAACCAATCCAAGCTCTGGCATCGCAATTGGCAAAGCGGCTGGACCGAAATGGAATTCATGATTCGCGACTGGGTAAACTGGATCTGGCTGTCGGGTGACCACATTGTGGAGCAGCATGTCCACAACATCGATGTGAGTAACTGGTTTGTTGGCCAGGTACCGGTTTCGGCCGTTGGGATGGGTTCTCGCCTTCGCCGCCCCACCGGCGATTGCTATGACAATTTCAGTGTGGACTACATCTATCCCGGTGAGGTTCACATGGAATCGATGTGCCGCCAGATCAATGACTGTGCCAACAATGTAAGCGAGTTCCTGCGGGGAACCAAGGGCTATATGAGCACAGCGAACAATGAATATGCTATTTACGACGCCAATGGTACCGTACTCTACAACTACGAATCGCCGAAGAATGAGGCTGGCGATAGTACCGAAATCAGCCCTTACGTACAGGAGCACATCGACCTGGTAACGGCCATACGCACCGGTAAGCAAATCGTTGAAGCCGAGGAAACCGCCAGGTCGGTCATGACGGCCATCATGGGGCGTCAGGCTGCCTATACCGGCAAGCAGGTTAGCTGGGAAGAGATGATGAGCTCCGATCTGCAGCTGGGTCCCAAAGGCGAACTGAAAATGGGCCCGGTGGATCTCGAAAGCGTCGTACCCGTTGCCGGATCGGCCCCGGAGGAGTAAAGAAAAGACATCCTTCGAGAAAGGAACCAGGCACAAAAAAACCGGAACGCTGACCAGCGTCCCGGTTTTTTCGTGCATTTACGTTTCCCCCAAAAACAGGACAAGAAAAGAGCTGCTAAAAACTGTCTTCCCCGACATAGGCGCGGATCACCGCAAGTTCACCTTCCTTGCCCGGCTTCGAGTTGCCATGTTCCATGCCTACGATGCCATTGAAGCCCTTTTCGTAGATATGTTTGAACACATTCTTGTAATTGATTTCGCCGGTTGTAGGCTCATTTCGGCCAGGGTTATCCCCCAACTGGAAGTAGGCGATCTCGTCCCAGGCCAGATCGATGTTCGGTATGAGGTTGCCCTCCTGAATTTGCTGATGATAGAGGTCGTCCAGAATCTTGCAGGAGGGACTGCCAACCGATTGACAAATCTGATAGGCCTGGGGAATCTCCTTCAGGAAGAGACCCGGATGATTGTAGAAGTTGAGAGGCTCCAGTACCATCACCAGGCCATGAGGTTCAAGAATTTCACTGGCTCGGCGCAGGGCCTCTACAACATGGGCTGTCTGGTAGGAGGGGTCCTGCCTCAGATCGACAAAGCCCGGAACCACGGTCATCCATTTCGCATTCACCCTTTTGGCTACCTCGACCGATTCCTTGATTTCCTTTAAAAACGCCTGCAGCATTTCTCTGTTCCCACTGGCCAGATTGGGTTCGGTCCAGTAAATGGTATGGGCTACAAACACCCCCATTTCCAGCCCCAGATTGGCCATCTTTGAAGCAATCTTCTCCTGGGTGACTATATCCCGGCCCTTCATGCCATTGTCTTCCAGGGCCCGAAATCCGACATCGGCGATAAACTGCAACTGATCGAGCAGGCTGTCACCGGCACTATGCTTAAACATCCCAAAATGCGGAGCATACTTGAGCTTAAAATCGTGTTTTTCCAGGGGGTCGGATTTTGGAGAGGGAGCGGCGGAGGCCTGTTGAATAAGGGAGTTTCCCGCAATGGCAGCCGAGGCCACTGCACTTTTCTTCATAAAGGATCTTCTGTTCATTTTCTCAGGTTTATGGTTGGATGCAATTCGGTTTATCGTGGCTATCGGTTTAAGTAAAGCAGGCCGGGGCGCGTGTAGGTGATAAATGTACCGATTATTTAAGAGAAACCGGCGAGCTGGTGAAGGAACCATCGTTTCCCCCTGTAATTTGCCATTTTAGAACGGACTATATCCGCAGCCGGATTAATTGTACTCCAGCCCTTACAGTGGGGATGTACTTCCAGGGCGATGCCAACAATCACCAACATTTCGAAGGCGACATGGACGAACTGCTGATCTATACCAGGGTGCTCAATGCCTGTAAACGGGTGCCATTGTTTACCGAGGTAGTTACTCAGCAAGAGAAAAGAAAGCAGGAATACAAATCGTCTGCGCATGGCGGGGGCTTTTCAATGTAAAAGTAAGCTATTCCCCTAAACAGCAAAAGATGAACACGATCAGGAAACCATCAGGTAGTTGCACCCCTCCCTGTAGCCCCTCTCAGCCAGGAAGGACCGGATCCGGTCCCGGTTGTCCATCTGCCGGATATAGCTGAGTACAAAAAGCCGGCCGGCCGTTGGCAGCTGACTGTAATGCATCAGGGAGGCCTCCAGTTGCCGGGTCTCCTTGGTGTCGATATAGCCGGCTATACGAACCCCCTCCTTTTCAAGCATCCGTGCCCGCCGCCGGGAGATCCGGCTGGCCCCCCAGACCCAGGTATCATCGGGATGGGGGTTGTATTGCCTCAGCCAATGGGCCAGATAGCGGCTCTTAATCCGGTAAAATGCCTGATCACTGTATCGTTCATTGGTGCGGGTCAACCGACCTGCAGAGTCGTGCCAGTCGAGGACCACTTCCGGGACCTTGCCGATCCGGACCCCGGCATCGAGCCAACGCAGCCACATTTCATAGTCTTCCGGAAAATCCCCATGCCTGTAGAGGCCATGGCTTTCCATAAGCTCGCGCCGCCACATGGCAGTGGGATTGATGATGGGAGCCTCGATGAAACGGCGATTGTAAATGTCCTCATAGCTCAACAGGCTGTTGCTCCAGTCGACAAAACGACTGAACCCGGCTGTGGTTTTGGGATTCCCCACATGCCTGGCCCTTCCTGCAACAGCTCCATAATCGGGATGATGATCGAGAAAAGCGGCCTGCAGGCTCAGCCTTGAGGGATGGGCACGATCATCCGCATCCATGCGTGCCAGATAAGCCCCTTGTGCCTCCTCACAAGCGCGGTTCGAGGCGAACATCACCCCCTGGCGTTCTTCCCGGCAGAAGCGGAAACGCCGATCAGCTTCACACCAGGCCCTGGCCACATCTGCCCCCTTGTCGGTGGAATTGTTGTCGACCAGAATGCATTCAAAATTGGGATAGTCCTGAAGCGCAATGCTCGAAATGGCACGCTCCAGGGTTGCTTCAGCATTGTAGAAGGGCAACACAACGGATATGCGTTTGGGTGTAGGCATCCGGATCTTAGGAGGGTAAAGATAAACAAGGTAAATAAAGCAGTTCTCATTCAGTTTTGCTAAATTGTGTCGTACAGACCCTCGCGGATGAATTTCAGTAAGACCACCTCATATGCCCTAAGCACCCTGCACTTTCTTGCAGAACACCCCACAGCCCGCTACTCGGCGAAGAAGCTGCATGAGAAGCTCGACATCCCCTGGCCCTACCTCCGGCAGCTGCTGACCGACCTTTCGAAACAAGGTTTCATCAATTCCGCGCAGGGCCGGCACGGAGGTTTTCAGTTATGTAAACCGGCCGACACGATTAAGCTGGGCGAGATCGTAGATGCAGTAGAGGGGCTCGGGATTTTTGATGCCTGCATCATGGGCTTCCGCAACTGCCCCTTCGATCATCAATGTGCCATGCACGAAACCTGGGATGAATCCCGAAAACGGGTCCTGAACATCCTTCACAAAACCCCTCTGAGCAGGCTCCGTGTAAAGAACCTGCCCCACTGATTATACTTCCCAATTGCCCCCGCGCCGATCTTTCTTCAATTTGCTTCTTCGCTTTTTGGCCTTCAGCCTCTTCTCTGTACTGCTCCTTCCGGGCCGGGTCGCCTGCCTCTTCTTTACAGGTTTCAAAGCCTCTTCGATCAAGTCCAAAAAGCGTCGGTTAAGCTTTGCCTTGTTTCGGAACTGGGAGGGAGAGGCCCCGGAATTCAGCTGCAGGGCTCCGGTGGTGGTGAGTCTTGAACCCAGCCTGGCCCTGATCAGCTGCTTTCGAGCTTCTGTCAAACAGCCTGAACGGGCAGGAAACCACAAAAGGCTTACCCGCGATTCGGTTTTGTTTACATGCTGACCGCCGGGGCCGGAAGAGCGACTCATCCGGTACTGTACTTCCCCGATCAGGGCTGCAGCCAGTGCCTTCCTTTCCATCACTTAAACAATTCGAGTACTTCGGCCTCGGATAACTCCTTCAGCGGATTCCCGGCACGTATAAAGCTGTCGGCCAGTTTCTTTTTTCTGCTTTGCAGCCGCTGTATTTTTTCTTCAATCGTATCGGACGAAATAAAGCGATAGACAAAGACCTTGTTCTCCTGTCCGATCCGATGCGCCCTGTTCAGGGCCTGCATCTCTGCCGCCGGGTTCCACCAGGGATCCAGGATAAAAACATAGCCCGCTGCAGTCAGGTTCAACCCCGTTCCCCCTGCCTTCAAAGAGATCAGAAAAAGCCGGCAGCGCTCATTTTCCTGAAAATCCCGGACAGCCTCGTCCCGTTGCCTCCGGGTCTGGCTGCCCGTGAGCCAGGCATAGTGCAGTCCCCGCTCTTCAAAGACCTTTCGAAAAAGCTCCAGGTGCCTGACAAAAGAGGAAAAGATCAGGACCTTATGCCCCTCTGCCACCACATTCTCGACATTGCGAAGGACTTCCGTAAACTTACCCGAATCGAGGCCTTCCTCCTCGTCCTCCAGCAGGGCCGGATGATTGGCAATCTGCCTGAGCCGGGTGAGGGCCTGCAAAAGCATGATGGAAGACTGATCCATGCCCACTTCCCCGATGTTTTCCAGGATGGCGTTTCGGGCCCGCGACTTTTCTTCATCGTACAAACGACGCTGGGCATCGCTCATGTCGCAAAAACAAACCTGCTCATGCAGGGCCGGGAGCTCCTTTGCAACCTCCATCTTGGTCCGGCGAAGCACAAAGGGCCTGATCAGCTGCTTGAGCTTTTCCTCGCGGGCCTCGTCCTGCCACTTTTCGATGGGGTGCACAAAGCTGTTCCTGAAGAAAGACAGGCTGCCAAGCAAGCCCGGATTCACAAAATTGATCTGCGACCAGAGATCTGTGAGGGAGTTTTCGATGGGTGTACCTGTAAGCACAAGGCGATGCGCGGCATTCAGCTCCGAAATGGCCTGGTAAAGTTTCGAAGAGGGATTTTTAATCATCTGGCTCTCATCCAGGATCACATAGTAAAAGGGAAAATCGGCCATTTTTTCTATGTCCTGCCTCACCGTGTGATAGGTGGAGATCACCACATCGTAGTAGGGAAAGTTGCTCAGCATTTTATTCCGCTGGCCCCCCAGATGCATGCACAGGCGCAGATCCGGAGCGAAGCGGCTGCACTCTCTGTACCAGTTGTGTGTGAGGGAAGCAGGCACCACAATCAGGGAACAGGGCTTAGACTTCATTTCGATTTGGGCGCTCCCGGCCCCGCCCGCTTCGGTTTCAGCGGAAAAAAGGGACAACTGCCCGGTGCCGGGCCCTTGAGGCCTGGCTGGTCGTGGGGGCTTCCCGGATGAGGCTGGCCTGGCTGGTCGTGGGGGCTTCACGGATGGAGCTGGCTTTGCTGATGGAGAAGTCCCTGAAGCATGAGCCGCCACATCCTCTTTGGCCTTGCCCGGGCTTTCAGAGAAGCCTTCTTGCTTTGCCCTGAGCAAAACGGCAATGGCCTGCAGGGTCTTGCCAAGCCCCATGTCATCGGCCAGACAGCCGCCAAAACCATGGTTCTGCAAAAAACACATCCACTTATAGCCCTCGTACTGGTAGTCGCGAAGCCTGGCTCTGAGCTGATCCGGTAAGGGCTGGGCTGGAATGGATCCCAGCTGCTTCAGTTTCTCCAGCTTCTCCATGGTTTCGCTGTGAAATTCACGCACCGCCCCTTCGACCAGGGAAAAGTGCTGCTTGTGAATCCACATCCGACCCTCTTTAATCCGGCCAAATTCAAACAGGGAACGGTAGCGGCTAAACCATTCCCGGGGCAAAATGGCCAGCTCTCCATTCGGAAGCGGATAACAGCGCTTCCCCTGCAGGATATGGTCCTTCAGGGCCAGAAAGGGCAGCTCATGTTCCCCAAAACTGACCTTCCCGTAGATATCGAACCAGTCTTCCCTGTCCCTGGATTCGATTTCCAGGTTCACGGGCCCGATGAAATAAGGCTGCTGGAGACGCTGCCTGAGCTGAAAACCGGCATCCCTGAGTTCTGTTCCCAGCTGGTTCATAAAGTTGATGGCATCAAAGAGGGGCTCAGCCCCCGCAGTTTTCAAATGGTAGTTGCGTTCATCGCGGCTGCCCAGGCCACACTCCCGAAGCACCCTCTTCATCTCCTCTTCCCACTCCCAATCGCGCTGATACTGGAAGAAAAGCGGTCGCCCCCCCTCATTCCGATAGTCCACAAAACGCGCAATCGAACTGTCGGGCAAAATTACATGCTCCCTGTACTGAAACTCCAGGATCCACACGGGCCTGTTATGCATGCCCTGTTCCATGGTCAGACGCGCCTTTTTACGGGACTCCACCTCTCTGCGTTCAAAACCCTCAACCCCGGCAGGATAATCGCGCAGGGTGTTGCGGACAAAACTGCCAAAGTACTTCTGCTCGACATGAGGGGGAATCAAAACCTCGTCGCGGGTCAGGAAAGGCTTTAGTTTTCGGGCATCGATATCCCGGACAAAGTAGAGCGAGCGGCCAAGCAAAATGGCCAGTGGCATACTGGAAACAACCTCCAGAGCTGTGTCTTTGATTTCAAGCCTGCTTTCCTTATGGGTGAGCTTCAGGGCATAGCTCAGTCGGGCATCGTAGCGGAAATAAAAATACGGAAGGACTGCCTGCCGCTCAAGGCTGATAAAGTCTTCCGGGAAGATACTGGAACCGTTTTTTTCCTTGACAAAAACATCGATTTTACAGTCACGGGCAATCTCCAGGGCCCGGTAGAGGTATTTCTCGATGTAGGGACGGATATGGTCCCTGATTCTGGCTTCATCCACCTTGTCGTGGAACTGCTTAACCGTCTTTTCCCTGGAGAAAAGCTGCTTCAGTTTCCGGTCGTTGTAGGCATCAAGGAGCTGGACCACTTCACGCTGCATAGGACTAAGCCGCTGGTAGGCAGCTGTCTTCTCGTCGTTTTGGATGTACTCCCCCGGGCTGAAGAAAGCACGATCAGCGGGCTTTTCCAAAAACTGTGCCTGCAGGATATTGCCCCAGCGTCGATGGGGCATAAAGCCCAGGGCAAACTTCATCATCTTCATTCCAAAAACTTCTCCCGTTTATCCCCGATCTTTACCTCTTGTGTTTCGCCATCGCTGAAGACGGTAACCATCACGAACTTGCCCCGTTTATAACGCTCAATCTCATCTTCCTTGTTATCGCCGGCATTGCTCAGCACACTAACCACAGCCTCTTTCACCAGGCCTTTAGGTATGCGGAGAAGGTAGAGATAGCTGCCATCCAGCCCCTGCTCTCCCTCAATGAGCAACTGTCCGGCAGTCGATTCAACCACCGTAAGCGGAATAACAATTCGCCCGTCGACCAGGGACATCGGGAAGCTGTTTCTGAGCGTGCCAAATCTGACGTGGCTCAGGTCCTTCCCGTCGAGGTAGCGGGAGGCCGCCTGCAGGGGTTCAAAGTTGATCAGGGCCCCACTGTCGATGCGGTAATTAAAGAGGGCTGTTGAGCTTCCCATATCCAGGTTCAGATCGGGGGTCAGAAAGAATTCGGCCAGGCCGTCGGCGCTGATCACGCCCCGGAAATTATCCCTCAGCTGGTAATCGCCCTCCTCTGAAGTCATCTCAATATCCAAATCATTAACATCCATCTCACTGATGCTGAGGGCAGCACTCAGGTTGTAAGAAGTAGGACTGGAAACATTGAACTGGCCGTTGAACGCAATCTTTCCCCCACTGCCTCCGCTGGTGGTCAGGCTGTCGAGATAAAAGATCTTTTCGGGGGTCGAACGCACGCGTCCGTTAATCCCGCTTACATCGAATACACTCACCCGAAGCTCACGAATATCCAGGTCAAACTCAAACTCGGGATAGTCGATGCTGGACAGTTCAACAAGGCCTTCGGCCTCTTCGACGAGCATGGTGGTATCGGATTCCGGGCCTTCAGGCAGGCTGGCGGAATAAGCAGCTTCAGCCCTGTTGTCTTCTTCCGGGAAAAGACCGGGTAAGCGGTAGTCCTTTAATTGATCGACATCCAGCAGATCGGACTTCAGCTCCAGTCGCCCATGCAGCTCCTTCATCGTTGAATCCCTGAAGGAATAGATCTCGGCATTGGCCATCAGGTTGCTCTCCCCGATATGGCCACTCAGATCGTCGATGAACAGATCATCTCCTTCGAGGCGGAGATCGAAGCGGAAATCGCGAATATCATTTGGATAGTAGTGCAATCCGGCATCCAAATCGCTGAGCCGGAGTTGCAGCGAAAGATCGCTGCTATCGTCGCGGATGACCGACAGAGGCAGCACTAAAGAGCCTTCCAGATTGAGATCCTGCACTTGCTCGGCCTCAAAAGCCGGGGGCAGGAGGAAGCTGTCGTTTAGTGTAAGTAAGTCTTTGGGCCTGAGCAAGCCCGCATTGAGCGCATAGTCCAGGGCAATCTTTTTGCAGCTGTCGCCTTCCGGTTCTGAGCCTCCCTCCTTCATGGAAAGCAAGGTGCTGTCGTCCTCAAGCAGGGCCCGGTAATTCAGAAGCCTCCCCCTGAAGTGCAGATCGCTCTGACCGAGCAGGGCCTGCAAAGCAGACACATTTAGGGTATCCTGCCCCAACTCCAGGTCCATTGAAAGACTGGCTGCTTCAGGCAGGATGGGCACATACACGCCCATGCTGTCGAGCTGCAGATGCAGGGGCGGAATCTCTCCCTTATCCATCAAAAGCTTTAGCCCCCCGGGGGCTACAGTCAGCGAAGCCCTCAAATAGAGATCCGAAATCTCGTCACCCAGGGTTTCGGTTAGCGCCGAATCGCCCGTCAAGGCGAAAGGATGCAAGGTATCGGCCAGAAACAACAGGCCTATATCGAGGGGCTGCCTCCCACCCAGGAGGTTCTGCAAAAGATGCACCATTTTCAGCTCGGCAGACAAGCGGTCGCCATTGTAAGCCAGCTCAAAATTCTTCAGCCCTGTGCTGTCCCCTTCCATGAAAATGCGGCCATTCACCATGCTGATTTGCTCTTTTCCGTACCTGCAGCCCACATCACTGAGCACCGCTTTCAGATTGGCCCCCTCACGCAGACTGAAATTCTTCAGGCTGTCCATCCGTCCTTCTACCCGCCCATCCACGCGAACATGGCCCTGAAGCATGGACAAGTTCTCGACCTCGAAAACCTGGTCCAGACCATCCAGCTGAAGATCACCGGTTAGTTCTAGTTTTAGTTCCGGTTCAATTGCGTTTTCAGCTGTAAAACTGGTTACTATAATTCCTTCAGGTGACCTTGCAGTAAGCCCTTTGACCTCCAGGTGGGCATCACTCAAATCGCCTTTCTCACCCGAATGCAGGGCCATTCTGAAATTGATGTCGTTAATCTCGCGCTCGATTGCGCGGACCATGAATCCCAGGTTCTCGGCCCTGGCATCCATCTTTAGGGCAGGGAGGCGGGCATCCCCAAGCGCACCTTCAAGGCTGCCTTCCAGAGAAATACGGCCGCCATCTGTTTGCTCAATCTCGTCCATATCGAGAATGCCCCGGAAAATGAAATTCAAAACATCCAGCCCCTCATTGCTCGCCCTAAAATCAATATCGAGGTAGGGTACATCCATAAAGTCGCATGTGCCGGATACCTCCATCGCAAGGCCGGAGAACCTCATTGAACTTGGGTCCATGGTGGCTTTTTTCTCAAGCATATCCACTGAAAGCTCCGTATCGATCTGAACATTTCTTTTCTTTTCCGACTTGTATGTTAAATACTTAAATTCATCCAGATCAACATTAAGTTTAAGCCTCATGAGCACGCTGTCAGCAATAGAATGAAAGGCCGACTCAAGGCTGTTTATGTGCAAGCCGATATCGTCACCGGCACATTGGTCCTTCCAGCTTAGGTGAATGTTCTCCAGACTGAGGCGATCCAGGTTTAGCCCGTATTCGGGCAATACCAGCCCGCCTTCATCCGCTGCAAGACTGTCTTCCTCAGCAGCCCTAAAAGAGATTCCCAGTGCGCGTTCCAGATTGAGCACACTGTCGGGATACATTTTGGCCCGTACATGGCCATTTTTCAGGCTCACTTCCGTCAGTTCGTAATCGCCCTTTATCAGGGCCAGCACATCCAGGGAAACATAAAGCTCCCCAAGTGCCAGGATGGACTCATCCTTCAGGGTATCTGTTTCACCGGCCTTCTCAAAATAGTGCACATCCCTCAACTGTAGTGAAACATCCGGAAAGTTCAGAAAGGGGACCAGGAGCATCTGTTCGATGAGCACTTCGCCAGGCTGTTCCTCATTCAGCCGTGAAACCACCTTCTCGAGGATCAGGCCCCTGGCCAGATAGAAGGCAAAGGTAGTGAGCAAGATCAGCGAAAACACTACCAGAAGAACCCAGCCCGTCAGCTTTAATCCCTTTTTCAAGATCGCTCCCTTCATTGAAGTGTTGTTTTCACCTGTGAAATTAATAATAATAAGGCTGTAAGATTGTATATCCTCCCATCTTGTCTTATTTTTATGGCAAACAAAATGGCGTTCGGATGAAAAAGACAAGAATAATTGCCGGATCCCTTGGACTACTCATGGCCTGCAGCCTGCCAGCCTGTGATATGTTGCAGGAATGTGGCCAGTGCGAGTTGGTGACCGTAAAAGCCGATGGAGAGGAAACCAGAGGAACGCCCCTGCCCTTCTGTGGAGACGATCTGAAAGAAAAAGAGGAAGAGGCTCCCACCACTGTAGGGGGGGTCACCACCTACTGGGATTGCTACTAATTTCCAAGGGCTTCTCTCCTTTCCCTGCATCTTTGAACGGAGCGTTGAGAATAATTTGGTATTCCGGGATCTGCCGCTTAAATTGGCCTTTGTTTTTTATGGCCCCTGCGGCCATTACCCGCATGGGTCAAAATAGCAGATGACGCATGACAATCTCCGGTTATATTGCCCTGGCAGTATTGCTGTTTATGATCATCGCCCTGATGAGGGAGATGATGCGGCCCGGACTCATTCTGTTCTCTGCATTGGTCATCTTTATGATCGCCGACATCCTTTCGGCGGAAGAAGCCCTCGCGGGTTTCTCCAATAAAGGGATGATTACCGTAGCCCTTCTCTTCCTCGTGAGTGAGGGTGTGAAGGAAACCGGAGTTCTAAATAAAATGGCTGCGGTCATCATGCCCAAGAAACGCCGCCCCATCCCCCGCCTGTTGATGCAGATCATGATCCCGGTATCGGCCATATCTGCCTTTCTGAACAATACCCCCATGGTCATCATCTTTGCCCCGGTGCTGAAGAAATGGGCCGATAAGCTGAGTTTACCTTCCCAGAAATTCCTTATCCCGCTTTCCTATGCCACCATATTCGGGGGGGCCTGTACCCTGATAGGCACCTCCACAAATCTGCTGGTTCACGGAATGATGCTGGACAGGGGCATGGAAGGCCTTGGAATGTTCGAACTGGCCAAGGTCGGACTCTTTCTGGCCTTTTTCGGCTTCATCTACATCAACCTCTTCTCGAACCGGCTTCTGCCCGGTGAAAAGATTCCCCGCTTCAGCTTTCCCAACGACACCCGGGAATACTATTTCGACATCCATCTCCCCGGAAACAGCAACCTTGTTGGAAAGGAAATCGAAAAGCGACACCTGCCCGGACTCAAGGAATTTGCCGTGCGCACGGTTATCCGCGATGGCAAACACATTCGCATCTCCAATTCACCCTTTGTGCTGGAAGCCGATGATAAATTGATCATCGCAGGGCGTTCCGAAGATGTGGACTTTCTGACCCAACACCCGAACATCCGCCTGAATGCCCTGGACAATGCCGATCCCGAGTTCCTGAAAAAATCACTGAAACAGGTAGAGGTGGTCATCGCCCCGCGCTTTCCCGGTATACAACAAACCCTGGGCGAATTCGATTTCTTCGGTCACTACAATGCCATTGTCATGGCTGTCCATCGAAACGGGGAACGGATCACCACCAATCTCAACAACCTCAGATTGAAAGCCGGTGACAGCCTCATGCTGCTGACCACCGAGGACTTCACCCGCTACTGGGGCGAATCCCGGGTTTTTTACATGGCTACTGAAAAGGGAGAGCTTAACGATGCCAAGGACCGCTACCGCCGCTGGATCGCATCCGGACTGGTGGGCCTGATGATTGTCGGTGCCACCGCCGGACGCTACCTGCCTTTCCACGGCAGGAACGAATACGACATGTTCTTCTTTGCAGCCATCACTGTTGTGCTCATGGCTACCATGAAGATCTTTACCCCTAAGAAATACACGAAACCCATCAACTGGGACGTCCTGATTACCATTGCGGCAGCCATCGGGGTGAGCCGCGCTCTGCAGAACTCCGGTGCGGCCGACTTCATTGCCCGAACCACCATCAACATCTCCAAGGGCTTTGGCCCCCTCGGCGTGATGGCGGCAATCTTCATCATCACGAATGCCTTTACGGAGATTATCACGAACAATGCTGCTGCGGCCATCACCTTCCCGATTGCCCTGGCAGCGGCCTCCCAGCTGGGGGTCGATCCAAAACCCTTTTTCATTACCATTTGTGTGGCCGCCTCAGCCTCCTTCTCGACCCCCATTGGCTACCAGACCAACCTGATCGTGCAAAGCATCGGGAACTACAAATTTGGCGACTACTGGAAGATTGGACTGCCGCTGAATACAATGGCACTGATTATTTCCCTGATTGTGATCCCCATCTTTTGGCCCTTCTAGGCGACATTTGGCAAACTAAGTCCGGACGACAAAAGAAGTAACAGGCTATCCGCGACCGTCCGGCGCAGTTCCGGGATTTATTCCCCGGTCTTCAACTCATAGACCCTTACCCAATCCACCTCCATGGCGGAAGGCAGGCCGGATTCACTCGCATCCTTCTTCAGGTTGGCCGAGAAGTTGATGTACATCTCTTCCTGCGGAACTGAGGCGGTCTGGGTCTTGAAAACCTTGTCGTTGATCTTCCATACCAGCTTGTTTGGAGACCATTCAAGACTAAAAATGAAATAATTGTCGGCATACTTTCCCCCACTGGTTTTGGAGATGGATTTTGAGGGGGCTTCGGCCTTGCCAAAGAAATAATTCGAATAGAGTTTCCCCTCCTCGAAGCGGGCAATGTCGATGTGCGGCAGCATGGAGGAAGACAGCAGCCAGAAGGACTGGGCAATGCCGTTGCCCGACATCTTGATCTTGGCCTTGAAGATGCCGTATTTCTGCTTAAAGCTCCGGGCTGTACTCAGAAAGCCGGTTGTGAAATCGAAGTCCTCCTTGACAAAGCCCTGATTCCCACGCCAGACGAGGCCCTCAGCGGACTCTTTCTTCGTTACAATCCTGAGCTTGCCATCGTAAAACTCAATGTTTGCACCATCGCTGATGAAACTCTTGTCATCCTCAAGTACAAAAGAGGCATCCATGCTCTCGTCGCCCCAGTAATAGCGAGTAATCCATTTGGATTTGTCGAGGGCGGGGCCCGAAAACTGATCCTCGAAGGTGAGCTTCCAGCGTTCAATTTCCCTGAAGGGATACTTTTTCCTGGTCTTGAAATACCATAGAATCTTTTCGGATTTCTTCAGGGTCTGGTATTCTGTTTCCTTCCGGTATTCTTCGGTGCTTTCATAGCGTTCCTTTGGCTTCATGGTCAGGAACTGCTTTTCCTTGAGAAATTCCTCTGAATGGATATAGGCTTCAAGCTTTTTCAAGGCTTCTGAAGGTTCACCTTTGGCTTTTGAAAGCTTGTTATACTGCGTCTCTTTGCGATGGGCCTCCGAAGCCTTGTACCTGGCCTTCAGAATCTTCTTCTTACGCAAGGCAAAATCACTGGAAGTGACTTCTTTTTCCAGCTCAACATAGTGCGCCAATTCGTCCGAAATTTCGAATTCTTTAAACGCTTTATAGTCTGCCCTGAGTTTGTCATCTGCAGATTCCACCTTTTCGGTTGAGGGGATGCCCCCCAGTAAAAATCTTAAGCTGGCCATATCAATCTTACGTGTTTATCTGAACCGGTTGCCGGGTGAAAAATATTAGCACTAAAGATAAGAAAAAAAGCATAGCTGCCGAGCCCCTACCTTCGACCACGGACCTTGCGACGACCAATCGGATAATAGACCGCATCGACACCGATAATAAATTGAGGGTATTTGGAGAAAACATAGCGACCCAGGACATTGAAATCCCAGTGCGAAGACATGCGCAATTCCAGGCCCGCTCCTATATTCGCACCGGCAGCATGGTCGCTGGCATCGCCCAGCGGCGGTTCCCTGAAAGTGATAAGCGGTTCGTAGGTGGAATTCAGGTAGGTGAAATTCCCTCCGGCAAAGGCAATGGTCCGGAGGGTACGCTGCTCGAAAATGGCATATTGCAGGTTAAGGTCACCCTGAAACATATAATTGGTCAGGATGGAATAACCGGTCTCGAGCCGATAGCGATGGTAAGCGCTTAGCGATGGAACAATGCTAAGCACTCCCCGCTTGTCGAGTTTAATCCAGGTCTTTAAGGAAAGCCCCGGATTTCCTGTCTCGCCTGAATTAAAGGAGGCCCCGGATGCAAAATTCAGGCCGAGGGCCACGCGGTTCACCTGCCCTGTCAAAGGCAAATGCAACAGGAGAATGAACACAACTATGAGCTGTCTGATCTTCAAAGCTTCTACATTTTTTAAGGGATTCGACCCCTTGTCAGATTTACCGTTATACGCAAAACCCGGCCCTCTGGTTTCATGACTTTGAGAACAACGCAAAAAAAGGGCTGAAAAGGGCTTTGTTTTTTTATTCATTTACCGCACTTGGCTTCAAAAAAATGCTAAATTTGTGCTACTTGAATTCAAACTGAAAAAGCAATTAATACCTTTCCAATGGCAAAAATGACAGGAGAAATCATTCAGGTAATCGGTCCTGTAATTGATGTGAGTTTTGAAGAAGCGGGAAAAGATCTCCCTAATATTCACGAAGCACTTGAAGTTCAAAGACCCGATGGCAGCCCCCTCATTATTGAGTGCCAGCAGCACATCGGCGAGCATACTGTAAGAACCATCGCCATGGACTCCACCGACGGCCTGCAGCGCGGGCTTAAGGTTGAGGCCACGGGAGAAGCGATTAAAATGCCCAAGGGTGACAATGTTAAAGGACGCCTGCTGAATGTGGTTGGCGAGGCCATTGATGGCATCGGAAAGGTTGACAAAGCCGATGGCTATCAGGTTCACAATGAACCGCCTTCATTTGCGGAACTCTCCACCGAAAGTGAGGTACTGTTCACCGGTATCAAGGTGATCGACCTGCTGGAACCCTACGCCCGGGGTGGGAAGATTGGTCTCTTCGGCGGTGCCGGTGTTGGTAAGACGGTTATCATCATGGAGCTGATCAACAACATCGTAAAGAAATACGAAGGTACTTCCGTGTTCGCAGGAGTAGGGGAACGTACCCGTGAGGGGAACGACCTGCTCAGGGAAATGATCGAATCGGGGGTAATCAAATATGGCGAGGCCTTTGAAAAAAGCATGGCAGAAGGCTCCTGGGACCTGAATAAGGTGGACAAGGAAGAGCTGGAAAAGTCGCAGGCCACACTGGTATTCGGCCAGATGAATGAGCCACCCGGAGCACGTGCAACGGTTGCCCTTTCGGGACTTACCGTTGCCGAATCGTTCCGTGACGGCGATGAGGAAAGCGGAGGGAAAGACATCCTCTTCCTCGTTGACAATATTTTCCGTTTCACCCAGGCCGGTTCTGAGGTAAGTGCCCTTCTGGGGCGTATGCCTTCGGCCGTAGGTTACCAGCCAACCCTGGCTACCGAGATGGGCCAGATGCAGGAGCGTATTACTTCCACCAAACGGGGCTCCATTACCTCCATCCAGGCCATCTACGTGCCGGCTGACGACCTTACCGATCCGGCTCCGGCAACAACCTTTGCCCACCTGGATGCCAGGACGGTATTGAGCAGAAAAATTGCTTCGCTGGGTATCTATCCCGCGGTTGATCCACTGGACTCGAGTTCGCAGATTCTCAAACCCGAGGTGGTGGGCGACGAGCATTACAATACCGCGCAGCGGGTGAAGGTTCTGCTTCAGCGTTACAACGAGCTCCAGGACATCATCGCCATCCTTGGTATGGATGAACTCTCTGAAGAAGATAAGCTCGTGGTACACAGGGCAAGGCGGGTTGCACGCTTCCTTTCACAACCCTTCCACGTAGCCGAACAATTCACCGGTATCCCGGGTGTACTTGTTTCAATTGAGGATGCCATCAAGGGCTTCAACATGATCATGGATGGTGAAGTGGACCAGTATCCGGAAGCTGCCTTCAACCTGGTTGGTACGATTGAAGAAGCCATTGAGAAGGGTGAGAAAATGCTCGCCGAATCTAAAGCTTAAGAACAATGCTGCTGGAAATCATCGCACCAGATCAAAAACTCTTTTCGGGAGACGTGGACCTGGTTCAGGTCCCCGGCTCCAGAGGTTCGTTTGAGATCCTGAGGAACCATGCTCCCATTATCTCCACGCTGGAGAACGGACGCATCAAGATTGTGGACCAAAAGGGTGCCACAAGCTATTTCGATGTGGATGGCGGGGTCATTGAAGCCAAAAACAATAAAATAATCGTACTTGCAGAGACGGCTAAGAAATAGTGGGTCGGGGAGCATTACAAGACGGATTTTATTTACGGCAAGTCTGGTTTTACTGGTCCTCGGATCAAGCTCCTTCAATGTAGTCAGGAAGAGGACGGTCACCTTTGAGTCGAAAGATGGCCTGCCGGTTACTGCTGATGAGTATATCATCGCAGCCAGCCTGCCCTACATCGTTTTATTCCACGAACAGGAATCGAGCCGTGGCGAGTTTGAAAACATTGCCCGCCGGCTCTGTAAGATGGACTACAATTGCCTTGCAGTCGACCTTCGGAACGGGGGGAGCAAGAGTTTTGTCTCGAACGAAACAGCCAAACGCTGCCGGGCCCTCAACTGTGCCGTTTCGTCCGAACAGATTGAAGGCGACATGGAGGCTGCTGTTCAGTATGCCTACCGTCAGTCGAAATTGCCTGTCATTCTCTTTGGATGCAGCGCAAACGGATCCCTCAGCCTGAAGTTGGCGCATGAAAATGACCTCGTAAGGGCGGTTGTCGCGCTGAGTCCGGGCGAATACTTCAAGCCTACCATCAGCATAAAGGACACCATCAGCGGACTAAAAAAACCAGTCTTTATAAGCTCGAGCCGCTCGGAATTCAGCTATGTAAAGGAACTTGCCTCGGGTGTGAACGAGCAATACATGACGCTCTATGAACCCGAGATGGGTGAAGGTGGACGAGGAGCCCTGGCCTTTTCGGATGAAACCAGAAACAGCTCTGAATACTGGCTGGCCCTCCTGCTCTTTTTCAAGGACCTGATTTAATGGTTAAGTTTCTGATTGTCCGCTTTTCCTCGATTGGGGATATTGTGCTGACGACCCCGGTGTTGCGCCATCTGAAGAGGGCGGTGCCCGATGCCGAGATTCACTATCTGGTAAAAAAAGCCTATGTTCCGGTACTGGAGGCCAATCCCTACATAGACCAGCTTCATGCCTTTGAAGGGGATCTTAAGAAAACCGCTGAGGAACTCAAAAGCACCGGTATCGATTATGTGATCGACCTTCATCACAACCTGCGATCGGCCCGGATCAAAAACAGGATCAGGCGGATGGACTTCAGTGTTGACAAGCTGAACCTGAAAAAATGGCTCCTTGTACGGCTGAAGATCAACCGCATGCCCGAGCTCCACATGGTCGATCGCAATCTGGCCACCATCCGGCATTTTATCAGCAAAAGCGATGAGGAAGGCCTGGACTATTTCGTGCCGGAAAAGGACCAGGTCGATCCTGAAACACTGCCTGAAAGCTTTCGCAAGGGCTACATCGGCCTGGTGATTGGCGCTCAGCACGCCACCAAAAGGCTTCCCACCAAACAATTGATAAGGCTGTGCGGGATGCTTAAGTTCCCGGTAATACTTCTCGGGGGAACCGAAGACAGGCCGGTGGGTGAGGCCATTCTCAGCTCCCTGGCAAGGCACAGAAAGAGCGGCGATACTGAAGTCCCGGTCCTAAACAGCTGTGGCCAATACAACATTAACCAATCGGCCTCACTGACTGCCCAATGCAAGCTGCTCATCAGCCATGATACGGGATTGATGCACATCGGTGCTGCATTTGGAAAACCCATTCTCTCGATCTGGGGGAATACAGTTCCGGCCTTTGGCATGTATCCCTACCGCGCTCATCCCGACTCGGAAATCTTTGAGCTGGAAGGGCTCCCTTGCCGCCCCTGCTCGAAAATCGGCTACGATCGCTGTCCAAAGAAACACTTCCGCTGCATGATGGACCAGGATTTGGAATTGATTGCAAAGCGGGCCAATGAACTAATGGCCGATCGGGGTTTGTAAGGGCTACTGGGCTACAAAGGTATAGGTGAGCAGGGCCCGGTGCTGGGAAGGGGCCTGCATATCGATCCGAAAGCGGGACGAACGGGCAGCCTCCAGTGCAGCTTTTGCAAAACAAACCCGGTCCATGCCCTCGATGGGCTCCCGAACCCTGGCATCCGAGACCGTGCCATCCTGCCTGACCCTGACCTCCACCTGCACCCGGCCCGAACCCTGGCAACGATAAACCGGAATGCTCAACTGCTTCCGCCCCCTTTGTTTGGGCATCTCCAGAAACTCATAGGTGATGGTTGTAGGGCCGCTGAACTCGCTCTGCTCCTCCTTTTCGGCACGTTCTTCAGGCACATAGTCGGCCAAGGCCAGAATGGCCTGCAATTCCTCGATTTTCTCGCGGTCGGCCTCGTTTCTCGCCTCCTCGATCTGTTTCAGCAGATCATCTACATAAGCGTCGGTAGAGATATCGGAAGAAAAGGCATTCTCTGCATTCACATTGACTGCCCGGTTACTGGATATTTCGCGCTCGGCGATGACCTGCTCAAGCCATTCGGCAGGCACATCCGCTTCCTCTTCTTCCAGGATCTCCTCGATGGTCTTCTCCTCGAACTCGAGCAAAACGCCCAGTTCGTGGCCCTCCTTCAGGCCCTCTACCTTTGTAAACACCATCACAATGGCAATGACCATGTGAATAATGAGGGTATAGAGGATGGCCAAACGGTTCTCTTTCAGAAAGCCCCTGAATCCTTTGCGGCGATATGTGAACAACTCATCCACGAAAAACAAAAATACAATAGTATCTGCGAAACGCTGAATCCCGGCCCTTATTATATGGAAAAAACAACTTTAAAGCTGTAGCAGCAGCCATCCACACCAGACAGAAAGCTATATATCAACGGTATAAAGAAATTCGACCCGGACATCCTCCGTGGCAGGCAGGTAAATAAACCGGCTGCCCAGGCTCACCGGGAAGGGAATCCGGAACAGATTGAAGTCGAAACGCAGGTCGATGCCCACACTCCGGAAGTCGAGGTCCTCAAAGTGCGGGCCAGGTGTCGTAAGCACGAGGTCTTTGGCCCTTACCCAATCGTGCCACAAAGCGCCCCTGATGCGCTTTAGATAGAGCAAACCTCCCAGGGCCAGATCGGGATAGCAAAGGGGGAGGACATAGTCGAGAGAATAGCCCTGAAGCTCCCGGGCGAAAACACCATAGACCCCCCGGGGAAGGGAAACCATATTGGTAAAGGCTGGTCGCGCCGGGTCGGGTAGCTCTTGTTTCTGCATGTTCAGTCCCAGTCTGAAACCATGATGGGCAAAAAAACCGGGAAGATAGGCCGAAGCCCTGGCGTAGAACACAGAACCATATACCTGAGAGCCAGGAGCATGGTAAAGGCCACCCAGACCGGCAAAACCAAGCCGGGGCTGAATATCGCGATATCCCTTTCGAAGAAAGGACGTCAGGTAAAGATGCAGGTTCAGGTAGTGGGCTCCAATCTGGTACGACGAGGCTGCATGATTGTATTGAACATCGCGTCGGTAAGTATATTTAAGGCCGGGCTGGATCAGCGTCAGGTATTTTCCGGTATTCAGGCGCAAGGGGATGTGCAGTTCAGTCCTGAGCCGAAAATCTGGGGGAAGCGAGAGGCTCGAATCTCCTTCGGCCATAAGCAGAACCTCGGGGGGACCACCATAGTCGGCATAGAAGTTCAGTACGGGATAGCGACCGCTGAATTGCAGCCCCGAATGAAAGAGGTGGTACCCGCCTTCGTAAGAATAGGCAAGTTGACTCACCACAGTACTCAGGTGGTTCTGAGACAGAAGGCTTACACCAGGTTTCACTGGAAGATCCTCGGGTGAGAAACTGAGGGAAGGATTCAGGTAATCAACATAAGCAGGCAGCCATGAATGCAAATGAAACAAATGCCCGATCTTGTGATAAGGCTTTGGCTCCCATGACAGGGATGCGGCCTTATCCCCTGAAAGGGAATCGGCACTTTCCCGGCACCGGATTCCGGCATTTATGCGGGACTGGGATGCGGATTTTCCCGGGGGCAAGGGGGCATCCGACAGAGGGGAAGCCGGTGCATGGTAAACGATGGCTTCCTCTGCCGCACTCATCGCATAGTCGCGCGCTCTGCTATGATCTCTGACCTGTTCAAGGGGCAGGCACAGGGCCTGATCGGGCGACATGGTGGAAATCCGGTAGCCCGATGCCCCATATTGTGCAAAGGCCAGCAGGGAGCCGTCGGGACTCAAGCCAGGTTGAAAGGCCCCAAAGCGGGACGAGCTCACCTGAAAGACCGAATCCCCGGCCATATCGTAACAGAAGATGTTGTCGATGCCCGTGAAGGTGGCCGAAAAATAAACCCGCTGCCCCTGAACCACGGGATGCGACAGATCGTCGAAACCCGCATCGAACAATCTTTTCCAACTGCGGGATCCGGGATCACAGACCAGCATCCCTTTTCCCCCTCTTTCATTGCCGATGACCACCAGAGCGGAATCGCCCTCCATCCAGGCAGGATGCTGAAGCAGTCCGCCCCCCGGAGAAGGGATGCGGGCTTCGACCCGCCCCTCAAGGTCCATCAAAACCAGGAAAAATTCCTGACGAGGCGACTGCTCGATGCAGGCTATGCGGCTGCCATCGCCCGACAACGCGGGCGCATAATAGCGTGTATGTTTCCCCAGGTTTCGGACCCGGCCATCGGCCAAATCAAGGATGCGAACGACCGAATAATTCCGGTTACTCCAGCGCAGGTCCGGGACGAATTCGTCCCAGACAAGATGGCTACCCGAAAAGCTAAAGCCCCCCGTGTTCAGTAAACCGGGACGATAGATTACGCTTTCTTCCCCTTTTCGGCCCAGGTAAACAAAGGCGGGAATCTGATCCAGCCCTGTCTTCAGTGCCACAATTAAATCGTCGGAAACCGGGTGGGGAAAGCGGTAACTGGTATAGCTTCCCGATGGCAGGGGAGGCCAGTTGTCGCAGGGTGTCGGTTCAAGCAGGGCATCCTCCCGGGCCCAGTAGCGGCTCCAGGATTCCAGGGCTTCCCTGTAAAAACCCGGAACAGAGCGCTGCCCGTATTTACGCATGGTATAGCGCCCGGGAAGCAGCAGCCAGGGCTTGCGGGCCGCATTTTGCTGATAATCGATCCACAAAGCATCGCCGTAGGTCCGACGCCCATGGCGAACCATCAGATATCCGAGCTGGTAGTGATTGGGAATATGATCCCTGTAAGAACCCAAAACAGCCTTCGAAAAAGAATAGGCACCCTTCCCTTCCAGCACCTGGGCTTTTAGCTCCATCTGAAAAGAGGGCTGCCTGCCCCGTCCCGAAACCGACAACCTGGTCTCGCTGTCGACTGCATCCCCTTCCAGGTACCAGTAGGGCAGAAAAACAGCCATGGCACCAGCAGCCTGTTGTCCGGCCACCACCGAAAGGCCACGGGTAAAACCCTGATTGAGCTTATCGATCTGCACAGCATGCCGGCCTTCATGAATGGCAAGCTGGGTGAGCCAGTTCTGGAAATGACCATTGGGATCGGGATTGGTGAAAATCTCCAGACGCTTGGGGGCCCAGACAAAGACTCCGTTCGAGAAACTCGATTCATTGTGCAGAATCACATGCATGTGACTGGGCTCATGGTCGAGCGCCGCTCCCAGATACGGACGATAGTATTCGATCCGTTCGGCAAAAGCATGGGCCAGGGAGTCGATCTCCCGGGGATAAATAAAGGTGAAATGACTGGTCCGTACCTGTGACCAATGGAGCCGGCCCGCATCCTGGCCATAGCTGTAGAACTGGCCCCGGAGCTGGGCCGAAAGCAACAGAAGCAGGATGCACAGCACCCTGCTTCTGTTGCCGCTCAGGAATATCTTGCGTCTAGCTCTCGGCAAATTTTACTTGATAACCATTGGCCCTGAGGTAGACATACGCCCTTTTCCTCACATCGCCAAAGAGTATAATATCATACATCTTGGAACTTCCGCAGGTGTGACAAACACCCTGAAGCTCTTCCTCGATCTTAAGCAGATCGATGCGACGGCCGACAAAGCCCGTGATATAGGTAATGGTTGCCCCATCGAGTTTCCGTTTATCGAGCCCCACAATCAGGGTCTGTTTCGAGGGAGACAGGGTATTGGGTTCACTTACATTCAGGTATTCATTCTCAAATTCGGGGTAATCGGTGTAGAGCGTAGGATCCAAATCATTCATTCCTTTCGAGGTCATGACATCAGGATATAGGTGAACCACAAATATAAAGTTCTGGGGCATATACACAAAATTTTCAAAAAGATAGTTTTTTGGGGAACGGGGCCAAAAAAGTCACTAAATTCGCGGACATCGGAGTTGCATTTACATTGAACAGCATGTCATTCAGAAAATTAAACATCCTCGGGGGCTGGATCAGTTTCATCCTGGCCCTGGTCGTTTACCTGCTCACCCTCGAACCAACCGTGAGTCTTTGGGACTGTGGCGAGTTCATCGCCAGCTCCTATAAACTGCAGGTTGGCCACCCCCCGGGCGCCCCCCTTTTCCTGATACTTGGCCGTGTATTCTCGCTCTTTGCGCCCGGACCGGAGCATGTAGCCCGGATGATCAATGCTGTCTCCGCAGTAGCAAGCGCCGGTACCATCATGTTTCTATTCTGGACCATAAGCCATTTCCTGAATAAGATTTTCCGGGCCGATCGCACAGAAAATGAGGCTGAAGCAGGAAAACCTGCCGGAGGAAGCCTTCTGGTAGTGCTGGGCGGTGCCCTGGTCGGAGCCATGGCCTATACCTTCTCGGACACCTTCTGGTTTTCGGCAGTGGAGGGAGAGGTCTATGCCACTTCTTCGCTCTTTACTGCCGTGGTATTCTGGGCCATCCTCAAGTGGGAAAACGTTGCCGATGAACCCGGAGCAAATCGCTGGCTCGTGCTGATAGCATACCTTGTGGGCCTTTCCATTGGTGTTCACCTGCTCAACCTGCTGGCCATTCCCGCCATCGTGCTGGTCTATTATTTCCGCAAATACAAACCCAGCCGAAAGGGCTTGCTTACTGCGCTTGCCCTGTCCTTCGCCATCCTGCTCTTCGTGATGTATGGCATTATTCCGGGTATCGTAAAGGTGGCCACCGGCTTTGAGCTGTTCTTTACCAACCTGCTCGGGCTCCATTACAATACCGGGGTAGTCGTCTATGTAGCACTGCTGCTGGGAGCCCTGGTTTTCGGTATCTACCGAACGCAGTTTGTAAACAAGCATGTCGTCTGGAACACCATCCTGGTCTGCACCACCGTCATCATCATCGGCTATTCTTCGTATGCGATGATCGTGATCCGTTCCCTGGCAGCTCCGCCAATGAACGAAAACAGGCCCGAAAATGTCTTTGCCCTCCTCTCCTACCTCAACCGAGAACAATATGGCGACAGGCCCCTCATCCTGGGTCACCAGTACAATGCCAAACCCATCGATATCAAATACACCGACCCGGTTTATGTCCTCGACAAGAAGGCAAATAAGTACGAGGTCGCCATGCGGAAGCCCGAATATGTGATGGACCGGGGCAAGAGCCTCCTCCCACGCATGTACAGCATGGATCCTAACCATATCAAGGTATACGAGGACTTCGGAACCATCAAAGACCGGGAGAATCCAAGCTTTCTGGATAACATCGAATTTCTGCTGCGCTACCAGATCGGCCACATGTACTTCCGCTATTTCATGTGGAACTTTGCCGGTCGGCAAAACGATATCCAGGGACATGGCGAGGTCCTGAAAGGAAACTGGATCAGTGGGATTGGCCCAATCGACGGGCTTAGGCTGGGTTCGCAGAAAAACCTGCCCCCACGAATCGCAAACCATCCTGCACGCAACAGCTATTTCTTTCTCCCGCTCCTGCTAGGACTTCTGGGACTCTTCTACCATGCCGACCGGAATGCCCGGGATTTCTGGGTGGTGATGAGCCTCTTCGTCCTCACCGGACTGGCCATTGTGCTCTACCTGAACCAGACTCCCCTGCAGCCTCGCGAACGGGACTATGCCTACGCAGGCTCCTTCTATGCCTTCAGCATCTGGATCGGCATCGGGGTGGCCGGGCTCTACCAACTGATGCGCAGCAAGCTGCCTTCAGGGCTCTCGGCCCTGCTTGCAGTGCTGATCAGCTTCCTGGCGGTGCCCTCGCTGATGGCTGTTCAGAACTGGGACGACCACGACCGGTCGGGCCGCTATACTGCCCGGGATATTGCACGGAACTATCTGGAATCCTGCGAGAAGAATGCCGTGCTGTTTACAGTAGGTGACAACGACACCTTCCCCCTTTGGTATGTGCAGGATGTGGAGGGTGTGCGCGAAGATGTACGCATTGTAAACATGATGCTCTTTAATATGGACTGGTACATCGACCAGATGCGCTGGCAGAATTACAGTTCGCCGCCCCTGAAGTTTTCCCTGCCCGAAGAAAGCTACAGCCAGAAGGAGATGGGCTCGCGCATCTTCGTTAGAAAGAGCAAGAACAAAGCCACGGCCGACTATGTGATGCGCTTCATCAAATCGGACGACCCCCGCACCAAGCTTTCTCAGCAATCGGGCAAGAAGATGAACTATGTCCCGACCCACAAAATCATTCTGCCGGTGGACTCGGCAAGGCTTGTCGGGAACGGAAGCATCAGGCCCGAGGACGCCGGGCGCATGCAAAAGGAAATTGAACTAAAACTCCCGGCCGACAACTACCTGCTGAAAAATGCCCTGGCTCAGCTGGATGTCATCAGCTCGGAAAAATGGAACCGACCCATTTACTACACTGCCGGCGGCTTCGACGGCTCCCTGGGCCTGGAAGCCTATTACCGGACCGAAGGCCTGGCCTTTAAACTGGTTCCCATACACAGGCCTTATTCCAGCATTTTGGACATGGGCGACATTGATACCGATGTCCTCTACGACCGCCTCATGAACAAGTTTACCTGGGGACGAATGAACGAAAAGGATGTTCAGCTCGACTATTACACCATCCGCACCTTGGGGGTGATTCGTTTCCGCAGCCTCTATACCCGGCTGGCCATGAAGCTTCTGGAGGAAGGGCAGAAGGACAAAGCCATAGAGGTGCTCGATCGCTGTATGGAACTGGCCCCCGACCGTGTCCTGCCATTCGACCAGTACTTCACGGGCATTACCTTACCGGAGAAGAACAACCAGGTCCGGCACTATCCGGGCATACCGGAGCTCTATCTCATGTGCGGCGAAACGGAGAAGGCCAGCGAGCTGATTAAGGCACACTATCACAACCTGGTACTTGAACACAACTACTATACTTCGCTCAAGCCCCGTCTGCAAAGCAGCATAAAGCGCGAGCTCGCCGAAACAATCTACCAGATCGAAGAGATCAGGTCGATGTTGTTGCGTTTTGGACAGGAAGAGCTGATGCTGGAACTGGGCATTGCATCACAGGAAGGCCGGCATCAGTAGTCGCGGCCCATCAGATAGGCCGCAAATTGATAGAGCTCCTGCTTGCACTCCTCCGGCCGGCCCAGATGCTTCAGATTCTCGATGGCTTTGTTGTAGTAGTCTTTGATCCGCTCCCCGGCAAGGGCCCTGATGCCCAGCTCATCATAGATGCGGGTTACTTCAGCCACCTTTTCGTGGCGATCGAAGCGGGTCGATTTCAACCAAAACTCCAGTCTTTCGCGTTGTTGGGCATCAGCCCTCTCAAGGGCATTGATCATCAGGAAGGTTTTCTTATTGTCGACGATGTCGGTCCCCCGCTTCTTGCCGGTCTTTTGCTCGTCGCCATAGGTGTCCAGCAGATCGTCCTGCAGCTGAAAAGCAAGGCCCAGGTTGCGCCCGTAATCGTAAAGCTCATTGGCCTCGACCTGGGAAGCTCCTCCCAGTATAGCACCTATTTTGAGACTGGCCGCAATGAGAACAGCAGTCTTTAATTCGATCATTTCCATGTATTCTTCTTCGCTGACCGTGAGCTCCGATTCAAAATTCATGTCGAGCTGCTGCCCCTCGCAAACCTGCATGGCCGTGTGGGTAAAGACATCGTGAACGCTACTCAGGACCACACCGGGTGCCTTGTTGATCAGGCGACTAGCCAGGATGGACATGACGTCGCCCGAAAGCAGAGCCACATTTTCCCCGTACTTAATATGCACAGCAGGATGGCCCCGGCGCATGTCAGAACGATCCATGATATCGTCGTGCAGGAGGGTAAAATTGTGGAAGATTTCAATGGCCATAGCCGGCATCAGGGCGGATTCCACCCCACCCGAATAGAGCTCACAGGCAAGCAGCATCAATGCCGGTCTGATGCGCTTCCCCCCCAGGGAAAGGACATAGCGAACCGGATCGTACAATCCTGCCGGCTCATCCGGAATGCTAAGGGTCTCTATATGCTTCTCAATTAATTGCTGTGCTTCGGCTAGCGTATACATCTAAGTGCTTATAAGATCGTGAAAAAACAGGGCAATTTAGTGAATTTGAATTAGTATGGCACGCCGATTGCCCAATATGTTTTAAAATAGATTCACTACCTTTGTCCGACTAAAAAGTGCCCTTGTATATGCACAGATTTAACACTTTCTCCTTACTGCTCCTGGCAAGCCTGATTCTGTTCCCAAACAGCCTTGGTGCCCAGGGCCATCGCATCGAAATTCAGCTTAAAGGGCTCTCGAACGACACCCTGGTCCTCGGCGAATATTTTACCACACGCATGGTTCCCAAGGACACCATTGTGGTGGATAAAAACGGACGGGGCGTTTTTGAGGGAAACGAAACCTTCCAGGGCGGGCTCTATCTCATCTATTTCAGCCCGGCCTATTTCTTCGACTTCCTGCTGGGCAACGACCAGGAACTAAAGGTATTTGCCGACACCTCGGACTTTGCAAACAGCCTCCGTTTCGAAGGCTCGACAGATAACCGGGTTTTCGCAGAGTATAAAGCCTTTCTGCAGGCAAAGCGCAACGAAATCAAGGCTGAACAGAGCCATTTGTCCTCGGCCAAAAATGAAGCGGACTCAAGCCTCGTCCTGGAAGAGCAAAAGCGCATTAACCGGGAGATGGAAAGCTACATGGACAGGATTGAACGGGAGTACCCGGACGACTTCGTAAGTACCTTCATCGGTGCCACGCGTGAATCTTTTCCGCCGGAGGACCTGCTTAAGGGTGATAAACAACACGACGACTCCCTGCGCTATTTCTATTACAGAGCGCACTACTTCGACCGCTTCGACCCCTTTGATATCCGCCTCCTTCATACCCCCATTTATGAGGGCAAGATCAAGGCCTACCTGAACCGGGTGGTTGTGCAGCACCCCGATTCGCTGGTGGTGGCCGTCGATGCCCTGCTCAGCGGAGCAAAAAAAGACGAAGACATGTACCGCTACATGCTGATCACCCTTTTCAACCACTTTGCCGAGAGCAAGTTCATGGGAATGGATGTGGTTTATTTCCACATTGCCGAACACTATTACATCCCGGATGCCAGCTGGAGCAGCGAGGAATTCATCACCAAGCTGAAAGACAACCTGGAAAAAAACAAACCAAACCTGATCGGACAAATCGCTCCGAACATTGCCCTTCGGGAGCTTCCCGAGGAGCATTTTCACATGGCCATGCAGGACAGCACCATCAAGAAGGATCCACATATAGGCCAGGATTTTCTGCTGCATGATGTGCATGCACCCTATACCATCCTTTATTTTTGGGAAGGCGATTGCGGCCATTGCAAGAAAGCCACCCCGGAGCTTTACGAATCCTTCTCCAGGCTCAGGGAAAAGGGCGTGAAAGTCATCAGCGTTCATGTCATCAACACCATTGAGGGCAAGGAACTGTGGGTCGATTTCGTGAATGAACACGGACTTTACGATTGGGTGAATTGCTGGAGCCCATACAGCAACGAGTTTCGCCGCCTCTACAATCTTCAGAGCTATCCCCAGCTTTATGTACTGGACAAGGATAAGGAGATTGTGGCCAAACGAATCAGCCCGAAACAGGCCGAAGAGATCATCACCAAGCTCATGAATCAGCAATCTTAAATAGCTATCTATGGATTTCAAGCCCATCAAACTTGTCCTCGAAGACGGCTCCGTCTTTAACGGTAAATCTTTCGGTGCAGAAGAAAGCATTGCTGGCGAAGTGGTGTTTAACACCGCAATGACCGGCTATCCCGAAAGCCTGACCGACCCCTCTTACAAAGGACAAATCCTGGTACTTACCTACCCCATCATTGGCAACTATGGTGTACCCAGAGAAGATGCGGAGAATGAACTGTTCAAGTTTTTCGAATCGGATCAACTCCACATCTCGGCGCTTGTGATCTCGGACTACTCCACCGAGTACTCCCACTGGAACGCTGAACGCAGCCTGGGCGACTGGCTCAAACAGCACAAGATTCCCGGCATCTTTGATGTGGACACACGACTGATTACCAAACTCCTGCGGGAAAAGGGCTCCATGCTGGGAAAGATTGTTTTCGACCACCGGGAACCAGCCGACTACGATCCCAACCTCGAGAACCTCGTGGCCAGCGTAAGCATTGGTGAACGCAAGGTTTACGGGAAGGGAAAGCACCGTGTTCTGCTCATCGACTGTGGGGTGAAGTACAACATTATCCGCTACCTCCTGGAGCGCGATACTACGGTGATCAGGGTCCCCTGGGACCACGACATCAGCCAGGAGGAATACGACGGCCTCTTTATCTCGAACGGCCCCGGCGACCCCAAACAGTGCCGGGCCACCATCGACAACCTCGCCAGGGCCTTTACCGAGGACACTCCCATCTTCGGAATTTGCCTCGGAAACCAGCTCATGGCCCTCGCCGCCGGTGCCGATTCCTACAAGCTCAAATACGGACACCGCAGCCACAACCAACCTGTTCTGGAGGTTGGCACCAACAAAGCCTATATCACCTCCCAAAACCATGGCTACGCCATCAACAACAACACCCTTCCGGCAGGATGGGAACCCCTCTTTGTGAACCTCAACGACAACACCAACGAGGGCATGCGGCATAAGGATAAGCCCTTCTTCTCGACCCAGTTCCACCCCGAGGCCTCGGGCGGCCCCACCGATACCGCCTACCTCTTCGACGAATTCATCGGGAAAATCGAGGCTGCCAAGAAAGAAAAATAATGTG